>JAEIGA010007421.1_pt1 | contig 16669 bp, 5 predicted proteins | sample 9270691 | NCBI WGS metagenome assembly JAEIGA01 (sample SAMN17057246, study PRJNA624740) | gut metagenome | biome: biome; isolation source: fecal sample | host: Bos grunniens | place: China: Xizang | collected 2019
CGTGCAAGATTGGGTATAGATACAGCTCTTGATGAACAAGTTATGGTTCAAGGTAAAAAGCTTGTAAACAAAATATTTAACGCAAGTAAGTTTGTGTTCTCAATGGTGGAAAATAGCGCCCTAAAAGGTGTTAGTGATTATGAAGCACACATTACAAACCCAATGGATAAATCTTGGTTAAATAAAATGGATGCTATGATGAAGCATGCTACATCAAATTTTGTAACACACGATTATGCTTCTGCATTAGAAGATATAGAAAAACGTTTCTGGGATTTCTGTGATTACTACTTAGAAATTGTTAAAAAACGTGCATACTCTGATACAGATACATCTGCTGTTGCAAGTTTAATGAAAACAATAGATACATTCTTAAAAGCATTTGCTCCATTTTGCCCATTTATTACTGAAGAAGTATATCAATGTCGCCCATGGGGGAATGCTACAGGATCGTTGCATGGTACATCTTGGCCAAAAGACGATGAGTTTGCAAATATTGTAGCACAAAATAGTGATTTATATGATAATGCATCTATCATCACATCAGAGATAAGAAAAGCTAAGACAACAGCAAATACATCTCAAAGAACAGCTGTTTCAAAAGTTGTTGTTTCAGCACCTGTTGAATTACAAGAAACATTAAAAGAAGGATTAGAAGATATTGTAAATGTTGGAAATTTATCTTCTAATGCTTTGGAATTTACTAATGGTGATGAATTAACTGTTGGTGAAGTTGTTCTTGATTTAGAAGCAGTTGCTTAAAAATAGTATTATAAAATAAAAAAATCCCTAGAGTTTTCTAGGGGTTTTTTATTATGGTCTAATAATTAACCTATCATTGATATTTTTAATTTCGTGTATTTTAGTAGTTTGGGTAATTCCTCCAAATGGCATTTGAGCCACAAGCTTCCAATGTTTATTAATCTTAAATATATCCTTTATAACGTTATCAATAAGTGGGTTGTAGTGTTGTAAATTTGCGCCGATGTTATTATTGGCAAGAGCAGTCCATATCATGAATTGTAACATAGCATTCGATTGTTCGGCCCAAATAGGGAAGTTTGGAGCATATAAAGGATATTGTTTAGCCAACTCTTTTACAATGTTTTCATCAATGAAATATAACACTGTTCCATAACCATTCTTAAAAGAGTGTATTCTTTTTTCAATAGCTTCTCGTTTGCTATCATCTGTAGCCTTAAATAATTCTTGCTTAACAGTATCCCAAAAGAAAGAGTGATGTTCTCCCATAAGTAATACAATTCTAGATTCCTGAGCGTTAAAAGAGCTAGGATATAAATCAAGAGCATTAGATATAATTTTCTCAATGTCTTTATTATTTATATCAATATTATTATTTATATCATAAACGCTACGCCTCTTAGTAAAAATATCAAAAACATTGCATGTCATTTTTTTCTCCTTAAAAAAAGCCGGTACAATGTTTAGTACCGGCCAATAAACTAATTTAAATATGTTTATCTTCTATCGCCAATAATTCTTAATAAAGAAACAAACATATTAATAAAATCTAGATATAAAGAAAGAGCACCCATTATAGCAGCCTTTCCTTGACCTTCGTAGCTCGTATTATTTGAAAAATAGATAGATTTTAATTTTTGTGTATCATACGCAGTTAACCCAGCAAAAATAAACACTGTTATATAAGATAATGCAAAATCTAAACCAGAGCTATTCATGAAAATATTAACAATGGATGCAACAATAACACCAATTAATCCTATATAAAGAAAGCTGCCCAAACCACTAAGGTTCTTTTTAGTTGTGTAGCCGTAAATACTTAAAGCTCCAAATGTTGCAGCTGTAATCAAAAATACTCTAGCAATGCTAGCGCCAGTGTATACTAAAAATATAGGAGCAAGAGATACCCCCATTAATAATGAGTATCCCCAAAACATATTTCTTACTTGGCTTAGTGTCCCACTTGTTAAAACCCAATTAAATGCAAAAATAACAATAAGAGGTGCAAATAATGCTAGATATCCAAATCCTGTATATCCTGTTTCATTGAAAAATAGTCTAAAAATAGATGGATTAGTTATAATCAAATAAGCGCTCAAAGCTGTTGCAGTTAAACCTCCAGCCATGTAGTTATATATTTTTAGCATATATTCTCTAAGGCCTTGATCTATAGCTTCTGAACTGCTGTAACTTGCAAATTCTCTATTTTCTATCATAATTAAGTTTCCCCTTCTAAAAATTTGTACTAAATTTAATATAGGTCGTGTTTGTTAAAAAATCAATAAAATTGCAACAATAAAATATTATACTATAAAAAAAAGACAGATACTATTGCTAGTATCTGTCTGGGGTTTAATAAAAGTCTTGATTAAGCAGCACTCTTTGCTTTGTTTGCTGCAAATTCATTCATTTTACTAATTACATAGTTTTGAGCATCTTCTTCCAAGTATGGATGCATTGGGATACTTAAAACTGTTTTAGAAAGTTTTTCGCAAACAGGAAGACTTCTTGTATTCCATTTTGCGTAAGCTGTCTGTGTATTTACAGGACGAGGATAGTACGCACCACAAGGAATGTTGTTTGCTTTTAAGAAATCCATTAATTCATCTCTGTCTGCACAATCGATTGTGTACAAGCCATATGCAGATTGAGTATCTTCTAAAATGCGTTGTTTACCAAAATATGAACTTAATTCTTCATCATATTTTTTAGCAATTTTAGCTCTTTTAACTAATTCTTCATCAAATACAGTTAATTTTTGTAAAACAACAGCACCTTGAAGAGAGTCAAGACGACCTGTTACACCAAGTCTAACATTGTCATATCTATCAGTTGTGCTCATTCCGTGAACTCTGCAAGATTTTAACATTTCATAATCTGCTTCTGAATTTGTAAATGTAGCACCACCATCACCATAGCAACCTAAAGGTTTTGTAGGATAGAATGAAGTTGCAACCATGTCTGCTACAGAACCTGCTTTTTTACCTTTGTAAACAGATCCATAAGATTGAGCAGCATCTTGTAATACTTTCATGCCATTATCGTGAGCGATTTTCATAATTTTATCGTAATCACAAGGAGCGCCAAAAATATCAACAGGAATTACAGCTTTTAAATTTAATTTACCTTCTTTTTTAACTTCATCAATAGCTCTTTGTAAATCTTCTGGATCCATATTGTATGTGTGAGGATCTGAGTCAATGAAAATTGGTGTTGCACCAAGAAGAGCAATACACTCAGCAGAAGCAACAAATGTAAATGATGAAACAAAAACAGCATCACCTGGTTTAACATCCCATGCCATTAAAGCAAGTGTTAGAGCATCTGTACCAGATGCACAAGTTGCACAATATTTAACACCAGAATAGTTTGCTAGTTTTTCTTCTAATTCTTTTGTTTCTGGACCTTGGCAGTATGCACCATGGTCTAAAACTTTTTTGAAAGCATCTAAAAATTTATCTTGCCCAATAACGCTTTGAGCTGTAGCACAATCAAATAAATTGATTTTACCATTATATGAATTAGTCATTTACTTGTCCCCTTTAAAGTTTTCATATTAACTCCAATCCTACATACTTATTTTTGTTTTGCAAAACACAAAACATTTCTAAATTGTAACATTTAATAAAATAAAAAGCTTAGATTGAAATATCTTTTATAAAAATTACATTCATCTTTGATGAATTTAATTGTTGATTTGTCAAATAAAGTTGATATACTACGCGAAAGTATTTTATAAAGAGGGAAAATTGAGAAATAAATTATATATTTGTTTGTCCTTGGTTTTTATGGGGTTGTCGGGGTGTGCTACAACGTCAAATTATACTGATTCTGATACTGTATTAGAAAAATATAATAGGGCGATGTTTGGTTTTAATAATAAAGTGGATAAATATGTTATACGTCCTGTGGCTAAAGGGTATAGAGCCGTTACAACTCAAAATATACGTAAACACGTTTCTAATGTTTTTAATAATATAGAAGAACCAGTATCTGCATTAAATCATATTCTTCAAGGGGAGTTTGTTTCTTCTGGTAAAAATTTAAGTAGATTTGTAATGAATACAACTTTGGGGGTTGCTGGTATATTTGATGTGGCAACATCTTTAGGTTTGGAACGTGATAAAACAGGGTTTGATGAAACAATGTCAAGTTGGTGTATTCCTGATGGTCCATATATAATATTGCCAATAGTTGGGCCAAGTACACCACGTGCTGCATTGGGTTTTGTTGCAGATGCTTACACCTCACCATCATATTGGGTCGCTTCTGAAAGTGGTGATGATGATGCTAAAGGTATATATTATGGGGCTGCTGGATTGAAATATTTAAATTTAATGGCTCAAAATGTTAATATATTAGAAAGTTTAGAGGAAGGATCTGTTGACTACTATGAAGCAATTAAGTCTACATATATGCAGAGTAGGGGAAAGTTAAAATCGTGTGGCTTGAGCAGTGGTCGTGCTGAAGTTGATGAGTATGATTTTGATATGGACGATATGGATGATTTGGAATAATATATAGGAACTAAGGTGATATTATGAAAAAAATATTTATGCTCGTGTTGTTTTTGTTTGGTTTTGTATTAAATGCAGATGCAGCGATTGATAAAAATAAGGCTCAATCAATGGTTGAGGAATTGACACAAAAGGGAATTGAGGATGTGGTTAATAGTACATCTTCCGAGCAAGAGAAGGTGGATGTATTTAGAAAGTTATTCACGCAAAATCTCGATTTGGATTTTATTGCAAAGTATGTGTTGGGTCGTTATTGGCGCTCAGCAACTCCTGCTCAGCAAAAGGAGTTTATTGAATTATATAAGGAGTTTAATGTAAAAACTTGGTCAAAGCGTTTTGATGAGTTTAAGGGGAAAAAATTTGTGTTTGAAGGGGTTTTGCCAGCAAATAATCCTAATCAAGTTTTTGTGAATACATCAGTTCCAATGGATGGTGCTTCTCCAATAAGTGTTAAATGGAGGGTGTACGATAGAAAAGGTGAGTTAAAAATTATAGATATTGTTATAGAAAATGTTAGTTTAGCTCAAACGGCTCGTAATGAGTATTCTTCGTTTATTGCTAAATCTCCAAAGGGGATAGAGGGGCTTTTGGAAAATTTACGTTTAAAATCAAAATAATATAAAATTTATATATCTGTTAAATATTTTTTTACATTTTTTGTTTATATCTATGTGCAAAAGTGTTGACTTTTGATGAAAAAAATGGTACTATATGCAATGTATTATTTTATTTAAATAGGTATGTTATGAACAAAAAACTAGTACTCATAGCCGTCACCATGCTTGGTGTTCTGGGGGCTACAGTGTCGGAAGCTAAGGTTTGCCGACTCGGTGATGCTGACTGTGGTATTAGTGAATTTTATGGTACAGGTAGCCTATCCTGTAGTAGCGAATACATCACTTGCGATATGCCAAGATTAGGTGCTACATATTGTAAAGAAGATGACGGTAGTGGTAATGTTGTTACAAAATATGATCCCAAAGATTGTTGTTCCCGCTTAAAAGATCAAGGTTATGAAGAATGTACAGATAAGTGGGAAGTGGGGCGTGGTGATTCTTGTAGAACTTTTGATAGTACTGGAGCAGCTGTAACCTATTGGGAACAATGTGGTTGTCAGTATGGGTTTGCTGAAACTGATGCTGAGGGTAATCTTTATCGTAATGATGAAAATCGCACCCAAGAATGTGGGACATACACAGACAGTGACCGCTGTATGGGGGTTGATGTTGGAAGTGATAGATGTAAATTTGTTAATTGTAATATTTCAAGACGTTTTGTAAGTGAGAGTAGATCTTATTGTAAATACAGACTAGATACAAGCTGTGGTGCTTTGGGTTGTCGCCAGGTATATGATTGTGATAATGAAGCAGAATATTATCGTAACGATAGCGAATATTTAAGTGAGAGTAATAAAAACTTTATCGACTATAGAGGTTCAGATATTTCTTCAAATGAGCTAGATGCTAGTGGTAATCTATTGCCATCAACATCTTATAATGATGATTGTTCTGTAAATACTCAAGCATACAATATTGTTAATCGTTATGTTTGTAACTATTTGCAAGGTGATGGCAATGAAACACAATCTCAAGAAAAAGGAATAAAAGACGTTGAGTTAGGTTTCGATTGTGGTGAAGGTGTTCCAAACTATTGTTATTTATGGAAAGGATGTAACAATACTCGCCATTGGTTTAACAGTGATTTGAATGTTGGTGTTCTTTATAATGAAAATTTATATCCAAAGTGGTTTAGTGTTGTGGAATCTGCTTCAGGATACGATTATAATGGTTTATATCCAATAATTAATCCAAAACATGATGAGTTCTTAAAGCTATCAGATGTAAACCCTAACTATGACAAATATGAACCTATTGAACCTGGTTATGATGAAGATGGAAATCCAGTATTTAGTTATAATGGTAAGTCTTTATCTATTTGTAATAATAATGAATTAGATGTTGGAGAAGGGGGTTCAACAGGTGATATTTATACCTCTGACTTAAATGGTAATACAATTTGCTATATTGTAAACAAAGACAATGGCTGCGCATACATAAGAAAGGATTGCCATCAGGACGACAATGGTCATCGTTGCTGGAAAAAAATTGGTTGTGCTAATGAAAATAGATTTTACAGCTCATTTATAAACGCAGCCCTAACAGGCTATATAGATGGAAGTGCAGAACTAAGTGATAATGATTGGTACGAAACATCTGTAAATACATCATTTTATTTTGATGTGTTTTATTCTGGCTTAGAGGCTAAAGAAATATATCCAGCTTGTTTATATAGAATGAATAATTGTAACGATAATAGTGGATGTTTCAGAAAAGAAGGATGCGCAGAAGGTTTTGAAGATATTAGGGATCATACAGAAATTGAGACCGACTGGGAAACATGGTTTGAAGATATTCGTCCAATATGTAACGATAGTACTCGTTGTTATAAAGCAATTTCTTGTACTTTAGATACAGGTGCATATTCATCAGTGCCAAATACATCATTCTTTACTACAATCAATTCTTTAGCAACAGGATTAATCTGCTATAAAGGTATTGAATGTAATATTGATTCAGGTTCATATACATCTACTCCAAATACCTCATTCTTTACCACAATACATTCATTAGCATCTAGTTCAACATGTTATCGTGGACAAGAGTGTCATATAGCATCAGGTGCATATACATCCTCACCAAACACTTACTTTTTCGGCATACAAGAATCTGTATCATCAGGTTCAACATGTTATCGTGGTACATACTGCTTAGGTTTGGATGAAGGTGCTTATACATCATCACCAAATACATCATTCTTTGAGATAATTTCATCTCACGCATCAAGTTCAAGCTGTTTCCGTGGTCAAAATTGTTCACTTAGTGTTGGTGCATATACTTCAACTCCAAATACATCATTCTTTATTACAATCAATTCGTTGTCATCAGGTTCAACTTGCTACCGTGGACAAGAATGTCATATTACTGCAGGTGCATATACTTCAACACCTAATACATTATTCTTTGAAGTTCAGGAATCTTTATCATCAGGTTCAACATGTTATCGTGGTATGAAGTGTCGTTTTGAAACCGGTATATATACATCTTCACCAAATACAAGCTTCTTCCTAATTCTTAACTCTCATGCATCAGGTTCAAATTGTTATAGAACAGAAGGATGTCACTATGCTGCAGGTGCATATGATAATGCTCCAAATACATCATTCTTCGTAACAATTCACTCTTTATCAACAAATTCTTATTGTTATCGTGGTCAAGAATGTTATATTGATGGAGGTAGTTATTCATCCACACCAAATACCTCATTCTTTGTTGTTATTGATTCTCTATCATCAGGTTCAACATGTTATCGTGGTCAAGAATGTTATATTGATGGTGGTGCATATACTTCAACACCAAACGAATACTTCTTCTATGTTCAAGAATCTTTATCATCAGGTTCAACATGCTATCGTGGCGTGAGTTGTTCAGGTCTGAATGGTGGTGCATATACATCCACACCAAATACTTCATTCTTTGAAGTTATTTATTCTTTAGCATCAGGATCTAGTTGTTATCGTGGTCAAAATTGTTCACCAGATAGTGGTGCATATACATCCACACCAAACACATCATTCTTTGTAATTATTAGTTCTTTATCATCAGGATCTAGTTGTTATCGTGGTCAAGAATGTCATATTGATAGTGGTTCATATTCATCCTCACCAAATACCTCATTCTTTGTAACAATTCACTCTTTAGCATCTAGCTCAACCTGTTACCGTGGTCAAGAGTGCCATATTGATGGTGGTGCATATACATCAACTCCAAACACAGTATTCTTTGACGTAATAAATTCATTATCTTCTGCATCAACATGTTATCGTGGTGGAAACTGTGCAGCAACAGCTAATGATTTTGAAAATACATCATTCTTTAACATGGTATTCTCTTTATCATCAGGTTCAACATGTTATCGTGCATCAGGTTGTCACATTGAAGCTGGTTCTTATACATCCGAACCAAATACATCATTCTTTGTATTAGATATAAACACTAATGCTGAATTTGACTCAACATGTTATCGTGGTCAAGATTGCCACGTTTCAGCTGGTGCGTATTCATCTGAGCCAAATACCTCATTCTTTGTAACAATTCATTCATTAGCATCAGGTTCAACAGCATATCGTGCTAAAGATTCACATATTTCAGGTGGTGCATATACATCCACACCAAATACATCATTCTTCAGTATAATTAGTTCACATGGATCAGGTTCAACAGCTTATCGTGGAGAAGATGCTCATGCTGCAGCCGGTGCGTATACATCTGAGCCAAATACATCATTCTTTGCAACAATTCACTCATTAGCATCAGGTTCAACAGCCTATCGTGCTCAAAGTGTATGTATTGGTTGTGGTTCATATACATCTACTCCAAATACATTATTCTTTAGTGTAATTAGTTCTCACGCATCCGGTTCAACCTCATATCGTGCTGAAGATTCAAATGTTACAAATGGTGCATATACATCCGAGCCAAATACATCATTCTTTGTAACAATTCGCTCATTATCATCAGGTTCAACCTCATATCGTGGACAATCTTCTCATATTTCAGCAGGTGCATATACTTCAGCTCCAAATGAAATGTTCTTTGAGGTAATTAGTTCTCATGCATCAGGTTCAACATCTTATCGTGCTGAAAAAACACATATTACAAATGGTGCTTATACATCCGAGCCAAATACCTCATTCTTTGTAACAATTTATTCATTAGCATCAGGTTCAACTGCATATCGTGGTAACGGTGCTCATATCTCTGCTGGTGCATATAGTACAGCTCCAAACACAGCGTTCTTTAACACAATTAGTTCACACGCATCTGGTACTCAATCATTTAGAGCAGAAAGCACAAACATCACAGCCGGTGCATATACATCCACACCAAATACCTCATTCTTTGTAACATCATACTCATTGGGTTCTGGTTCAAAATCATATCGTGGTGAAGGTGCTCACATTGATGCTGGTGCATATAACAATCCACCAAACACCTCATTCTTTGTTACAATACACTCTTTAGCATCTAGTTTAGCAGTATATCGTGCTCAAAGTGTTCATATTGATGCAGGCGCATATTCTTCAACACCAAATATTGCGTTCTTCAATGTTGATTATTCATTAGGCTCAGGATCAAAATGTTATCGTGGTAGAAATTGTGCATCAACTGCTGTTGTTGAAGCAAACTTAAACACATTATTCTTCGTATATAATTATTCATTATCATCTGGTTCAACATGTTATCGTTCATCAGCATGTCGTGAAGAGGTTGGCGCATATTCATCAGCTCCAAATACATCATTCTTCAATATTTTAAGTTCTACAAATGCTGAACAAGATTCAACTTGTTATCGTGGTCAAGATTGTCACATTGAAGCCGGTGCATACACATCCACACCAAATACTTCATACTTTATTACAATTAGTTCTATGTCATCAGGTTCAACAGCATATCGTGCTCAAAGTGTGAATATTTCTGCTGGTGCATATTCATCCGAACCAAATACAATGTTCTTTATTGTGGTTCATTCTTTAGCATCTGGTTCAACATCATACCGTGCAGAAGCTGGAACACCACAAACATATACATCATCACCAAACACCTCATTCTTTATCACAATTACTTCACATGCGTCTGGTCTTGAAAGATATCGTGGTGAAAGTGCTCATATTAGTGCAGGCGCATACACATCTTCTCCAAATAAAATGTTCTTTGAGGTAATTAGTTCACAAGCATCAGGTTCAACCTCATATCGTGCTGAAAAGACACATATTACAAATGGTGCATACACATCCACACCAAATACATCATTCTTCGTAACATCACACTCTTTAGCATCAGGTTCAACCTCATATCGTGCTGAAGGTGCTCATATTTCTGCAGGTAGCTATGCAGTAGTACCAAACACAGCGTTCTTTAATACAATTAGCTCACACGCATCAGGCACTCAATCATTTAGAGCAGAAAGCGCAAACATCACAGCCGGTGCATATACATCCGTACCAAATACCTCATTCTTTGTAACATCATACTCATTAGGATCAGGTTCAACCTCATATCGTGCTGAAAAATATAGTATAGATGCAGGTGCATATACATCTTCTCCAAACACAATATTCTTTAACACAATTAGCTCACATGCATCTGGTATAATTGCATACAGAGCATATGAAGCAAATGTTGACGCTGGTTCACATGCAGAAAAACCAAGTGAAGTATTCTTTACATACGTTTCTTCATCAGCATCAGGTTCAACTGCATATCGTGCAATCCTCATTAATGTATATTCATCCTCACCAAATACCTCATTCTTTGAAGTAATAAGTTCTTCTGCATCTGGTTTAGTAGGTTGGCAAGCAAGCTCTATTCATTATAGAGCCGGTGCATATAGTACAGCTCCAAATGCAGCATACTTTAACACAATTAGCTCTCAAGCTTCTGGATTTACATCATTTAGAGCAGAAAGCGCAAACATCACAGCTGGTGCATATACATCCACACCAAATACCTCATTCTTTGTAACATCATACTCATTAGGTTCAGGTTCAACTGCTTATCGTGGTGAAGGTGCTCATATTTCTGCAGGTAGCTATGTAACCACACCAAACGCAATGTTCTTTGAGGTAATTAGCTCACACGCATCTGGTACTCCAGCATTTAGAGCAGAAAGCGCAAACATTACAGCCGGTGCATACACATCCGAACCAAATACCTCATTCTTTGTTGTTGATTATTCATTAGGTTCAGGTTCAACCTCATATCGTGGTAGAGGTGTACATATTTCTGCAGGTAGCTATACATCTTCTCCAAACACAACATTCTTTATTACAATTAGCTCTCAAGCTTCTGGAGTTACATCATATAGAGCAGAAAGTGTAAACATCACAGCTGGTTCATATATATCCTCACCAAACACAGTATTCTTTAATACAATTTCTTCACACGCATCAGGTTCAACTGCATATCGTGTTAGTGGCTCAGCAAATGGTTCATATACATCCTCACCAAATACCTCATTCTTTGAAGTATTAAGCTCTACAGCATCTGGTCTAACCTCTTGGATTGCAAATTCTGTTCATTATAGAGCCGGTGCATATAGTACAGCTCCAAACACCGCGTTCTTTATCACAATTAGCTCACACGCATCTGGTACTCCAGCATTTAGAGCAGAAAGCGCAAACATCACAGCTGGTGCATACACATCCACACCAAATACCTCATTCTTTGTAGTTGATTATTCATTAGGTTCTGGTTCAACAGCATATCGTGGTAGAGGTGCTCATATTTCTGCAGGTGCATATGCATCCGCACCAAACACATTGTTCTTTAATACAATTTCTTCATACGCATCAGGTGAAACATGCTTCCGTGCAGAAAGTTGTAATACAACTGTTGGCGCAAACAAGCTTAACATAAATGCAGCATATGACGAATCACGCTTCTTTATCCAATCAACATCTCTTAGCTCTGGTTCTACATGTTATCGTGTAGACGCATGTAATCCAGATTATTATTCATACCCAGCTGATGAGAAAAGCCTATATGTATTGTATAGAGATAAAACAGCTAGCCAACATGGTGGTTTAATCTGTTATAAAGGTACAGCTTGTAATGAAAGTACTGGTTATAAAGACCCAGAAAATGTAAACACATCATACTTTAATGAATTATCATCTGTTCAATACGATGACGGAAAGTTCTGTCAACTCGGTCGAACATGCCACTATGCTGCAGGTGCATATGATAATGCCCCAAATACATCATTCTTTGTAACATCAAGTGAAACATCTGGTGAAAATAATACTAAGACCTGTTATCGTGCTGAAGGATGTAATATAGATGCCGGAGCATATAGTACAGCTCCAAACACAGCATTTTTCACATTTAATCAGAAAGATGCATCAGGTTCAACATGTTATCGTGCAACTGGTTGTACACCTGATTCCGCATATGTTAAAGACGTAATAGATGAATCATTCTTTGTAACATCTAACTCATTATCATCAGGTTTAGAGTGCTTCCGTGCAGAATTATGTAATACAACAGTTGGCTCATATTCATCCGAACCAAACACATCATTCTTTATGCCAAACAAAGATACAAAGAGTGGACTTACATGTTATAGAGCAGATGGCGGATGTCATATTTCTGCAGGTAGCTATTCATCTACACCAAATACCTCATTCTTTATGAATGTAGCTACATCATCTGCTTCAGGTTACACATGTTATCGAGGAACAGAATGTAATACAGCTAATTTTGCAACAACAACAATGCCAGATGGTTCATACTTCGAATATGACTCATCAAAAGCGTCTGGTTCAACATGTTATCGTGTAACAGATTGCGCAAGTACAGTGCATAATGTAACTGATCTCGGTGGATTTATGGGTAGTACAGTATTATTTAGAGCTAATTATCGTTCAGAAAATGCTAATCAAGTACGTTGTGCAAAAATAACTTGTGAAACAGGTTTCTATTCTAATACAGTTAATTACAAAGATGGTAGTGGTAACAACATAGTTAAAACAGGCATGAATAGTTCAGGTCAATATAGTGGAAATGTGAGATGTTACTGGGCAGATAGCTGTAATGCAGATATTGGTTATGCAGAAGGCTCAGATGATAATACAAGTTTTGTTGACTCCCTATACTTTAGCGCACCAAATTCAAGTTTCTATTCATTCTCTAAGTATCATCCCAACACAGATACAAGAAGTACACTTCTTTGCCAAAAAGTACCAGGATGTGCAAGTGGAGCATCTACAGAAGCAATAAATGAATTGTATTTCACCGTTGGATCTAAATCATACAGAACGAATGGCTATTTAAACACATGTTATAGAGCATTTGGTTGTACAAATACATCAGAATTCTCACTAGATGAAGAACACGCTGATACAGCATACTTCAGCTTTGCAACTTCAACAGCTACTGGTATAACATGTTATATTGGTACAAGTTGTGCTTCATCAGCTTATTCGTTTATTCCAAATACATCATTCTTTAAGACTAGTAGCAAGTTTAACTATGGTAATTATCAATATAGAACATGTTATCGTGGTGATGGATGTAATATAGATGCAGGCGCTTATTCATCCTCACCAAATACAACATTCTTTAAGGTTGGTTCATCAAAAGCATCAGGTTCAACATGCTTCCGTGCATCAGGTTGTAGCTCAACTGCAACTGCAACTAAACCTGATGAAATATTCTTCCAAGTAGTTTCATCAAAAGCATCAGGTAAAACATGCTTCCGTGCATCTGGTTGTCAACCAAGTAATGGATCATTTGAATTTTCTTCTAACATAAATTCGTCATTATTTAAGGTAGATACAATAACAGCACCTGGAAAAACATGTTACTATGGTGGTAGTTGTAATACAGACTATGCAGGTGTATATAGTACAGGGATAGATACTACAGTCTTTACAACTGCAACAGCAGAATATTCTCCAGCACTTCGTATTTATTGTTATCGAGCTGAATGTAATACAAGCAATGGTTATATGCCAAATACAAGCCTATATGAATGGTTTACCTATAGAACAACAGATGGTACAAGTTTGTTCCAACACAACTTTAATCCTAGTAATTCTAAAAATAACTTCGTTTGTTATGAAGTAAATGGTTGTAATGCAACATCTGGTTTCTCTGTAGATACTTCTACATTTAACCGTTACAATACAAGTGGTTTAACAACAACTGGATATAATACATCTTATTTAACAGTAGGTCGTACAACATGTTACAAAGCATCATCTTGTACAGATAATTATAATTACGTAGAACATATGACTGCTAGTCCAAATTCTACATACTTTGATCATGGCAAATTCAAATATGATATATCAAAAGCTCCACATTGGGCAGAAAAATTCTATTGTGCATATGCAGTAGGTTGTGTTACTAACATTAGTAGTGAAACAGTTCCAGATACATTATTCTTTAACACATCTTCTTATGAAGCATACAAATCTAGCACATCTAAATTAAAATGTTACTTTGGTTCAAGTTGTGCAAGTACAGCTACAGCTTCAAGACCAAGCACTGTTTTCTTCAATGTTCAATCTAAAACATTATCAACAACATGTTATCGAGCAACAAGCTGTAATAAAGAAAAAGGCTCATATCCACGAGGTGAAGCTCCAGAAGGTTCACTTCCAGGAATGTTTACTATGGAACCTGTAGGAGCAACAGGTGTGGTTTGTAATTATATGACAGGTTGTGGAGAAGGATTCTATTCTAGCTCACCAAATACCTCATTCTTTATTACAGATTCAGCCACAGCCGGAAGTCACACTTGTCATTATAGTAAGGGATGTAATGAAGATGCTGATGCATTCTCGTCAAAACCAAGTGCAACCTATTTCCAAACAATTTCATCACATGCATCAGGAAAAGAATGTTTCCGTGCAACTCGTTGTAGTACATCCGCAAGCACAGAGGAACCAGATTCAAAATACTTTGAATATGGTTCATCATATGCCGGATTTTCTTGTTATCGTGCAACTGGTTGTAAGCCTAACAATGGCTCATATGAATCATTATCTAACGTAAATACAGTTTTATTTAATACATCTTCACTTTATGCCACACCTAAGACATGTTACTTTGGTACAAGTTGTAAAACAAATACCCCAGGTGTATACCAAGTTGGCACAAAAACTGTAGATCCAACAGTATTTTTCGTTAATACATCAGCACAAGCTCCAAACGGTACTGCATGCGCTAAAGCAGTATGTAATACAACTAGTAATTATGTGCCAAGTACAAATACAGAATGGTTTAGCTATAAAACATCAGATGGTACAAGTTTGTTCCAATACAATTTCAATAGTGGCTCTTCAAACAACTTCGTTTGTTATAAAGTAAATGATTGTAACACCACATCTAACTTTATTGTAAACACTTCTATCTTAAGCAGTTATAACACTAGTGGTTATTCAACAGCTGGATATAACGTAAATTCACAGACTTTAGGTAATATAACATGTTATAAATCAACATCTTGTACAACTGGTTATAATTACGTAGACATAAGATCTACAATGCCAAGTCCAAGTAGTTCATACTTTGCAAGCGGATACTTTAAATATCATATTGATGGTAGACCTCGTTGGAAAGATTCGTTCATTTGCGCATACGCAACTGGATGTAACACAGACACAGCAGGTACATCATACTTCTCAGATTATCATACAGCAACAGAGTATACTGCTAAAGGTGAAAATAGCAAAACCATTAAATGTTACGGAGACATAGGTTGTGCAACCGGCGCATATGACAAAGAGACATTAGCTGATCCAGGAAATCCATGTAAGTATAATTCAAGCACAGATTCTAGATGTTGTGTTTTCCTCAATGTATCTGGTCGTGAAGGTGATAGAACAAGTTGTGTCGATATCTCAAGCGATTTTAAAACTTTAGTTGGTAAGACATGTGTTAAACCTAAATGTAGTATAGCCTCAACACAATATGGTACATACTCAACAGGATGTGAAGATGAAAGATATTTCAACCAAACATATACTAATAAAAGATACTCATATCGTAATACTTCATTCTTTACATTAAGTGGTAATTTGGTTCAAGAATACAAGTATGATGGTAAAACATTAAAATGCTTAACTGCAGCCCCAGAAGACCAAATAAAAAAATGCGCAGTTCAATCAACAATGCTTAGTGGCAATGTAGTAAAAACCGCTTATCAAGATTATGGAGACTACAAATACTACACATATGACGCGAATAATAGCGCTACATGTGGTGATGTAACAGCACACTTAGCAAACGGCTGTAACAGTGCTCAGTTGTCGTATAACAATAATTATGTATCCTTAGAAAAAGTAACTATTACAGATGATTCTGATGACCCAGTTACAAGTACAGATGCTGAAGTAAGCTCATATCAAGACATATTTACAGTTGCAACACCTGCTCAATCTGGTTTATCAGATACTGATTGTACAACCTGTTATGTAGCTTGCGGATGTAATACTGCAAATGGTTGGAGTTCAACTCAGCCATCAGGCGCATATCATAAGGCTGTAAGTAGTATTAAATATAACTATGAAATAACATCTGTTAATGGTAAAAGTACATCTTCTA
>JAEIGA010007422.1_pt1 | contig 16663 bp, 29 predicted proteins | sample 9270691 | NCBI WGS metagenome assembly JAEIGA01 (sample SAMN17057246, study PRJNA624740) | gut metagenome | biome: biome; isolation source: fecal sample | host: Bos grunniens | place: China: Xizang | collected 2019
CTTTGTTATTATTTGCTTTAATTATAGTTTTTCAGCCTGAATTGAGAAAGATATTAGAACAGATAGGTACAAAAGGTGTAAATATAGATATAAAAGCATTGTTTGGTAAGTCTAAACCTGTGTTTAAGTATTATGAGGATAATGTAATAGATGAATTAGCAGAGGCTTGTTTTAGTATGAGTGCTGTAAAGACAGGTGCATTAATAGTAATAGAAAGAGAAATACCATTAAATGATTATTTTAAGTCAGGTACTATGTTAAATGCTGATTTATCCGCAGGATTATTAGTTAATATATTTGAAAAAAATACACCATTACATGATGGTGCTGTTGTTATGTATGGAAATAAGGTTAAAGCAGCGGCTTGTGTATTGCCAATATCTCAAACTATTGAATTAGCAAAGAGATATGGTACAAGACATAGAGCTGCTTGTACTACATCAGAAGTTACTGATGCAATAGTATTAGTTGTTTCAGAAGAAACAGGTGGTGTATCTTTATTTTCAGAGGGAAAAATGAAAAAATTAGGTTCACCTGAAGTATTTAAAAATGCTTTAAGGGAGTTGCAAATTCGTAAAGTTATTGATTTGAATGAAACAGTTTCAAAAGAAAAATTTTCTTTCAAGTCTATTATACATAGTAATAATTTTAAGTTAAAGGTTGCTTCTGTTATAGTAGGATTTTTAGGCTGGATTTTAATGGTAAATATAACAAATCCTGTTACAACAAAAGTGATATCAGATATACCAATAGAGTTTACAAATGTTCAGGTAATAGAAAGTACAGGTAAGACATTTGAGGTTTTGTCTGAGGAATATGTTGATATTGTTGTAAAGGATAAGAGAAGTGTAGTAGATAAAATTAGTAGAAGTGATGTTATAGTTGTTGCAGATTTAACTAAGTTATCTGTTGTAAATGCCGTTCAATTACAAGCTATTATAGACAAATATCCATCTGCTGAAATAAAATTTGTAGAATCAGATACAATAAATGTAAAATTAGATAATGTTATTTCAAAAGAAGTAAATGTTGAATTGGAAAAAACGGTAGATTCTAATAGTTTAACTTATGTACCTGAATTACATACAGAAACAAATAGAGTAGTAGTTAAAGGTGGTAAGTCACTTGTAAATACTGTGGATAAAATAGTTTGTACTTATGATGTATCAGACGCAGAGGGTACATATAAAGGTGAAGCAATACCTATAGTATATGATAAAAATGGGGATATTATAGATAGTAAGTCGCTTCAAATAGGAGTGGAAAAGGTTTATGCTACAGGTAAGGTTTATAATGTAAAAGAAATACCTATAAAAGTTGATTTAGGTACAGATGTTGTTAGTGGTTTGAAAGTACATAATGTGGTCTCTGAACCATTGACTATAAAATTATCAGGTGATGATAGTGTATTAAATAACCTTAAACTATTTGAAATAGATTTAGATATATCAGTAAATTCACAGTCTGTAATAAATAATCAGTATTCTATGTCAGTAAATATTTTGGATTATATTCCAAAAGGATTATATTATGTAGGTGAAAATGAAAAAATAGATGTTATAATAAACTTTGAGACATTAAATACAAAGGATTTTGAATTTACAACAGATGAATTTAGAATAGATAATTTAGCAAGTAATCTTAATGTTTCTTTTAAGGATAAGGTTATTCAGATAAGAGTTAGTGGAGAAGATTCTGTTTTAGAGAGTTTAACAAAAGAAAATATAAAGCCATTTTTAGATGTGAGTGGTTTGGAAGCTGGTAGTTATAATTTAATTGTTCAATTTGATGGGTTTGATAATGTAATTATTGAAGAAAATAAATCTGTCAAACTAGATATTTCTGAGAAGTAGGTGAATATATGAAAGAAATTGATACAGAAAAGCAGACAAAGATTTATGACCATATAAGAGAAACTATGTTGCATAAATCTTTTGTGGTAACTGCTTGTGTAAAGATGTCTGAATATTTATTAAGAGATAATAGAATGGATATTGCTATTGCATTGTTACAGCGTGCAAATATTCATGATAATTCCAAATTAGTAGGACCTGAATTAGAGTTATTATCTAGTTTATTTGGAAACCAAAGTGCCTTTATAAATCCTAATATAATGCTAACAGATAGTGAAAGAGAAATAATTGAAAAGCATTGGGAAAATAACAGACATCATCCTGAACATTTTAATAATATGACAAAAATGAATGAATTGGATATTTTAGAAATGGTTTGCGATTGGTATGCAAGGTCTTTACAGTATAAAACAGATTTTTTGGAATTTGTAAAGACAAGACAGGAAGCAAGATTCCATTTTCCTGAGGAAATGTTTGAAAAAATATATAAATATTGTGAAATTTTAGCACAATAATGGTGGTGAGGTATATGAAAAAGAAATTATTATTATTTACTGTAGTTTTTATTGTGGTAGTTACAATCTGTTTAGTTTTTCTTTCTAAATTGTATCCTACTTTGTCTATAAATAATAATTATGATTTGGTTAGTGGAGAGGATTTTGATATTCCTAATTCAAGTTATAAGTTTTATAGTGTGGAATATGATGGTATATCTACTCATTTGTTGGGGTATAAAAATGCAGAGTCACAAAAAATAGGTGAAGAACTCTTAATAGATAAAGAGAATGGAAAGATTTCTTCATATAGAGTAGGTAAAAATTGTATTTTTATAACATCTAGCATACTAGATGTTAATGCAGTTGTGACTGAAACTATTTCAGAAGATGTATTAAATAGAATAAATATGGGCTTAAATAAAGATAATGAAACAGAAATAATTATAAATAATAAAGAAACTGAAAATCCTTATATTATTTCAAAAAGTAAAGATACATTATTTATTGATTTCATAACGATGATACCTGAAACTAAAAGTAAGTTAGCATATTATAGAATTATAGTTCAAGATGTTTTGAATGTAACACCAGAATTAACAGAAGATGAAGTTTCTGTGTTAGAGGACTATTTACCAGAATTATTGAAAATACTAGGTATAGAAGAAGAAATAGAAGTACCTAAATAATTTATAGGTCTATTCGTGAAAATGAATAGACCTTTTTATTTGTGATTATTGACTTTTTATTATAAAAATGTTATAATAAAAATAGGATATTTATGAGGGGAAGTGAATATTTTGGCATATATGTATAGGTGCTTAGAAGATATAAATTTAGATTATAGGAATTTAGATTTCAGGCTTGTTAAAACAAAAGGCTTAAAAGAATTAAAAATGTATATAGATGATTTTATGATTGCTTTTAATAGACCAAAATATATGTATATTATTCATTTCTTAAATTATTTATTTGATAGAAATAAATATTTTATTTATTATAAAGGTGAAAAAATAGGAAATTGTATGTTGGTTGTTTATATAGAACAATTAACTTGTGTATTATATGATTTTAATTTAAAAACAGAATATAGGGGTAAAAGATTATCAGAAGGTGCTTTAAAAGAAATATTATTTAAAGCTAAAGAACAAGGTATAGAAGAAGTATATTTAGAAGTTAATGATAATAATTTTATTGCTATAAAACTATATGAGAAATGTGGTTTTGAATATGAGTCTGAAATAGAATAGTGGACATAAATATCTTTTTTATAAACTGTAATATTTACAAATATACTTATTTTGTAGTAAAGATATAAAAAAGGAGATGGTTGTTATGACAAAAATAGAAACAAATATTTCTGAATTATTTGATATTTGTGAAGAGTTTAATTTTTCAACTAAATCAGTTGATATGTCCAAGCAGTATTATATGTCTGTTGAAACCGCAAAAAAAGCGTATAAATTATTTAGTGAATTGGAAACAAAAATAAGTTTATTAGGTACAAAAGATTTAGTACAAGATATAAAAAGTAGGGATATGGTTATTAAACTTTTATTTATAATTTTTAAATCTTTATATATTTGTCAAGAATATGGTGTAATGTTATATCAAGATGCTCGTTGTTTGAATAGTACAATTTTAGCTGTAAAGATGATGAAAGAAAAAAATTATTATAATAAATTTAGTCAATCTCATACATTTTATAGAAATGATATTGTATTTACAGGTGTTAGAACAAATGGTGGTTTTTCAACAGGTTTAATGGGTGGTATTTGTAAATTGCATCCCACTAATATGCAAAGTTTAGTAAGATGTTTAGTTGCTACACTAGAACATTCTGAAATACATTCAATGCCTGTACCTTTGTATATGGAGAGATTTGAACAAGATGTATTTTATTACTTAAAGTATGCAAAAGGTAATGATAAGGTTTATTTAGATTTTATTTAAATTAAGGGGTGTTATAAATGGCTACAAAACATACAGTATGGTCAAGTGAAATAGAGATAAAAGATTGGGTAGAAGATATATTAGAATATATGCCTGAAGCTTCAGAGAATCAAATTTATGAGGAAGCAGTTCGTATAAATGAGAGTTATTTAGATGATGTAAGGGGTTCATTTAATAAAAAATTAAATGAAAGAATAGTTGTAATAGCTGAATTAGGTCTTTGGAATGGAAAAAGAACAGGTTATAAATTATTGAGTAATAATTTGAAAGATTGTTTTTATGGTGATATAGATAGTGCAGAATGGTATGTAGATGGTTATAATGATTTAAGATGTAATGCTGACCACCATGATGGAACTAATCATTATTTGTATAGGGTTTTTAAGGATAATTTATCAGATTATACAAAAGAAAATTTTTTATATAAAGTATCAAGAGGTGTGGCAACCCGTCAGGATATTACAAGATATACAACAAGTCTTGGTAAATATTTTAAAGAGTATTATGGATGGTAAGGAGAATAGTTATGTCAGAAAATTTGGTTAAGTATGAAAAGATTTTAGAAGATTATAGAAATGGTATTTATGGTAATGAACATTTGTCTATTCAGACAATATTGAGAATGGCAGACGCAGATAATTTGTTGGATAAGTTAACAAAAGAAGATTTAGAGTATTTATTAAAAAAATCTTCAGATGTTAAAATGAAACAGTTATACAATAACTTATTAGAAAAAAAGATTAAGTAGGTGTTAATATGGCTTATTTAAGAGTGGATTTAGAAAATATAATTGCTTTATGTAGTCAAGATGAAAATGACTATAATAATCCTATTGCTTTGAGTTTGATAAATAGATGTGAAAGGGCATTAGTTTATAGAGATGTTTCCATTCGTTTGACACAAAGAGATAAGGAATTTTTAAGAAGTAAATATGATGAAGATATGGATAGAGACGCAAAGAGAACAATAAAGACAATTTGTGGTATGTATAAATAAGTGTAGTTGTTTGAAGAAAAGAATTTATTTGAAGAAAAGAATTTATTTGATAAGGGGTTGTTAATGATGGCTACACCAAAAGTTGCTTATAATTATGATAAAGAGGCTTATATGCATGGGTATTGTCAGTATTTTGCTTTTGAAGCTCAAAAGATTTATGGTGGTAAGATTTGTTTATGGTTGGATTTAGATGAAATGAGTGGTACTGAAAGATTGTGTCACGCATTTTTAGAAATAGCACCAGGTTTTTGTTTAGATGCTTATGGGGTTTTTTCTAATTTAGATGAAAGAACAGAAGAGTTTGAATACAATTATATAAATGTTGTTTCTTGTACTCATAAAGAAGCAGAAGAAGTATTAAAGAGAATAAAATTAAAATATACTGATTCTACATTAAAGAAAAATGCACGTGAGTATTTAAGAAATAATAGATTATTTATGAGAGTAAGACATTCAAATGGAAGTATTTATCCTTTTACATTTAGTGCAAGGACAGATGCTTTTGGTAAAGATAGAATCATAGTAAATACTTATAATGAAAAAGAGAAAAAAAGTAGTTCTCTTGCTCATACTTTAAGTGTGGAAGAAATATTAAATGGTTTAGTAGAAAAACCTTATATGATAGAAGATATAAATTGGTATTATAGAATTTAGTAAAGTAGGGTTTAAGTTTTTTAAAAGGTATTTATTTTTGTAAAGGGTGGAAAGTGTAATGTTAAATCAAGAATTAAGAAAGAAATTAAAAAAAGTAGATACAGTTATAACAGAATTAGGGTATCATTTTGATTTAGGATATGGTAGTTTGTTTATAGTGCCTAATTCTGAAAATTCAGGTGATGCTACTAGCTGGGTAAGAATGCATTTAAGGAAATTTTATTCAAATAATGAGAAGTGTTGTAATTTGTATTTTTATGCAGAACCTTGTAGATTGTCAGGTGGTTCAGGATTTATGACATGTGATTTTGCTGAAGTAGTTTGTGCTCATTGGAAAAGATTATTAAATGCTTGTAATACATTAAATGAATTAACAATAGAGGGTAGTCCTGAGGAAATAAAAGAGTGTGTTAGGGATATATTGGCAAGAAAAAGAAAATAAGGGGTTGTTATTATGACTCATAAAAATATGGTAAAAAAGTATATAGAGATAGCAGAAAAGTATGGTTTTAAATTTTATGCTGTTAGAAATAAATATTATCCAACAGAATTATTTCTGAAAGTTAAGTCAGAGATTAATGAAAATATTTTTGAATTAGTGAAACCCTGGTATTCTGCAAATCAGAGTGGTTTAACATATTGGTATGCTTCAGTAGCTATAAGTGAATATATAGATAAATATGGTGAATTAACTGATAAAGAAATAATTGATTTATGTGATATGTGGTTAAAAATAAATGCTTTTAATAAAGAATTAAATGCAGTAAATATGCCTCGTTTTGTGGGTAATGGTGCAGGTGATGACTGGTTTTATAATTTTATGTCTGAGGGATATAAGGAAATAGGTAAAAGATTTGTGATAAAGAATTAAGTGAGTGTGATTTATATGTCTGATATAGAGAGAATTGCGGATGATTTAGTTCAATTTATTTTTGATAGAGATTGTAAAATAGATATTAGTTGGATTCCTGTGACTTATTATACGAAACATTATTATATCTCTTTGAAAACAGATGTAAAAGGTCATTGGTTATGGAGAATGTTAACTATTTCAGATTTAAGTAATACTTCTAAATATTTGAAGTATAGAGCAACTATGGATATAAATAATATTGCAGAATTTAGTTCAAAAGAAATAAAGATAGTACAAAAATATTGGATTGCTTATATTGAAATTTGTGACTATATAAATTCTTTGAAAATACCAAAGGTGTTATTACAAAATGGTATTTTGATAGACGCTTTAAAGAAGGCTTATAAAGTTCGTCATAAGCGCTTTATTGTTTAAGGGGTGTTGTAATTATGCAAATTGAAGAATATTGTAAAGTGTTTGTTCAAAAATTTTATGAAAAAGAATTTAAGATTGTGTTAAAAGGGAAAGATGCAATAGGTTTAGATAATATCTATATAGAGGATATAAGGTATCCTTTTATAAATAATTATTTAAGAATTGAAATTTCTCCTAAATTACCACCAAAGAATAGTACTTATTTTAGAACAATAGCTTGGGTGGATAGTCATGAAGTATTTAAGGTAAATGAAGTAAAAATATTGACAGATAGATGGTATGAGTTACAAAAAATTTGTGAAGAAATAAATAAATTAATTATTAAGAAAGAAGATTTAGTAAGTGGTAAATTTAAGTCTTATGTTGAGTATGTAAGTAAATCAATTTATAAATAATTAGGAGTGATTTCATTGATAACGACTATAATTTTTGATATAGGTAGTGTATTGGTTAGTTGGCATTATAAAGCATTTTTAAGAAGGTTGTTTGAGGATGAGAAAACTTGTAAGGTAGTTGCTAAATGTATTTTTGAAAATCCTAATTACATAGAGTTTGATAAAGGTATGGTAACAAAGGAACAATTTTTGGATAATTGTATATCACATTGCCCCTATTATTCAAAAGAAATAACTTATGCTTTTAGTAGGATAGGTGAATGTGTAAAACAATATTCATTTGCACACTCTTGGATAGAGGAATATAAGAAAAGAGGGTATAGAGTATTGTTTCTTTCTAATTATTCTGATTATGTTCGTGGTGCAAATTTGAAAGCATTAGATTTTGTAAAGAAGTTTGATGGTGGTTTATTCTCTTGTGATATAAAAATGGTAAAACCTTATGCACCTATTTATTATAAAATGATAGAAGATTTTAATTTAATTCCTGAGGAATGTATTTTTATAGATGATAAAAGGTCTAATTTAAGGGTAGCAGAAGAATTAGGTATAAAATGTGTATGGTATCAAAATTATAAAGATGCTAAAATGGAAGTAGAAAAAATATTAAGTGGTAATTATAGATATGGTAACTTTATGTGATATGGAGTGATTTATATGTTAAGAACAAAGAAAGAGGCAATAAAGTATTGTGGTAAAATAAAGAGATGGAATAGTAAGAATATAAATGAGTTTGCAAAATGGTTAGGTATAGAACCTTTTAGTACAAATGGAAATATTGTTTTAAGACCATTGAAGAAAAATTGTGAATTTTCAACAGATGGTTGGATGATTATTTATAAGGATATAGTAGATGGACATAGTGGTATGGTTTCTGTAAATAAAATTTTTAAGAATCTTGTTGAAGTGATGGAATATTTAATAGTTAATTTTACAAAGTAGGAGTTAAATATGATAAAAAGTATAGTAGAGGATAATATATTTTATAATGAAGATTGTTTATTAGCATTAAAAGATATAAAGGATAAGACAGTAGATTTGATATTTGCGGATGCACCTTATAATATAGGAAAAGATTTTGGTAATGATTCTGATAAATGGAAAGATTATAAAGAGTATTTGAAGTGGTGTTATAATTGGATAGATGAGTGTTTTAGAATATTAAAAGATAATGGCACTTTTTACATAATGACTTCAACTCAATATATGCCTTATTTAGATGTTTATGTATCAGAAAATTATAATGTTGTAAATCGTATTGTATGGACTTATGATAGTTCAGGTGTTCAGGCAAAAAATAAATTTGGCTCTTTATATGAACCAATTATAATGTGTACTAAAACAAGTAAATCTAAATATACTTTTAATGCAGAAGATATATTGATAGAGGCAAAAACAGGTAGTGAGAGGAAATTGATAGATTATAGAAAAAATCCTCCTCAACCTTATAATACAAAGAAAGTACCAGGTAATGTATGGAATATGAATAGGGTTAGATTTAGAATGGCAGAATATCAAAATCACCCTACACAGAAGCCTGAAGAACTATTAAAAAGGGTTATTTTAGCCTCAAGTAATAAAGGTGATGTTGTTTTGGACCCATTTAGTGGTAGTTTTACTACTTGTAAAGTTGCTCTTGATTTAGATAGAAAATGTATTGGTATAGAATTAAATCCAGAGTATTTTGAGAATGGTTTGAGAAGATGTAAAATTCTAAATTAGGAGTTGATAAATATGATTGAAAAAGCAAGAATAGGTCAAATTAAAGAGTTTGAGAATGGTGTGGTAGGCTTAATTTCAGGTATGATGAATAATAAATATACTGTTATTACAAAAGACGGTGATAGAGTAAGTGTACCTACTTCATTTATGTATAAAGAACCTAAGTTACCTGAAAGAGAAAGAAAGACATTAGAAGAATTGTCTTCTTGTTTATGGGAAATAGCAGGTATAAATACAAAAATTAGAGAATTAGAAGAAAAGCATAAGGAATTAAAAGAAAAGCATAAGGAATTTACAGATAGATTTGGTGAATTGGAAAGTTCTTTGAGAAAAGAAAAAGGATTATTTACAAAAGATGATTTTTATGGACATATTTATCAAAGTTTATCTGATGAAGTTAGAACAAAGATATTTAAGGATAATCCTTATAGAATGAAAGTAGAAGAAAAAGCATTAGATAGGGTAACAATTACTTTTATAGAAGAAAGATACTTAAAAGAGAATGTGACATCTGACGATTATCCTTTTATAAAAGATAGAGTAACAAGTTATAATGGTAAAGTTGTTCGTTATGCAGATAAAAGTCATAGAGCATATGAATTATTATTAAATAAGTTAATAAGGAATTCAGAATCTATTTTTTCTGTTGATTTACAATTATTAAATAATACAGGTTTTTATTTAGCAAGAGAAAAGACTTTTACAAATCTTAAGGTAGAATATGGAAATTTAGTGTATATCAGAGAGTATAGATTGGATGTAGCAACTTGTAAATTAACAAAAGATAATGCAATAGCAATAGCAAGAAGTATATATTAAGAATAGTGAGGGTTAAGTGATGATAAGTTATAAAAAAGTGTCATTGAAAGAAATGTTTGATATTTTGATTAAAGAAATAATGGAAGATGTTTCAGATACATTTAATCGTGAAACTTATAATAAATTTTATTGGAAAAATGGTGATGGAGAACTTCATGAGATAGTAGAAGTGGATTTGATGAGAGGAAGATTTATAACAGAAGATGGTGATTTTTCTCAATATGAGTGGGAGTATAAGGAAAGTAGTATATATTTAAAAGTGGAGGATGATTGATATGTCAACAAGAGATATTAAATTGAAAATGCAAAAGTTAATGAAAACTTATGGTTATACTTTTAATCTGTCAGATAATAACCATTTATCTATTGAAACAGATAGTGAAAGTTTGAGCATTTTAGATTTTGTGGAAAAGAGTGGTACTTATACTTTTACATATAGGTATAGTGTAAAGAAGGGTAAATCTTGGAATATGTTAGCATTGAATAAATATAGTTTTACAGATGCTACAATTCGTGAGAGTTTATGTCAGTTTGCTTTTTGGTTAGACCAAAAAACAACATTAAATGATTTAAAGCGTTCAACTTATGAAAGTATGAAAGCAGTAAAAGAGGGTAAATTATCTGTTGATAAAGGTTTAGAAAATATTGCAAATAATGTATTAGGTATTGAAACATTAGAAACAAGAAATTCAGATAGTTTAGATTTTCATGAAGTTTCAGTTTGGGGTATAAAAGAGGCTTTAAAACAGGCATATGAAATGGGTAAAAATAGTAAAAAGAAATGAAAGGAGTGATATAAATGGAAGCATTGAATTTAGGTGATGTAAGGAAATTTGAAAATGGTGTAATAGGTGTAGTATTAGAAGAAAGTGGTCCATATTATGCAGTTTTAATGATTGATGGCTCAAAAAGAATGGTAGATAAAAGTTTATCTTATAGTATTCCCAGATTAAAACCAGAAGTACGTTCAATGTTTAATGCATTAAGTGATGCTATAATAGATTATGATAATAAAAGAAAAGCAGCAAGTCAAGCATATGTAGAATCTTCTCGTGCTAGTGATAGACTAAATAAATTGGTTGAAAGATTATCTTCATTTGGTCAAGAGATGAGTTTGAAAGATTTTGAAAGTGCTGTAATTAGAAATTTAGGCTCAAAGTATAATAAAATATGTGATAGAGGTTATACCTTTAAGTTTAAGTTTAGTGCTAATTCTTTATCATTGCAATTATATTATAGAACACAAATAAAGAAATATGCAACTCCTGATAATACACCTTATGTTTCAAGAAATTATGATGATACTGTAAATGTAGATACATATAAAGAAAGCTATAGAAAAGAAGTAGAAAAGCATACTTGTTTGTGTTTGCCTTTTGTAATGGGTGAAAAATTTTCAATGTCTTATGATAAGAAATTTTTAAGTGTAGCAGATAAAAATACAATATTTTTTAATCATGAAGTAAATTATTGCTTTTTAGACGCACAATTAACAGAAGAAATGGCAGCAGAAGTGGCAAAAAGCATAAAAATTCAGAAATAATCTAAAGTTTTGAAAAAAAAGGTAGGTGAGAATGATGAATAAAGTATTACATTGGAGTAATGAGGAAGTTAATAGGTTGATTAGGTGTGTATCAAAAGAAGTTAGTAAAGAGGAATTACAAAATGCTTTTCCTAATCGTTCTTATCCTGCAATAATAGGTAAGATACATAGATTAGGGTTACAGTATGGTACTAATCATATATCAGAAGATTTATTAAAGAGATTTGTGAACGATATAAATAGATTGTGTGTTGTAGCCTCAGAGTATTGTTTATATGAATATGAATTAAAAGTAGTAGGAAATGGATTTTATACTATAAATCAAATAATGAGAAAAGGTGGATTTTGTTCTCTTGTAGTAAGTGTTTCAAAAAGAGAAGCATACTCAGTATTAAAAGGTGTAAGAGATACAGAGGTGCGTTCAGCAAAATTAAAATATAATGAATATGAAAATCAATTAAAATCAGGAAATATGGATTATTTAAGACAGCAATTTACATTATTAAAGAGTTGTATAGAGACATTAGAAAGATATTAAGACTACTAAAAAGTAGTCTTTTTATTTTATACTTATTGACTTTTATTATATATTTTGTTATAATAAAATATAATAGGTAGGTGATTTAGATGGATATAAAAGGTAAATATACTTCAGCAAGATTTATAATAGATGATGCAGATTATGCTAGTATTCAACAGATAAAGCATTTATGTGATTTGGATAGTTTAGAGAATAGTAAGATAAGAATAATGGCAGATGTTTGTCCAGGGATAGGAACAACTATTGGTAGTACATTTACTTATGATAATGTTATATTGCCAAGTTTAATTGGTAGTGATATAGGTTGTGGTATAGTAACTGTAAAATTGAATACAAAGAGAATAGAATTAGGTCAGTTAGACGCAGTTGTTAGAGAGAATTTAGTTGAAAAGAAAAGAATTGATTCTATTGTGTCAAGACATCAGGATAATGTAAATCTTTCAAAATTGAACTGTATAAAACAAGTAGATATAGATAGATGTTATTCAAAATTAGGTGAACTTGGTGGTGGAAATCATTTTATAGAATTAGATAAAGCAAGTGATGGTTGTTATTGGCTTACAATTCATTCAGGTAGTAGATTGTTAGGCCAGCAGGTTTATGATTATTACATAGATAAAGGTAATCAAAAGAATACACGAATATTTTCTGAATTAGACGGTGAATTGAAAGAACAGTATATTCAAGATAGTATAATTGCTCAACAATTTGCGAGAGAAAATAGAATGACAATAATAGATATTCTTTGTAAATTTTTGAAAGTAAAAGTTGTGGAAGAATATCATAGTATTCATAATTATATAGATGCTGAAAATAAGATTATTCGTAAAGGTGCTATTTCAGCACAAGAAAATGAAAAAGTTGTAATTCCTATTTCTGCATCTCCTATATATGGTGGTGTTATTATAGGAAAAGGTAAAGGTTGTGGAGAGTGGAATTATAGTGCTCCTCATGGTGCGGGTAGAATATGTTCAAGGGCAGAATCAAAAGATTTGTTTACTGTGAGTGAATTTAAGAAAGAAATGAAAGGTGTATATTCAAATAATATAAATCAATCAGGGTTGTCAGAGGCACCAATGGTTTATAAAAAGAGAGAGTATATTGCAGAATCATTAAAAGAATTGGTAGAAATAGAGGATATTTTAATTCCTGTATTTAATTATAAACAAGATTAAATGCTGTAGGGAGGAATAGTTATGAGAAGAAAAAGTGATGAATTATTATTAACAGCAATAAAATGGTCTGGATTTATTTTGTGTTTTATTCTTTGTACTGTTTTTGTTGCTTGGGTATGTTATGGAATGTTATTTACTATGGGATTAGTAGGATAAGGAGTGGAATTTATGGAAATTTTAAGGTTAGTTCTTGAATGTTTTGCATTTTTGTATGCAATTTTAATATTTTTACCATTGGGTTATATTTGTGGTTTTTTGATGGAACATATGATATTGACTTATATTTTATTGGGTGTTTTAATTATGTGGACGGCTTGTACTTGTCGTTATGAATGTAAAATAGGTGATATTAAAATGAGAGATAATGAAATTCCTGCGGATAAAGTAGATTTCAAATGTAGTAATTTTATTTTTGAATTAGAATAAACTTTATTTGTTGAAATAATAACATATTTTAATGTGTATTAAAGGTGTTAAAAATAAAGTTTCTACAGTTATTTTAAAATCTTAGCTAAAATATGGACACATAGGTTATAGTAAATAAGATATAATTTAAATAATATATATTAATAATAATCTTTTTGAATTGAATATTAAACTTAAACAATGGAATTATACTCATCCCTCTCTGCGAGGCTCTATGTGAATTGGGGAGTTTGTGAATTATAGTTTGTGATTTATGAATAAAATATGGAGCGTGATAACAATGTCAATCAAAAATAGTTCAGAAAAGTTAAAAATAGGTCAAATTCGTTTATTTGGACATTATGAAATTCCTGCTATAGTTGTGGATTATAATGATGTTCATAAGTCTTATGTAGTAATAGACCAAACAGGAGATTTAGATATGTTTTCTTATGGTGAGAATTTAAAATTAACTCGTAATTTGAATCCAAATCTTCGTGAATTATTGATAAAATGCTGTAAAGTATATCGTAAAAAGATGTCATTGTTATTGGAGTTAGAGCAAACAGAGGGAGAATTAGAGGAAGTTCGTGGTGAATTGTATTATTTAGAAAAATAATTATTTTATACGAGGGGGATTTCTGTCGAAATCCCCCTCGATGAGATAATGTTTGTGTTTGAGTAAGAGTAAGAGTAATAATAATGGAGTTGATTAAAATGGCAGAAGTTCAAACAAATATCGTCAGATTAGGTGAAATTCGTAAATTTGGTGATAATGTAACAGATATAGGTGTATTATTAGGTAAAACCAATGATAATTATTATATAATGAATATTCAAGGTCAGAAGCATTTTGTACCTATTGGTGTAACAGTCACCATACCTCGTTTACCCAAAGAAGTTCGTGAGAAGTTAGAACATTATTCTAAAATGTATTTAGAAACATTAGAGATAAGTAGTAAAATGGTAGAATTAGATGGTACTCGTAGAGTTCTAAATAACAAAATGACTTATTTAACACAGGAATTAAGTCAATTAGATTTGAATTTTTAGAACTTATACTTTTTTCTTCCTTATCCACAATTAAAAGAGGGCGTTTCTACGAAACGCCCTCCCACATAGATTAAATAGTATGAATTAGGACAGAGTTTGGACAGAAAAAGGACAGATATATAATAATAAACTATAGAGAGGAAAGTGAAAATGGTAGTTAGAGGACGAGATATTGCAGAAATGGTAAAAAGAACAAATCACAAATTCAAAAAGACTAATAGTTTTAATAGAAATCTTTATTGGTCTTGTATAACCATTCTTGGTATATTTGCGTATATTGGTTTATTTATAAATATAATGAAATAAGTAGGGTTGATGATGGTATTATTAGGACAAATATTTGGGTTTATAGGCTTATTGTTCGTGTTAATCAGTATTCAGAACAATAAGAAAAATTTAATATTATTTTTTCAAATATTTGCGAACATCTTTTATGGTTTGCAATATTTTACATTAGGTTTATTATCTGCAGGTTGTATGAGTTGCGTGTCATTATTGCGTTGTTTTGTATTCTATTATTTTGAAAAAGTAGAAAATAAGAGAACACCTTTATATTGGTTAATTATTTTATCAGTCATACCCTTAATACTATCTTGTATAACCTTTGATGGTATAATCAGTCTAATACCTATTATATGTACCATTCTTTATACTTATGCTATTTGGCAGCCTAACTTAAAGAAATTTAGATTTATTGTAACAAGTAGTGGTATAGGTTGGATATTTTATAATGGTATTGGTGGTGCGTATGTAGGTGTAATAAGTGCCATATTTGAATTTATAAATGGTTTAATTGCTATAATTAGATTTGATATTCGTGGTAATATAAAAAGTAAAAAAGATGCATAAATAAATTTTATTTTGATTGTTTTTAAATCTATTGTTTCTATTTTATATTATAAATAATGTGAAAGGGTTGATAATTATGGCAGAACAGAGAGCAAGAATGATATATGGTGGTATAAGATATTTTACAGAAGATTTATATACTATTGCAAGAAAAGAAGCAACATTATGTAAAGGTAAACCTTATAGTTTTAATTTAAATCGTAAAGCAGGTTGTTTAGAATTACAGATTCAAACCAAAGATGGTATGTTAAATAGAAATATACCATTTGATACTTTTAGATTTTATAATTTAGGTGTACCTGTTGATACTAAAACAACTCGTAATAGTTGTCATAAATATTTATCAGTATCACCAACAGAGAATTATACCAGAGAAGAAATAATGCGTATAGGTAATGAGGTAGCAAGTCTTTGGGGTGGTCGTTGTTTGAGTTGTGATAAGGATGATAAAAATAAGAGAGTTGTATTTAGTTGTATAGAGCATGGAGAACATTTCACAACAACTGTAGATTATAATGAATTAAAGGAATATAAAATATAATAGGTGGTGTATTTATATGTTAAGTAATGAGACAAAATTATATCGTATCAATGAAAAGTTAAAGGCTTTTAATTGTCGTATAGAATTTGGTTGTTTTGACTTAAAGACTTATAAACCTTGCATTTATGTAAATGATAAAACAAAGCCTATTAGTTTTGGTAATTATCATTTTCCCGTTGATTTAGGGTTAAATATTGTAGGTAAGAAAGTTTATTTATATATAAGAAGATTGTGTCCTGTAAATTTTTCAACTGCACCTGAATATTGGTTTTATTTTGAATGTTTAAAAGATTTAAATGCAGTAATAAAATATATAGATACAATAGAATTAGAAATACCAGATTATAATGGTTAATCAAGGGGTTGTTGAAAATGTTAAGTA
>JAEIGA010007423.1_pt1 | contig 16661 bp, 21 predicted proteins | sample 9270691 | NCBI WGS metagenome assembly JAEIGA01 (sample SAMN17057246, study PRJNA624740) | gut metagenome | biome: biome; isolation source: fecal sample | host: Bos grunniens | place: China: Xizang | collected 2019
CATAAAGTTCGAATTGAAACTCCGCAGGGCGAAATAGAATGTGTTGGCGGGTCTTATGCAGGAATTCCCTTTTTCTTTGAGGAGGGGGAATCTTCCGGAGGCCGTGAAATTGTCACGACGCCTTTGCCTTTTTCTAATACGCATGTAAACGAAGACCTTGGTAAAAAAGTCGGCTTTTTCCCGCTTAAATTCTACATAATCGGGGTTGATTGCGAGGCAAAGCGTGAACGCCTTGAAGAAGCTTTTAACAAGGAAGGCGTTTATGAACTGATTCATCCGCATTACGGACGGATGAATGTTCGCTGCTCTTTTTATCACTTTGATTTCAGAAAGAGCGAAGAGGAGTACATTCCTGGTGACGCCGTATTCATTCCGGAAAAGGAAGTTGAAAAACAGGCGAGGAGTGTGGCTGACTTGCGCGGCGATTCTATCGCCAAATCGGCGTCGGCGCTTAGTTCAGCGAAGTCGGTGTTTACAGAAGTGTTCAGTGTAGCAAAGAAGGCAAAATCTGTTGTAGACTCGGTTGCAAATTCTACGACAAGTATGCTGTATGAAATCGAAAATGCCAGGGAATCTATTAGAAGTGTTTCGGAGTTTGTGAACACTCTTTCCAAGATTCGCGAGAATGTCCGTCTGATTATGATGTCTCCAGGCGATTTTGCCGACCGTATCCAGAACTTGCTGACGCTGACCAAGGAGACTGCGTCCGGAGGCGATTATAATGGCTATGTAAACGAAAGCCTGTTGATAATGCAGACGATGATGGCGAAGAAACGGTCGTCTTCCAGTGTATCTGCCGATGAATTGAGCTCTGAAATTGACAGATTGTCGCTCATGAGTGCTGCCGCTATGGCTGCTCGTTCTGTTGTAGACTGCTCGTTTGCGAGCGCAGAAGAATGCCGTGAAATGCAGGATTCCGTTAATTCGGTGTTTAATGATGCTTCGGCCCAGGCGGAATCTTTCGAAGATTGTGCGACGATTTCAGATTTGCAAGCAACCGCGCTCAAGTATTTACGCGACGAAATGTCAAAGCTTGCTGTAGTTGTGGACTTGCCGCTGAACGGAACCCGCGACATCCTTTCGACGTGCTTTGATTGTTACGGAAGCCTGGACCGAGTTGATGAAATCATGGAACGCAACGCGGTTGGTGATCCGCTGGTGATGACACGTGAAAAATTGAGAGTGCTTTCAAAATGATTGAAGTGTTTGCCAACGGTCGAAAGTTTTCGGAATGGACGGAGGCTCGTGTTGTCCGTTCGCTTGACCACATTGCGGCTTCTTTTTCACTGTCGCTGGTAGCGCGAAATACTGAAGGCGACCGAGTGCGTCTTTTCCCGGGTGATTCGGTCGAAATCGCTATCAACGGAACGAGAGTGATTTCCGGATATGTGGATCGGCTATCGCCATCGTTTTCTGCCGGCTCGCATTCTGTGTCGGTTTCCGGAAGTGAATGTTCTGCAGATATTGCCGATTGCTGCATTGACAGCCCGCTTGAGTTGGAAAATAAAAGAATGGACGAAATTGTCCGCATCGTGTGCGCGAATTTCGGCCTTACGTTTTCAAACCGCATGGGCGTGGATGTTGGCCAGCCGTTCAAAAAGTTTTCTGTTGAACCTGGTGCAAGGGCGATCGATACGATTTCAAAGCTTTGCAAGGAACGTGGGATTCTGTGTTGCTCTGATGGAATGGGAAATGTCTACCTGCTGAAACCTGATTCTTGCCCACGTGGACCAGCTTTGCGCCAGGGCGAAAACTTGATGGCGGCAGGCGTTGATTTTTCACTTGTAGACCGTTTTTCGACTTATACGGTCTATGGTACAGGAAAAGCGAAAAAGAAAGTTGTGGCGACGTCTTCTGATTCCGATGTTATGCGTAACCGTCCGCTTATTATTGTGGATTCGAATGCGGTCGAAAAGGATAAAGTCCAAGCTCGTGCTGATTGGGAATGCCGTGTCCGTCGAGCCAAGTCAATGGGTTTTCGTGCGGCGGTCCACGGTTGGGAACATTCGTCTGGTCTTTGGGAACCTGGCGTAATTTGCTCTTTTGAGGCTCCGGAGTTGTTCGTAGAAACTCCGCTCGATTTGCTGGTGACGTCGGTAGAATATTCGTGGGGCCGTTCTGGAGAAATGACTAATATGATTCTTGTCCCGCCTGAGGTTTTTGAACCTCAGCCGGAATCAAAAAAAGTCAAGGCTGTAAGGGTTCCAAAAGCTGATCCGTGGAAATCTGTAAAGAAGGCGGTGCAAGGTAAATGAACTATGCTGGTAACTTGATAGAAACATTGCTGAAGCGTCTACAGCTTATTGTTGGTCGTTGTGTGATTTCTGCAAGCCGTTACAAGAATGGCGAACTTTTGGCCGATATTGAACTTGTGGCTGGAGAAAAACGCCGTGCTGTTGAATTCATTCAGCAATTCGGTTTTTCGAGTCGACCCAAGGGTGATGTGGAAGGAATCGCGTTGTTTGTCGGCGGCTCTCGCGACAATGGTGTTGTGGTTGCTACGCGTGGCGAATGTCCGGATCTGAAAGAAGGCGAAGTACGAGTTCATTCGCCGTTTGGGTCCAGTATCACATTGAAGGAAGACGGGTCTATCCTTTCTGTCCCGGCCTCCGGGAAAAAGTTTATTGTTGCATCTGATTTGCTGGTCCGTGGCAAAATGCTTGGAACTGGTGATGTTGTTGCCGGGGTCAACGAAGCTGGTGAAGAAGTTGTTGAAACTGGTGGCGTAAGCCTTAAAACGCACATGCACCCGACGGCGGTCATTGGCCCCGCAAGCATGCCTACGCCGATCGCAGGAGGCTAGAGTATGGCGCTTGACAAATCGACACTTAAGAATTCGCTTAAGTCAATCATGGAATCGCAAGGAAATACCCCTGAGTCTGTCGCGGAGGCGCTGGCGAACGCTATCGATACTTACGTTAAGGGAGCTGTAGTTACCGTCACTGCGTTGCCGAGTGAAGTGGCTGTGACGAGCGCGTCGTTCGGTCCCAGCGCCAACGCTTCGCCGTTGACATTCAAGGGTGGCGACGCGACCCATGTTGGCGGGCTTTCGTAGCCCCAAAAAAAACTTGTGTCAAAAACGGCCTTTACTGCGTAGGGGCTGTTTATTTTTATTGCGATGAGTGACCTTGCGCTGTATCGCAGAAGTTCCGGTGATTTTGACCTTGCGTTCGATGAAGACAAGGGTGATTTGTTGACTTCTGACAGCCTTGAAAACGCAGTCGTTATATCGATTGGAACTTATGCCCGAGAGCGTAAGCTTGGAAAAACGGCAAACCTGAAGCCGGTTGTTGGTGGATGGTGGGGAGACGCCCTCGACGAAAAAGGAACTCTTGGTGGTTATCTCTACGAGGCTTTTCCTGGCAAATTGACTGATTCTACAGCAAGGTCTATTGAAAATCTTGTGACCGAAGCTTTGGCTTGGATGATTGAAGATGGTGTCGCAAAGTCTGTTAATTGTAATGCCGAAATTGTCGATAAAGATATGATAAATGTTGCTGTCACTGTCGAACGCCCTGATGGAGAATCAGAAGGCTTTGCTTACGAAATAAAATGGATGGCCACTGATGGAATTTAAGAGCTTGCAGGATCTTGTGCGCATTGTCGAAAACGCCTTGGCTGTTCAGTTTTATGGTCAGTCTACTGTTTTGCGTAAGACTGTTTTGAAGGTGCTTGCGCATGTTCTTGGTGCTGCCCTGTACATGATGACGCTTATTGCCAAGAGAATTTGGAAAAATCGATTCGTGTCTACTTGTGATGTGTCCGCTCTCGAAGGCTTCGGAACAGAATTCGGAATTCCGCATAAGGTGCCGCTGAAATCTTCGGGAATCGCTATTGTGACGCTGGAAGATGGAGTGCTGTCGGTTACCATTCCGCAGGGAACCGTTTTGGTTAATGAAGATACTGGTATTGAGTATGAAGTTCCTAACGAAGTCTATGTAGATACAGAGCATGTTGGAATTCCTGTAGTTGCTATAGATGTCGGTGCAGATTCTGATTTGGGTGAAGGTGTTGTTCTGTCTTTTAGGGATACGCCTGTTGTTGGCGTTGCGTCGATTGAAACGGAACTTATTTCGGGGGGAGTTGCCGATCCTGTTGAAGTCGATGGTGATGTTCAGGTATGGGGCGAACTTGCCGAGGATTACCGTGCACGTCTTTTGAATCGTGTCCAAAACCCTGTGCATGGTGGCGCTGTTAATGATTATTATGAATGGGCGACTCGATTCGCTTTCGTGACGGATGCTTTTGTTTTCGCAAATAAACCTGAAACGAATTCGGTAAGTATTGCCGTTGCAAATTACAACTCTAACAATGTAATATTGACGGAAAGCCAAATTGACGAAGTGCGTGAGTATGTCAAATCCGATGTGCGTCGCCCGGTGACTGCTCATGTTCGTGTTTCGAATGTTACTCCGGTTGATGTTGAAGTGACGGCTGTTATAACTCCATATACGCAGGTTGTGCGTAATGGTGTTACGAACGCCGTTACGGCGTATCTCCGGCATCTTAAGCCTGGCTCGTCGTTAGACGTGGATGATTTTGAATTAAATGTTCTGTCTAATTCCAGTGCGAAATCGTTTGTTGTCCAAAATGTGAAGAAGAATGGCTCTATTGTCGCGTCTCTTTCGCTTTCTTTGAGTTTTCCTGAAAACGAAGAGGATGAAGATTCTTTTGTCGCTGAAGTCGTTAAAATCGCCGATGGCGGCGTGAACCTTGCTAGTGGAGAATAGAGGTGCTGTCTGTTCAGAACATGAAACCTTCGATGGTTGCGAATGGAAATCCGGTGCATGTGTTTGGCGCTGGATTCGATTCTCATTGTTCTGTGACTGTTTCTGAAAATGGAAACTCAAGCTTGGCGTCTGTTTTGGATTATAACGATTCCGAGCTTGTTTTTTCAGCGCCTGAATATATCGGCGAATACACGATAATGTTGTCTCGCGATGGCGTTTTGTATGCATCTTTTTCTCTGCAAGTTGTGAAGCTTGAAAAAAGTGATGTTTGGAAGCTGCCTGTTCGCGATGATAAAGATTTTAGGCATGCACTTATAGGTCTTTTACCGCGTGGATTTGCTTGGTTCACTGGACGTGGTGGCAATTGGTGGAAATTGTTCGGTGGCTTTGGAGCCGGACTGCAATCTGTATACAATCTGTTTTGTGATTTGGCAAAACAAATGTCTCCTATGACGACGTCTTCTTTTGCCGAATGGGAAAATGAATTAGGATTGCCGAAAAAAGGTATAGTTCGCGATTCAAGTATCGGTCGCCTTGAAGAAATTTACAGAATTTCCAGGAAAAAGGGCGGGAATACCGTACCATATTTTAAAAGCGTAGCTTCTTTGTTTGGCCGGTACTCGGAGATCTATGAGTATTGGAAAAATCCTGAAGTTTTTGAAGGTGTTGATTTTGGCGAAGATGATCCTAATTTCTATTGGATGGTCGCGATTGAATCCCGCCATGATGACTGGCATATTTGCACTTGCAACGATACGTGCAATGATTATCTGCAGGAGTGGTGGTTTGCTCCGCTTGAAGCCATGTTCGACCTGATTAAGCCGGCTCACACGAAATTGCTGTATAAGTATATCGATGTTGAGCATGAGCTTGTCGTTGTTGATGACGATAATAATGTGATTTCTACACCTTCGGAACGCCCGATTGCGGCTGCGGTCAGAAGCGGCTCCATTGTCAATACAGGCGAGGCTGTCCTTGAAGATGGCACGATGGTTAGAACTATTCGCGTCAAGGATTTGCCTGATGCCGGTAGCGAAAATGCCTTCGTGCTGCGCGATTCTGAAGAAGGTGGAACAACGAAGACTCGTGCTATGACCGAAGAAGAATTTGACGAATTGTGGGACGATACGCCTGCAGAGGAGGAAGACGATGGCTGATGAAGAACGGCTGTTGCTTGATACTCCGACAGTGCGCAAAATGGTCGCCAAGATTAAGAAGGGTGACCAGGATAATGCCGCTGATATTGCGCGTGTGGAACAAGAATTGGATGATGTGAGCGAAAAGGGCCTTGTGGTTTTAAACGGACAATTGAGATTTTACTAGGAGAAAGTTATGCCTACTAATCCGGGAGTAAGTGAAGTTGTAGACAAAAATGGTGTCATTTGTGACATCGAGGCGAAACGATTTGACGGTAATCGCACCATCAAAATTACTGGCGATGTGACCGGTCAGCAATCGTGGGGTGGTGGTCCGGATGCCGATTCGTCTACTCCGTCGTTGAACGTTTCGACGTCTATCGCCAATAATGCAGTTACAACGTCGAAAATCAATCCGGGTGCTGTAATAAATGACAGAATTGCAGACAATACGATTGAGCACGGAAAGCTGAATATCGCTTCTGTGGCCAATACGAATGGATCCGGCATTACGGATGGTAACAATGACAAGCTGGCGACGCATGGTCAGGTCAAGACCTATGTCGAGGGCATTGTATCAGGACGTCCTGATTATAAGGGTATGCAGACGCCGACCGAAATCAACAGCTGGTCTTCCGTGAACCTGAATAATGGCGACCGAGTTATTGTTACCGGAATCCCAGACGTAAGCGGTCAGCCCGGAACGGCTGTCATCAATGACGGTATGTCTGAAGGTACGCATCAGCAGATTACTGTCACAAATGGCGTCGAACTGATTTATTATAAGACAACCCTGAATGGTACTGAAATTCACGGTTGGCAGGTTGCTCAAGGTGAATTTAAGCTTGCGCAGAATCCTGTCGATACCGACAACTATCCGACCGGAACTGGCGGTGGCACAGGCAAAACTTTGACCCGATTGCAGCAGAATGATAATGGCGACATTACTGCGACGTTCGATTCGATTTCTATCGATTCGAGCCAGGTCAACGACAAGATGTCGACTTATGATGGCACTGGAAGCAACAAGACGAAGCTTGTGACCGGTGAGGCGGTCAAGGCGGCTATTGATAGTATTAATTATTCTGGTGCTGGCGGTAACGGTAAGATCATTACGGTCGTATCGCAAGAGAACGGCATCGTTTCTGCTACTGAACAGACGATGGATTCTGTTCCGACTCAGGGCCATACGAATACGACCGTTACATCCGATGGAATCAAGGCTGCAATCGATGCAATTGATCCTGGTTCTACCGGTATGGGCGAGGTCGTGGCGGCTGCTCTTGACGATCTTGACGCCAGATTGCGTGCGAACGAAGATGCCATCGCTGAAACTAATCTTGGTACGCGTTCGGCTGACCGACTCGATGTGCAGACGCTTCTTGTCGGCGGTTCCGACGTGGCTGTTGACCTTTCTAATAAGGTCGATAAGGTTGCCGGTAAAGGGCTTTCTACGAATGACTTTACAGATAGCTACAAGAACGCCGTTGACGCTAATACGAACGCAAGACATACGCACAGCAATAAGACGGTGCTTGACGGTATAACGTCGACCGATGTTTCGAACTGGAACGCCAAACAGTCTGCGCTTACTTGGATGACGACAGAAGAAGCGCATGCCTTGTGGGCGGACGCGAAGGCTGCCGCACTTGCTCAAGCATAAGGAGATAAGATATGTCCGTGACACCATCTGATTACAATGACGACGCCATCAAGGGCGAGCAGCTTGCGGCGATTATGACCGATGTCGCTGCAGACTTGAACACAAAGCAGGCTGTGCTTGATGTGGAAGTCGATGTGGCGCACAAGCGTCTTAAATTCAACAACGTGGCGTTTACTGTGACGCCTGCCGAATAGGAGTTAATATGTCTGTAACATTCATCAACAAATATTCCGATATTCCGGGTGGCCAGACCGCGGAACAACAATATGAAGCTGCAGCCACCGACCGCGCTGCTCTTGGCAAGAGCACAGTTTCTCTTGCCGGTCGTACCCTACACTACGACGGCGTTAATGTCGAGCTTCCGCGCAAGGCTGTGAAGGTCGGAACGTGCGTTTATGCAGATTCTAACGGTGCGCTTCATTTCCTTGACGGTGCTAGTGTAAAGAGCGCTTCTATTCCTAGCGGTTGGGAATTTGTCGGCGTTGCCGTTCTTCGTAAGGGCGGACAGGCGAAAATTCTTCACAAGACGGAAAATACATCTATCAGATTCTCGTCTTGCTGGGCTTGGGAAATTACAGGCATCACTTACGGATCTTCGAACACCATTCAGTTCCAGCAACGAAAGAAAACCGGCAGCGATCCGGATACGTTCGGAAATGTCGATATTGGTTCCGCGCTTGTGTTTACGCCGACCGACATCGACGATGCCGTTTCGCAGATTGACGCTCATCTGAAGACATCCGGAAACGAAGGCGGTAAATCCTACGACAGCGGCATCGTGGCGAATTACAACTGGCATTGCGAAAAACTTGACGGCCGAATCTGGGTCATTGCCGACTTTGACAGCTCTCCGTCTTACAGGCAGTACGAAGGTCAAGTTGTAAAGAATACTAATGTTGCAAATGGCCCGATTTCGTCCACGAACATGTGGACTCTTGCCGGTATGCTGACAAACTACAATAGCATTACGCGTAACGATGGTGTCGGTTCGAATTATTATGCAATCTGGAATAAGGATGTAGTCAAGGCGAAAAACACGAATCAGGGATCGCCTGCCGACCAGGTTGGCCACGACGGATACTACAACGAGGCTAATTTCAACAATACGACTGTATTGAAAGCGTATTACGGTACTTATGAAAATTACCTGAATGCGCTTCTGCCAAAGTATCCTGTCAAGGATCGAGCTATGGCGGCGTATGCTGGAAAGGGTGCCGAAACTTGCGCTATAGCTGAAAGGGTTGTATATACGAAACGTGACGGCGTTACGACCGAATACATGTTCACGGCTATTCACTATACGAAGACGCTAAAAGCGCATTCTACGGCGTCCGTAGAAGGTATGAATGCGGGTGACTGGTATATGCCTGGTTTTGACGAAATCATCGAAATCTTCTCGCAGATGAAGGTCGACGGATCCGACCCGATCCATCAGGCTTTCGCGAACGCCGGCCAATCCTCCGCGTACCCGGTCAACCCATCCAGCAACGTCTACCGCTGGGTTCCCGCGCGTTATCCCAACAATAATACTTGGTTACTCAATTCAGCGGGCACTATCGGCTACAACAACTTCAACGGCAACGGTAGGTCGTGCGGCGTTGCGCTCTTGGACTTGTAATTTTCACCACTTCGGCACGGCCTTGAAAGCCGTGCCGTGAACAGAAACGGACGAATGAAGAAAGATCAAGAAAAGACCCGACTTGTAGAACGGCAAGAGATTTATGTCGATTGTACGATGCTTCTGAAGGCTGTGCATTCGGCAATTTTCGACATGCCTAAAAAGGATAGGGTTATCGTCGGCGACAGGCTGATGAACTATGTTCTTTCTATGCTTGCACATTTCAGCTATGCCTGGAATTTTGCAGACGTGCGTGTCGAAGAGACTGAAAAGTTTCTGTTCTGCTATTACGAGTTCCGGAGTCTTGTCAGAATGTGTTCTGGCGAAAGGAAGGAAGAGATTAACCTTGTGAAGGTCAAGAATTATGCGGCCATGTCGGAATACATGGACCGGATAGAAAAAGGCATCGGGAAATGGCGGAAAGCCGTCAGGTCCCGAAAAACCACGGCATGCATCGAGTCAAACTATGTTGATGCATCGGGTAACGACAAACCAAGAGGTGACACAGGATTCATTTAATCCAATATCGGCATCGTGTCATCAACCGTGCATGACTTGCATGAAGTGCTGTTGGCCGCTGGGTTCCCGCGCGTTATAACAACAATAATACATGGTTACTCAATACAGCGGGCAATATCAACAACAACAACTTCAACAACAACAATAGGTCGTGCGGCGTTGCGAACTTGATGAATCGTTACCGTTGGAGTGACATTATGGTAAAGTTGGAAGATCTGTTTTCGGTATACTACAAGGCGCGTACCAACAAGCGCCGTTCTCGCGATACCGTACGCTTCGAGATGAATCTTGAAGCCAATCTTCTGCAATTGTGGAGGGAACTGAATTCCAGGACCTTCCGTGCCGACTCCAACTATGCCTTTACCGTTTCCGTTCCGAAGGGCCGTGAAATCTTCGCTACCGAAATGAAGAATCGCGTTGTCCATCATTATCTCGATTGGCGTATGCGTCCGATTTACGAATCGGTGCTGTCTGACCGCTCTTTCAACAATCGCAAGGGAATGGGTCTGCATGCGGCAATCGATTGTTTTAGGAATGATGTACGCGAGCTTACCGAAGGCTACACGAAAGATGCCTGGTGTATCCATCTTGACTTGAAGGGATATTTCCCGAATGCGAATGTCGAAAAGGCTCTTGCGCAACAGCTCGACCTTATCGAACGATATTATGATGGTGAAGACAAGGATGACCTTAAATACATGATGGAGACCTGCATGCGTGCGGACCCTGCGCGTCACTGCAGTATCTATGTGCCGCTTTCTTGCTGGGAGCGGATAGCACCGGAAAAGTCTCTGTTCAATAAGCCTGTAGGCGTCGGTGCCGCTATCGGTTTTCTGTGCTGGCAAAATGCTATGGGGCTGTATATCAACGATGTCGTTAAGTGGTTGCAGTCGCACGAAAACTTGCGCGTTGTCGTTTTTGTTGATGACATCTATGTTGTAACGAAAGATAAGCCTGGATTCCTTGCGCTGATGCCTGAGCTTCGTGAACGCCTGGCCGCTCTCGATGTGCGGCTAAACGAAAAGAAATTCTTCTGTCAGCATTACTCCAAGGGAATAAGGTGCCTTGGAACTGTATTGAAATTTGAACGTTCGTACATCAATAGAACTACGGTCAACAGGGCTTTTGCTCGTTTGCGCGAATGGTCTGACAAACGTTACATTCCGATTGACGAGCGGGCGAACATGCTGTGTTCTTTGAACACTTATTTCGGTATGATGAAGAAAGGAAATAACAGAAAAATTTTGCAAATGTTCAAGGAAAAATGTCTGTCTTATTTGGGTAGATTCATTGTTTGGAATGAAAAGAAAAATTGTCTTGGACTCAAGAATAAAGTGAGGTGTGCCTGATGTCTGTGAATCCTGCAGATTATAATTCCGATGCAATCAACGGAGAACAGCTTGCCGCGCTGATGCAAGATGAAATGTATGACAGGTTGAAAGGCGATGTCCCTGAATCTCTGGCAGTGTTTCTTTGCTCTCTTAAAGCTCAGGTAGATTCTCTGCAAAAAATCGTGTCCGAAAAGAATCTTGGCGAATGCGTGGCGGATTCAATTAATACGCAGTCTCTTAAAGTCGGAGGCGCGGATGTGGCGGATGCTACCGACCACACGGTGACTTTCTCGCAGGCGTCGAGCCGAGGGACGGTTGCAAATGACTTTCCCAGCGGTTCAAAATTGTCTGTTCTTTTTGGAAAAGTTCGCAAGTGGTTCGCTGACCTTGGATCTTTGGCGTTCAAAAGTTCTGTTGGTGACAGCGATGTAGCAAGTGATAGTAATCTTGCCGATGCTGTGAGCAAACGCCACTCTCATTCTAATAAGTCTGTACTCGATGGCATTACTTCGTCGGATGTTTCGAATTGGAATAGTAAGGCTCCTGGTGACTATGTGCCTACTATAGGCTCTACGGCTAATGTTCCGCTTATTACTGGAACTGGCGGTAGAATCTCTGCAGGGTCTTTCGGTAGCACTACTGGTACGTTTTGCCAAGGCGATGATTACCGTCTTAGCAACCAGCGTGAACCTATCGCTCACGAACACGACAATCGCTACTATCTAAAAGCTGATGTGTATACAAAGTCTGATATTGACGGCAAGCTGCCTGTTACAGGAACTGGGTCGCCGTCGATATTGTATTTTGTGAATATTTCTGGCAATTCGAATACATCGTCGTTTGCGTATTCTGCTGAAAAGACTGAAAAACTTATTGGCACGTCTGGAACCAACGGGTATTATTCGTTGTTTGCTGGCTACAGGCAATATGGTTCTTCATACGAAGTGGCTTTTGACTGTGCTTGGACGAAGAATGGCGTTACGCATGAGAGCAAGATTGCTCCGAATGCGATTATTACGACGGGAACGTGTACGGCTAATGGGGGATTTGTCGGCGACTTGACTGGCAATGCCGATACTGCAACCTATTCTTTGAATTCGGGCGGAGTCAATGGGTACACGATTGAGGTCCTTCAGGCAAGCAATATCCCGATGAGGATTTCCTTTATATGATTTCACTGCTTGGTAATGACAGTAAAGAGCACGCTTTGGTGTATGCGCGTATCGTTGACGACTGGCTGAGAGCTATGCCGGTCCGCTCGTTTATGGGCGACGAGTCGAGCCAACGGGCTAAATACTCGTACTGGCGTGCTGGTGTCAAGCGTACTGTGAGCACTCAGCAATTTCCGTCTTATGAATGGACGTACCAGCCGTCTTATTGCAACAAGGCTTTAAATGCGTGGGATTCGAGCCGTAGTGGCGTGGTGACTGGTGGCCCGCTTGTTGCAAATTCCTGTTCGTTGCTGTTGTCACCGGCTAAATTGAGTTGTCCTGTTATTGACGCTGCAAATGCTGTGCATGCCAATTGCGTGTTGAATGACGGCTGGCTGACGCCGTACAAGATTACTGCGGACGCTGTGGCGTACAAAGAAAGTTATCCCGGTTTGGGCGACCATTCTCCAGGTGCGCTCGAAAATCCTTGGGATTACTATTACAACGCGTCGAATGATACTGATGGACTTAATAATTCGCGATGGAAGCAGATGCATTATTTCGCCTGGTTCCTTGTGCTCGCGCGTGATATAAACGCTTTCGATTCGAAAGCGATATGGTGCAGAATAGATGCCGGTACTCATGCTGTTAATGCGGCTGTTCCGACCGAAGTTCGTGAGTACATGAAAAGCGGAAATCTAGGATACTATCTAGTTACGACTAAGAATGGTCGAATGAACAATCCGCTAGGCGATGATGATTCCGGTTTTGATAACTACATGAAGGATATTACAAGAATTTACAGACCTCGTATAAAAATCAATCTGAAAGATACCGGCGAGGCGTATGTCGTCAGTTACGGTTACGAAGTGTGGCCGTATAGAGACGGTGGTTAATTTTTAAACAAGGAGATTATCAATGAAAAGAATCAATACTCCCACATCCTCTAACGGCCGATTTGTTGACGGTAACAAGGCTCTCGGCACGTATGCGACCCAGTTTAGTGCCGAATGGTGCAATATGGTGCAGGAAGAAATCTGCAACCTTATAAAGGCTCTTACCGGAGCTGAACCTACAGGACAATCTGAAGAAGAACTCAAGAATGCGTTTATGACGCATGTTGCGTCTCTTGGATTGAAATCTATTGAATTGTACAAGACTGCAAGCGGATCGAGTGTACTTCGAAAGTTTTTTGCTGATGGCGATGGCTTTGACATCTCCATCGAAGGTGAAGGTGCCAGCGATAATTCGCATGCTCATTTCAGCCGTACCGGATTTTATTACGAAAAGTCTAGTAGCGAACCGACAAGGTCGTACAAGGTGGAAGTCGATTCGGAATCCGTCAAAGTTACTGATACTAATCCTGGCGGAACATTTACGGCCGAAATTAAGGGTGGTGCCATCCATATTAAGCGTGGAAACGATGGCGTTGAAGTCGCTTACGACAAGGTCAATACTCCCAACTTATTCTTGACTTTTGATCCTAAAGGACGCAGTTCAACGAGCGATTTGACTCAAAATGCGTCGATGAGTGATTTTGAAAATGACGGTACTGGTGTGCCTACTGAATATTTTGTGTGTGCTAATCCTGGTTCTCAGGGGTACGCTGGCCGCGATTATTTTATGCTTGATTCTCATGTGCATAAAAAGGGTGCTGTCGTCATGATTCGTAATGTCGATTCGAACTATCCTATTTTCCTGTACAGAGAATCTGATGCTAATCGAGAATATCCTATTGCGGAAATCCCGCCCAAAGGCACGAAATGCGTTAATTATCACGGCCAAGTAGCTACTGGAAGCGGGACGGGTGTCACTTATGTATGGGATGTCATGTAATGGATATTACCGGTATTGACATTACTTTACTTATGGCTGGAATTGGTGTGGTTGCTAAATCGTTTCATTCCGATCGTAAGACTGATGCTGCAAAAAAAAGCGTTGAAGAGCGGATGGCGGTCATCGAGAACGACATTCGTCATCATGACAAACGCTTAAATGACGGGGATTCGAATTTCAAAATTCTTGACCAGAAGATTGACCGTAACAATGAGCTGCTGAACCAATTGATTGGCGAAATCCGCGCCGGGAAAAAGTGATGCTTGGATCGTTTGTCGTTGTAGTGCTTTTGTTGTTTTTCGGTTGGCTTCTGTTTGACGAAAATGACTGGGGCGAACCGCATTTGTAATCGGGGGTAAAATGTCAGGAATCATTCTTCAAAGCGCTGAAATTTTGAAGCCGCTACAGGTGGCTATCAGCAAGTATCGTGGCGACACTGTATATCCGTTCGAGCGTGATTTTGCGATGCTCATGTATACCAATCGAGGCGAATATCTGTGGGAAGTCCTTGAGGGCTATGTCAGCAATTGTGGGTCGATTCCCTGGGTTGGCCAAAAGCTTCTCCGGGTTAAATCTTTTGACCCGAAGAAACCTCTTCAGAACGCCTTCTTTTTCTTCCATGATGATCTCTACCAAAAAAAAGGTTATGACCTTTTTGACAGGGAAGATTCAGATTCATTGTGTCGTGGTGGGCTGCGCGAAGGTGGCTGCTCTCGATTCCAGGCGTCGACAATCGACTTTTGCCTGATGATCGGGGCGTGGGGTCATTGGGGCGATAATTCCTATGGCAATCTCGATTTTTTGAGCAGTTTGAAAAAGGTGGGTTGAAACTAAATTTATAAGAATTTTATGAAAATGACTTAGCGCGAAGCTGTCTCTTTAGATTTGATGATGCCGCACGGGAAACCGTGCGGTTTTTGTTTTCTCAAATCAAAAAGGAGATAGTTATGTCTTACGAAAACAACGATTACACCAGCAAGGGTGTAGGCAATGCCGCCCTTACAACCGGCATCATCGGCACCGTTTTCGGTTCCGGAATCCTCAACAATGGTCTCGGTGGTCTCTTCGGCAATAACCAGAACCCGACTGCAAGCCCGATTTACCAGCTCGCCCAAAAGGATGCTGAAATCACGCGCCTTCAGGCTGAAAAGTATTCGGATAACAAGCATGCCGAACTCGCCAAGGAATTCAGTATTTTGAGCCAGCGTGTGGCCGCAATCGAAGTTGCCGAACCGCTCCGCGAACAGATCCTGCAGGAACGCATTAACAATGTTTCTGCAACGGTTGCCCGCCTGGTCCAGCCGATGATTCCGAATGCAAACGTCGCTCCGGGTTGGGGTCCCGCATTTGTGAGCCCCTTTCCTCCCGTCCCGCCCTTCGTCGCGGGTAGCGCAGGCGGCACCGTCACTCCCACCTCCAACGGCACGTCCTCGCAGACGGCGTAAAAAGGGAGGCTAGTCTATGCAGATTTCGCTTGACAATGCGATGAAAGCCGTGTCCGATTTCATGACCGAACAGGTCAACACAATCCACGACCCGCTCAAGTATTCCATAGGGCTTTTCGTTGTCGGGGCGCTCTCCAAGAATCCTGAAGGAATCCTGGCGAAGGCTCGTCCCTGGCTTGAAATGTCCGGGATTCTCTCTGACGGTATGGTCGATGTGGACGTGTTCAAGGCTGGTCTTGACAACATGTTCGCAACCGTTCCGAAGGTGTCTTACCTCGGTTTCGGAATTACTGCGGACGAAGCTGCAAGCCTTGTCGCGAAGATGCAAAAGGCTGTCCCCGCTGAAACTCCGGAGGCTGTGGCATGATCGATGAAAAACTCAAAGAAACGCTGGAACGCACTGGCAAGGCCATCTGCCGACATCTCGAAGTCCTTGTCGAGGAAGTAGAGAAGGTTGACGGCCGTGTCAAGGACCACATGACTATTGATGGCATCAAGGATTGCGTGAAGACCTTGAAGGATATCAATGCGATTGTGTCTATGGATAACAGCGCCGATGTCGCGAAGCCGACCACTTCTGCGGCTGCGGTGAAATAGTCCTTAGAGCGTTGATAAAAAAACGGCTTGCAGAAATGCAGGCCGTTTTCGTTTGTCTAGGCAGTTATATAAGAGGTATCGCGTCAACAGCTTTCTTGCGGCCTTCGTCGAGAACCTTGGCGTATATCTGTGTTGTCTCGACGTTTCGATGGCCTAGCAGCTTGCTTACTGTGTAAATGGCGGCACCGTGTTCAAGTGCGAGGGTTCCGAATGTATGCCGGGATACGTGGAAATGAAGGTTTTTGTTCACGCCGGCTTCTTTTGACCATACCTTGAGGCCGCGTGTTAGAGTGTTTAGGGGTCCGATTTGGAAAACCAATCCTTTTTCTTTGGTTTCCGGAAGAAACCGTTTGGCGTTATCTGAAAGAGGTACGCGCACGATTTCCTTGGTCTTCTTCATACGCAAGATTATTACGCCGTTCTCGATGTTTTCCCATCGCAGTGCTTTGACATCCGAGAAGCGCAGGCCAGTGAAGCAGCAGAATAGAAATGGATTTTTGATGTCTTCCGGAGCGTCTGTGGATGCCATAGCCTTCAGTTCGTCGAACGTCAAAAAATCGATGTTGGTGGACTCTTTTTTCGGCGTTATTCCGTACAGGTCTGGCATACTGGCAATCATTCCGTCGATGTATGCG
>JAEIGA010007424.1_pt1 | contig 16660 bp, 15 predicted proteins | sample 9270691 | NCBI WGS metagenome assembly JAEIGA01 (sample SAMN17057246, study PRJNA624740) | gut metagenome | biome: biome; isolation source: fecal sample | host: Bos grunniens | place: China: Xizang | collected 2019
CAACATCTGGGTAGAATGTGTAATCCGACTTGTTGATATCCGGCGGCGCCACATCAACGCCAGAGGACTTGATTTTACCGATTGCTGTTGCGATTTTTCCATAGTTAGTAGACTTCACTTTCTTTTTCTTCTTGCCACTAGGAGTTACAATGATTTCTGCGGGATAACCATCACAATCTTCATTTTCCTCGTAGCTACTTTCGACCTCATCATCGTCAACATTGAAATCTTCGATTTCGTTGCCATAAGATTCTTCGGTCTTAAATTCTTCTTCGGCTTGCTCATCAATTTCTTCATCTTCGCTATCCGCGCCACCTGCATCAGAAATCAAGCAAGCGCAATTCCAGAACATGATGGGGAAACGATAAGCCAAATTCATTTCTTGCAGAGCAATCAAAGAGTAAGCCAAAGTATGAGAAGCATTAAAACCATATCCACGAGATGTGGCAACTAGCACATTCCATACATAGTTACACAGATTTTTGCTCAATCCCTTTTCTTCAACCGTCTTAAAATATTCTCTCTGCAATTCTTCATATGCCGCAGGATTCTTCTTTGCGATAGACTTACGAAGTTTATCCGCCCAAGTTAGATTGAAACCACCACACTCGGGCATCTGCACCAACTGCATAAACTTTTCCTGGGACTCAGAAATACCATAAGACAATTTGATAACTGGCTCAAGCAATTTCTGTTCCTCTTTTGTAAGTCCATATGACGCCATTTCCTCGTACCAATAACGAATATCATTCTTGAAACGAGCAAACTTATTCAAAGGCTGTTCAGCGCCCTTTTCTTGCGCCATCAACCGAATAACGGAGTTTAATACTGCGAGGTCGTCAACACTCTGAGGATGAGTCAAAGCGATACCTTGAATACCGGACTGCTTTTCCATCTGGAACAAAGACTGGATTTCATGATTCCAAACCATCTTCCACATTTCCGGCGCCTCGCGCTCAAGATTATAAATACCAATAACACTTTCGTAAGTGTCTTTCAAAGTTTCTTTTTGTTCAATATATCCTTGCTCCACCAACAAATCAAGACAAATATGAATTTTGTCCATCGCTTCAACAGAAAGCAAGTCATATTTAATCAGAGAACAATCCTCGCAGTCATGCAGGTCAAACTGAGTCATGATATCGCCATTGGGTGCGCGCATCAATGCAGTGGAGTTTTCAAAGTCTTCGTCAACAAAGATAACACCACCTGCGTGTTCACCCAAACGACAGACCAGACCCTCAATCTTTTTTGCGACCTGCCAAACTTCGGGATAGTTTTCTGTCATTTCGTAAACAAACTGCTTATTGGGCGCCCAATCATTTTCCTCGTCACCATAAAAGGTTTGATCAAGAGTACGGAGCATACCACGGTCTGCCACAATCATAGAAGCAAGATACTGCGCGATATCGACGTCAATACCCAAACCACGACAAGCAGTTAGAATTGCAGACTTGGACTTTTCAGTACCGAAAGTCGCAACGTTGGCTACTCTATCGTCGCCATAGACTTTTCTCAAATGATCGAGAACAGTCTTTCTACGACCTCCTTCGATATCAACGTCAACGTCAAGAACAGATACACGCTCAGGGTTAAGAAAACGCCAAGCAAAAGTTTTGGTGGATTCCCACTGGGGATTAATTTGCGTAATCCCAAGTAGATAAAGAAGGATAAAACCGACGCCAGAACCACGCCCACAACCCACGAGAGTACCTGCATTCCAACACTCCTCAATAATCTTCTGCAGATTTAGATAATATGCAGACCAATGAGTTTTGTTAACCTCGGAGGAAATCCAAGTCATTTCCAAACATTCATTGATTGCATCGTAAATTTTTTGCTCATGCAAGCGCTCATCCTTTTCCAGACACTCAACAATCTGGTTTGCCATAACCCTGTCGCCTTCATAGTCAGAAAGCAAAAACTTTTCCAACCAAGGAATAAGGTCAACATAGGCCTTGCACTGCGCACCAGTATGAAGAACAATATCCTTCCAAGGAAGCTGAGGAATCTTCAAGGGTTTTAACAAGCTATAATCTTCGCACATATCTTTGATGTAACGAATGTTTGCATAAGCCTCGCGCAGCTCTGTTTCGCTCATATCCATAAAGGATTCCAGTTCCTCAGTATTCATCATATAAGTAGTTGCATAGAAATCGTCAACCTCACGATCACCGTTCTGAGAATTCAAATACGCCTTGTGGATGGGCTTATCTTCTTTTCTTAGATAGTGGCTATCAGTTGTGATGATGTAAGGGAAGTGATAAGTATTGGCAATATCAATCAACATTCTATTGACATATTTCTGTTCTCTATTCGCTGCGGGCTGTAGCTCAAGATAAAAATTCTCTTCGCCAAAAATCCATTGCATTTGTTCACACCAAAGGATGATTTTTTCATACAACCCTTGATTCTTGGTTTCTCTGTATTTCAGCAATTGAGTACCCAGTGCGCCGCCAAGACAAGCAGTAGAGCCTACTACATGACCAGGGTTCGCGCGGATAATATCAATCAAATCTTGATAATAAGTGGGAACTCTACGCATACCTCGCGCCATATAGCTCCGGCGCCAAGCACGAGAAGAAATCTCACGAATCTGTCTGTGACCCTCGGCGTCCTTGGCCAATAAGACGAAATGGAAATACTTGTCATTATCTTTGTTAAAGTTGCCTGCATTTAGACCGTTACGACACAAATAAATCTCATTACCCAAGATTACCTTAAAGTCGGGATGGTCTTTCTTGATTTTCTTATAAATCTTTTCTACTTTTACCGCATTACAAACCGCTTCGTGGTCTGTAATTGCCACAACCTCATGTCCAAGCTCGACAGCATATTTGATTAGGTCATCTTCTTTGATGATACAGTCGCGCAGTCTTAAGTTTGAATATTGGGTGTGATTATGCAATGAACCAGGAAAATTTGTCATCACGCATCTACCTCCATTTCTTTATATAAATATTATATCATAAATTTGTAATTTTGTCAATTTATCGCTCGCCAAGAATAGTGCGAGAGCCATATTGGGTAACTCTTTGCTTTATTGTGGGTAGAAGAATACGGTAAAAGTCTTCATCATCAATGTGCTTATCTTCGATTACGTGCGCGAAAGCTGCTCCGCGCATTGACTCGGGGAAGGAACTGCGAATGTAAAAATGAAACATTTGATTTTCTAGGTGGAAACACTGGTCAAGCTCCCACATCTTATCAATTAGCATTATATGACGTATAAATCTGCCCCACTTGAGTTTATCGTCTGTTAAAATTAAAATCTTAATCATTTTCCACTATACCCCACTCTGGTTCTGTAAAACTCATCAGCATACCCTGGTCGTAAAACTTCGGCTAAGGTGAATAAATCATAGTCATAATAAAAACCATCGGAGTCTTTGTAAAAAGTCAGCTCCATTAAGGTATCGAAGTCAATGGTAGCATTAGAACAAGTAAGTGTTACCTCTCTTGTGGTTGCAATCTTGATTGGATTGGTGTGAGTTGTCATTCTTTCCAAGTTTAAATTTAAAGTTCCCGGTACAAGGGAGACTTTTGTGTCTCCCCAAATTAACATTCCCTTAGAAGCCATATTCATCGTCTTTCACCTCATAATCATCAATAAAAATCTGAGGAATTACATTGCCACCCCAATAGTTTACATTGGCGCGACCAACAATTTCTAGCTTGACTTTGGAATACTTGTGTAAATCTTCAATTAAGTCTTTCGCATGGAATTTCATGTACGCGATACCAAACTTTTCAATCTTGACGGTATCCATGTTCTTACCCATAATCTTCACATCACTCATTGTGACATTGATATCACTAACATGGATTAAGGGCTCATCATTCTGCTGACCCCAAATACCCGCATGGTTGCCAACATCCAAGATGATATCACGAATATCCTCATCAGCGGCAATACGCTCGAAGTTTACATCATGACAATTCTCGCCAAAATCAATATCAGCAAGAGCCTCATTTGCCCACTTGTGGAAATCGCGCAGATAAGAGTCGGGAATGGATACACCGGCAGCATTGTCGTGGCCAGAAACATATTCAAACATTTCACTCTCTTCCAAGAAGTCCTTGAAGGAGGTCAGCGCACTTTGATTCATGCCACGCATGGAGCCACGATTGATACCTTCTTTATTCAAACGAGCAACAATAGTGGGACGCTTGAACTTCGCCGCAAGCTTCATTGCGACCAGACCATTCAACTCAGAAGGGAATCTATCATCATCATCAAGACGAACAAATAGAACTCTGTTCTCAAGTAGGTCATACTTGTGAATCTTGATTTCGATAGCGCCGACTGCTTCATCGAGTGTTTTGTTCTGTCTGTTGCGCGCGTTGCTACATTCACGTGCTGCTTCAGCACCAGCCTTGTCCAGAGTACCCTTTGCTCCACGCTTGCCACTAGGAATTAATTTGTCACCGTCAAGGAAGGCCTCAAATAAGCGACGCTTTTCGGCCATTGTTCCAACACGAATCATTGCGTTAACAAGAGGGACAATATAAAAAGCAACACTGATAGGGTTCATCGCATCAATCAACTGTTGCTGACTTGCGCCTTGCACGCCAGTAATAGAATATGCCTGCTTTTCCATAAAAGCCAATAGGCACTTATTATTGATGTGCTTGAGGCCCTCGCGCACAATGTATCTATTTTCCATTTCCAACATAGAGCCCATATCACCAATGATACCCCAGGCCGCCAAGTCCATATACTTCATGGCATTGGTATTATCACTCTTAAAATACCAATCCAAATAACGGCAGAACTGGAACACAACACCAGCGCCTGTTAGCTCCTTATTTTTATATTTGGGAGAGAGCTGATTGTTAATGATGATCGCATTATCACTAATCTTTTCGTCGGTGATGTGGTGATCAAGAACCAGTACGCTTGCACCAATCTCTTTCAGTCTCTCGTGATATTCATAGTCATTACTGGAAGAATCGGGACAAATAATAAGTCCATAATGTTTACCTTCTTCCATCAATTTATCAATGTGGTCTTGTAGACCATGCTGCTTACCTTCATGGAGAACATAATCAATCTCCAGTTCCGGTGCCAAGTCTCTCAAATAATTATACATAATGGTGGCAGAAGTAAAACCATCATTATCAGAGTCAACTACAATCAGAATCTTTTCACCAAGGCGAATGACCTCTTCCAACAGCATCGCGCCCTGACCCATATTTTCCATATCGCTGTGGTTTTGTAGATGTTCTGCGCCAGGCTCATAATAAGCCGAGGGACTTTCAACTCCACGACTCTTCAAAAGCTGGTCTACATAGTTGCTCTTAAAATTTTCATTTACAAGTCTAGTTTTCATTGTACCCTTACCCTTTTTTCTAATAATTTTTTAAAGACCTCTTCACCCCGGTCAGTTGGGGAATCTTTCATACCCAAAAGTCCTTCTCTATCATAGATAAAAGAAAACTGGGCATACTGAGAATACTTTTTACAAATATCATACAGTTTATTGAAATATTTATCTTCTCCAGGTTTTTCCTCTTTATCGAAGCAAATCACGATTTCAGAGGGTGCACAGAACTTCATAAGTATATTCAATTGATACTTATTAAAATTACTACCGCACACTGCCGCAGAGCAATTCGGCATTGAAAATCCATTCATCTGCAAAACAGATTTCTCAGACTCAAACAAATAACAAATTCCATTGCGGCGGACATCCATAAAGGTCTTATCCAAACCATATAGATTCATAGACAAGGGATGCTTATACCAAACTCCCTCAATTTGAATTGGCGCATATTTACCAATATTTTCAACTTCCCATTCATTCAAAGCGCGCCCTCTAATTCCTACAAGGCGTCCAAGCAAATCATAATGCGGAATTATGATTTTGTTTTGAGAGATTGAATAGGAAATATCAAACCGATCCATTGTCTCCTTTGTAATGCCATCATCAAGCCATTCCTGTGGATAAGAGTGAACAAAACAATCCAATACATGAGCAGGATACTCTGGAAGGGTTTTCTCTTTTCTTTTTACTTCATAGCGATCACGCAGACTCTTGTATTTTTCAACAACAAATCCATCTACCCCTTGAAAATTAGAGCAGTCGCGCACAACCTCATAAATATCTTGATACCAGTCATACTCAATCTGTCGCTCTTCATAGTAGTGCTTCAAAAACTTGAAAATGGACATTCCACCACAAGCCGTGTAGCAATAAAAGAACTTATTGTTTTTATAAAAATACAATTTCATTGACGCTTCTGCAGAGTCAACATTGTGGCAGATGGTTGGAAAGATGACGTGGGTTCCCTTATCAACATACCGGTCCGCGCCGAGTTTTTGCATCAAAGAGATAACGGAGTCCACATCAAGATTTTCCATTATCTTTTCATAATCCATTTAACCAATCAACCTTTCTCTTGATTTCCATTAGCTCTTCATCTTCAAAATCGCTAATGTTGTATTCATCGCCAGAATAGAAGTCTTTAATAACTTCAAGACGAGAATCTGTAATAAATAAGTCCTCTCTTTTCATTGTACCCAAGTCCATAATAGACCAGATACGAACTTGCGTCCATTCGCCACTACGAACTTTGAATATATCGGTAACCAGGTTCGGTTTACCATAAGTCGCGATGATGGGTTCCAGGGTTTCTAATTCTTCTTTTGTTGGTCTTGCCATAATCGCACCATTATCCGCCTTGTTGATTGTAGAACGACCGCCTGCCAACGATGCTTCATTACGAATATTTGTGTTATTGTCTGCGTTCGCATTAACCTGCGTTGATGTAAATACACAAACATCCAATTCAACTGCTAAGTCTTTCAGTGCAGTTGCCATCATCAACAGAACTTCATCATTTCTAACACCGAAGCCACGGAACTCATTAAGTAGCGCGGGGCCGATGAAGATATAGTCATAGAACACATAACCAATATCATGCAACAACACCTTTTCGCGCACTTTAGTCTTTACCAAATCAATAGTAGGATTAGGTATTCTCACAAGAATAAAGTTAGAAGCAAACTCTTTCATCATTTGCTTGCCTTGTTCAATCACCTTTTTCTCTTCATCGGTAAATCTACCATACTTAAACTTAGACTCATTGATATCAGTCAGATAAGCCAAAATCATTTTCTTAATCTGTTTGTCAGTCTGCTCGGTGATAATAAACAAAACCTTTTGATTACTACCAACCTGCTCCCATTGTGCTGTCGCGCTATTATATCTCAATGGGAAAGCCAACAAACATGCATCGGCTACAGCGTTTCTTGTTTTACCAGTACCACTTGCACCAGAACGAATTGTCAAACAAGATCGTTGCGCGCCATCAATTACTCTGTTAAAAATAGAGCCTTGAATGGGCAGGCCAACGCTTCCATCTTCACCGAATGAATCAACGATATCGTCAATATCACCGGAGATATCCCATTCTTGCACTTCTTCAGTTCCCGCATAATCAGATTCCAAAACCAGTAATCTCTTTTTAACCGCAGTGATAATATCTGCTACGGTCAAATCCTCAAATCGCTGATTGATTTCTGCCGCATCTGGAGCTGTTAAATCTTCTTGATAGAACTCACTAACTGGGAAGTTCTGTTTCTTTAAATCTCTGAGTAGATTCAGTTTTTTCAGCTTTGCATAATAGTAAGGAAAGTTCTCAACATTTGAAAACTCCTCAATATCTTGCAGATACTCCAAACCATTTTGTTGTTCAAAAAGTTTCTTTGCTCCTTCATTAGCCTCCATATAGCTTTCAATATCAAAGGCGGTAATTTTGGGTGCGCCATTGCGCCACAAACCCTGGATAGCCGTAAAGATATACTTTTCAAACTTGGTTGAGAAATCCGTCATAGACAGACTATATTTATCAATCTCACTTAAAAACTGAGGGTGCTTCATCAGAGAACCAAGAATCTGTTGGATGGTTCCCTTACTTGTCATTATTCATCCTCCATATCTACTGCGGCCAAAGCATCTGCCGCAGATTTTACGGGTCGTCTGTTCTTTTTGATTTTTACGTTTACGATATTCTGACTTTGTGCTTGTTTAATTTGTTCTTCAATCGCAGCCACAATACCTTGTTCGCGATGTTCGCGCTCCTGCCAATAAGAACGACTGTCCTCATAGATATGTGGAATTATTCCGATACCATTTTCGCTTTTTGTTACGTCACCCTTTTTTATTTCATAATGATATTTTAAAGCGAAATAAATTCCTTTTGCGGTCATTTTATTTTTTAGATAATTTTCCCACTGTTTACGCACTTTTACAAAATTAAAATCATATTTTAAGTCGCGGCGCAGCAAATCCCAAGAAGCATTAAACCAAGACTCATCACCCATTGTCGCGTGAACATCAAGTCTGGAATTTAGATATTCGTCATAGCATTTCTTATGATAATACATATTTTTGCTAGGCTTAACATAGTCTACTCCCTCAACAAGCTTTGGGTCTCCTCTGTTAAACCTTTCTTTGCATATACGACATTGAACCATAATAGTTCTTGCCATTAAAGCACCACCAATCTTTCAATCTTATTTTCCTACATACATTATAACACAATTTTGTGAAAAAGTCAAATTAGAAAAACCGCCCCTATCGCTAGGAGCGGTCTTATATATTCTCTTATTCGTTAACCATATCTCGCATATCGAGCAACACAAGGTTAAACAAATCAACCTGGTCTTCGGTAATCTCAGAAAGCTTCATGGGACGACCAAAAATCATTTCAACCTTCTTCAAAATAACAGGAGCATTTTCGGGGTCTTTTTCAACCAGCTGCTGCCACAGATCAGAGGCTTCTGCACGAATAGCCTTGTAATCCAACTTTTCAAAAGTATCAATGGGCGCGGTGTCAGTAACAACTGCACCATTTTCTTGTTCCTTGTCAATGGCTTTACCAAGAGCATCCAAAAACTCATGATAGCCAAAAGGGATACGGGGAGCGAGATACTTGTATCTAGAACCAGCAACAATGGTAGGAGTGGAACGAGTTTGAATCCAGCGTTGGCTTTCACCCTGCTCATTCCAGGTCTGAGTGATAACACCGATGATGTCAACAAGTCCATTAACAATCTTTAAGCAGCGATTGTTCAAGTCGGGCTTATAACCCACAACCTTGCCATCTTCATCAGCATTTTCCTTCAAGTGGCAGGTCATAATTAGACCGTAACCCATCATTGTGATTTTACGGAGCGCGCTGTCGAATTCCTTGGACAGAGCGGCGTAACCACCACCATAGGGAATATCGCCAATCTTTTGAACACCATTCTGTGCGCAGATGAACTGCTCGCAGAGGTCATAGGCGATAGCTACGGTGTCGATACAAATTGTAGAGAACTTTTCTTTAGCCTCGGGTTTCTCCAACTGGCGCAAAACCAGCTTGAAGGTGCTCCAGGTATCAATCTTTTGAATCATAGCACCAGGTCTTGCGTTGGTACCAATCTCAAAAGCAAGCACTAGAGCATCGGGCGCCATAGTACAGAACTCAGTCTTACCAATCTTAGGCGCACCAGCCAAAAGCAGGTATTTCGAGCGCAAATCTCTCGAAATAACCTGTGGCTGAATGGCCAAAATGTCAATAATAGCCATTTACAAAACCTCCGTTATTAGAAACCGAGGTCGCTAAAGCCTTTCTTTGCGGGAGCAGCAGCCTTCTTGGGCTCCTTGTCCTTTGCCTTCTCCTTCAGCTCAGCAAGATAAGCCTGACGAGCCTTCAGAGCTTCATTGATCTCATCCTCATCAAAAGCGAAGTCGCCATCCAGAGGAGTCTGAGTACCACCGGTGATAATCAACTCACTGACAGAAACAGTGCGTCTCTCCATACGAGGCTCACCGAAGTCAACCTCGACCATCTTCTCTTCCACAACAGAAGTGAAGTTCAACTTACCGTTAACCTTAACGGTGTCCTTCTCACTCCAATAAGAGGAAACAGCGCTGATAACGCTGGGAGTGGTAGCATAGAAATCCACAACATCAACCTTGCCACCATACTGAGGCAGGATGCCGCGAATCTTAAAACGATCTTCCTTCTGTACGCCATCCTTATCAGTTTCATGACCCATAGCAGCAATCATAAATACTGCGGAGAAAGTTGCTTCGGGATTGAACTTGGTCAAGTCAGTGACCTTGGTAACGAAGGAAGCGTTAATGCGGGGATAGGAATTCAGCTGGCCGCCCTGACCATAATACTCGTTCATACGAATGTTGGCGTTGGTAATACGCACACGGTCAGCAGCATCGATACCGCCAGCAGCGATGGATACATACTCGTTCATAACACGCTCGATAGAAGCGTAGGCGGGATTGGGGTTGCCATCGTTCTTCAGCTTGTTAGAGAACATAAATACGGGGATGTCCAAATCGACATTTTCACCGTTCAAAACCTGGGTTACGCGAACCTTGATGGAGCCGCCAATGTACTCGGTGGTCTTGCCATTCTTGGTGCTGGTGCCAGTCTTCAGATCAATTTCGGATAGGATACCTTCGATTTTTACAGAATTTTCAGCTTGCTTTAACATTTAGTTTTCTCCTTGTTCGTTTCAATTTAGTTAGGGAAGCGCTGTGATTAAAACTGGGGCGGAGGACCGCCCCAAATATATTTAATCAACTAATTACTCAGCAGCAGGAACGAAAGCCTGGCCAGCCTCGGTCAGAACAACATAAGTGATGGGCTTAGCATCTTCGCCTTCGCCAGCAACCTTCTCACGCATGCACAGGCCCTTCTTCTCAGAGCACAGGTCAGTAACGTTAGCGTTTACGGAACGAGGGGTACGGTTCAGACCAGTAGCCAGCTCTTCAACAGAGACACGGCCGCCGTTCTCCTTAACGTAGTTGAATACTTCCAGGGACTTCTCAGTTAGCTTAATGTTTTCCATTGTGATTTCTCCTTGTCTTTTCGACTTTTTAAAAATAGATTATTTAGAAGTGGCTTACCGCTCACTTTCTATATATATTATATCAGAAACTTTGAAAATTATCAAATTTTCTGAGCTGTGGAATTTTCACTCTTTTTAGTAGAGTGAAATTCCGACAATCTTCGCAGTATCACCCAATTTGATAGCTTTCGCGCCCTGTGTGACTCTGCTTAAGGTGGGGATGTCATTTACAGACAATTTTATGCAAGACTGACTAGATGCAACCAAAATTTCGGTTTCTGCGCCAAGCGCCATGAAATCAGCCATATGGTCATTGCCAGTTAGCTTGTGGATTTTTGCACCCTTGGTGTTCTTTCCTTGGACGGTGAACTCTGCGATAGGAGTTTTCTTGAACAGACCAGATGCGGTTACGGACACAATATATTGGGAATCTGACTTAATGGGATAGGCGCAGCATACTGCGTCTCCATCATTTAGCTTAATTCCACGCACGCCCTTAGCAACACGACCAATGGCGCGAATGTCCTTCGTGGTAATACGAATAAAATTACCCAGTTCGGTCATGATGCCTACATCTTCATCGTTGATAAACAAGATGGATGCGATCTCATCATTAGCATCGAGGTTAATTGCCTTTAAACTGCCAGAGCGCTTGAGATTATATTCTGCCAATTCAGACTTCTTTACAAAGCCATTTTTGGTAAAGAACACAATATTCTTACTGCCTCTTCGTTTGTTAAAGGCGGCAATTGCGACGATTCGTTCATTAGAGATTCCAAATAGAGCCTCAACTGCAATCTTTTCCCCGACCGCGAGGGCTGCTGCAGGGTAATGGTAAAAATCGCCTCCGGCTGTAAAGAAGGCAACTTCTTCGTTGGATTCGAGTTGTTCTGAGTGGATGACATATTCACCAGCTCCCAGTTTAGCCTTATTGCCAACACCGCCACGCTTTTGTGTATAAAGAGTGGAAGTCTCTGATAAGTAGATATTATTTTGATTGGTCATAGAAATTTGGAGCGATTTTACCTCGGTGGGCTCTTCGTCGTCTTTGGAGATATTGATAATCTTAGTACGACGAGCGTCACCAAACTTGGAAGCTACTTCGCGCCAACCCTTCTTGATTTCCTCTTTGAAGAGTTCTTCGTCATTGAGAATTTTCTCAATAGACTCAGCCTTAGACTGAAGCTCTGTGCGCTCGTTTTCCAGTTTCTTGACTTCAAGATGTGCCAAACGACTCAATTTCATATCCAATACTGCCTTTGCCTGGGCCGCATCAAGCAAGAAGTTTTGCTGTAATGCAGTGGATGCTGCAGCACTAGATGCAGAGTTGCGGATCGTCTGGATAACTTCCTCAATGCGCGCCATACAAATCAGCAAACCATCAATGATGTGAATACGGGATTTGATTTTGTTCAAGTCGAACTCAAAGGCGCGTCTATATACAAGCCGCTCATGGTCAATATGAGATTGGAGCATTTCCTTCCAACTAAAGACACGAGGAAAGCGGCCATTGTCCAACATTGTGAAATTAATTCCGTAGTGGTACTGAAGGAATGTGTTTTTGTACAAATACTTCAGTACTCTATCGGGGTTTGCTTTCTTTGCCAAGTAGATCTTAATCAGCGGAGTGGAGCCGGTGAGGTCATTAAATCTTTCGATGCCGGGATTGTCCTCTCCATTTACTATTTCCTCAAGCTGACCACAGATGGTATTGGTATAGACACCATAAGGAATTTCGGTAACTACGAAGCATCTTTCCTTGGAATCAAACTCAACAACACTGCGCAACTTACAAGCAAAGCCTTGACCATTCTTCATAGATTCCTTTACATCGGATTCGTTATAAAGAATAGCACCGGTGGCAAAGTCCGGGGCGCAATAGATTTCATTGAAATCACAATCCGGATTGTCAATAAGATGAATGAGCGCATTGTTCAGCTCGCGCAGATTATATTGGGGAACAGAACAGGCCATACCGATACCAATACCACTGGTTCCATTTACAAGATTATAAAATCCTTTTGTAGGCAGGACGCCAGGATACTGTTCATTATCGGCATAGTTATCGCGCCAATCATCAATAGTATTTTTGTCGATATCATTAAACAGATACGCAGCCAACTTGGACAAACGGGCCTTGGTATATCTTTCTGCAGCCCAGTTACCAGAGGACAAAAGTGTACCAGCATTACCTCTTACCTCAACAAGAGGATAGCGCATAGCAAAGGTTTGACCAGCACGCATAATGATACCAACGCAAGAACTATCGCCGTGAATATAAAAGTGTTTCATCGCATCACCCATTGCGGCAGCAGTAGGCTCGAAGGGCTTGTCTGCGGTGTACTTATATTTATCCATACAGAAGAAAATCTGTCGAGCAGATGGTTTTAGGCAGTCGCGCACATCAACCAGCGCACGAGACTGAAGAACAGCGCCTGCGTATTGCGTCATTGACTGTTCTATGATTGGTTTTAATTCAGCCATTTTTCTTCTCCTTTTCTTTATTGTATAATTATTATAACAGAAATTAAGAGGAAAATCAAATTTTCCTCTCATTTTCCTCAATTAGTTTTTTGAAATATCTGTACCAGTAACAGGATTCGTCGGGCAATACAGCTCTACACATAGCGGTTTTACAGGTGCAGGTATCAAACATAGGACATTTTCCTTCGATCATTCCTTAATCTCCGAGAAGTCCACGTTGGTCATAATAAAATCTCTACGAGGTGCAACATCTTCGCCCATCAGAGAATATAACAGACCCATCGCTTCTTCGCTATATTCCATTACATCAAGACGCTGATGCTCGGGATTAAACATGGACTCGCGCGCCTGCTCGGCTTCAAGAGAGCCAAGACCCTTATTTCTCTGGATCTCGCCTTTGATTTTATGACGATTCTGTTCAAGCTCTTCGTCAGTAAAGTAATAAGTTTCCTTCTTACCTTCATGAACGATATGCAGAGGAGAACGCAACCAACACAATCTACCCTCACGAATAAACTGAGGAGCAATGTGCGCCAGTGCTGCCATAATCAGCAAGCCGATATGGTAGCCGTCAGAGTCAGCATCGGTACAGATAGCCAACTTGCCATAGCGCAGTTTCTTTGCATCGTACTTGCCAGGTACAATATTCATTGCACTCAAAAGTAACTTGATTTCGTCGTTTTCAAAAATCTTTTCATCTGGATTGGAAAGACAATTGATAATCTTACCCTTAATAGCCATGATGCCATACTTTGTATGATCTCTTCCCAAAGCCAGACCACCCATAGCGGAATCACCCTCTGCAATTAAGAGAATGGAGTTTTCACCAAGGAACTCGGCATCCTTCAGTTTTTCAGAGGCGAATGCCTTTTTCTTTTGGTTTTTCTCAACATCCTTGACGGCTTCAAGAACCTGCTTACGAGCGCGCTCTGCTGCTGCTTCGGCTTTAAGTTCCTTAGTCAGCAATTCCAAAATGCGCTGGAACTCATCACCATGACGATACTCGAACTCTTCCAACATTTGGGTGGTTGCGCGCTGACAAAGTCCGCGGAGTTCGGGGTTGTTTACTTTGGTCTTGGTCTGGTTTGCAAAGGAAGGATTGGGCACCTTACAACTTACTGCATAGAACAGACCTTTACGCAGTACATCGGGGCTACCGTCGCCTTTGAGTTTCTTCTTAAAGAAGTTAGTCAAAGCGGTTTTAATACCCGTCAAGCTAGTACCGCCTTCGGAATTTTCCAGACCATTGGTGAAGACGTGCCAATTTTCAGAGCGACTATTTGTCCACTCCATAACGATTTCTGCTTCAACTCCATTTTCTGCAACAGTAATATGCAGAGGAGTCTTATGAAGAGCCTTGTCGCCGTGGTCTTTCATGAAGTCAAGCATACCATTCTTGGACAGATAGGTGATAGCTTCACCAGTTGTGTGATCGGTCAGGATAAAACTAATACCCTTGGATAGATAAGACCAATCTTGACACATTTTCTTGACCTCTTCAAAATTGATTTTGATAGGTTCAAGATTGTAAACTTCTTGAGAAGGAACAAATTCGACAACAGTGCCAGTTCGCTTCTTATCACCCATTGTCTGGGCGCCTTGCTCGAAATTTGTTTTAATACCATCGCGCAATTCAAGTTTAGCGTATTGACCATCTCTGTATGAAATAACCATAAACTCATCTGCCGAAAGAGCAACGCCCTTACCACCAATGCCATTCATACCAGCAACATTCTGGAAGATTTTGTCATTGAACTTTGCGCCAGAGTGGGCCATGGTATAAATGGCCTCAAGAGCCTCTGTTCCATCATCGCGCTTACCAAAGGGGCAGCCACGGCCCTCATCACCAATGCGCACGCGATTTCCTTGATACAGGTCAACTGTAATTCGTTTACCAAAACCCATTGTTGCTTCATCAATGGAGTTGGTAATAATTTCTCTCAAGCACTGCAAAACACCCATGTTATCTGCGCTACCCATATACATGGCAACACGAGAGCGAATTGCATCACGAAAGGAGAGAGTTTCAATTGATTGAGCATTATATTCAACAGACATTTTCTTCCTCCTTGTTCATTTCATCCAAGATTCTTTCACATTCATTCGAAATGGCGGTGAGAATAAGCGCCATCGCACCGAAAGTCAATCCAGCTTTATTCATATGATCAACCAATCCGCCATTTTCCATATAATCGGCAATTGCGCGAATATCATTTCTTGTTACATTAACTTCCATTTTATACTCCTTTATATATCATCCCATTCGACGTGCTCGCCTAAGTCAATACCGGAATAATCTTCAATAATTCCTGCATTTCTACGCAGCCCGCGCGGCATACGGAATCCATTAATATCTCTCTTCATATTAAGGATCTCATCCTCAATATAATCAAATTCAGTGCAATCATCTTCCATGGCTAATTCAATATCCTCGCTTTCCATAAAAAATTCCGCCATACTGCCTGCTGCGGGAGGGCGGGAATATAGATAATCCATAATTCTTGCTGTAGGATTAATTTGTCGCCATAGCGCATTTAATTCTTTTTCAGTTGGAAATAAATACATATGGAAACTCCTTTCATTTTCTTTTATTATATCACAAAAAAGAAGGAAAGTCAAATTTGACCTTCCTCCTTCAGATAATATCTTACCGTTGGTTCGTCAACGGCACAAATAAATGTGCCATCGACAAGCTGTTGTGTATAAATTGTATTAATATGAAACTCGTTTAGATTGATCATAATATTCCATAACTCATATTGTGAAAATCGAGCATATCCGCCTTTCATCATTTCAACAAACTTGGGATTGCTTTTCATGTACATATCAACCACCCCAATAGCTCGTAGAAGGTTTATTCTTTCTTGGCTTGTTTGTCCAAACAAGTAAGTTTCTTGCACGGGTTGCCGCAACATATCCAATACATTTTTCCTCAACATCGTGCCAACGGGCGCCGATTACAATAACATTGTCGGCCTCAAGACCCTTGGATGTATGAATAGTAAGAACCTTAACCGTGTTCTCTTTCATTTTCTGCTTCAGTCCCTTGTTATCCAACTGAGCTTTCTTGAAAGTGTCATAGGGAACATTATATCGCTTCAATACTTGCATGATTGCATCGGACTCCGCATTTGTTCGAGTCAAAATAAACCAATCAGAATACAAAGACTTGCCTTCAGCCACATAACGCTGAATGGTTCGCACTAAACCATCACCAGAATAATCGATATTTACAACACGTCCGCGCAGGTCCGTGCGCATGGGAATGGAATAGTCCTCATAGTCATATCCAAGCTGACGAATAATTCCCTG
>JAEIGA010007425.1_pt1 | contig 16660 bp, 8 predicted proteins | sample 9270691 | NCBI WGS metagenome assembly JAEIGA01 (sample SAMN17057246, study PRJNA624740) | gut metagenome | biome: biome; isolation source: fecal sample | host: Bos grunniens | place: China: Xizang | collected 2019
AAAGTAGTCAATTTTTCCAAGCTGGCTGCTCTGATGTGTCTATTCCTGGGAATGTGGGGGTCTAGTGCCCTCGCGCAGAACAGGGGCATTACCATCAAAGGTAATGTCGTTGACGCAGACGGGCTGCCGGTAATCGGCGCGGCCGTCACCATCCAGGGGACGACCACCGGTGTGGCTGCCGACGTGGACGGAAGCTTTACGCTTACCGTTCCCGGAGAGGATTCTGTGATCGAGGTATCTGGCCTAGGCTACGTCACTGAAGTGATGACAGTAGGCAAGAAGCGGACATTTGCCGTCGTGCTTCAAGAGGATACCCAGACCCTGGACGCCACGGTTGTGGTTGCGTATGGTACGCAGACCAGATCCACCATCACTGGAGCCTTGACCTCCATTGACAACAAAGCCTTGGTCAAAGCGCCTGTATCTGACATTACCAATGTTCTCGCCGGCCAGATGCCAGGCGTTACCACTGTACAGGAGAGCGGTCAGCCAGGTGAAGACTATGCCAAGATCTACATCCGAGGCGTAGGATCCCTGAGTGAATCCAACGCCAGTCCCCTTATCCTGGTCGATGGTGTCGAGCGTCCGATGAACACGGTGGACCCGAACGAAATCGAGAGTTTGTCAGTCCTGAAGGACGCAGCCTCGACAGCGGTGTTCGGTGTGCGCGGTGCAAACGGCGTAATCATCATTACCACCAAGCGAGGCGACGCAGGCAAGCCTAAGATTTCAGCGAGCTCTATCACCGGTGTACAGATGCCGATTTCCTACATCGAACAGTGTGACAGCTACGATTTTGACCGTTACTAAAATGTGTAACAATGGAACGACGGTAAGACCGATCCGGGCTTGTACTTCACCCGCGAAGCTATCGAGGCTTACCGTACGGGTTCTGACCCTATCATGTACCCGAATACCCACTGGAACGAACTGATGTTCCGTAAGGCTTTCCTCCAGACCAAGAACAATATCAATATCTCCGGTGGCTCCGACAAGGTCCGCTACTTTGTGTCGATGGGATACATGTTCCAGAATGGTCTGCTCAAGCAGATTCCGGGTGTCACTTATGACAACAACTATGCGTACAACCGTTACAACTACCGCGCGAACCTGGACTTCAAGCTTACAGAAACCACTGACATGAAGTTCAATATCAGCGGTGTGATCGGCGATACTCGTGAGCCTCTTAACAGCAACCGTGATAACATCTGGATGCTGACTATGTTGTGGGCCCACCCGACTGCCTCTCCGGGTATTGTGAACGGCATGCCGGTGACAGTTGTTTCATACGATGCCCTTCCGGATGGCCTCACCAAGTGGAACGGCTGGGAGTATTACTACTGGTCCGGTTACCAGAGCAAGTACAAGACCACCCTCGGAATGGACATGACAGTCACTCAGAGACTGGACTTCATTACGGAAGGCCTCAGCGCTTCTGTCATGGGTTCCTACGATACAGATATGTCCCTGACCAAGAAACGTACAGGTTCCGGTGGTTATCACCAGACCATCGAATATGCTTCATGGGCTGACGGATCCGGTATGGATATGTCAGATCCGGCTTTCGACCGTACCTACATCCCTGTAATCAGCGGCAGCGAGCCTACTCTGAGCTACAGCGAGTCCACAGACGACGACAAGAGCTGGTACTTGGAAGCTCGTATCGACTACAGCCGCAAGTTTGCCCAAAAACATTCGGTAAGTGGTCTGCTCCTGTATAATCAGTCCCGCGACTACTATCCTTCGAATTATAGCTGGCTTCCGTACGGTTACGTGGGCTGGGTGGCACGTGCTACTTATAGCTATGACGACAAATACCTCTTCGATTTCTCTGCCGGTTACAACGGTTCCGAAAACTTCGCTCCAGGCAAGACACGCTACGGTCTGTTCCCGTCAGCTTCTCTGGGTTGGGTTGTTTCTGAGGAAAATTTCATGAAGAAGGTCAGTTGGGTCGATTTCCTCAAGCTTCGCGCTTCCGTCGGCCTCGTCGGTAACGATCAGGGCAATTCCGTACGATTCATGTACATGGACGGCGTCTGGAACGATGCCGGTTCCTATTACTTCGGTGTGAACAAGAGCGACGGAGTTCCTCGCTATGAACTGGGTACACCGGGCAATGCAGGAGTGACCTGGGAGACGGCGCTCAAGTCCAACATCGGTCTGGACTTTGACCTGCTTAACTATCGCCTGCATTTCTCCGGCGATATATTCTATGAACACCGTACTGGTATCCTGATTTCTCCGAACTCATTGCCGTCCATCATCGCAACGTCTCTTCCGAACATGAACCTTGGTGTAGTGGATAACAGGGGTTTTGAAATCGAACTCGGTTGGAAGGATCGCATCGGCAATTTCACATACGACATCAACGGCAACGTCACCTTCGCCCGCAACACGATTATCTACCAGGATGAAGTTGAGCCTGAATACGAATATCAGCGGGAAACCGGAGGTTCTACCGGCCGTTACTTGCTGTACCAATTCGAAAGACTGTATCAGAAGAGCGACTTCTACACAGATGCTGACGGAGTGTTGCGCTTGAATCCAGACCTTCCGCAGCCTTCCAACGCAGTATATCCGGGAGACTGTATGTACAAGGACCTCAACGATGACAATATCATCGACGGACGCGACAGGATGTATGACGGTTATCCGAATCGTCCGGAATATGTGTTCGGTTCCAACTGGAAGTTTGGTTACAAGGGCTTTAACCTGAACCTGAACTGGGTAGCTGCCACAAATGTGAGCCGTGTCTGGAATGACGACTACCGTATTCCGTTCACGAACTCCGGCCACCGTGGTCTGTTGAATATCTTCTCGGAGAACTCCTGGATTGACAACGATAATCCATGGGCTCCAGGACGTGAGGACGGTACTTTGCCACGTTTCACCAAGACAAACTACCCATGGAACTCCATGGATTCCACACTTTGGACCGTGGATGCCTCATACATCCGTCTTAAGAGCGCCAGCTTTGGATACACCTTCTCACGCGGCCGTCTCTTGGACAAGATGGGTATCAAGTCCCTTGGCCTGATGTTCACCGGATACAACCTTTGGACTCTCTCCGAGATGACGCTCCAGGACCCTGAAGCGGCATCCAAGTCATCAAATGGACAGTACCCGTTGGTAAAGACCTACAACCTTGCCCTCAACATCAACTTCTAAACCGAGCGTACCATGAAAATATTTAAACAACTTTTGACAATCGCCCTCGTGGGCGCTGGTGTGGTCGCTTGTGAGAGCATGAGATTGGGAGACGCCGGTCTTTCCAAGGCTCCGGAGACTTCCGGCGCCACCATCGATACCCTGTTCGCGTCCGTGAAAGACGCCGACAAGGTGCTGACTTCGGCTTACTATTACCTCCCTTACGGTCTGGTCTCCGATTTCGACTCCAAGATGGGAGGCGATTTCCTCGAGTCAATCACCGACCACTTCATCAGCAATAAACATTCGGACAGCGACGGTCCGAACAACCTCTATTATTCCGGCGGTCTTTCTGCCAACTTGACAGGTTCCTATGCCGGCGGCGAGAATTACCGCTATGGCAGTGAGAAGGATTACCATGTGGTCCGCTACGCCTGGCTGTTCCTGGAGAATGCCGACCGCATTCCTGACGCAGATCCTGTCCTCCTCGCACAGAAGAAGGCTGAGGCTAAGGTCTGCATGGCCATCGCCTACTCGAACATGCTCCGTTACTTGGGCGGAGTCCCTATTTTGGATCATGCAGTAGATCCTGCCGAGGAAATGGTCTATCCGCGAAACACATTCGCTGAGACAGTCGATTTCATCGTGAATCTTTGTAACGAAGCTGCACCCGACCTGCCTTGGTCTGTAAGTGCCGCAGACGACGGCCGTATGACGCGCGCTGCTGCGTTGGGACTCAAGCTGCGCGTCCTGTGCTTCGCAGCTTCGCCTACTTTCAATTCCGATGATAAATGGCACCCGGAGGCTGACGAGTACACCTGCTATGGAAACTATGATCCTGCACGTTGGCAGGCTGCAAAAGATGCAGCTGACGAGTTCATGCGCGAGCTGCTGGCCAACGGCCATTATGCCTTGTGCGAAGCTCAGCCGGACGCCTTGACAGGTCTGATCACTCCTCGCTCTTACCGTTTGGCTTACCGTAAGGGCTATTTTGAGCGTGGAAGCACCGAGAGCATCATTTCCATCCGCAAGTCCAACAGCACCAGCTACCACGACAAGCATTATGAGGTTCAGGGTTCTTACGGAAGTGGCGCATCACTTAACTGGGTAAACAAGTTCCCATGGGCAGACGGTACGACGTTCCCGGAGGATTTTCCTTGGGAGGATAAAGCTTCATGGCCTGAGCATCCGTTCTTCAAGCCGGACCCTATGGGTACGCTTAAAGTGAATGGAGCTACCTTCTCAGAGACCCGTGACCCTCGCCTGTACGAGAACGTATGCGTTCCTGGCGACATCTGGAGAGACGGCTCTGTGGGCCGCGCTTATGACAACCACAAGTATCACCAGGATGGCTGCCCGGGCTTCCTTATGATGAAGTTCGTCCTGCAGCAGAATACTGACCGCTCCCAGCCGCAGCACTGGCCATTCATGCGTTTCGCTGAAGTTCTCCTGAATTGCGCGGAGGCTTACAACGAAGCTGACGGCGGTCCTTCTGACAAGGCTTACACATGGGTAAATGCCGTGCGCTCCCGCGTCGGTCTGCCTGGCCTTCCTGAGGGTATGACTAAGGAAGAATTCCGCAATGCCCTTATCCTGGAGCGCGAACTTGAGTTCGGTTTCGAAGAGGTCCGTTGGTTCGATATGGTCCGCTGGGGTCTGACCGAGGCCTTCACCACTACGCTCAAGGGTCTGACATCTTACGGCGACAGCAACAACGCGGCGACAGTTTTCACCTTTAAGGAAAAGGAAGCGTATCCGCCGCGCAAGTGGTACACCAGCTGGGACACAAAGTGGTATCTCGCCCCAATCCCTGCGAATGAGATCAACAAGGGCTATGGTATGACTCAGAACCCGGGTTGGTAATCTAAAATGTGCACGAATATGAAAAAATTGTTAACATACATAACTCTTCCTCTTCTGCTCGTCAGCGCAACGGCTTCCGCACAGAATGCCGTATCGCAGCTGGACTCCGTCGACCTGGGAAATCTGTTTGGACTCCAGGCAAACGGCAATCCGGCCATGTGCGAGAGCCTCTTCGAGAAGAGCCCGGAAGTGGACATTGCCAATGCCCTTTATGGGCAGCTATCAGGCCTCCTGGTCAAGAATAGCTCCAGTGTGTACGACTCTAACCAGTCCAAGCTGAAGCTGGCTCTTCGCCTGCATGGCCACAGCCCGCTCGTACTTGTGGACGGAGTTCCCCGTTCATTAGACGATATTGATGGCATCGAAATCGACAAGGTCGAAGTCCTCAAGGACGCGGTCGCTTCCGCCCTGTACGGCGTGAAGGGCGGCAACGGAGTTGTCTCCATCACCACCAAACGAGGCAAGGATTCACCGCTGAAGGTGACCGCCAAGTACCAGTACGGTTATCAGACTATGTTCCGCGCGCCTGAGTTTGCGGACGCCTATACCTATGGCTTTCTCGTGAACGAGGCCCGTACTTTGGACGGACTGCCAGCCAAATACAGCGAATCAGAACTGTTAGCCTTGTACAGTGGCCAGTATCCGTACGCCTATCCGAACGTGAACTGGTGGAATGAAGTCTACCGTAACCACGGTGACAACCACCAGGCTGAATTCACCTTCATGGGCGGTAACCGCAATTTCCGCTATTTCACTGCAGTCGAATACCTGAAGGAGGACTTCCTGTACAAGAAGGCAACCTCTGATAACCGCTACAACGCGAACCATTACGACAACCGTCTGGGTATCCGCGCCAATGTGGATGTGAACATCACTGAATCCACACTGATGAAGATCAATGTGAAAGCCCGCCTGGGAGAATTCAACAAGGGTAACTACAGCGACCGTATCGAAAAGACACTGTATACCCTCCCTTCTGCAGCTTTCCCTGTGAAGCAGGCCGACGGTACCTACGGTGGCACTTCCGTATATGGTGCCGTGAATCCGGTGGCCCAGATGCAGGAGCTTGGCCAGAAGCAGTATTCCCAGACCAAGGTGTTGGCTGATATGTTGCTCCGCCAGGATCTCGGAATGTTCGTTCAGGGTCTTTCAGCCGATGTAGATGTAGCGTTCGATTATATCGGCCGCTTGTCCGAGGACGCCACCAAGGAGTTCCAGTATTCTGAGCTTCTCAGCACATTGGCTACTCAGGGCAATCAGAGTTACATCTTCTCCGAGCAGATGTACTATGGTACAAATTCCAAGACCGTCGAATACAGCCACTGGTTCTCCAGCCTGCAGATGAAGATGGAATTCCAGAGTCGCCTGAACTGGGAACGTGACTTTGGCGTCAACCACATTGACGTCCATGCTGCTTACCGTCAGCGCTCTTGGATCCTCAGCGGACAGAACAATTCTTCTAAGACACAGGAGATTCTGGGTTCGGTGAGCTATAACTGGAAGAAGCGTTTCTTTGCAGATGCTGTCGTGAACTATTCAGGTTCAGCCTACATGCCTAAGGGCCAGCGCTTCAACCTGTATCCGGCATTGAGCCTGGCATATATCGTTCTGGACAAGAATCAGTACCTTAAGGTATACGGTTCCGCTGGTCTGAGCGGTTCTGACTCCGATCTGGAGCACGAACTCTGGCGTCAGAACTACGTGAGCGGTAACAGTTATTACTTTGGTCCTAACGGTGGTTCGGGTTACAGTGGCCGCACAGAAGGAGATATGGCTGCCGTTACACTGGCTCCTGAACTCTCCCGCAAGGCCACATTCGGCGTAGACCTGGGCTTCTTTGACAAGCGTCTCATGGTCAATGCTGAAGGTTTCGCGGAGGATCGCCGCAATATCCTCATCTCTCCTTCCAATATCTCGGAAGTGATCGGTGTGGGCGTGAACGACCAGAGCATCGGCGAATATACCTACAAAGGTGTCGACCTTTCTGCTTCCTGGAACAACCGCCATGGAGACTTCGATTACGGTCTTTACGCGAACGGCGGATGGCTGTTCTCAGAAGTAATCAACGACGGCCAGGCCTATCAGATGTACGACTACCTCTATCATAAGGGTAACCCTGTAGACCAGTGTTATGGTCTTGAGGTCATCGGCATCTTCCAGAATCAGCAGGAAATCAATAACAGTCCCCAGCAGACATTCGGCAGTGTCCGTCCTGGCGATCTCAAGTACCGCGACCAGAACGGTGACGGTGTCATCGACAAGCAGGACCGAGTGAAGATGTTCGGTAGTTCGACACCGCTCTTCCAGTTCGGTTTCGGACTCCATGCAGGTTATAAGAATTTCAAGGTGTATGCAGATTTCCAGGGCGTGACAGGTGTCACAATTGACCTCCTGGATTCCCCACTGTACCAGCCGCTTGTATCCAATGGAACCATTTCCAATACATTCCTGGATAACGAAATCACCTGGGCACCTGGCCGCGAGGCTTACGCTACTATGCCGCGCCTGACCACACAGGAGAATCCGAACAACTACCAGGCTAACTCGCTGTGGTACCGCGACGGTTCCTTCATCAAGCTGCGCAACTTGGGAGTATCATATGCTATCCCGAAGAAGGTGATGAGAGTCTGTGACGCAACGGTCACATTGACAGGAACAAACCTGTTCAGTCTGGACAATGTCAAGTTTGCGGATCCTGAGCAGCTGGGAGCCTATTATCCTTCTACCCGAGTCTTCTGGGCCGGTATCAAGTTCAACTTCTAAACAGGAAAAGAGATGAAAAAGTTATTCTATATTTTGTCTGTGGCCGTCCTTGCGGCTGGCTGCAATTTCCTGGACTTCGACGAATCTTCGAGCGACTACAGCCGTGAGGACATGTACCTTACATACAGCAATATCCAGAAGATGCTTACCAACATCTATGGATACATGCCGAATAAGAATATCTACGACGTGAGCGACGCCTTGCGAGACTGTGGTTCTGACGACGCTGAATATGGTGATCCTGACGCAAGCGTGCAGCGTTTCACCAACGGTACCTGGAGTGCACTGAACACAGTGGACGACAAGTGGAGCACGATGTACAGCGGAATCCGTTCTGCCAACGAGTTCCTTGAGTCAATCAAGACCGTGGACCTGTCGATGTACCAGTATGACACCAAGTACCAGCGTTGGCTGGAGCACATCAAGTACTATCCGTACCAGGCAAGAGTCCTGCGTGCTTATTATTTCTTCGAATTGGCACGTAGATACGGTGACATTCCTATGCCGCTGACCATGCTGACAGCCGAGGAGGCCAACGTAATCGGAAAGACTCCTTTCGATGAGGTTATCGACTTCATCGTGAGCGAATGCGACGAGTCTGCTAAAAATCTGCCTGATACTTATGTTGGCTTGCTGGACGATGAGAGCGGCCGCGTTACACGAGGCTTTGCCCTCGCTGTGAAGACCAAGGCGCTCCTGTATGCAGCCAGCCCTCTGCACAACACTTCGGGCGACAAGTCAAAGTGGCAGAAGGCTGCCGCCGCTGCCAAGGAAATCATGGACCTGCGTATCTACCAGTTGGATCCAGATGAGAAGGCCAACAACTACACCTCGCAGGAAGTGATCTTTGCTATTATGCGTTCCGAGAGCAGCAGCTTTGAGCTGTATAACTTCCCGGTACGTTTCACTGAGGGACAGCGTACGTACATTTCCGGAAGCTATCCTACCCAGAACCTTGTGGATGCGTTCCAGACAGCGAACGGCTATGATATCACATTGGGTTCAAACGGTTGGGAGACTTCCGATCCTGACTTCGACGTGACCAAGCCGTACGAGGGCCGCGATCCGCGCTTTGCCCGTGCAATCCTTGCAGACGGCATGTCGTTCAAGGGAACCACAATCGAGACCTTCGTAGGCGGCAAGGACTACTCTGCAACCCGCAATGACTTAGGTTCTCCAACAGGATACTATCTCCGCCGTTACATCCAGGAAAGCACCAGCTTCACTCCGGAGAACACTGTGACTAACAAACACCAGTGGATCGTTTACCGCTATGCGGAGGCTCTCCTAACCTATGCGGAGGCCCTGAATGAGTATCTGGGAGATCCTACCTCAACAGGAGGAGATTTCACTGTCAGCGCCCTCGACGCCCTGAACATGGTCCGCGCAAATGCCGGTATGCCGGACGTGACTGTTACTACACAGAGTGACTTCCGCGAGGCAGTGCGCCGTGAGTGGCGCGTGGAATTTGCGTTCGAAGACCACCGCTTCTGGGACGTGCGCCGCTGGGATATCGGTCAGGCGACACAGGGACAGATCGACGGTGTAGAAATCACCCGCAGCGGCGGAAAATACGACTACAAGCGTATGACAGTCGAGACTCGTACCTGGACTGCACGCCAGAACCTGTTCCCGATTCCGCAGAGCGAACTCTTCTGCAATCCAAACCTCAACCCTCAGAATACCGGCTGGTAGCAGTCGTCAACTTAGGAAAATAATAATCGATATATGAAAACACTAACTAGAATCATTGCAAGCCTGTCCATCTTCATGACTGCGGCTGCCTGCCAGCAGTTCGATATCGACACGCAGATGACACCCGAGAAGGAATATGCGAACCTGCGGTTGGTCTGCGATGCTGTGGACAGCTATTCGTTCCCATCTACGAATGCGGACAAAGTAACTTTCAACGTGAGTTCCAACACGCCGTGGACCATCACACGTTCCAGCGGCGCAGAATGGTGCACCGTTACTCCATCTTCAAGCTCATCTTCAAGCCTTATTTCCGACGTGGTCGTGAGCGTGGCTGACAATGATAGCGGGGAAGACCGTACAGCAACCCTGACCGTCAGGGGCGAACGTGTCAACACCTATTACACCATCACCATCAACCAAAGCCGCAAGGGAAAGTTGTTCGTGACACCTGTCGCTAAGGATTTTGTGGCGACTGGCGGTCCGCTTTCCTTCACTATCAACACAAACATGGCGTGGGAAGTCCGTACCGACGTTTCATGGCTCTCTTTCAATCGTGAGAACGGCCAGCCTGATCCAGACGGCAAGACCATAACCATTATCGCTACTGCCGAGCCTAGTGACGTACTCGAGCGTGTTGCAACTGTTACTATAGTTGCCGGCGATGATGAGGAATCCTTCGTCGTTATGCAGAAGGGCAGCTTCGATCTCACCGAGATTACCGGAACATTCCCTGGTTCAGGTGCTACTCAGCAGTTGAAACTCCGCACTGACCTTGCCTGGACAGTGAGCACAGACAAGGACTGGGTTTCTTTCGACAAGGAGTCCGGTGAAGGTAGCAACAACGTCACAGTGATCAATGTCACTGCCGCTGCGAATGACGACATTGCCCGTAGCGCCGTTATTACCGTGACAGCAGGTGGACAGTCCCATGAGTTCGAGATCTTCCAGGCTGGTGCACCTTTCGAGATTATCGCTCCGAGCGATCCTACAATCAATCGTTTGGGCGGCGAGCTTCTCATCGAGGTCAATACGACTAAGGCTTGGGAACCTCAGACAGACGTTCCGGGTTTCACTGTGGAGAAGGTCGATGACTCCCACTTCAAGGTTATCGCTGGCTTCAACGGCTCTTTCGCTCCGCGCAAAGGCCAGGTGAGCATCGTTGGCGGTACTGCAACTGCAAGTGTCGAGATTACACAGGATGTGAATTTCGAAGTCGAGAACGGTGAAGTGCTTGAGGATGGCTCCGTGAAGCTTGATGGAGCAAATAATGCAAGAGTATACTTCAAGGATGGTCTCCGCTATTTCAAAGCAGTTCTTAATGTAAAGGAGATCAACTTCGGTTCAAATGGTCAATTCTGGTTCTTCAGTGAGACAGACGGTGACTTCGGTAACTGGATGACAGCAGGTAAGTTCAGACTCCGTACTAACTGCGGTAGTGTAAGCAACTACGATAATACTTACTATGACGATGATATGTCAGTTGATTTCCTCAACACGATGACTAAGTACGAGTTCACAGTAATGCCTGATGCAGAGACTACAGGTAACGGTAAATTCATCTTTACTGTTAACGACACTACAATAGAGTCTCACTCATGGGCTAGCCCATTTGCTGGTAACGACACAACATTCGAGTGGTACTTTGGTTTCAACTCGGCAGTAGAGGGAACTTACTATGTGATTGAGTCTGTGGATTTCACTCCAATCGCTGAATAAAGCTAGTTGATTATGAAGAGATATTTATTGACTTTCTGTGCAGCCGTTGCCCTGATTTCAGGACTCGGCGGCTGCCAGCAAAAGGTAGAAGAGCCCATGAAGATCGTGGACTTGCGCTATCGCGCGGAGGACAGCTACGACCTGCCTGCGTACGGGGCCAAGGCTTTCACAATCATGGTGGTGTCTACCGACCCTTGGACCATTACGAGTGCGAATCCGGACTGGTGCATCATCAGCGAGGAGGAAGGTGAAGCCTCTGATCCTACTCTCGTGCATCAGGGAAAGGCAGAAGCCACAACCATCCGCGTGCAGTACTACGACAATATCGACCTGGATGACAGGGAAGACAAGATTACCATCAAGAGCGACTACTGGGTGGGCAAGGAAATCACCGTCCGCCAGAAGGGAAGTGCTTTCCTGACTGTCTCTGAGGAAGACCTTGAACAGGATGTGACCAAGCAGGGTGGTGACCACTTCATTCATATCGATTCCAATCAGGACTGGAGCGTCCGCGTAACCGACGGTGACTGGGTGACTGTCACCGAGGGTGCTACCGGAAACGGCAAGGGCGTCGCTACTTTGAGCGCTGCCGAGAATTCCTCTGAGCTCCGTTATGCCGAAGCGACAGTGTTTGACCGCCACGACGTTGCAGTATACAGCATCAAGTTCACTCAGGACGGTGTTCAGCTGGTTCCGCTCTCAACAGAGATCCGCGCCGGCTATGACCAGCTTACCGGTGAACTGGATGTCCAGTCCAACGCCAAGTGGGTCGTTACGAAGGAGTCTGAATCTGACGACTGGTTTGAAATCCTTACACCATCTGGTGAAGGCGACGGCAAGATCCAGCTCTCCTTCACCCAGAACGATACCGAAGGCCTCCGCAGTGCTGTCATCATCCTTAAGAACGTAGTGGCCAATGAAGGCGACTATGCGGCTACGAAGGAGATCAAGGTGAAGCAGGCTTACAAGATCACACCTGTCCGCGTGCAGTTCAACAATGATGAACTCGGCAACTGGAGTTCTGACTGGACTAATGCGCCGTCTTACAGTAAGGATCTTGGAGGAACACTGTTCACAGCCAAGGCCCGCCTGCACAACAGCAGCATGCCGTTCGGTAACTATACCTTCCACTGGAGCGCCATCACGCAGAATCCGGCGTCAGAGACTACCGTTCGCGTGCGCCACTGGTTCTGCTTCGACGAGGGTGCCGAGCTCAAGGCTGACATCCGTCCGGGCGACGGCAAGATCAGTTATGATGTAAATGCAGCCGGCGACGGCAACAAGCCTACCCTGGAAGCCTATACGGATCTGGATTTCACCCAGCCTGTGGAAATAACCTATAAGTTCGATCCAAGCGGTGCAGGTTTCTGCCATGTCACATACCTGGTGAACGGCGTGGAGACTAACAGCTTTGATACTTCCGAGACGCTGCTCCGTTCCATCACCTGGGGAACGAACATCAATCTGTACATCGGTGTGGATAACGAGAACTCCGGTTCTGCTGTCCTTGAGTGGTACGAATACACTCCTCCGATGAACTGGGAAGACTAGACAAAGGACCTTTAAATGAATGAGATTATGAAAAAGATTTACAATATAGCGATTCTTTGCGCAGTCATTCTCCCGTTCTTCGCATGTAAGGAGAACCCCGTTGATCCGGATGGTCCGGTTATCGGGGTGACAGAAGTGGAACCTGAAACCCGTACGCTCACTTTCGTCCTCCCTGAATTCACAGTCGGGGAGGGCGAGGAAGCGCCCGATGTCCTTAAGACAGCCTGGGTTGTCGGCGACCAGATCGTCGTCCATGGTGAGTATGCAAAGAACCAGGTGACAGTTACCCTTGCGGCAGGCGATATTTCTGCAGACGGAAAGACAGCGACAGTCGATGTCGACGGTCTCTATCCATACAAGCGAGAAGACTGCTCCAGCACTCTGTACGCCTCTTATCCGGCGTCGTTGGTGAACAACCTCAAGCACTGTTTCTTCTACAGCCAGTTCACGACCTCCAACGCACAGATCATGGCGGCATGCAACAGTGGAGATACCTTCCAGTTCCAGAACATCTGCGGCATTTTGACTATGTCCGTGGACGGTAACTACGACGGATATACCATATCTACGCCTAAGAAGGACGCGATGGGATATGAGTTCCTGCAGGTGAAGATCACCGACAAGGAGCAGAACTATAAGCAGTATGTAGGCAATCCTATTGTCCAGATGGACGGAACCATCAACGGCTCCGAGCTTCTGGTCTTCCTGCCGGAAGGTACCACTTTCCCAGCAGGCTTCACCGTGAAGTTCAAAGAGGATGGCGACTACACCAAGATCTTCAAATACACAGACCCTGTGGAGATTACCCGTGGCGCCATTGTGAATATCGGTGACATCACCGAGAGTGTCCAAAATTACGTCAACCCGTTCTCCAGCGATGTCAAAGACTTGGATGTGGTCGGAAATGCGAACTGCTACGTCATCAAGGAAGCTGGCAGCTACAAGTTCAAGGCTGTATATGGAAACGAGTCGACTAACTATATTCCTGACGTCGAGTCTGCCGAGATTCTCTGGGAGACCTGGAACGATGCATCGGAGGTTACACCGAACAGCGTGCTTGCATCAGCAACCTTCGCTGAAGACTTCATCATCATCCGTACACCGGAGACTCTGAAGTCCGGCAACGCGATGGTCGTAGCCAAGGACGCAAGCGGCAAGATTCTCTGGAGCTGGCACATCTGGATTCCGGAGACAGATATCGTGACTGCAAACTTCAGCGGTATCATGGGTGTAGATATGATGGACCGTAATCTGGGCGCCCTCGTGGCAACAGCCGCGACCAGCGAGCCTGTGGATCCAACTTCATACGGTTTGGTGTACCAGTGGGGTCGCAAAGATCCGTTCACCGCGGCAGCTGAGTTCAACGGCGAAGCCCCTGCGACTTATTACGGCGTACCGGAGACCGTGGCGGAAGGCCAGATTACCCTCGAGGAAGCCATCGCCGATCCACGTCTCCTCGGCCACACCAACAACGGAGACTGGTGCCTGACTCCGAACAACGAGTTCTGGGCAGATGCCGAAAAGACTATCTATGACCCATGTCCTCCAGGCTACCGAGTGCCGAAGAAGATCACTGCCAATCCGTTCTGGTCCAGCGACCTGACAGCACAGGCGGGATGGGGCATTAACAGTGAAGCCGGATGGCTCAAGCTGGGATCTCCAGATGCTTCTGTGTTCCCGATTGCCGGTTACCGCGACGACTACGGAGTGGATGCTCTCGCCAAGGTAGGTGTCCGTACCCTGTACTGGACTTCTCAGGCATCCGACGATGCCAAGGGACCTGGTGCTGACCTCCGCTACGACAAGGGTACCTTTGTATTCGGCTCCGCACCGAAAGCCCGTCTCGGTTCAGTGCGCTGTACTGTAGAATAATTTGAAACTAATAACTAATATAAAACCATATGAAAAAGTTTTTTACTCTCGTTGTGCTGGCGCTCCTGGCTATGGGCTGCACCATGGAATATGACGACACAGGTCTTAAGGATCTGATCAACGGATTGGACGTTAGAATCAGCAAGCTGGAGGGCGATATTTCAGCCCTGCAGTCTGCCATCGGTGACGGTAAGTTCGTTCGCAAAGTGGAAGAGTACAAGGATCCGGATACTGGTCGTACCACCGGTATTACTGTCACTTACACTGACGGCAATATAGTACACTTCAATATTGTTCCGACTGATCCGTCAGAGGGTCCTGTGTTCTCCGTGATACGTAACGGCGCAGGCCAGCTGGTATGGGCGGTTGACGGTATCGCTATCAAGGTGGATGATGAAGAAGTGCCTGTATACCAGACCCCGGTTTTCTCTATCGATGAAGAAGGAAACCTTTTTGTGGAGGTCAATGGCAAGAAGACAAACCTTGGACCTGTTGTGAGCGGAGATGCTACAGGCGGTGCTACCATCCAGGATGGAATTTTTACAGACTTGGCAGTTACAGACAAAGCTGTCGTTCTGACCTTGTCGGACGGCACTACTGTGAACATTCCGTTCGCTGAATCCTTCAAGCTTGACATCGCCTCGACTGAATTCGAGTATGAGACCATGGATCCGATTACCATTCCTTACACCGTGTCTGCTAAGACATCCGGAACCGTGGTTGGCGTATCGGGTTACAATCCTAAGTCTTTCAAGGTTGAGGTTGATGACGCAAATATAGTCATCACTCCTCTCACACTTACCGAGAGCGCAGTTCTCCTTGCATATGCTGACTCTAAGGTGGGTCTTACTTCTTTCGTAAACATCGTCATCGAAGCTGCTGTTGTTGAGGAAGGTCCTAAGAACCTTGGCAAGAAAGGAACAGCAAACTGCTACATCGTGAACGAGGCTGGCGAATACAAGTTCCCGCTCGTGAAGGGTAACGGAGAAGAAGCGGTTGCAGCTGCATCCGTTGAAGTCCTTTGGGAGACTTGGAACAACATGGAGGAAGTTATCCAGAACAGCGTGATTGCCACAGTGGGCCTCGTGGATGGTTTCGTGACTTTCACTACACCTGATCAGATCAAGCCTGGTAACGCCGTAATCGCTGCCAAAGACGCTTCCGGCGTGATTCTCTGGAGTTGGCACATCTGGGTGCCTGCCACTGCAATCGAGACAGCCGACTATGGCATCTTCAGCGTTCCGATGATGGACCGCAACCTGGGTGCCCTTGTGGTTGCTACCGCTGATGATGCCATTGCTGTGGAGTCCTTCGGTATGACCTACCAGTGGGGTCGTAAGGATCCGTTCCCAGGTGCCGGTACAATCAGCGACGATGATGACAATGCGACTGTTGCTGGCTTGGAACTTTCTTCTACCGAGGGAGCAGGAGAAGCTGATGAGAGCAAGATTACTCTGGAGCAGTCCATTCAGAATCCGACCCTGCTGGGTCACTCCAAGGGTGCAGACTGGCTTCTTCAGTTCGACAACACTCTGTGGCAGAATGGTACGAAGACCATTTATGACCCGTGTCCTCCAGGCTACCGTGTCCCTGCACGAGATAAGGAGCAGCCTTGGCATTCTTCCGATCTGACTACAGTTGCCGGATGGTCGGAAGGAACCTACTGGTTCACTTTAGGAAATCCGGTGGCCGTATTCCCATTCGCCGGATACCGCGATGATTACAGCCCGGATGCAGTCTGCCATGCCTACGACCGCGCCTTCTGTTGGACCGCTTACTCTTCTGCTGAAGACGGAAGTACAGCTTACTATGTCAATGTGCGCAAGGGAAAGACTCCAGGCCTTTCTCAGGCTGGCAAGTCCCGCGCCGGTGCAGTTCGCTGTGTGGTTGAGGTAAGCGAATAAGTTTCTGTCATGAAAAGTAGATTCAGGTTTATTTTGCTGCTGCCGCTGCTGGTTTTCCTTGCAGCGGTATGCGGCTGCACTCAGGATCGGATGGGAATGATTGTTCCAGATCCCAACGCCAAGCCGAACTCGGGAGAGATTCCTTCTGG
>JAEIGA010007426.1_pt1 | contig 16658 bp, 10 predicted proteins | sample 9270691 | NCBI WGS metagenome assembly JAEIGA01 (sample SAMN17057246, study PRJNA624740) | gut metagenome | biome: biome; isolation source: fecal sample | host: Bos grunniens | place: China: Xizang | collected 2019
TCAATCATCTGGCCTACAAGTTCTTCCTGTACCGAGTCGAGTGACTGTGTCGCGTCAAAGTCGCGTGTGGCGCTGAACTGGCGCTCAAAGTCCTCGTCGTGGTTGGTGTTGTTGGTGAAACGTACGTTTACAGTCATCTTCAACTGCACCATTGAAGAGTAGCCGTCGGACGAAATGGATTTGTTATATTGGTCGTATGCTGTGATTTCACCGGCAAACTGCATGTCGCCTCCGCGTGAAACTTGCTGCAGTTTAGTCTGCTGAACAAATATGTCATTGAGTTTTTCGTTGAACATTGTTGCCATTGGTCCCCATTGGTATGCAGCGCGGTTCTGGAATGTCTCAAGTGAGATGGTTTTTACTTTGGTATAGTCTATTGATGCGCCGGTAAACTTGTAACTTACCGTACATCCTGTAGCAACCACTGCAATCAGCAATATGGTTGTATACGTTATTTTGCGTATGATTTTATTCAATGCCATATTCCTTAATTTTTCTGTAGAGTGTACGCTCCGAGATGTTCAGTTCCTTTGCTGCGTGACGGCGCTTGCCTTTGTTCCTTTCAAGTGCAAGCAATATTGTCTTTTTTTCAACATCGTCGAGTGACAATGCCTCCTCTACATATTCATCCACAACGTGCTCTACGGGTTCGTAATGGACTTGCTGTGGCTGAATCTGGTACGACGGCTGAATCTGGTGCTGCACTATGGGGACCTCATTGGCTTCGGCATAATAGGGGGAGGCGCTCTTTGCGCTCTCCTGGGATGAGCGAAGAATCTCTATCTGGCTTTTCAGTTCGGTGATGTCACGTCGCATGTCGAACAGCACGCTGTAGAGGATTTCGCGTTCGCTCTCAAAAGTTTTGCCTTCGCTCTTGTGTCCTGCAAATGTGGGCAAGTTGTTCTTCTGTTCCTTAGGCAGGTAATTCATTACTGCACTGCCGTCAATCTCGCGGTTCAGTTCCAGTATTGATATCTGCTCGGCTATGTTCTTTAGTTGTCGTATGTTGCCCGGCCACGAGTATGCAAGGATTGCCTGCTTTGCACTTTCGTCCAACTGTATCTTGGGGACATTGTATTTTGCGGCAAAGTCCATTGAGAACTTCTTGAACAGCAAGATAACATCTTCGCCACGTTTGCGCAGTGGCGGAATATTGATGGGGACTGTGCTCAGACGGTAAAATAGGTCCTCTCTGAAGCGGCCTTCGGCAATTGCTTCGGTGAGGTTTACGTTAGTGGCGCAGACAATGCGTACATTGGTCTTCTCTACATCGGATGAACCCACCCTTATGAATTCGCCGTTTTCAAGTACGCGCAGCAGGCGCGCTTGCGTAGATAGCGGGAGTTCGGCTACCTCATCAAGGAATATTGTGCCTCCATCGGCTTCGCTGAAGTAACCCTTGCGCTCATTTACAGCGCCGGTAAAAGCTCCCTTGACGTGTCCGAAAAGTTCGGAGTCAATGGTGCCTTCGGGTATTGCGCCGCAGTTTACAGCAATGTACTTTCCATGCTTGCGTATGCTATTGGTGTGTACAATTTTGGGAAAGAACTCCTTACCCACACCGCTTTCGCCAGTTATGAGTACCGAAAGATCGGTCTTTGCCACCTGAATGGCTGTGTCTATTGCGCGTAGTAGCGCAGGGTCATTGCCTATAATGCCGAACTGCTGCTTTACTTTCTGTATTTCTGCTAAATTCATACAATCCTGTTTTGCTGCCAAAATTACTTATATTTTGTCTAAAATAAGCAATTTTGGCAGTTTTTTATGCTTAGAAAGGGAATAATAGGGGAAGAATGAATATCATTACAATTCCCAATATTATCTGCAATGGTAAACCTACTTTTATGTAGTCCGAGAATGTGTACTGTCCCGCAGGCTTTACCAACGCATTTGGCGGTGTTGAGAATGGTGATGCAAAGCATAGACTCGCGCCCAATGTTACGGCAAAGAGCAAGGGGACGGGGCTTACGCCAAGTGATTGCGCGCAACTCATTGCCATCGGTGCCATAAGCACAGCTGTTGCAGTGTTGCTTATGAACATTGTGAGTAGTGATGTCGTGAAATAGATTGCAGCCAGTAGTACCATTGGGTTGTAGTCGCCAAGTGTAGTCACCAGTGACTGTGATATCCACTCCGACACGCCTGTCTTCTGCAGGGCTGTACTCATAGGCAACATGGCGGCAATTAGCACTATGCTCTCCCAATTGATGGTCTTGTATGCGGCTTCAACGTTGCGAAAACAGCCGGTTAGCACCATCAGCAATCCTGCGAGGATTACAGCCGTCACCGGTGCAATGGGAATAAAGTCGAAGACCATCACACCAATCATGGCTAGCATAATCACGGCTGCAACTGGTGCTTTGTAGTCAAGTGTGACTTTTGCGGCTTCTTCGAGCGGGCGTCCCACAACTATCCATTCGTTCGTCTCCTTTTCCAAGTTGGCGATATTGCTCCATGTTCCCTGTACAAGCAGTACGTCACCTGTGTGTATAGTTTCATCGGCAAGTCCCTGCAGTATATAGTTGTTCTTGCGGCATATGCCCAGTACGCTCACATTGTACTTTGTGCGGAACTCAACCTCTTTTATAGTCTTGTTTAGTACTGATGATGATGGCATAAGCACAATCTCGGCAACGCCGATATCGTAGAAGTCGAGTTGGCTCGATTCGTTCTCGGGCAAGAGTTCAAGGTTGTAGTCACTCACAAATTTCTTTACCAGTTCTTCGGCTCCCGATATGTAAAGGATGTCATCAGTGCGCAGCATTGTGTCCGAATCGGCGGCCTGCTGGACAATGCTCTTTGTAAGCAGTTTGCGTTGACTTCTTTCAATGTGTCGCACCTCAATGATATTGAGACTGTATTCTTTTCTTATGTTCAGCTCGCCAATCATCTTGCCCACAGCAAGGGAACTTTGGTTTATTTGTACCTTATGCAGGTTGTTCGCTATTCCGTACTCCTTGACAAGTGTTTTCAGTGACTTGGCACTGCTGGCACTCTTGCTGCTGAGTGAACCTGGCTTTGACAGGTATCTCTTGCTTAATGGGAGCAGAATCAGGGTGCCGGTGAAGGCGCATATGAGACCAACCGGCAGGAATGTGAAGAAACCAAGTCCTTCGTAACCCTTACTTATGAGTTCCTCGTTGATGACAAGGTTGGGTGGTGTACCGATGAGTGTCATCATGCCGCTCATACTGCTTGCAAATGCCACGGGCATGAGCAAACGGCTGGGGTTCATCTTTACACTCATGGCCATACTCACTACAATGGGTATCATTATGGCTACAGTGCCGGTGTTGCTGACAAAAGCACCCATCAGTGAAGTTACCACCATTACCAGTACAAAAAGACGGGTTTCGCTGTTGCCGGCGAGGCGCATGAGTCTGGAACTTATCATTTTTGCCAGTCCTGTCTGGAATATTGCTCCGCCAACCACAAAAAGCCCCACCATCATTATAACTACCGTGCTGGAGAAACCTGCAAGGGCTTCCTCCGGGGTGAGTATTCCTAAAACGATGAGTGCAGCAAGGGCGCACAGTGCGACGATGTCGGAGCGTATCTTTCCTGAGATGAAAAATACCATTGTCAGGAGCAGTATGACTAACGTTTCTATCATAAATGAAAAAAAGAAATGAATTTGTCGAATGATTTGCAAAGGTAATGATTTTGCTCCGTTCTAAAAAATAAAAATGGAGGTTGTAATGGCCAAAATGGTGTGTTTACACTCGTTTTTTGCAATTTTTTACAACTTGTCGTTGCTGTGTTTCCAAACATTCTGGCACGTGTGCGTTTTTTTGTGAAAAAGTGCGTTTTTGTCGCATAAAAAGAGTATATTCGCATCAACTTTTGCGCAACGCGCACTGCGTTGTGATTTATATAATATAAAAAATAGGTTTTTTATAAAGTTTTTCAAGTACATATTCGGTACGGTTGCAGTGATTGCGGCTCTGCTTTTTCTGCTCCTTTTCTCAATGAGAATCGACGGTGTCACACATCGTCTTGCGTCGTATGTATCGAAAGAGATTACCGAAGAATATGGAATTCCTCTCAATGTTGGATCGGTAGAAGTACGCGGCATCAACGATGTGCGTCTGAAGAATGTACTGTTGCTTGACCTTGAGGGTGATACGGTGGTGCATGCCGATGAGGCGCGTGCTTATTTGCAGACAAAAAGACTGCTGGATGGTGAAGTGAGGATAAATACATTGGTCTTTGCCGCTCCTTATATACGCTTGCGCCGTGCAACACCGGACAGTGAACTGAATATACAGTTCCTGGTGGATATGCTGAATAGTAACAAAAAAGATGAAGAGTCTGGCATAGACCTTCGTATAAATCAGTTGCTGGTATATGACGGTGTCTTTTCATATGACGTGCTAAGTGAGGAACCTGCGGGTCCTAAATTTGATGTCAACCATGTCCAGTTTGAGGATTTTGGCTGCAATCTGTCATTGAAAAAGTTACACAATGATGAACTGGAGCTGAATATTCGCTCTGTAAACGGCAAGGAGAGGTGTGGATTCGATTTGGAAAGGCTGAGGGCTTATGTCGTAAAAGAAAGGAATAGACTGGGCCTGCAGAATTTGAGCCTGAGAACGAGTAGAAGTCTTGTGGCTGCGGAAAGGATTGACATCCTTGTTGATAGTATTTTGGGCAATATCCATCTTGATGGTTGTATAAAGAGTGAGCGTTTTGCCATTGAGGATATCGCGCATTTCGTTGATATCGCACAAAAAGATATAGCACCTATAACCTTTACTGTTGATGGATTCTACAGTGGTGACAGTATGAATGTGGCATTGGACGTCATGGCTGTTGACAATAGTTTTGGTGCAAAGGCCGATGCGGTAATTCTCTCTCCTTTAGCGGAGCAGAGAAACGGCTGCTTGAATGTTGATGAGTTTTTTGTGAACGAAGAGATGGTTTCAGCCCTTGTCGCTTTGGCGAATATAGACTCCGTGGGTTATGATATTGCCGTTAAACTTGGGCATACATCGCTAAACGGCAATATATCATTTGACAAAAACCATGTAGAGGGCGTGGCTGTTGTTGATTGTAAAAGCGGAAACCTTTATGCCGAAGGTGCTATGGCTACAAACGGACAGTATGCATTGACTGTAAATGCTAAGGAATTGGAGTTGGATGAACTTTCGGGAATAGAAAAACTCAAAGGTGGCGAGTTCTATGTTAAGGTCAACGGTGATATTAATGACAAAGACGCTTATGCCCATGTGGAGGGTAATATCACTAATCTGGTATACAATGACTATTCATACTCTCCGATAGGTTTTAACGCTAAGTATACTGCTGATGCTGTTATAGCAAAGGTGGTTGCTGATGACCCGAATGCAATGATGCAACTTACGGCAAAATATGATACTGCCAATGACCGTATGCTGAAGGTGGTTGTGAAAACCGATAAGTTTACTCCGGCAAATCTCAATCTTGTAAAGAGTGACAGGGTGCAGGATTTTTCATTCGGATTTAATGGTGAATACATAGACTATGGCGAGGGAAGGACTATTGTGAATGCCAAGATTGACAATCTATCTTTGGCCGATGTTGGCGATACTACATTTGTGCGTAATTTCTATGTCAGCGATAACAAGGCCGGCGATGACAGACTCTTTGTGGTAACATCGGATTTTGCTACAGCCAGTGTCTATGGAGATTTTGATTTCAAGAGGATTGCCAATAGTCTCATGGCGACCATCAAATCCCACCTGCCTGTGCTGGATATTGAGCCGGAGAATGATGTGTACTCATTGTCGGCCAACGATTTCTATTATGATGTCACCATCAAGAATAGTTCTCCGTTGACAAAGATTCTTGGTGTTCCGCTGACTGTGCTCGAACCGTCACGGATAAAAGGTGCTTTCAATGAGCGCGAGAATGTCTTTACTATTGATGCGTCGATAAATAAGATAGAACTTTACGGTGGCTTGGTACGTTCGCTCAATGTTACAGGCAAATCCGGTGATAAGGGACTTGACATGAATATACAGTTCAACAAACCGTTGGTGAAGAATGTCAAGGAGTTTGACTATAATGACCAGACAGAGGATATTGTCGTGAGGCTCAACGCAAATATTGCGTCCAATAATATCAGGGGTATTGTCAACTGGAACAATTTCAAGTCTGAAGAGGTGATGATGGGTATGGTGAGAATGGATGCCGCTTTCTGCCGAAATGCCGCCCATGAACTTGAACTTGCAGCAAAGATACACAAAGACAGTATAATACATAAGAATAAAGTTTGGTATATAGATGAGGGTTCTGTAAGGGGTAGGGTCGATGAACTTTTTGTAGAAAATATAGGACTTTCAAGCGACAGGCAGGATTTGAAGATTGAAGGTGTCATTGGAAAAGAGCAGAGCGACAGCCTGAATGCTTATCTTAAGAACGTAGATATTGCAACGGTGTTTGACTTTATCAATTTCCGCATATTGGATTTTGGCGGCAAGGCAACCGGGACAGCCCATCTGACAGGTTTGCTCTCGGCACCAAATGCCGGTGGCAGAATCGATGTCAACAATTTCAGTATTGATGGTGCTGTGCTGGGAAGGGGTGATGTATATGTCGGTTGGGAAGACAAGACAAAGAGTATTGTAATTGATGCCGGCATATACAACAGTGAGAATGAACTCTCAACAGTCAAGGGATTTCTGTCACAGCCAAATGATACTATAACCTTGAAGATAGATGCCAATAACCTGAATGTGGCATTCCTTAACAAGAAACTGCAGAATTTTATCAGTGATATCGACGGTACGGGTAGTGGCAAGGTGCATTTGCATGGAGGATGGCGTGCCGTTGACTTGGAGGGTGCTGTTGCAATGTTCTGCTCGGCAAAGGTCAATGCCAATAGTACGAGGTATTACTTTACCGGTGATTCAATGAGGTTCTCAAAGGGAATAATGGAGTTTGAGGATACAAAGGTGTATGACAGATATGGCAATAGGGGCGTCCTGTCAGGTCCTCTTACGCACAAGAATCTTGGCGCATGGACCTGTAATTTCAATGTGCAGGCCGAGGAGATGCTTGTATACGACACCGATGATTTTGGTTCGTTGCCTTTCTACGGAACTGTTTTTGCAACAGGAGATGCATTGATAAAGAGTGACGGAGAGGGGTTCTTGCTCAAGGCGAACATGAAAAGTATGCCGGGTTCGAGATTTGTATACAATTCGAACGAAACCAGTGGTGCTCGGGATAATAGTTTTGTCACTTTTACCGACAATAGCAAGCGTAAGAAGGGTGAACCGAAGAATGAAGATGAACCGGTTGCAAATGATATATACAACACAACTGCAAGTAAACTTACTCTTGACTTTATGCTTGATGTGAACGATGCGCTTGAACTCAAAGTGTACACGAACTTGCAGACAGACGATTATATAAGTCTCTATGGCAATGGTCCCGTAAATGCGGTATATAATGACAGGACAGGTTTCAGCATGAAGGGGAATCTGAATCTGGTGCGTGGAGCCTACAAGTTTACAATTCAGGATATATTCCCAAAAGTCTTTGAGATTTCAAAAGGAAGTACGGTCGCTTTCAACGGAGATCCGTACAAGGCCGAACTTAACCTTAAGGCAAAGTACCTTGTGCCATCGGCATCGCTCAGCGACCTAACAACTGAAATCGCAAAACGCAAGACAGTGAAAGTGAATTGTGTGATGAATGTTACTGGCAGTCTTGAATCGCCCGATTTGGCTTTCGACCTTGAACTTCCTGAGGGTAGTGAGGAGGAGCGTGAACTGCTTGCGAGTGTGGCGAGTACCCCTGACCAGAAGAATATGCAGTTTGTATATCTGCTTGGTGTGGGTAAATTCTATACTTTTGATGCAAATAACGCATTGGATGGTGGTGCAAATACCTCCACAGCTGTGGAATCCCTGATTTCAAATACAATATCGGGTCAATTGAACAATATGCTCGGTAAAATTATTAACGACGGTAATTGGGATATTTCGGGAAATATATCCACAAGTGAGCGTGGTTGGAACAGTATGGAGGTCGAGGGTATGCTGCGTGGCCGTCTACTTGATAACCGTCTGCAGATAAACGGCAATCTAGGTTATCGTGAGAATCCGGTTGCCAACCGTAACTTCATCGGTGACTTTGAGGTGTTGTGGTTGCTGAGTCCAAATTACAACTGGAATATCAAGGCATACAGCAAAACAAATGACCGTTACTTCTCAAAGACCGACCTTACTACACAAGGTGTGGGTACGTCAATTCTTTTTGAGTTTGACCGCTGGAAATGGTGGGGGAAGAAAAAGGACCAAAAAGACAAAAAGGATGCAGCAAGGCTGTCGGTAGAAGATACGGCTGTTGTTGAAGATGAACCGGCCGGGAAAGAAATTATGAGCGAAGAGTAATGCAATACCTATTATAATATGAGAAATTTCACTTCTGTCAATGATATATGTGACCTTAGGAAGGCGCTTGATGATGCTTTCGAGATTAAGGCCGACCGTTACAAATATTGCGGACTGGGCAAGAATAAGACCCTTATGATGGTCTTCTTCAACTCGAGTCTGCGAACAAGACTAAGCACTCAAAAGGCAGCTTTAAATCTTGGTATGAATGTGATAGTCCTTGACATAAACCAGGGTGCGTGGAAACTGGAGACTGAACGAGGTGTGATTATGGACGGTGATAAACCCGAACATATCCTTGAAGCAATCCCTGTTATGGGCAGTTATTGCGATGTCATAGGTGTGCGTTCTTTTGCGCGTTTTGAGAATAAACACGATGATTATAATGAGGTAATCCTCAATCAGTTCATAAAGTATTCCGGCCGCCCGGTATTTTCAATGGAGGCTGCAACGCGTCATCCATTGCAGAGTTTTGCCGACCTCATTACCATTGAAGAGTATAAGACAAAACCGCGTCCAAAAGTCGTTCTTACCTGGGCACCCCATCCAAAGGCTCTGCCGCAGGCCGTTCCCAACTCATTTGCCGAGTGGATGAACGCCGCCGATTACGATTTGGTAATTACCCATCCCAAGGGGTATGAACTTGATCCGGCTTTTGTGGGCAATGCGCGTGTGGAGTATGACCAGATGAAGGCTTTTGAAGGTGCCGATTTTATATATGCCAAGAATTGGGCTGCATATACCGGTGAAAACTACGGCAAGGTGCTCTCCATCGACCGTAGTTGGACGGTGGGTGAACGCCAGATGGCTGTTACGGATAACGCCTACTTTATGCACTGCCTGCCTGTACGTCGCAATATGATTGTTGCCGATGATGTCATTGAGAGCGAGCGTTCTCTGGTGATTCCCGAGGCTGCAAATCGTGAAATATCGGCAACGGTGGTGCTGAAGAATATTCTCGAAGGCTTGAAGTAAGAAATGACATGCATTAAGGGACGACTATCTCTTCTGATAGAATCTCTTGAATATACCATCAATGGAATATCGTCCGGGTCCTGTAATGTAGAGCAGTGCAAAGATTGCAAGGTACATCATTGACAGTTCTTTTGTGTCTAACGGGTCGTCAGCGTGTATCACAAAGAGGGCGATACACATTGTGAATATCATTGGTGTCAGGCATAGACGGAACAGCGCTCCGAGTATGAAACCTGTTGTGCAAAGAATCTCGGCGAAAAGAACCATCCATAGTGACACTGTGCTGCCCAGTCCAATGGGGTCTGGGAACATTTCGGGTACATGTACATAGGTGTGCAATTTGGTAATGCCGTGCGAAAGGAACAGGAATCCAAAGATTATGCGTGCCAAAAGTATTACCAATGACTTTGTCGATGATGAGACAGGCTCGTAGAACAGGGATTTAAACAGTTTCTTATACATAATATGCGGTGTCTTTTAAAGAAAAAACACCGCATATATCTTTTTGTTTACAACACATTATTTTAGTTCAAAACGCACGTTGACAGTAAAACGGTATGTGTTTTTGCCAATGCTGATTGTCGGTTCGCTTTTTATGCTTTCCTCAACGGCATCCTCTTCAAAGTTCGACATACGTGCCTTGTATACTCTTGGCTGTGCCTGACTGCTGTTCATCCAATAGTTGATGGTCATTGCTTTACCAGCTTCCTGACCGATGGCTTCGGCAAGCATCTGCGCTTCGGCTTTTGCCTGCTGCATTGCTTCAATCCCCATCTCTTTTTTCAGTTCATTTTCGGCTGTGTATCTTGTGCGTACCAGTTCTATGTCCGAAATCTGGCGTTCTTCAAGTGAGGCTATTACACTCTGCATTGTTGAGGCGTCATTGAGTTTTAGCATATATGTTGCCTCGGTCTGTGACTTTATCTTCTTTGAAAAGGATTTGTAGCCGATTTCGCTGCCCATATAATTGAGTGTCAAGCACACGCCTATGTCAATGTGGTTGGTCTTAAGTGCTTCAATCAAGGCATTCTGCATCTGTTCTAGAGTTTTTTTGCCTTTGTAATCCTTTTCCTTGATGGTGATTTGCAGATACAGTTCGTTGGGTGTCACCTCACGCTCAACAGTGGTACTTATGTCAATGTAGGCTTCTATGGTGTTCTGTGCGATACTTTTTGACGGCAAGATAAACAGCAATAATATTGCAGTTATGACACTTGTTGCAATGATTCCCTTTTTCATGTTGTTTGTTTTTATCGGTTGTACAAAAATATGTAATGGATTACTCGCGTAGTTGTTGTGTTGCGAGATGCTGCAAATTGGTAAAATTTATTGTGTAAACCAAATTTGCGACAGTTATTTAGCAATTATTAATTGGGATTAATCTTTTTTAATCCCCTGCTTGCGGAATTCCAATGGAGAACAGCCCGTCTTCTTTTTGAAAAAAGTGGAGAATTGCCCTATGCATTCAAAATGCAGACTTGAAGAGATGTCGGCAATGCTAATATTGGTGGAGAGGAGTAGTTCTTTTGCCTTTATCAACTTGAGTTCCTGCCTGTATTGTCCGGGCGAGACGCCACATCTTTTTTTGAACTCACGGCGGAACAGTGAGTAACTGATGTCGAGTGATTGCGCAATCTCCTCCAAGTGAAGACAGTTTGCCATCTCCTCTTTCATTATGGCTTTTGCCTGATTGATGACACGTAGTATATATGTGTCGCCATAGGTGTGGTTCAGGTCCTCGTAGTGCAAACGCCCGATGAGCGAGATTGCAAGGCTGGCAATGACCTGCTGATAGCCTTTCTTTTCGTCAAACGCAATTTCAAGAATCTCGTGATATGTGTCTATTATCTTTTCATCCACTCCAACCTTGAATACGCAGTTCTTGAAAGTGAAAAAACCGGTCTTGATCTTGTCATCCATAAAACTCCCATTAAACCCAATCCAATGGTCGTCCCATCCGGTGGTGGGGTCGGGGGTAAAAGTGTGCCATTCGCCGGGAAAGAGCATGAACATCATTCCGGCTTCAATTCTGGTTCTTGAGCAGGATGCACTCTCGAAATAGCCTGCACCGCGTGTGATGTAATAGAGTTGGTATTCATTGAGCACCCTACGCCTGTTTTCTTGGAATGCATAGCCGATAGGGGGTGTTGAAAGAGGGTAATTTTCGCCGGGATGTACGTGCTGGTATCCGGCTGTGGTTACTGCAAGTCCCCACGACTTGTCGCGCGGTGTAGTCTGCATATATTTGTAACGTTCTACTTTCTCTCTGCTGTTTGTACTCTCTGTCATAGTCTGCCTGTGCTTTTTGGACCTCTTTATTGCAAAGAAAACAATAAGTTTTGAAAAAGTGCTGTTTTTTATAATAAAAAAGGAGACTGTTTTTACAATTTTACTGCTGTGTTCCGGCATCGCTCAAACAAAAATCCAGCCCGGGTGTTTTTAATGCTGTATTCATTTAAATTGTGACATTTATGAAAAGGATTTTCAAATTTACTTTAGTGCCGGCATTGAGCCTGTTGATAGCAGTGCCTGCAGGTGCGCAGCGTTGGATTGAACTTGATGACGATGCGACGCCGGTTATTTGCATCAGTGAAACGGTCAATGAAGCGCCCGATGTTGTTGAGATTTTTCAGACAACCCAAAGCCCGTACCACAATGACCCGCGTGCTCCACGTTTTGTCCTAGTTGACCAGAAGGGAAATTGGGGATTGGGTATTGGTGGTTATCTGCAGACCAAGATTGAGTACGATTTTGACCGTGCTGTCGACAATGTGGATTTCCTGCCATCGGCTATTCAGCGTGGAGGTAATCCTTCAAGTCAGTTCCGAATGGATATGACAAATTCTGTGATATTCCTTAAACTTGTGGGTACAAGCCGCCTGTTGGGCGATTTTGAAGTCTTTACATCGGCCAATTGGAGAGGCAGCGGGCTTGGTCTGCAGTTGCAGAATGCTTATATGAGTACCAAGTATCTGAAGATTGGTTATACAGTTGGCTCATTCATGGATTTGGCAGCAATCCCTGTAACCATTGATTATGGAGGTCCTTGCGGTATGACATTCTATCGTGCAACCCAGGTTATGTTGCGCTACGGGTTTGACTTTGGACTTTCAATGGGTATAAGTGTTGAGGCTCCAAATGTCAACGCAACCGAGAATGGGACATTCACTATTGGCGCACAGCGTGTTCCCAATGTTCCTGTTTATATACAGTACAACCTCTTCAATGACCCTCAGAACCATATACGTCTGGGTGCCGTGATGCGTGATATCTCTTATGTCAACAAGGTTACCAATAAGGATAATGACAAGGTGGGCTGGGGTGCCCAGGCGAGTATGATTGCTACAATGGGTGGTCTGCAACTTCGTGGTCAGTACACTATTGGTGAGGGTATAGGCTCATTGGTGAACAATATCTCAAATGTAGGTGTCGATGTGGTTCCCGATCCGACAACTCCAGGTGAGGCTATGATGCTTACAAGTCAAAGTTGGTATGCAGGTGTGCAGTACAATTTCAGCAAGCGTTTCTTTGCTTCGGCTACATATAGCCAGACAGTGCTTTGTTCGCGTAACGGCTTTGCTGCCGCCAACCCGGGCTCATACCAGAAAGGTCAATATGCCGCTGCCAATTTTTTCTATAATGTGACAGACAATATGCAACTTGGCATTGAGTATCTGCATGGATGGCGTTTTGACTTCGACGGGAAGATGTACAATGCCAACAGAATAAACCTCTCTGCAAGGTACGATTTCTAATGGTCTCCATGCATTGAGACTTGCCGCTCCGGCCCTTTAGGGTCGGGGCTTTTATGCATTGCAATGTGGTTGAATACCGGCACAGTGTCATCTTGTTAGCTGCTGTGTGTCGGTTTTTTTGTTGTGCTGTATTGATGTTTTTTCTATATAATATTTTGTTTTATGAAAATTATGGATATTTTTGTAACGGAATTCATTGTAATTTGGTGTAGACCGCTGATATTGTGAAAAACATTATTTAATGATATATGGATTTTTTTAACAACATTATCTCCTACGTATCGGGGCTTGGTTCGGTTGAACTCTCCTATATGTTTGTGATTGCCTTTATGTTTGTTCTTGCAATCATTGACCTTACGGTTGGTGTCAGCAACGACGCGGTGAACTTCCTTAGTTCGGCAGTTGGTTCAAAGGCGGCAAAAATCAAACATGTGCTTCTTATTGCGGCTGTCGGTGTCTTTGTAGGTGCTGCCTTCAGCAGCGGTATGATGGATGTGGCGCGTCACGGTATCTTTGACCCAAGTTTCTTCTCCTTTAAGAATGTTATGTGCATATACCTTGCAGTGGTCATCAGTGACGTGTTCCTGCTAGACCTTTTCAACTCGCTTGGTCTGCCCACATCAACAACGGTGTCAATGGTGTTTGAGTTGCTTGGTGCTTCTTTCATCACAGCGTTGCTATCATCGTCGGGCGAAGGTCTGGGTATGCTCAATACCGATAGGGCGATGACAATCATCATCTCGATATTCCTTTCTGTTGCCATAGCATTTGTCTTCGGTCTTGTTGTGCAATGGATTTCGCGTGTAATATTCACATTCCACTATCGCAAGAATCTTAGTGCCAAAATTGGTCTTTTCGGTGGTTTTGCCTCTACAGCAATCATCTATTTTATGATTGTGAAGGGCTTGAAGGGCAGTTCGCTCAAGACGATGTTGCCCGACTATGTACAGGAGTTTGTTTTTGAAGAGACTGGAGTGTTTATTCTGTGTGCATTTGTTGTATTTAGTTGCTTGATGCAACTCTTGCATTGGTGCAAAGTCAATGTGCTGAAGGTGGTGGTGCTCATGGGTACATTCTCTCTTGCAATGGCCTTTGCCGGCAATGACCTTGTGAACTTCATTGGTGTTACACTTGCCGGTCTTGAGTCTTTCCAGACTTTTGTTGACAATGGTGGTGATGTCTCAATGACAATGGGTTCATTGAACTTGCCAGCTACAACAAATATTCTTTTCCTTATTGGTGCCGGTGCGGTTATGGTGTATGCTCTTTTTACAAGCAAAAAGGCTCGCAAGGTGTTGCAGACATCCATTGACCTTTCAAGCCAGCAGAATGAGGAGAGTGAATTGTTCGGTACATCATCCGTGGCGCGTAACCTTGTCCGTGCGGTTACCAAGATGGTTGATGCCGTGTTGCGCAACACCCCCGACAGTGTAAAGAAATGGGTGGGCAAACGCTTTACTCCACTTGATGAGCGTGAGGATGTTGCCTTCGACCTTGTGCGCGCATCGGTTAACCTTGTGCTTGCCGGTTTGCTCATTGCTGTGGGTACATCTTTGAAATTGCCACTTTCTACAACTTATGTTACATTTATGGTAGGTATGGGTTCTTCACTCGCTGACCGTGCATGGGGGCGTGAGAGCGCTGTGTATCGTGTGACGGGTGTAGTGTCGGTAATTGGCGGATGGTTCATCACAGCAGGTGCTGCGTTTATCATTGCAGCCTTAGTGGCTACAATAATGAACTATGGCGGTATAATAGCAATGTATATAATGATTGCTGTTGTCATATATCTGCTCATACGTAGTCACATCAATTATAACAAGAAGAAATCTGCTGAGAAGGTTGACGAGAAGATGAATGTCATTCTCAAGTCGGAAGACCAATATGAAGTTTGGCAAAATCTTAAGGGGCATACAGCAGAGACTCTTTCACATACACTTGCATTTTCAGCCGAGGCATACAAGAATATGTTCGACTCCTTCTCAAAAGATGCATTGCGTCCGTTGAAGAGTACGCTTATAAAGATTGTCGAGGAGAAGGCTCTGATGAAAAAACAGCGTCGTTCCGAGACACGTGGTCTGCAGCGCATAGACCAGCAGATGGCTTTTGAGCGCAGCACTTGGTATCACCTGTGTACAAACAGTTGTCAACAGATGCTGAACACACTTACACGTATAGGTGAACCAATGAGAGAACATGCCGACAACAGTTTCAACCCGCTTTCAAAGAACTATGTTGAGGAGTTCACTCCATATTGTAATGATGTTTACCGTGTGCTTATGGATATCAATGATATAATAACCACTGGTGATTACAGTAATGCAGAGGAGGTTTCTACAAGAGCAAAGAATCTCAAGCATAAACTTGCCAACTTGCGCAAGGAACAGACACTGCGTCTGCACCAGAGTAATGGCAGCCTGCGAATGGACTTCGTCTATTTGAACCTTATACAGGAGAGCCACGAGTTGCTCAGTGAGGTGCGAAACCTGTTGCGTGGCGGTAACAAGTTCTTTGCCCTGCAGGTGACATCGCCCGAGGAACCTAAACTCTAAAGAGTTTTATCGATTATACTGCCGGCAAGGGTTAAAATTTGATAAAATGGCCTTTGCCGGTATATTTTTTACTATTTTAGCAAAAAGAATTATTAGGATATGAAATTCATAGGACCTCATGTTTCGGCAAGTGGTGGTGTTGAGAATGCGCCGCTCAATGCAACGGCTGTGGGCGCAAATGCCTTTGCACTCTTTACCAAGAACCAGCGTCAGTGGGTGGCTGCACCGCTTACGGCAAAGAGTATAGAACTTTTCAAAGAGAACTGCCGGAAGGGTGGCTTTGAACCCCAATATATATTGCCACACGACAGTTACCTTATAAATTTGGGTAACCCCGATGAAGAGGCACTTCAGAAATCGCGTGCGGCTTTCCTCGACGAGATGCAACGATGCGAGCAACTTGGGCTCACGATGCTCAATTTTCATCCCGGAAGCCATTTGAACAAGATTTCTGTTGAGCAGTGCCTTGATGAGATTGCAGCGAACATAAACCTTGCGCTCTCAAAGACAAAGGGAGTGACCGCTGTAATTGAGAACACCGCAGGGCAGGGCAGCAATGTTGGCAATAAATTGGAGGAAATCCGTTATATCATTGACCGCGTGGACGACAAGAGCCGCGTTGGTGTGTGTATCGATACTTGTCACTTCTACTCGGCAGGCTATGACATTGTAGGCGATTATGACGGGGCGTTCGGCGAACTGGAGCGCGTTATAGGCCTGGAGTATCTGAAGGGTATTCACCTCAATGATACAAAGAAACCTCTTGGCTCACGTGTCGACAGGCACGACAGCGTAGGCATAGGCCTGCTTGGTATCGACTTCTTCAAGCGCTTTATGAAAGACCCTCGTTTCGACAATATTCCTATTATTCTTGAGACACCCGATGAGGCTCGTTGGGCCGAGGAAATAGCACTTTTGCGCTCGTTCGAGTAATTGCTTGAGCTGAGAGTTTAACCAAGGCTTATGATATATAATCTGCCCCGCTGATATCATAA
>JAEIGA010007427.1_pt1 | contig 16657 bp, 5 predicted proteins | sample 9270691 | NCBI WGS metagenome assembly JAEIGA01 (sample SAMN17057246, study PRJNA624740) | gut metagenome | biome: biome; isolation source: fecal sample | host: Bos grunniens | place: China: Xizang | collected 2019
CGTCATATTCACCTGCATACTTAACCTTGATCATACCAACGTTTCCACCTGGCTCGAGGATATCGAGATAAGGATCGCCTTCCTGCCAGAGACCCATGTATTCATAGTCATAGATTACGTTGATAGGGTGACCTACGAACCAACCATTGTTCTCATCACGCTTCTGGCCTGATGCGAGAGCAGTGATCTGGTTACGGTTAGCATAAAGGTTGAGGCCTGCATCCCATGTCCAGTCGCCCTTCTCAAGGATAGTTCCGTTGAGTGTGAGCTCAAGACCACGGTTACGTGTAGAACCGATGTTTGCAGTATAGCTGCTTACACCTGAAGTTGAAGGAAGCGATACGCCGAGGAGGATATCGTGAGTGTCCTGAGTATAGTACTCTACTGTACCTGAGAGACGGCCGTTGAACATAGAGAAGTCAACACCGAAGTTCCAAGTCTGAGTGTACTCCCAACCGAGTTCGTTGTTAGGAAGTGATGACACATAGTAACCTGTTGCGTATGTATTGTCACCGAAGTTGTATGGACGTGTAGAAAGACGACCGAGGGTAGCGTAAGGGCTGATAGACTGGTTTGAAGTCTCACCGTAACCTACGCGGAGCTTCAACATATCAAGCCAGTTGACGTTCTGCATGAACTTCTCGTTGCGGATGTTCCAACCCACTGAGATAGCTGGATATGTATGCCACTGATGACCAGGAGCAAGACGTGAAGATGCATCTGAACGAACAGCTGCAGAGAACATATAGCGGTTGTCATATGTATACATCACACGACCCATCCAAGACATGAGACCGCTCATGTTGTAGCCCTGATAGTTAGGGTTTACAACGATCTCACCGGCAGCCTGTCCGATGTTGTAGTACTGGAAGTACTCAGCAGGAATATCCTTACCTGACATGTGTGACTGAGTGAACTTAGTCTGCTCAGCAGAATACATACCTACAACGTTGAGCTTATGCTTGTCAGCAAATGTACGGTCATAAGTGAGGACGTTCTCAACTACCCAGTTTGTTGTCTCCTGGTGCTGCACTGAAGCAGAGTTAGGATAGTTAGGGTCAGAGTTGTTTACACCCTTTCCTGTGAAGGTACCGTTCTTTGAGCTGCGGTAGTTCATACCGAGGTTGACACGGTAAGAAAGACCTTCGATGCCAGGAATCTTGATTTCAGCAAATGCATTGTTGTAAGAAGCAAAGTTTATGGTCTCGTTGACCCAACGCTCGCCGAGAGCCTCGATAGTCTCTCTTGTCATGACCGGCTGCTTGGTATCCTGAGGCATGTCGATGTGAGTCTTGAATGTACCATCTTCATTGTAAGGATCCACGAGCGGTGACTTTGAAAGGATAGAGTACATGTCCACCTGGTTACCGGTGTTCATGCTGTAGTTTGTGTTGGTTGTGAAACCGATGCGGATGTATTCACCGACAGCCTGGTCAACCGAACCGTTGAGAGTATAACGCTCGAAGTCCTGTGTAGGGAGTGGAGACTGGTCAAGATAGTAACCTGCACCGAAGCTGTAGCTACCCTTGTCAGTACCAGCTGAAACGTTTACGTTGTGGTTTGTAACCACTGCTGTACGATAGAAGAGTGACTGCCAGTCAGTATTCACGTCATCAGACTCGTCGATAGAGTTGGTGAAGATGCCGGCATACTTACGCATTTCAGCGTACTTAGGGCCTTCCATCATGTCATATGGGATAGCGTTCTTCGCTCCCACATAACCTGAGTAAGTAACCTTTGCAGGCTGGTTGCGTGTACCCTTGAATGTTGTGACCATGATGACACCGTTCGCACCACGTGAACCGTAGATCGCAGTCGAAGAAGCATCCTTGAGGATATCCATGCTCTTGATATCGCTTGGGTTGATATCAGAGAGGTTACCCATGAAAGGAATACCGTCGAGGACGATGAGAGGGTCGTTTGATGCTGAAAGTGAACGCTCACCACGTACACGGATAGTCATTGGCGAACCAGGCTTTGAGTTGGTTGAGATCATATCGACACCGGCAACACGACCCTGGAGAGCTCCAGTGATGTCTGTTGAAGGAATAGATCTGAGCTCATCACCGCCCATTGATGCGATGGAACCTGTTACGTCAGAACGACGTGCTGTACCGTAACCGATGACTACTGCCTCTTCAACGAGTTCAGAGTCAACTTCCATGGTTACATTGATTACGCCTCTGCCAGCTACAGGAACTTCCTGATCGAGATAACCGAGGCTTGAGAAAACGAGGACTGCATCAGAATTCACCGAAATCTGATAGTTACCATCGAAGTCAGTGACTACACCTGTGGTGGTAGACTTAACGACAACACCTGCTCCCATGAGAGGATCGCCGTTCTGGTCTGTCACTGTACCCTTAACAGTAACCTGCTGTGCCATGGCTGAAAGCGGAAGCAGACAGCAGAGCACAAAGAGTCCAAAAGACCTTTTGAGGTTGATGTGTTTCATAAACATCTTGTTTTGGGGTTAATAAAATTGTTAGTAGTGTTATAATATAATTGAACACAAATTCAATTAAAGTTTAAATACAAATATAACACTTTACCGAACAACGAACATTTCATTATGGTTCAGGTATTCCTCATAGTGTCGCATCAAGCCAAAGCATGTTTCATTATTATTAAGATTTGTTGCATAAAAAGCACGATACGTGGCTTTATATTAAATTTTGTTGCAGATGGAAATTATTTTCCGTACTTTGCAGTTGATTAAGCTACACTAAAACATGCCTAACAGACCTATCAGAACGCTATTTCTGGCAATATTATTCGCAATTGCCTCCTCTGCCCATGCAACAGAGGCCAGATTATATGGAGCGGGACAACTGACATCAAGTCTCGTATCATCCGCAATCCAGGACGAGAACGGATATATATGGATCGGAACAGTCTACGGCCTCAGCAGACTGGACGGCATTGAAACGACAGAATATTTCCACAGTCAGGATGAAAGTTCGCTGCAAGACAACTTCATCAGGGAGATATTCTGCGACAATGAAGGCAGGGTATGGGTAGGAACCATCACAGGCATGCAGATGTACTGCCCGGAAACAGACTCTTTCAAGTCGGTTTCCTTCGGAGGACTGGCGTATGTGCCGAATGTATCGGAGATCATACAGTTGAAATCGGGCAGGATATGGGCAATCGTATCACGTCTGGGAATATACGAACTCGATCCCGAAAGCATGACGGCAAGCCCTGTCGGACATATCACTGAACTCTGCGGCACAGACCATTTCAACAGCATCCATGAAGACAAGAACGAACGCGTGTGGATAGGAACCGATGAAGATGGAGTGTTCTGCCTTGACAAGAGCCATAAGTCCGTGGCGCAGTACAAGTTTACAGGAAACAGCGAGGAACAGATCGACAAGATCGGAGAAAATGCAGACGGCATCATCATCATTGCAGCAGAAGGCAAGGTCTGGATGTTCGATGAGGTCCGTAAGCAGTTCATACCTCTCAAGCAGCCGGCAAATACATATCTTGCCGTAGAAGACATGCTCCTTACTTCAGATGGAGAATTCCTCATAGCGACAGCAAACAGCGGACTTTGGAGAATAGACGACAGGACGCAGAGCGTTACCGCCAGAAACACAATATTCCCTGCCGACATCAATCAGTCGAAGGCAAACATCGTCTCACTGATGGAGGACAGGGAAGGCAACATCTGGTGCGGATGTTTCCAGAGGGGCATGGTGATGATTCCTGCTCCGGACACCGACAAATCCTTCAACTTCTGGAAACTTTCAGCTATCGAAGGACTTGACTATGGAATAGACCACGGAGCGACATCATCCCTGCTGAAGGATTCCGAAGGCAGGATCTGGTGCGGCGCACAGGACGGCTCACTCTTCGTACTGAATGAAGATGGAAGCATACACAGGAAGTTCACTCTCGAGCACACCGCACAATGCCTCTTTGAAGACAGCCGCGGCAACATCTGGATAGGATATGAGAACTTCGGAATGAGCAGGCTGAACCCAGCGACAGGCAAGGTCACATACATCCCGGAACTCAGTCAGTTCTTCGTCAAGACAATAATCGAGCACAATGGCACAACCCTGTACATAGGAACGCTGGGACATGGCATCTGGGAATATGACCTCAGAGACGGCAGATGCGCCAAGCTGACGAGCGACGACCCCTACAACTACTTGCTGCTGAGGAACTCATACATAAACACTCTGATGATCGACTCCAGAAACAGGATGTGGATAGGTCATTTCCTTGGCGCAGCATGCTATGATCTCGGCACTGGAAGATTCCTTGAATACTCGACAGACAGCATACTGAACAGTTCCGTAGGCTATACCTTAGCAGAAACCAAGGATGGCTCGATATGGATCGGAACAAACAACGGCATCTTCAAGTGGTCAGATAAAGACAGGAACTACACCAATTATGACACCGAAAACGGACTGTCAAGCAACATGATATGCGGAATCGTGGAAGGATATGACGGAAACCTCTGGTGCAGCACATTCCGAGGCATCAACCGCATAAACAGGACTGACGGAACCGTAACCACATTCGGAACAAGTTCAGCAGCATCAAGCCAGGAGTTCATCCAGGGAATATTCTGCACAGACGGAAAGACGATCTATTTCGGAGACAGCTACGGAATCACAAGGTTCTCGCCACCTGTGAACGCCGGAAGCAATACCAGGACCGTCATCCTGACAAGCCTTCAAGTAGGAAACAGCAAAGCCAACATCAACGATTACCTGAAGGACGGAAATGTCCTCAGCATGAAATACAACCAGAATACATTCACAATCGGATTCTCTACCATGTCGTTCAGGAATGCGGAGAACATCCGTTTCCGCTACAGACTCGAGGGTCTTGACGAAAACTGGTACACTACCTCTTACGGAACAAGCACAATAACCTACAATCACCTTCCTGCAGGAAGATATACTCTGGAGATCTTCGCTGACGAAAACTCGGAGTTTTCTCCCACACAGAGATGGTCGGTTCATATCGGCAGGCCGTGGTATGGCAAATGGTGGTCATTCCTCATATACGCAGCGGTACTATGCATCATGATTGTATTGACGGAGATTACAATCAGAAGACATAGAAACGATGAAATGAACCAGCAGAAACTTAGGTATTACGTCAATGTAGCTCACGAGATACGCTCCCCTATGGTCATGATCCTGAATCCTATCGAAAAACTGATAAAGAATGAAGAGGATCCGGAGAAACGCCATACCCTGAACACCATAAAGCGAAACAGCACACGTGTCCTCAGACTTATGAACGACTTCCTTGATATCAGGAAGCTCGACAAGGGCCTGATGGTGCCGGAATTCAGAGACACGAATCTTGTGGAAAGCATAAAGGAAACCTTGAGCAACTTCTCATATGAGGCTGAAAAGAGAAACATCGACCTCGTGTTTGAATATGCGTTCGAAAAAATGGTCTTCAATGTGGATCCCGTCCATATCGATACGATCATATTCAACCTAGTATCCAACGCATTGAAATTCACTCCGGACGGTGGTGAAATAACCATAAGCCTCAGGATGAGCCATCAGTACGGCAAGATCGAGATTTCGGTAAGCGACACCGGCACGGGAATCGATGAAAAGGAAATCGGACTGGTATTCAACCGTTTCTACCACACTTCAACCAAGCAGTTTACAGATCATCGTGGTTTCGGCATCGGCCTGAACCTTTGCCAGATGCTTGCCGAGCTGCATAACGGAAGCATTGTGGTCCAGAACAGGCTTGACAGGTCAGGTACCGTAATCACTTTGACTCTCCCTACCATCACGGAAACTACCGCATTAGGAGAAGCAGGCACAAACAGCGTGAATGTTACCGAATATCAGGAAAAACTCAAGCAGAAGAAGACAAGGATCAAGAACACCGAGAGAATCCTCATCATCGAGGACGACGAGGAAACCAGGCTTTATCTGGAAGAGATGCTCTCCACTTCATACAAGATCATGACCGCAAAAGAGGGAGACAGCGGTCTCCAGAGGGCACTCACGGAGCTTCCAGATCTCATCCTTACAGACATAGTCATGCCTGGAGCCAATGGACTTCAGATTCTGAAGAGGATCAAGAACAATCCTAACACAACCCATATCCCTGTCATCCTCCTTACCTCAAACACCGGAATGGAAGAGAGGCTGGAGGGCCTTGAACATGGTGCGGACGGATATATCGTCAAGCCGTTCAACATTGATGAACTCACTACTACAATCGACAACATTCTCAAGAACCGTCAGAGAATCCGTGGTAAATTCTCAGGAGCACATCAGGAGGACAAGATCAAGCCTATCGAGGTGAAGGGCAACAGCGACAAGCTTATGGAGCGTATCATGGCGGTGATCAACGATCACCTCGACGATCCTGACCTGAGGGTAGAGATGCTTTCTGAAGAGGTAGGACTCAGCCGTGCCCAGCTTCATAGACGAATGAAGGAAATCACCGGCATTTCAACAGGTGAATTTATCCGAAACATCAGGCTGAAGAAAGCCGCAGAGCTTCTGACTGAAAAGAAGGTCAACATCTCTCAGGTAGCCTATATGGTAGGTTTCAGCAGCCAGACCCACTTCTCGACAGCATTCAGGAAGTTCTACGGCATCTCCCCTACTGAATTCATGAACAGAGAGACAGAACAGGAATAAAACAAAGAAGAGGCAGCCATTACGGTCTGCCTCTTCAACTACACCAACTTTTCTAACCAAAAGCATTGGGTGGCTACTCTCTGGTGTAAAGAGATTCCTTTCCAAGCAGATAACTCTGCTGGTAACCGCCGAAATCGACGACTATCTTTTCAAATACTATACCCGGATCAAGAGGCTGAACCTCAAGTTCATATACCGATGTTCCCTCTGGGAGCGCAAGCTCGATCTTCTCAATCGCTACGCGCTTTGCAACAGTCGGATAGTAGTGTGTATAGATGTTCTCCGGCTTCTCATTGAGCTTGTCGTTGAAGCATCTGTCCACAGATTCCGCACCCTTGAAGCCGACTCTATAGCTGTGGCCTTCAGCGTCATGGAAGGCAAGTGTCGACTTGGTTGCGACATATACCGTAACATTCTTCACATCAGACGGAATCTCCATTCTGTAAGTGAGCTTTGCTCCATCCACAGGCACATCGTAAGGCATGAGAGCAACTCCTCCAAGTGTACGTCCCATGTCTGGGATAAGAGTCCATGTTCCTTCTGCAGAATTCTGCTTCGCATAGATATGAGGAGCCTCGACAACCACACAGCCGTTGTCTGCGGTAAAAGTAAATCCAGCAGGAAGCGGATCAGTCTCATCGACTCTGAATATCATTGGAAGAGTATCCTCAGGGAAGTTGTCATTCCAGTTTCTATAACCGATATGCTTCTGCGTCATCATGTTCTTCCACTTTCCGTCAGCCAACTCGTTGTTGTACTGATTCATGAGGAACTTGTCACGTGCAAAGCATGACTCAACCTTGTCTGCCCAGTAGTTCGCTGCAGGATCATTTGCCTTATAGAGGGCATGGTTCATAGCCTGAGCATAGTACATTTCATAAACATTGGCCATTGCCTGGACAGGGAAAAGGATGAGCTGGAAATATGCATCCCTTGTCTCCTCCGGAAGCGTCATGTACTGACGGAGAGCCTCAGCCTCGAGCTTGATGAACTCGTCTGAAACCTGCTTCCACTCGCCTGACTGGAGGTTGTATGTAGTGCGGTCAAGCATCTCTGCCGTGATTCTGCCCGCATACTTGCTGTAAAGGTTGAGGATTCGTGCCGCCTCAGCCGCCTGCGACTCGCCAAACTGCTGGCTGCAGAAGTCAAGAGTATGATCCTTGAGGTTTTCTGCAGTATAACGGGTTGGATCCCACGCAAGGTCAAGGAAGAGAGTGATAGGATACTCCATAGGCTTGAGGTCACCCACATTGAGGACCCAGAGACGGTCTACGCCATACTCATATGTAAGCTGCATCTGCTCCCAAAGATTCTGTACAGGGGTGATGTTGAGCCACTTGGAGTTACGTGGAGCACCCACATAGTCAACATGGTAATACATACCCCATCCGCCGCCACGCTTGCGTTCCTCGGCGTTAGGAAGTTTTCTCACATCTCCCCAGTTGTCGTCAGAGATAAGGATTGTCACATCATCAGGAACGCGGAGTCCCTTCTCGTAATATTCCTGTACCTCCTTGTACAGAGCCCATACCTGCGGAGTCTCTTCTGCAGGCTTGCCGGTCACCTTGCGGATGATCTTTCTCTGGTTGTCGATGACCTTCTCAAGAAGAGCCACGTCCGCCTCTGCACTCATTGCTTCGTCACCGTCACCACGCATACCGATGGTGATGAGGTCCTCGGTATCCTTTGCCCTTTCCATACCCTCACGGAAGAAGGTATCGATGACTTTCTTATTTGTAGCATAGTTCCATACACCGCTCTCGCCTCGACGACGTGCCCACTCCTGATGGTTTCTTGCCATCGGCTCGTGGTGTGATGTACCCATGATTACACCCATCTCGTCAGCAGTCTTGCTGTTCTCAGGATCATCTGCATAGAATGCCCAATCCCACATCGCAGGCCAGAGGAAGTTTCCGCGGAGACGGAGGATGAGCTCGAATACGCGCTCATAGAACCTGTGGTCACCGTAATCAGTGCCATAAGTATGCTCCACCCAACCTGTAAGGCATGGAGCCTCGTCGTTGAGGAAGATACCACGGTAACGCACTGCCGGCTCTCCGGCCGTATATGTGCCCCTTGCGATGGAAAGGTTCTCCTGACGAGCCACCGGAACATCTGCCCAGTCGTACCATGGAGAAACTCCGATCTGCTCCGAGAGTTCGTAAATTCCGTAAACGGCACCGCGACGGTCGCTTCCGACAATCACGAGAGCCTCACCGATGCCCTCGACAGGTTCCTTCACTGTCTGCATCACATACTTCTCGTTACATCCTGCTACCTGCGAAAGATCGATCTTTCCTCTCTTATCCATATCAAGCGCAAGAGCCGACTGGGATGAAACGATGATCACTGCACGGTCAGCTGCAACCTTTTCCGACATTGCCGGCTTTTTTCCTGTTACACGCTCAAAGTCCTCGACGAGGTTTGCAGCAGCATGGAGGATAGCCTTGTCTTCTGACTGTGACACCATGATCGGAAGCGGCTTTCCGTTCTCCACGAGAGTGAAGCGGTCGCCGGAAACCACCGGAAGGGTGGCTTTCGGATGGTCAATCGCCATTGCCGACAGAGACATGAAGACTGCAGCAAGGCAAAGAATCTTTTTAATATTCATATATTTGATCATAAGGGTTTATGTGCATAATTAACCGGATACAAATATATCCCTTAAGCACGTAAATGACATTTGCCTTTGTTGCAAATATTATCGTATTTGACACAACACCATACAATTATTTACAATTTTGGAAAAGTATGGCTATTTTTGCCGCCATAACCACATAACACCATCATGAAATACACATACAAGGCTTCAGACAAGCCAAACAGCAGAATCGATGTGGCTGACATCCTCCGCGGAATAGCAATCGCCGGCATCATTCTCATCCACTTCCAGGAACAGCTCAACTTCTTCATGTTCCCTGAGCCAAAGAACGAATTCTGGGCAGCCGTCAACACCGGAGTATGGGATACGATCTTCTTCCTCCTTGCAGGAAAGATGTATGCGATCTTCTCAATCCTCTTCGGTCTCAGCTTCTTCATCCAGCATGACAACCAGGCTCAGAAAGGCATCGATTTCAGACCAAGATTCGCATGGAGAATGGTACTTCTCATGCTCTTCGGTCTTTTCGACCTCCTTTTCTACAACGGAGACATCCTCTTCATCTATGCAGTCTGCGGAATCCTCATCATTCCATTGATCAGGGCAAGCAACAAGGTAATCTGGATATTCATCGCACTCATGCTTATCCAGCCGGTTGAACTTGTGTACCTCATAAAGGGACTTGTAAACCCTGAAGCCATGCCTCTGAACCTTGGCAGCGGACGTTTCTTCGGAGCATTGATGATGTCGCAGAGTTCCGGAACCATCCTTGACGTCGCACGCGACGGAATCAGATACGGCCTCCCTGTGAACTTCCTCTGGGCTATCGAGAACGGCCGAATGACACAGAACGTACTTTTCTTCCTCATAGGTATCATGATCGGAAGGAAGAGACTGTTTTACAATGAAGGAAACAACCTCCAGATCTGGAAGAAGATACTCTTCGGTTCTGTCATCGCATTTGCAGTACTCCTCCCTCTCTACAAGTACGTACCTGGCCTTTGCGAATCAAGATGCGTATCGAACAGCCTCAATGTGGCTCTCAACATGTGGAAGAACCTTGCCATGATGTTCTTCATCGTAGCCGGCGTGACACTCCTCTACTACAACACTTCGGCAAAGGGCTGGCTCATGAAGATTGCGCCATACGGAAGGATGAGTCTCACAAACTACCTTACACAGTCAATCTTCGGAGCAATGCTCTATTACAACTGGGGATTCGGCCTATTCCGTCATTGCGGACATACAGCAAGCTTCTTCATGGGCATCGGATTCATCATACTCCAGTTCATATTCTGCACATGGTGGATGAAACACCACAAGCGTGGACCTTTCGAGCAGTTATGGTGTACAGCCACATGGTTTGGAAAGAAAAATTAAGCATTAAACATAAACACATGAAAATCAATAAAATACTTTTCACAGCAGCATTCATGCTCACAGCCGCTGCGTCATACGCCCAGATTCCGGTCAAGATGGAAAGCTTCAGCGTCAATGACGTAACGCTGACCGAGAGCGCGTTCAAGCATGCGGAGGACATGGACATCAGATACCTCCTCGGCATCGACCCAGACCGTCTTCTCGCGCCGTACCTCAAGGAAGCCGGCCTTGAACCGAAGGCTGACAACTACACAAACTGGGAGAACACAGGACTCGACGGACACATCGGAGGCCATTATCTTTCGGCGCTTTCGTACATGTACGCATCTACAGGCAACCTCGAGATCAAGGGACGTCTGGACTATATGATCTCTGAACTTTTCAGATGTGCGGAGGCAAGCGGAGACGGCTACATCAGCGGTGTACCGGGAGGCCGTCAGACATGGAAGGAAATCTCAGAGGGCAACATCCGCCCGGCGTCATTCAGCCTGAATGACAAGTGGGTTCCGCTCTACAACATCCATAAGATCTTCGCGGGACTCAGGGACGCATACATCCTTTACGGAAGCCAGGAGTGCAAGGAGATGTTCATCGGACTCACAGACTGGATGTACAGACTTACCGAGAACCTTTCCGACGAGCAGATCCAGGGTATGCTCGGAAGTGAGCACGGCGGACTCAACGAAGTATTCGCCGACGCTGCCGCAATCAGCGGTGACGAAAGGTTCATGAACATGGCCAAGAGATTCTCCCACAACAAGGTTCTTGAGCCGCTTCTCAAGGGCGAGGACAGACTCACCGGAATGCATGCGAACACCCAGATTCCGAAGGTGATCGGATACAAGAGGATTGCAGACATCGAGGGTTATGATGACTGGGACAAGGCTGCACAGTATTTCTGGGAGACAGTCGTGGATAATCGAAGCATCACCATCGGAGGAAACAGCGTAAGGGAGCATTTCCACCCGGCTGACGACTTCTCAAGCATGCTCGAAAGCGAGCAGGGTCCAGAGACATGCAACACATACAACATGCTCAGACTCACCAAGATGCTCTATGAGACCACTGGAAACACCCACTACATGGACTACTACGAGCGTGCGGTCTACAACCACATCCTCTCGACGATGAACCCTATCCAGGGAGGCTTCGTATACTTCACCCCTATGCGTGCAGGACACTACAGAGTCTATTCACAGCCACAGACAAGCTTCTGGTGCTGCGTAGGTTCGGGTATGGAGAATCACGCAAGATACGGCGAGATGATCTACTCACACAAGGGCGATGAGGAACTCTTCGTGAACCTCTTCATTCCTTCTGTACTCAACTGGGGAAAGACCACTGTAGAGCAGTTCAACAACTTCCCTGCAGAGGAAGGTACCTCATTGATCATCAATCCTGAAAAGCCAAGGAAATTCACCGTCAGCATCCGTGTTCCGGAGTGGACTTCGAATGTCACAGTGAAGGTAAACGGCGTCAATGTAAATACAGCAGCAGTAGACGGATTCGTAAGGGTTTCAAGAAAATGGTCAAAGGGAGACAAGATCGAGGTTTCGCTTCCGATGTCACTCAGGGCAATCCCGCTTCCTGACCAGTCGGACAACTACTCGTTCATGTACGGTCCTGTCGTACTTGCCGCAGAAATCGGCAGACAGGAGCAGCTCGGAATGTATGCAGACGACAGCCGCGGAGGTCACATCGCAGCAGGAAAGCAGCTTCCTCTCCAGGAGATGCCTGTGATCGTCGGCAGCAAGGACGACCTCCTTTCAATGATCACAAAGGATGCTGACAAGCCTATGACATTCCACCTTTCCGGTACAGCACCGATGAAGTACGAGAACGGCATGACACTGGTTCCGTTCAGCAGCCTGCACGAGTGCAGATACATGGTATACTGGCCTGTAGTTACAGAAGAACAGTGGAAGGAAAGACTTGCAAAGCAGGAACTTGAAGAGAAGGAAAGGACTGCTCTCGAGATGATCACAACAGACAAGGTAACATGCGGAGAGCAGCAGCCTGAAAGCGACCATTTCGTCAAGATGGAAGGCTCACGCAACGGCGACAACAACGGACGTCACTGGAGGATGGCAATGAGGGGCGGGTGGTTCAGCTACATGCTCAAGTCGAAGGGCAACGAGGTAAGGTTCGTACGCGTCATCTGCACCGGCCGCGAAGGTGCCCAGGCGACAGTGACAATGAACGGAATCGAGGCCGGCACCATCCAGACAGCCACTCCGAACACAGAGGAGACATTCATGGTTCCGGTACCGGCAGAACTGATGAAATCCGACCAGTTGACCGTTTCGTTCTCATCCGCAGAAAACGGCATGAGCCCGATGTTTTACGAAGTAAGACTCGTCAAAGAGTAGTTCAGATGTAACTTTTGGTTCAATTGGTATCATTTTATTGCAAAAAAGCATCAAATCCGTCGCAGGATTTGGTGCTTTTCGGTTTAATTTGTAGTTTTACTTTGTAAAAATATGCATTATAACCAATAACCAACTCAAAGATGAAAAACCTTTTCGTTGCATCACTGCTTCTTTTGGCATTCTGGCTCTCTGCCGGAGCACAGGAAGCACAGCAGGATCTCAAGTTCAGAGACACTTCCCTTTCGTTCGAGGAACGTGTCGAAAGCCTGATCTCAATCCTTACCCCTGAGGAGAAGGTCGGACTCATGATGAACAAGTCAGTATCGGTAGACAGACTCGGCATCGCATCATACAACTGGTGGAGCGAGGCTTGCCACGGAGTCGTGAAGGCAGGATACACAGTCTACCCGCAGCCTATCGGAATGGCGGCTGCATTCAACCCGGAAATGATCTATGAAGTCTTCTCTCAGGTTTCGGACGAGGCACGCGCCAACTGGAACCGTTCCGAGAGGGAGTTCAACGTAGCCATGGGTGCGATCAACTACCCTGGCAATCCGGAACTCACATTCTGGTGTCCTAATGTAAACATCGTACGTGACCCAAGATGGGGACGCGGCCAGGAGTCTTACGGAGAGGACCCATACCTCAACTCAATCCTCGGCGTTCAGAACGTACTCGGAATGCAGGGCAATGACGACAAGTACTTCAAGACACATGCTTGTGCAAAGCACTATGCAGTCCACAGCGGTCCGGAGCCTCTCCGTCACAAATATGACGCATCTGTTTCGATGCGCGACCTCTGGGAGACCTACCTCCCTGCATTCAAGGCCCTCGTCCAGAAGGGTAATGTACGTGAGGTGATGTGTGCATACAACCGCTACGAAGGCGTTCCATGCTGTACAAGCGACCGTCTTCTCGTGGATATCCTCCGCCGCAAGTGGGATTTCGACGGTATCGTCCTCACAGACTGCGACGCCATCAACAACTTCTACAGAAAGGGCCAGCATGAGACCCACCCTGACGCCCTCACTGCTTCAGTCGACGCAGTCCTCAGCGGAACAGACCTCGAGTGCGGAAGAGTGTTCCAGGTACTTACTGAGGCTCTCGACAAGGGACTCATCACAGAGTCTGTTCTCGACGACCACCTTCGCAGGACCCTCTACGGCCGTTTCGAGCTCGGTATGTTCGACCCTGCCGAAATGCTCCCATGGGCAGACCTTGCTCCAGAGGTGATCAGCAGCGAGAAGCACCACCAGCTTGCCATCCAGGCAGCACGTGAGTCAATGGTACTTCTGAAGAACAACAATGTCCTCCCTCTCTCAAAGAACCTCAAGAAGATCGCAGTCGTAGGTCCTAATGCCCATGACACAGCGCTTCTCGACGGAAACTATGCCGGCTCCCCTACAGCAGAGCACACTGCATCTCTCCTCGACGGCATCAGAAAGGCAGTCCCTGGCACTGAGGTATACTACAACCAGGCATGCCCTCTCAACGACAACATCGTAACAATCACCCACCTTCCTGAGTTCAACGACGGAAAGGGCGTATACGTCGAGTTCTACAACAACAAGACCCTCAGCGGCACACCTGACGTGACAGGTTACTACGACAAGCTCAACTTCTCTACCTTCGGAGCTTACGGATTTGCTGACGGAGTCAATACAGAGGACCTCTCCATCCGCGTGACAGGCAAATACACAGCCACATTCACAGGCGAGATGAAATACAACATAAACACCGACAACGGCTACATCCTCCAGATCAACGGACAGACCGTAGAGGAGACCACATCAGGCGGCGGCCGTGGCGGAAGAGGCGGCGTTACATACAAGACATTCAACGTTGTGGAGGGTGAGACCTACGACGTGATGATCGAGTACAGAAGAGGTACCGACCACTTCGCGACATTCAAGGCCGACATCTGCGAGCGCAAGCCTGTCGAGTTCGAAACTCTTGCAAAGGACGTTGCAGACGCTGACGTGATCATCGTCATCGGTGGCATCTCTGCACAGATGGAAGGCGAAGGCGGCGACAAGTCCACAATCGAACTCCCTGCAGTTCAGCAGGAACTCATCCGTGCAATGCATGCTACAGGCAAGCCTGTGGTTCTCGTGAACTGCTCAGGTTCATGCATGGCTTTCGGATGTCTCGAGGACCAGTATGACGCCCTTATCCAGGCATGGTATCCTGGTCAGGGTGGTTCACAGGCACTTGCAGAGGTGATCTTCGGAGACCACAACCCAGGTGGAAAGCTTCCTATCACATTCTATGCATCCAACGACGACCTTCCTGACTTCCTCGACTACAGCATGGAGAACAGGACATACCGCTATTTCCGCGGCACTCCTCTCTACGCATTCGGTTATGGTCTTTCATATACTACATTCGAGGTCGGCAAGGCAAAGATTTCTAAGAAGTCAATGAAGACAGACGGTTCTGTAACCATCACTGTTCCTGTGACAAACACAGGCGACCGCGAGGGTACAGAAACAGTTCAGGTATATGTAAAGGCTCTTGACTACGCTGAGGCATCGATCAAGGATCTCAAGGGATTCGCAAAGGTAAGCCTCAAGCCGGGCGAGACCACAAAGGCGGAAATCGTCCTCGACGGAGAGTCGTTCCAGTATTACGACCCATCGATCGACGAACTTTCGACAAAGTCAGGAAGATATCAGATCCTCTACGGAACATCATCTCTTGACAAGGACCTCAAGGCAATCGATTTCATAGTTAAATAACACAAATATCAACTCAATGAAAAAAACACTCATTTCACTCTTCTGCGCGATCTGCCTCATTTCGGCAACTGACGCACAGACAAAGAAGAGTCCGGTCGTATTCGATGCATACGAGTGGAACTTCGGCACAGTGGATTCGGCTAACGGTACTGTCAGCCACACATTCACTTTCACTAACAAATCCAAGGAAGCTGTCAAGATCGACAGAGACATCCCAAGCTGTGACTGCATCAAAGCTTTCTATGACGACGTAGTCGTAGAGCCAGGACAGTCTGCAGAGGTAATGGTATCATACGCCCCTATCAAGGATACAGGCAAGAGCCATCGCCGCGTGGAGCTCATCGATGCTGACGGAAACACACTTGCATCTCTCTCTATCGCTGCCAATGTAACCCGCACTGAGGGTATCAAGGACATTGACAGAAACTATCCTTACAGAGACTATAACCTCACTTACGCTGAGCGTACAGAGAACCTCATCTCACTCCTTACTCCAGAGGAGAAGGTTGGTCTCATGATGAATAAGTCAGTATCTGTTGACCGTCTCGGAATCGAGTCTTACAACTGGTGGAGCGAGGCTTGCCACGGTATCCGTGAAACAGACTACACAGTCTATCCACAGCCTATCGGTATGGCAGCAGCATTCAACCCACAGCTCGTTTACGACGTATTCTCAGGCGTATCTGACGAGGCTCGTGCAAACTGGAACCGTTCAGAGCGCGTATTCAACGTTCCTATGGGTGTCATCTACTACCCAGGAAACCCTGAGCTTACATTCTGGTGTCCTAACGTAAACATCTTCCGTGACCCAAGATGGGGCCGTGGACAGGAGACTTACGGTGAGGACCCTTACATGAACGCAGTTCTCGGAGTACAGAACGTACTCGGTATGCAGGGCAACGACGACAAGTACTTCAAGAC
>JAEIGA010007428.1_pt1 | contig 16653 bp, 14 predicted proteins | sample 9270691 | NCBI WGS metagenome assembly JAEIGA01 (sample SAMN17057246, study PRJNA624740) | gut metagenome | biome: biome; isolation source: fecal sample | host: Bos grunniens | place: China: Xizang | collected 2019
ATCTCAAAGGCGGACGCATTGAGCCGTTCGGTTCGCTCTCCCGTTTGAAACAGAATGTCAACAGCCGCACCCGCAGTGACCACCGGGCGATCATGGATGCCATGATCCGGCTTTATTCCGACTACCGCAGCACTCAGGAAAAACAATCCATGGGCTTCCGGATGTCGGCGTGGGACAAAAAACTGTTGAAGTACGGCAAACGTTTCGAACAGGAGATGATGGATCTTTCCGTAAATATCCCGCTGGAACGGGCGCTCGATCTGGGCTGGGAGATCCTCGCCGACTGTTTCGAACCCGCCGAAGTCGGTATCAAAACCGACTTGATCGAAGAATATTGGCCCAAAAATAACTGAAAATTGCTATGGCCAAGATAAAATATACCAAAACTGAACAGAAAAATCAGCAGGATGCGCTCAAGCAATTCCGCCGTTTTCTTCCGACATTGCAGCTGAAAAAACAGCAGCTGCAGCTGGAGGTACGACTGAGTGTGGAACGCATCGAAGCCAACCGGGAAGCGATGAGCGATCTTTCCCGGAAGCTTTCGGCATTGTTCAGTTTTTTCAGTGACCGCAGTGAAGCGGAATTCTTTGTCTCCAAAGTTGAGATCAGTCAGGTCATCGCCGGGACAGCCAATATCGCCGGTATCACCATCCCCGTTTTTGAGCGGGTCGAATTCGCCCCGCTGGAGTGGGATCTGCTGGAAACTCCGTGGCACACCGACGAATGTATCGCCGCATTGAAAGAGATGATCTCTCTGCGTGCCGCCGGTCGGATCCTGGAAAAACAGTATGCGTTGCTGCTTGCCGAACTGGTCACGACCACCCAGCGGGTCAACCTCTTTGAAAAGGTGAAGATCCCCGAATGTAAAGAAAATATCCGCCGCATCCGTATTTATATGAGCGATCAGGAAACCAGCGCGGTGGCTCGCAGTAAGATCGCGAAAAAGAAAGGAACCATCAACGATGGACAAAATTGAGATCGACGGCTTGGAGTTTTCCGGCACCACAGTTGAATTGCTTCAGGGCAAATTGTTGATAATTCAGGGCAAAGCCGGGATGCTCGGCTGCGGATATTTCAATTTGGCGGTCGCCGATAAACTCGGTTCGGCAATGGCGATCGTTTCCGGAGTAAAGTGTTACGATGATATGTTGGCGGCAACGGTCGCCGGGGTTTCTGCCAAGGCTGCGGAAGCCGGTGTGAAAGTCGGTATGAGCGGCCGGGAAGCCCTTTTGATAATGAAATGATTTCAGGAAATGGTATGGCAGATAACTGTATAAAATATCTCGATCGGGCGACGGGACAGATCATTACCGAAACGGTGATGGGCGACCGCGCGTTGCGTTTTGCGTACAATACTTTGTTGGGAAGATCGCTGTGGGCGGTGCTTTTCGGCGGCAGGATGGTTTCGGCGCTGATGGGGCGTTATTATGATTCTGCTGCTTCCCGGCGGGATATTCCCAAACTGGCGGCTATCCCCGGATGCCGTCCGGATGAGGCGGAGTTCCCGATGGAATCTTATAACAGTTTCAATGATTTTTTCTGCCGCCGTCTGAAAGAGGGCGCCCGTCCGGCTGATATGGATGAAAATGTTCTGGTTTCTCCTGCTGACGGCAAGATCATCATCCACACCGGTTTGGCTCCCGATGCGCCGATCCCGGTAAAAGGAGCAAAGCGTTCGATCAACGAATTGTGCCGATGCACCCTGCCGGAAAAATCTCTGGCGGTGGCGGTCATCCGTCTGGCTCCGGTGGATTATCACCGTTATCACTTCCCCTGCGACTGCACGATGGCAGCTGAACCGCAGTTGTTCGCCGGGAAATACCATTCCGTAAATCCGGTCGCCCTGCTTCGCCGTCCCGATCTCTTTGTGGAAAATACCCGGCAGATCAGCACCCTCGAATCTCCCCGGTGCGGAACATTCCGGATGATCGAAGTCGCCGCATTCGGAGTCGGTTCCATCGTCCAGAGTGCCGGAGTTGGCACTTATTGCAAAATGGATGAAAAGGGATGCTTCAAATTCGGCGGTTCGACCGTGGTATTGGTCTTTGATTCTGAAAAAGTAAAGTTCGATGATGACCTTTTGAACTGCTCGAAGCAGGGAATGGAAGTGCAGGTGCGCTGCGGTTCCAGGATCGCAATATTTAATTGAAGTTGCGCTAAATTCCATTTTTATTACATAGTCGGCTTGCATTATTCCTCAATTGACGGTATAGTAATAGAATGATTTGTTTATTCATGAATTAAGGAGAGATATTATATGGACTTGAGAGCCAACGATAATTATAGTGCCAATGACTATATGTCAGAGACATTCCTGCGGGAATTGCAGTTGGCACGTTTACAGAATATGGTGCGTCATGCCTACGATAATGTGGCGCTTTTCCGCAGCCGTATGGATGAACGCAATATCAAACCGGAAGATATCAAAACCCTCAAAGATATCAGTTTGCTGCCGTTCTGCGTGAAAACCGACTTGCGTGATACCTATCCGTTCGGATTGTGCGCTGTCCCGATGAGCGAGATAGTCCGTCTGCACGCCTCCAGCGGCACCACCGGAAAACCGATCGTCGTCGCTTACACCCAAGAGGATTTGAAGATTTGGAGCGAAGTCATGCGCCGGGCGCTGTGCTGCTGCGGTCTGACCAAAAACGATGTGGTTCAGGTCTCCTACGGATACGGACTTTTCACCGGCGGTCTCGGCGCTCATGCCGGTGTGGAAGCTCTGGGAGCGACAGTAGTTCCGGCTTCCGGCGGCAACACCAAGCGTCAGGTGATGCTTATCCGCGACTTCGGTGTCAATGCCATCTGCTGTACTCCGAGCTACTTTTTGCATTTGATCGAGCAGGCTAAAGAGCTGGGCATCGACCTGCGTGACCTGCCGATCCGTGCCGGTGTTTTCGGTGCCGAACCCTGGACTCAGGGTATGCGGGAACGCCTCGAAAGCAGCGCCGGAATCGAAGCATTTGATATCTACGGACTTTCAGAAATCATCGGCCCCGGCGTCGCCATCGAATGCAGTCAGCATCAGGGATTGCACATCTTTGAAGATCACTTCTACCCCGAAATCATCGATCCGGATACCTGCGAAGTCCTGCCGGACGGCGAAACCGGTGAATTGGTTCTCTCCACTTTGAGCAAATATGCCATGCCGATGATCCGTTACCGCACCCGTGACATTACCCGCATCATCACCGAAAAGTGTGCCTGCGGTCGTACCATGCGCCGGATCGACCGTATTTCCGCCCGCAGTGATGATATGTTCATCATCCGCGGTGTGAATGTCTTCCCCTCCCAGATCGAAGCGGCTCTGCTTGCGGTCGAGGGAACCACTCCCAACTATATGATCAAACTCAGTACCACCGGCAATATGGACAATATCGCGTTGGATATTGAACTTTCAGAAAGCGTTTATGCTCAGGGTGAAGCGATCATCGAACAGGTTCGCCGCATGGTCACCGCCACCGTTGAATCGGTGACCGGCTTGCGTATCAAAGTGACCGTCGTGCCGTTTAACTCCATCACCCGCAGTGAAGGTAAAGCCAAGCGGGTTCTGGATAACCGGGTCCGCTGAAAATCAAGGGAGCGTGTGATATGAAAAAGTTGCTGCTGTGCGGTATTTCTCTTGCCGCTTTGATTGCATTCAATGTCTCTGCTGAAAACGGCGTCGCCGCTGAAAAAAAGCAGGAAAACAAGGTCGTGAAGGCGACGGAAAAAGTCGCTAAAAAAGCCAAAAAAGCGAAACTTCCCGCTAAAGAGATCACCTATTTGTGCAGTTATGACAATTCACAGCAGCCGGCGCTGATCCTGGTCGCCAAATCCAAAGAACCCCGTCCGCTCTTCGTCACTTTGCACACCTGGAGTTCAAATTACAAACAGTGCAACGGCGCTTATGCCAAGAGACTGGTTGCGCACGATGTCCATATGATCGCTCCTGATTTCCGTGGTAAAAATACGGCTGGCAACCCGTTGTCCATGGGCAGCGATGCAGCGATTTCCGATATTATCGATGCTGTGAAATATATGCAGAAAAATTATAATGTCGACAACAACCGCATCTATCTGGTTGGCGGTTCCGGCGGCGGTTATATGTCGCTGTTGACCAGTTCCCGCAACCGCGATATCTGGGCGGCAGTATCATCCTGGTGTCCGATTTCCGATCTGGTGGTGTGGCACGACTATTATGACAAGAAGCCTGCTGCCAAAAAAAGTTACGGAAATCATATCGAAAAAAATATCGGCAATCCCAAGACGGACGAAAAGGCCAAAGCTGAGGCGATCAAACGCAGTCCGGTAACTTATCTGGAAGGCGTCACTTACCCGCTGGATATTTCTCACGGCCTTTTTGACCGGGTGGTTCCGGTCGAGCACGCGATCCGGGCATTCAACAAGGTCGCTGCTCCCAAGGATCGTTTTACGGAAGAGGAGATCAAAACGATCAATGCTGCCGTCGATTCCAAAAAAGTTCTCGCCAAATTCCCGGCACTTCCGGAAAAATTGGGTACGGCTAAAATTTATGTCCGTCGGGTTTCCGGCAATGTCCGGCTGACGATCTTCCATGCCGGTCACAGCATCATGCCCGGAGTCGGCATCCAGTGGCTGTTGAAACAGCAAAAGGGCAAACCGGCTGACTTCAGCAACATCAAAAGTAATGAGTCATCGGCGGCGCTGGGCCGCTGACCGGATTCAGTCAAACATTTCCAAAGCCGCTTTCAGCGCAGAGTCCCGATCGGGGAAATCTCCGGAAAGCTGGCGTTCGTAGATCGCATCAAGCACCGCTTTGAACTTCGGTTGCGGCTTGATGCGATTTTCTATTAAATCCCGTCCTCTTACCAACGGTGGGGGCAGGGCGCTGTCGGCTCCGGAAAACTCCTGCGCGGCATCCAGCAGATAGTTGAAGCCATCCATCAGTCCGTTACTGCACAGGCAATCCAGCCGGTGGAGTTCCAGTTCCATTGCAAAATCTTTTTCTCCGATCAATCGGCGCAGTTTGGATTGCTTCATATTGGTGACGGAGGCAAAACGCATATGATTGGCGACGGCGTGGATGCAGCTTTCCATATCTGAATTGGCCATTTTCAATCTGCGGCAGATGTTTTCGGCGATGAGGGCGCCTTGAGTTTCGTGTCCGAAAAAGCGGATCCTGCCGTCCGGATCAACGGTGCGGGTGACCGCTTTGCCGACATCGTGCAGTAAAATGCTCCACGCCAGTTTCCTCGAGGGCAGGGCCATGTGGCGGAGCATAAGCAGAGTATGTTCGAGGACGTCGCCTTCAGGGTGAAATTGGGGCGGCTGGGTGATCGAGCGCAAGATGGCGACTTCCGGCAATAATTTTTCCAGAATAGTTGAGGATTCCAGCAGTCTGACCGCCCGGGCGGGATGTTTGCCGCAAAGCATCATATCCAATTCGGCGTAGATCCGTTCGGCAGAGAGTTGAGTGACTGAATTGGCGTGAGTTTTCAACGCTTCACTCAACTCCGGAGCCAGTTGAAAATCCAGTTTGGCGGCGAATCTGACCGCCCGCAGCAGCCGCAGATAATCTTCTTTGAATCGGGTACCGGGATCGCCCACGGTGCGGAGTATCCCCGCTTGCAAATCAGCAACTCCTCCGGTATAGTCCATGAGTTCAGCCTTTTCAAGATCATACATCAAGGCATTGACCGTGAAATCACGGCGGCTGGCATCCAAGGCAAAGTCGGTGGTAAAGGAGATCTGTTCCGGGTGTCGGCCGTCCTGATAAAAGCGTTCGCTTCTGGCGGTTGCGACCTCCAGATCAAGTGTATCCTGCCGGATGATCGTGACCCCGAAACTTTTGCCCACCAGTTTCGCTTGCGGAAAAATCCGGCAGATCTCCTCCGGGCGGGCGGTCGTGACCAGATCAAAATCCGCCGGCGTCCGCCCCAGAAGCATATCCCGGACGGCTCCGCCCACCAGCGCACTGCGGAATCCGGCGGCGTGAAGTTTCGCCGAGATCGCTCTTGCTGCGGCAAAGCCCGGGGCGGATGAAAAGAGTTCCGGCATAATTGGACGTCAGGTCAGAAACCGCGGATGACGTTGGCGATTTCGCTGAATTTGTCGACGGTGTAATCGGGAGTCTCTTCCCGGGTCTCGCCGAAACCGTAGGTGAGGAAGATCCGGCGGAATCCGGCACGTCTTCCCGCTTCCATATCGGTGTAGTGGTCGCCGATCATCCAGCATCCGGAAGCAGGCGCATTGAACTGTTTCTGCAATGCGATCAGGGCATCGGGTTCCGGTTTGAGGGGATATTCGCCGTCGCCGCCGATGATGGCAGAAAAGTACTGTTCGATATCGAGTGCTTTTAAAATGACCCGGGTGACATCGGCATTTTTATTGGTGACGATCGCCAGAGTAAGACCTTTCTGTTTCAGTTCCGCCAATCCGGCGGCGACTCCGGGGTAGAGCGAAGTCGATTCCAGCAGATTGTCGGCGTAAAAGCGTTTCATTCTCTGCAATGCCGTTTCAAAATCGACGTCGGCATCGGCGATCGCCCGGCGGACGAGACTGTTGATGCCGTTGCCGATCATACGGACGACCCGCGTATTGTCGATCGGTTCGAGATTCATACTCTGACGCATATAGTTGACCGCATTGGCCAGATCGAGTCGGGAATCAATAAGAGTTCCGTCGAGGTCAAACACAAGAAGTTCAGCCATTATGGTTATCCTCAAATTAAGAAAGTTGATCTTTTTCTACAAACGGGACCGAAACGATCCGGGGCAGACGGGCAAATGAATCGATCGAAAGCGCTGAAAAATCTCCCCGCTTGAATGCGTGGTAGGCAATTCCGCCCACCATCGCCGCATTGTCGGTGCAATATTTGGGCGGAGCCAGTTTCAAGGTGATGTTTTTGGGCAGACGTTCCGCCATCATCCGGCGCAGTTCAGCATTGCAGGCGACGCCGCCTGCGACAACGACTGTTCTGACCGGGAAATCTTTCACCGCCAGAAGTGTCTTTTTGACCAGCACATCGACCACCGCATCCTGATAGCCGGCGGCGGTGTCCGCCATCCATTGAGCATCCGCGAGTGCTTCGGCTCCGGCGTTGCGGACATGGTAGAGCAAAGCGGTTTTAATGCCGCTGAAACTGAAGTTGTAACGGTTTTCCGGAGCGACCGGTTTTCCGGCTCCGCCGGTGAGCGGGCGGGGGAATTTGAAGCGGTTTACATCGCCGTTGGCGGCAGTTTTCTGCATCACAGGTCCGCCGGGATAGCCCAGCCCGAGCAGTTTGGCACCTTTGTCCAGCGCTTCACCGGCGGCATCGTCGATGGTGCATCCCAGCTGGCGGGCGGAACCATCTTTGTCGACCAGAAGCAATGAGGTGTGACCGCCGGAAACGACCAGAGCCAGGATGGGGTAGGTTTCCGGAGATTTCAACATTTCCGCTCCGCCGTCGAGGAAGGCTCCGTAGATGTGGGCGAGAAAGTGGTTGACTCCGATCAGCGGCAGGTTATTCGCCTGTGCCAGACCTTTGGCATAGTTCAGGCCGACCAGCAGCGCCGGGATCAGTCCGGGGCCCTGAGTCACCGCAACGGCGTCGATATCTTTCATAGTGACTCCGGCTTGTGCGAGGGCTGCGGAGGTGACCGGGATCAACGCTTTGAGGTGTTCTCTTGCGGCAAGTTCCGGGACAACGCCGCCGTGGGGGGCGTGTCGGGCGATCTGGGAAGCAACTTCACTGCCCAGCACCGTATCGCCATTTTGTACAACTGCGGCTGCGGTTTCGTCGCAGCTGCTTTCCAATGCTAAAATCAAACTCATAATTTTGAAATCCCTGAAATAAATTGTTCAACATGGAATATATCACATTTTTACACTAAATTCAATTACGGTGCAAATGATTTTGCACTTGTTTGCCAAAAAAAGAGCGGATAACATTTTTTTTGCGAGGCCGTTCCGGAAATTTTTGCCGGATCGATCCACCGTTTTATCTGCGATGCCGACTTGAAAAAAGACCGTTTCAGTATTATATTAAAGAGGTTGCAAAGTAAACTTTTATATTGAAAGAATTTTCAGATCATGCCAGTATCTTACGACTTCAAACGGGCATCCCGGGAGACCCCCCGGCGCAGTAACGGAGGCCGACGCCTGCGTTTCTTTGTCCTGCTCTGCGTTGTTGCGGCGATCACCGCCGGAGTGATGATGCTGATCGTTCCGGACAAAGCTCCGGCTGCGGAGTCGGAAGCGAATAAAAATGCTCCGGAAAAATCAGAAAAAAGTTCTGCCGGAGTTGATTCAGGCGAAGTGAAAAATGAAGTTTCCACCCCGTCCGGTGACACTTCAAGCGGAAACAATACAACTGTAACTTCCAATAACGGAAGCGGTAATGAAAGCACCGCAAAGGATTCTACCGGAAAATCGACCGGCAACACCGGCAAAGGTGTGGTTCAGAGCGATGATCTGCCGCTGGATGCCGATACCCCGGAATTCCGTAACGGCCAGGCCCCCGGCATGAAAGAGGCGCTGGCACAGTCTGCCGCATCGAACGATATCGATGCGCAGGCGGCAGTTCTGCGGGATTTCCTGATGAAAGAGTATTCTGCCGGTGGTGAATTCTCTGCCAACTGGAACTCCGTCGGAGTCGAGCTGGCGGCGGTGATCCGCAACAAATGGCAGCAGCGGAAATGGCAGAAAGATTCCATTACCTACAAAGTGGTTGCCCGGGATCACCTCACAAAAATTTCCTCACGCAACACCACCACCGTCGAAGGTATCAAATTTATCAATCAGCGCAAAAACAATCTTCTCCGCATCGGCGAAAAGTTGACGCTCATTCCCGGACCGTGGCGGGTGTCGATCTCACGCAAGGCCCGCTTGCTCAACGTCTGGCGCAAAGAAAAAGATGCGTGGCGGATCTTTGCCGTGTTTCCGGTCGGCGTCGGTCGCAAGAACCGTACTCCCAACGGCAGTTTTATCATCAATCACCGCTTGCGTCACCCCAAATGGTATGGTCCGGACGGCAGAGTTTTGGCCTATGGCGACAAGGAAAATCCATTGGGAGATTACTTTTTGAAACTCCGTCAGGTCGATCCGCACGGAATGAAAAAAGATCAGGGATACGGAATCCATGGTTCTGCGGATGATACTTCCGTGGGCCGCTCGTTGAGCAATGGCTGCATCCGGATGCGCAATCAGGATGTGGAAATACTCTATTACCTTCTGCCGGGTGGTTGTCCGGTGAAAATAGTTGACTGAAAGAAAGGCTTTTTTTATGGCTGATATTTATCTTGATTTTGAAGCTCCCATCGCCGAATTGCAGAAAAAAATCGATGAGCTGGAGGCGGTTTCCAGTTCCAACAACATCGATGTCGCTCCGGAAATCAATGCGCTTTCGGGACGGCTCAAGGAGATGATGAGCAATATTTATGACAAACTTACTCCGTGGCAGCGGGTTCAGCTTTCCCGTCACCCCCGCCGTCCATACACGCTGGATTACATCAATCTGATCTGCTCCAACTTTATGGAACTTTCCGGCGACCGCCGTCACAGCGACGACAAGGCGATCATCGGCGGCCCTGCCAAATTCAACAATATGCCGGTCATGGTCATCGGTACCCAGAAGGGGCGGGATATGAAAAGCAATCTGTTCCGCAATTTCGGCTGGCCCCAGCCGGAAGGATACCGCAAGGCGCTGCGTCTGATGCGGCTGGCTGAACAGGCTCAAATTCCGCTGCTCACCTTCGTCGATACTCCGGGAGCCTATCCCGGCATCGGCAGCGAAGAGCGCCATATCGCCGAAGCGATCGCTGTCAACTTGCGTGAGATGTTCAACTTGACGATCCCCGTTATCGTCACCATCATCGGTGAAGGCGGTTCCGGCGGTGCCATCGGACTTGGCGTCGGCAACCGGGTACTCATCCTTGAAAACGCCTACTATTCGGTTATCACTCCGGAAGGCTGTGCCGCCATTTTGTGGAAAGACCGCAAATATGCTCCGCAGGCCGCCGAAGCGTTGAAGATCACCGCCGGTAAACTTTATGAACTCGGCATCGCTGATGCCATCGTTCCCGAACCGCTCGGCGGAGCCCACCGCGATCACGAAAAAGCCGCAGAACTGCTCAAGGCTGAATTGACCAGACAGCTGGATGAACTGCTCAAAATGTCTCCGGCTGAACTCAAGGCCCAGCGTTATGAAAAGTTCCGTGCTTACGGATGCTTTGAAACTGTCAATCTCGAAAATGATCCAGAAGCGGTCGTGGAGCAGGACAACAAGTGAACAGCGTTGTTACCATCCGCCCCGCACAGCCGGGCGATGTGGATGCGATCTTTGAGCTGCTGGAACTGTATACCGCAAGCGGCATTGTGCTGAAGCGGAGCAAAGAGGATATTGCCGGTTATCTCGCCAATTTTATCGTGGCGGTTGTCAATGGTTCGGTTTGCGGTTGTTGTGCCGCCCGGGATTTCGGACATGATCTGCTGGAGGTGCGTTCGCTGGTCGTTTCTCCGGTTTGTCAGGGCAAAGGTGTCGGCAAAAAACTGGTTTCCTCGATCATTGACCGGCTGAATAAGGAACGGAGCGTCTGGCGGTTGTTTACCCTGACGCTTCAGGTGGATTTCTTTAAATCGCTGGGTTTTTCGGTGGTTGAAAAGGAGATTTTTCCGGAAAAGATCTGGAGTGATTGTTCCAAGTGTCCGAAGTTCAATTGTTGTGACGAAACCGCATTGGTCCTGGAGAAAAAATGATGTTTCGTTGGCTGTCAATCCCGATCGCTGCATCGCTGATGCTGTTTGCAATTTCCTGCAAAAAGGTCAAGCTCGACCCGGAAGTTCTGGGTAAATTTCAGGTCAGATCGATAACGGAAAAAGATGGACAACTCTTTTTGCACGGCGAAAATGCTTCGGCAGTACTGATCCACAACAGCCGCCGGGTGGAAAGCGGCGGTATCCAGATGATCTTCCCGGATGAAACGTTGCGGGATAACGACGGCGTCTGGCATTTGCCGCGGCGTTCCGGATATTTGCGGGTGTTGTTTGAACCATTGAAACTCTCTGTCAAAACCATCGTTATCGACCCCGGCCACGGCGGTAAAGATTCCGGTGCCCTGAGTGCGGAACAGAAAATAAAAGAAAAAGATTTGAATCTGGATCTGGCATTTAAACTGGGCAGCGAATTACAGCGTCATGGATTCCGGGTGATGTATACCCGGGATGATGATTCCACGGTTGCATTGGGCAGCCGCGGCGGCAAATTCCCGGCGGATCTGTTTATCTCCATCCATCACAATGCTTCTAAAAATGTTGCCGCTTCCGGAGTTGAAACCTATTGCCTGTTGAGCAAAAATGCTTTTGACCGGAAGATCGCAGCGGCATTTCAGATCGCCTGCGAAATGCAGAAGGCACAATCCCACGCTTCCGGAAATTATGGCAGGGGTGTGAAGTTCGCTGATTTCAGAGTATTGCGGGATGCACAATGTCCGGCGATCCTGTTTGAAGCCGGATTCATCACCAATCCTGACGAGGAAAAACGGTGCGTCTCCTCCGATTACCGCCAGACTATGGCTGAGAATCTGGCAAAGGGGATAGTCCGGGCCGTTTCGCTTTGAGCGCATTGAGCAGTTCCGCAGGAACTCTCAAGCCGCCTGCACCAAATCCCAATACCACATCGGGGCTGTTGGCTCCGTGAAAATCACTGCCGCCGGAAATCGCCAGACCAAGCGGCAGAGCGATCTCGTGGACCATGGCAGTTTCAGCGGCTCCGAACATACTGTAATATCCTTCGACGGCATCGATGCCGATAGCGGCAAGTTTCTTTGCCGCCCGCTTCAAGTAGGCGCGTTCATTGGCCTCCCGGCGCACCGGATGGGCCCAGACGGCGATGCCGCCAGCCGCATGGATCGCATGGATCGCTCCGGCGGGATCCGGCAGTCGCCGGGGGATGTAAGCGGGGCGGTTTTTGCCGAGTAATTTTTCAAAAACATGGCGGGGATGAGTGAAGCCGTAACGGTTGACCAGAGCGGCGGCGAAGTGAGGTCTGCCGATGCCGTCGAGCGGCAGACCGGAAAATTCCGGCATTTCCGGATCGAGTTTATAACCGAGCAGATCCAGTTTGACCAGCAGATCGCGGTTGCGCCGCATCCGTTCGATGCGGGCAGTTTCGATAAAATCGTTCAGTTCGGGGGATTCCGGATTGATGAAAAGTCCGACGATATGGATTTCCCGGGACATGAATGTGCAAGCCAGTTCCACGCCGCAAATCGCTTCGCATTCCGGATGATTTTTGGCGGCATCCATGAATTCTTTCAATCCGCCGAGAGTGTCGTGGTCGGTCAGCGCCACGGCGGCAAGCTGCAGTTCCCGGGCGATGTTGAATACTTCAGCCGGGGCGGCAGTGCCGTCGGAAGCGGTACTGTGGGTGTGGAGATCGATGAATTCCATGACGTCAATCTCCGGCTTCTTCTTTGGCAATAACTTCGACAAGGTGCTGCAGCTGACGTATTCTCAACAGCGGCGGATCCCGGTGATCGAGGCGCGGCATAATGCCGTTTTTCCGGTATACCACGCCGCCGGGAGCGGAGATGGAGATCAGATCATCGGCGACGGTGAGTTTGCGGTAGCGGGTATGGCTCAACATTATCCGCAATCGGGCGATCTCCAGCAGATTTACTGTTTCAGAGGGCAGTTTGCCGAAAATATCGGCAAGTTGTTCGGAAAATTCTTTGATTTTCTCCTGATCGTGGATGTCACCCAATTGACGGTAGGCTCCGATGCGGAGACGTTCGTTTTCGATATAAGTATCCGGGATTGAGGCGGCGATTTTTCCGGGGGCGGCATTCAGCCCGAAATTAACGAAATCCAGTCCGATCTCCGGCAGTTCGATGATGGTCTCTTCCCGGTTCTGCATTTTGGCGATCTCCTGCTTGAGCAGACGGCAGTAGAGGTCGAAACCGATCATATTGAGGTGACCGGATTGTTCTGACCCCAGCAGATTTCCGGCACCGCGAATTTCCAGATCGCGCAGAGCCAGCTGAAATCCGGAACCGAAAGAACTGCAGCGCCGGATCGCCGCCAGCCGTTTGCGGGCGGAACTGCCGATGATCTGATCTTTGGGCAGCAGCATATAAGCGTATGCCTGTTGTTTCCAGCGGCCGACCCGTCCCCGGAGCTGGTAGAGTTCTGCCAGACCGAAGCGGTCAGCTCTTTCGATGATGATGGTGTTGGCGTTGGGGACATCCAGGCCGGATTCGATAATGGTACTGCAAATGAGCACGTCGATCCTGCCCTCCTGAAACGCCTCCATGATGACAGATAATTCCTCTTCGTCGAGCTGCCCGTGGGCGACGGCGATGCGGGTATCGGGCAGGGCGGTCTGCAATTTTGCGGCACAGCGTTCGATGGTTTTGACCCGGTTGTGCAGGTAGTAGACCTGACCTCCCCGGGCAAGTTCGGAGCGGATGGCGCCGAGAACGAGATTTTCTTCCTGCGGTGCGATGACGGTTTTTACCGGGAGCCGGAGTTTGGGCGGCGTCACGAGCGTACTCAAATCCCGGGCACCCGCCATTGCCAGATACAATGTTCGGGGAATGGGGGTGGCGGACATGCTCAACACGTCGGCTTCGACCCGGAATCTCCGGAGCCGTTCTTTGTGTTCCACGCCGAAGCGCTGTTCTTCGTCGATGATGACCAACCCGAGGTTTTTGAATTTGAAACTTTCATTGCACAGCCGGTGGGTACCGATAATGATATCGATGCCGCCGGTGGCAAGTTTACCGGCAATGCGGCGCTGTTCTGCGGAGGTGCGGAAACGGCTGATGCAGTCGATGACAAAAGGATATTCCCGGAACCGTTCAAAAAAACTGCGGTAATGCTGTTGGGCGAGCACCGTTGTCGGTGCGATCACGGCGACCTGATGGCCGGACATCACCGCTTGAAATGCCGCCCGCATGGCGATTTCGGTTTTGCCGAAGCCGACATCGCCGCAGAGCAGTCGATCCATCGGTTTCGGGCGGCGCATATCGGCAGTGATCTCCCGGGTGGAACGGATCTGGCAGGTTGTGTCTTTGAATGGAAACTGCCGCAGAAATGCGCTGAAATCGCTGTAAGGAGAACTTTGCACGATCCCCGGAACCGATTGCCGGACGGCTTGAAATCGCAGCATTTCAGCGGCATAACTGCGTACTCCGGAGCGGACGCACATCTTTTCGGCATCCCATTTGGAACTGCCGATGGCGTGGAGTTTGACCTTGCCGGCGGCACCGAAGTAGCGGCTGACTTTGCCGGATTGGACGATCGGCACCTGAAGCAATTGGCCGCCCCGGAATTCCAGGATAAGCACCTCACGGAATATACCATCGCTTTCGACCTTTTTTATTCCCCGGTAGATGGCGATGCCGAAGTCGAGATGCACTACATGATCGCCTTCGTCGAAGTCTCCGAAAGAAAATTCGATCGCACCGCTGTTGCCGCTTTCTTCCGGAGAAACTTCAGATAGCGGTTCTTCACTTGCAGCTTCGGAGGAATCCGCAGAACTTTCCCGGATGAATCCGCATCGGATAAGTTCGTTTTCGGTGATGAACAAGGTCGCCGGTTCCGTAATGGCAAAGCCGCAGGGCAGGGGGAGGCAGTCGAATTCAGCTTCCGCAGGAGCCAGCTTTTGCCGGACGCACCATTGGCTCAATTGCGGAATATCTTCATTTGAAGCGGCAAGGAAAGCGATTTTACCGGTAAATCCGGAAATTTTTTCCTGAAGCAGCGCCAGCTGCAGTTCTTTTTCTTTCTGCAGCATGCCCGGCGAAGTTCTGGCATCGCTCTCTTCCGGAGTCAACACCTGTAAATCAGCGGCGAAGGCCTTTTCGTCTGCCGGATAGATCGGGGATTCGTAAAATGCGTTGCGCTGATATTTTTTCTGCAAGGTGCGCCAGCGGTCGACAGCTCCGGGAACGCTGTATTTTTCCAGCAGTTCGCTTCCGGCATCCGGATAGATGTCCAGCATGCAGAAATCTCCGGAGCGTTCCAGATATTCAAACAGATCTGATTCGGCGGCGCCGCCGGCGGTGATCCCCGCCCGGTTGATGACCCGGCAGAATTCAGCTTTGCCGGTGGAGCGCTGGGTTTCCGGAGAGAAAAAGCGCATGGATTCGATCTCGTTGCCGAAAAATTCAATACGGCACGGCTCATCATGCGCCGGACTGAATATATCCACAATACCGCCGCGGCGGGAAAATTCTCCGGGGATCGTCACGGTGACTTCATCGTCATAATCCTGTTTGACCAGAGTTTCCAGAAGCGTTTCTATGGAAATTTTCATGCCGCACCGCAGTTCCAGTTCGGCAAGTTTGCTCACCTCCGGCGAAGGCGCCGGTCCCAGCATGGCGTGGACGCTTCCGCAGACCAGATCAAATTTTTCATTGAGGATCCGGTTGAGGGCGCGCGCCCGGCGGGCCTCTCCGCCCGGGAAAAGCAGTTTGCCCCGGCCGCACTCCGGGATGCTGATGATGCGTTTGTTTTCATTGCCGCTGACAGCGAGGAGAGTTTCCAGAGCAGAAACGGTTTTTTCCATGGTGCGGGTATCCGGAAAGGTCACCGCCAATGTGCGTTCGCTGTGCTGTAATTGGCGGAGCAGCAGCAAAGGGAGCAATTCAATTGCGGCAGAAAATAACGAATATCCGCTTAAAACCGGAGTTTCCAGATATTTTTTTAAGTTTTTCTGCCAAAATTTCATTTTTTACTATTGAGTTTTCTTAAAAAAGATTTATACTGTTGAGTCAGGGGCAGTGTGGAAAGAACTTTTCTCTCCTGTCAATCATATACTATAACATTTCAAAGAGAACTTTTGAAGCGTTAAAAGGATTTTTTTGAAAAAAAAGAAGAATATTCTTTTATGTATAACAAAAGGGGTTTATAAATGAGTATTGAAAACGAAGAGATCATGGCAGACGGCAATTCCGGGGAAATGAGTGCCGCCGCTCCCAAACGCAAACCGGTTATCCGTAAAGTTTCTGCGGCACCGACCAAATTTGCTCCCAAACGGCAGCCCGTCGAAGATAGCGCTCCCATCCCGCCGGCAATTCCGGTCTCGTTTGATGACGATTTTTCCGACGAAGATGATGCCGCCGCCTATGCCGCCGCCGCGGAGGAAGATCGCCGCAATGCCGAACGTGCCGCGCTGGAACAGCAGCGTTCCATGAGTGCATCCGCCGCCACCTCCCGCTTGCGCACCAAGCAGGAAAAGGACATCGCCCGCAAAAATGCGCTCGAATCCAAAGTTCTGGTTGGCAGTAAAAATGATACCATGAAGGTCTACATGGGCGAAATCGCTCAGATCCCGCTGGTCAATAAAAAAGAGGAACAGGAACTCTCTGAAGCAATTCACAGCACCGATCCCTCCCGCCACGAAGCCGCCCGTACCACTTTGATCAAGGCGAACTTGCGTCTGGTCGTCAAGATCGCCCACGACTTCAAAGGTCTCGGTCTGCCGCTGCTCGACCTCATCAGCGAAGGCAACATCGGTCTGATGCGCGCTGTGGAAAAATTCGACCCCGCCAAAGGTGCCAAATTTTCCAGTTACGCCGCATGGTGGATCAAACAGTCCATGCGCCGCGCCCTCGCCAATCAGAGCCGAACCATCCGTATCCCGGTTCAGAGCGCCGGCAAGATCAACAAAATCAAAACTGTCCGCATGAAACTTGCCGAAGAGTTGGG
>JAEIGA010007429.1_pt1 | contig 16653 bp, 13 predicted proteins | sample 9270691 | NCBI WGS metagenome assembly JAEIGA01 (sample SAMN17057246, study PRJNA624740) | gut metagenome | biome: biome; isolation source: fecal sample | host: Bos grunniens | place: China: Xizang | collected 2019
ATGCCTTAGCGATGCCGACGATGTCGATTGAACCTGCAACTGTAGGCATTCCTCCTACTGTCTCATGAGCGCTGTTGTTGATAACTACATGGATGAGATTAGAAGGCTTGTTGCTACCCAGAACGGCCATTGATCCCATGTGCATCAGGACTGCTCCGTCACCGTCTACACACCAGATACGCATATCAGGCTTGTTTATAGCAACACCTAATGCGATAGATGATGAGTGACCCATTGAACCTACTGTCAGGAAATCGTATTTGTGACTCTGTCCGTTTGCGACTCTCGTCTCAAACAACTCTCTGGATGCCTTACCTGTTGTGGATACGATCGGATCTTCTCCGGATGCTTTTACGATATGCTGAATGATCTCTTCCCTGACCATAGTGTTGTCGTTTTTATATTCAACCTTACCGTCAAACGAGAGAGCACCCTTGCGGATAACAAATGCTACATCCTTACCCTTTGCGAGAACGCTTCTAAAGCTCTCCATTGCTTTTGCAACTTCTTCATCAGTTGTTTCCTTACCGATAATGAATGTTGCGATATCCATATCTTCGAGAAGCTTTACTGTTACTTCACCCTGATAGATGTGCTGGGGTTCATCGTGGATTCCGGGTTCACCTCTCCATCCTACGATGAATACCATAGGGATCGCATATACCTTATCGTTCAGAAGTGATGCAACAGGATTGATGATGTTACCCTCACCTGAATTCTGCATATAAACTACAGGCACCTTACCGGTTGCTAAATGATATCCTGCTGCGAGCGCTGTGCAGTTACCTTCATTTGCGGCAATGACATGATGCTTCGGATCTATTCCGTAAGTAGCCATCAGGTAATTGCAAAGTGCCTTGAGCTGGCTGTCCGGTACACCTGAATAAAAATCGCTTCCTATTATCTCTACGAGTTTTTCAGCCTTCATTGTTTTCTCCGTTCCTTAAACTTACCGAATATCAGATCTCGTCGATAAGCGTGATGATCTGCTTAATGGACATCAGTCTGTCGTCGACTTCCTTAGCCCTGTGATACTTGAGGATATCTTCAGCTGTCTGCTGCATTGCAGGGAAAGCAGATCTCGTGAGCTGGTTTGCATAGATGACGATATTTACGCCGTGTGCGGCGAGCTCTTCTTCTGTAATGGTATTAAAGCTCGACGGAACAACAACGATAGGAGTTTCCTTGTTGTCCTTTCTGAACTTGTCGCAGAACTCCAGTATCTCATCAGGTTCCTTCTTACGTGAGTGGATCATGATGCCGTCAGCACCTGCTGCAACGAATGCGTGTGCACGTGCCAATGCATCTTCCATACCCTGCTCGAGGATAAGGCTCTCGATACGTGCGATGATCATGAAATCATCTGTGAGCTGTGCCTTCTTACCTGCAGCAATCTTTGCGCTCATCTCTTCGATGGTTGCCTGTGTCTGCTTAACTTCTGTACCGAAGAGTGAATTCTTCTTGAGACCCTTCTTATCTTCGATGATTACTGCAGATACACCCATCTTCTCCAGTGAACGTACTGTGTAAACGAAGTGCTCTGTAAGTCCGCCTGTATCACCGTCGAAGATGATAGGCTTTGTCGTTACTTCGGTAATATCATCGATCGTTCTGAATCTTGATGTCATGTCGACGAGTTCGATGTCAGGCTTACCTTTCGCTGTGGAATCACAAAGTGATGAGATCCACATCGCATCGAACTGGTCGAGCTTACCTTCATGCTCAACAACGGTTTTTTCAACGATGAGACCTGTGAGACCTGAGTGTGCTTCCATCGCCTTTACGATAGGTGTGAGTTTCAGAAGCTGGCGAAGGCGCTTTCTTCTGTACTCAGGCATAGCGAGTTTCTCCTTGAGCTGGAGATCGATCTTCTTAACGTCTTCGTTATATGTGTAAGGGATATCTACCAATTCACCGCCGTATTCCTTGAGAAGGGATTCGACGTGGTCTCTGATGGATTTCTCGGGACCTGCCTTCCAGTTGTCACCGTGAACAACGTAATCAGGTTTGATGTCTGCGATTACGTCGTTATAGAGCATGTCGTTCTGGATGACGACTTCCTCAACGCCCTCGAGTCCTTTATAAAGCTCTACCCTGCCTTCCTGGGAAATGGTCGGGAATTTGTTATAACGGATCAATGCCTCATCTGACAGGCATCCGACAATGACTTTTCCGAGTTTCTTTGCTTCGTTGATGATATTCAGATGGCCCTCATGAATAACATCCGTGCAAAAGCATGTGTAAACAGTCTTCATATTTGTCTCCTTGAGCGTTTATTCAACAGATATCCATTATATAAATTCTGTAAATATATATTATAGCACGCTTTTTAAGACAAACGGTCAGAAATCCATTTTATATGCCGTATGGCACTCACGTCTGGACGGATCGGGGATCTGCATGTAATTGGGACCGAACTGGATCGCCAGGCATTCTTCATATCTGGCCATGGTCGGGAATTCATATCCGCAGAATTCAACTGTAGTAATATCTGCAAAGAGTTCTTCCGGATAATTCTCGACCGGATCTCCCGTAGAAGGAACACCAATCCAGCCTGTATGACGCTTCTTATTGGCGATCTTCGCGCATAATTTCAGATAGAATTTCATGCCTCCGACATGGGAGAAGAAACATCCCAAGCGCTTTCTGGTCTTCCAGAAATCAGCAACTTCCTTATTCTCCTTTGCCTTCTGTTCAACAACAGGAGACGGATACTTGTAGTCAACACAGACGCTGGCTGCCTTATAGAAAAAATTATAGATAGAAGTATGCATCTTACGCAAAAGCTTGTTTGCGGGAACGTTCTCAATAAGGAAAATATCTATGAACAGCATGTCGAAACGGTCCAAACCCGCATACGGAATCTCAACATATTGGGTGCCGCGCTTAAAGATCTTGATGTTCTTTGTTACATACTGTTCGTCGCAGAAAGGCTCCGCAACCATATACTTCTCAGGGAATTCCTCCCTGAGTCTGGCGATAAGTTTCTGTGCTTCATCCTTAAACATCAGAATATCGATGTCGTCGTCCCACGGAATAAAACCCTTATGTCTGACCGCGCCGAGCAGAGTACCATAAGTAATCATGTACTTGATGTCGTACTTCTTGCAGACGTAATCAATATCAAGAAGTATCTTAAGGAGCTCTTCCTGCAGATGCTTTAATTTGGCATCATCGAGGATGTACTCCTTGAAATATGTTGAATAAATACTCTTACTACTGATCAAAACCGGCCTTCCTTTTATTAGAACTCAACTTTATATGCTACGTGACAGTCACGCTCTGACGGTTCAGGCAACTTCATGTAATCGCCGAATATGACTGTGAGATAACCATCATAATCCTTTGGTACAGGGAACTGTTCTCCGCAGAATTCCGCAGTCGTAAGTTCCGTGTACATCTCCTCCGGGAAGTTCTCGACAACGCATCCGCCGGAAGGAATCCCGAGCCATCCCGTATGGCGTTTCTTGTTTGCGATCTTCTCGCATAACCTCAAATAGAATTTCATGCCGCCGACATGTGAGAAGAAACATCCGAGTCTCTTTCTGAGCTTTACGTACTTCTTAACGTCCTCATTCTCTTTTGCCTTCTCTTCAATTACAGGTGACGGATATTTGTAGTCAACACAAACGCTGGCAGCTTTGTAGATGAAGTTATAGTACCTGCTGTGAAGGCTGCGCATGAGTTTGTTTGCAGGAACATTTTCAATTACGAAAACATCAATAAACAGCATGTCGAAAACATCGATTCCGACATACGGAATCTCGACATACTTTGTTCCCTTCTTGAAGATCTTGACGGATTTTACGACATACTTCTCGTCACAAAGAGGCTCTGCAACTATGTATTTGTCAGGGAATTCCTCACGGAATCTCTGAGCAAGTTTATCCGCTTCTTCCCTTTTCATCATGATATCGAGATCATCATCCCACGGAATGAAACCCTTGTGTCTTACTGCACCGAGAAGCGTTCCGCCGTTCAGCATGTATTTGATGTCGTATTTCTCGCAGACATACTTAACATCAAGCAAAATCTTGAACAGTTCGCTTTGCATTTTCCTGAGCATTTCATCGTCGAGAATATACTCTTGAAAAGCAGTGGAATATAATTTCTTGCTCTCGATCAAGAAGCCGGTTTCCTCCCTAAAGATATTAACTCGCGTAATTATATCACGTATCCTCTTTTACGTCAGGACTGACAGGTTTTGGCATACTTTCGATATGTGAAATTATGCACATTGAATTCCTTTACATTTCGATTGCTGAGTGTATAATGTGGGCATCCAAGGCGGAGTGTGATTCTCCGACCGGCGGTGAACGTTAGCAGCGTAAGCCCGCAAGCCTCATAAATTTTTTCAACGTGAGGTTGACCCGGTGTGATTCCAGGGGCCGACGGTAAAGTCCGGAAGAAAGGAAGTGTATTTTCTATGACTGAAACTCATGTAACCGTTAAGGCGGATTCCCGTGTTGCGCGCAAAATTATGCTCCGCAGAATTGCTGCTTGCGCAATCCTCACAGCTATGGCTGTACTTCTCATGTATCTTGAGATCCCGCTCCCGTTTATGCCTTCATTTTTGAAGTTCGATTTCTCTGAGCTCCCCGTGCTCATCGGCTCTTTCGCATTGGGCCCTGTATGGGGTATCGTTATTGAGCTGTTGAAGAATCTTATTCACCTCCCCGTTACACAGACAATGGGCATCGGCGAATTATCCAACTTCATCACAGGCGTGATTTATGTCGGAACAGCAGGCATCATCTACAGAATGTTCGTATCCAAAAAGGGCGCTGCTATTGCAATGATCATCGCAACACTCGTTCTCGCTGCAGTATCTGTTCCCGTAAACGCATTCCTCACATTGCCTCTTTATGGTTCCGTTATGGGATTCCCGATTGAAGCAATCATCGGAATGAGCGCTGCTGTAAACCCGCTCGTTAAGGACAAGGTCTCACTGCTCCTCGCAGTATTTGTTCCGTTCAATCTCTTCAAGGGATTCATCGTCGCAGGCATCACATACTTCGTGCATCTCCCGTTATCAAAGCTTATCAACAAGACTTATAACGCGACTCACGATCCTGCAACAACCTAACCAATTTTCCAAGCACACACATATGAAGAGGGCTGTCTCATTTTGAGGCAGCCTTCTTATGTGTGTAGTTTTCGTGCGGAAAAAGTTTATCTTCTTCCTACCGCATTCTCTGCGATCATCTCGATCGCCTTAACTGACTGCGGCCACTCGGGGTATGCAATAGGGAAAACGTGGAACATCTTGTACTCGCCTTCGTTCTCCGCATCGTAGAACATTCCGTTATCGAAATGCTTTGAAAATTCACGGTCCTGCTCACGAAGGAAATCCTCTTGCCCTGTAACTATCGCGACCCTCAATCCTGAATCACGCTCAGCAATGAGATTGAGATCGTATGCATAATCCGGGAGCCTGGGCTTCTCTTTGCCCTGCAGATTCTCGAAATAAAAGCCCGGTAATGCCTTTGTATTGTTTCTTATGCCCGGACAGATGAGGCCTGCTGATTCAACAGTTCCTCTTAACTCCTCCAAAATCTCCATTCCTTGAGCGACTTCTCTGCTCCTGGCAGCAACGGCAACCATGTATGCCAGATATCCGCCGGCTGAATCACCTGTGGTGTGATAAGTCTCGAAACCGTATTTGGTATAAACAAAATTCATAGCCTTGAAAATCTCATCTATCACCTGTGACAGAGTAGATTCAGGCATAAGCGTGTAATCGACATTAACAACAGGAATTCCGGATTTAATAGCCAGATGCATTCCGTAGTTCTGGTCCAGCTTTTTGTAACCGTAAACGAACGCACCGCCGTGGATCAGGATAAAGCATTCCTTTGCACCAAAACATCCGGACGGGGTGTATACATCAAGTTTTAATGGCTTGTCACCGTCCTTGTAGACGACGTCCATCTCAACATCGCATTCAGCGGGGTAAACCTCTTTTTCCAGTCTTGGTGTATCAAAACCGATGCAATTCTTGATAAAGATCTGTCTTTCTTTCTCTACCTTGAAACGGATCAAAGAACGGAACATGAGAGCCCCCTTTTGTGGTTAACGCTTCTTAAATGATATCGCCTTTACCCTCGGTGTAAGTAATCCTATGACGATCCAGTAGTAAGGGGAAACGTTCATGATACTGCTGCTGAAGAGTGCCTGTACGGCATATGCAACGAACATTCCAAGGAAGAGCCAGCAGAAACAGCGCTTAACGTCGTCCTTTTCCTTGAAGACTGTCTTAACTGCATTAACAACAGCATAGACAAGAAGTGCCATATAGTTGATGAATGCAAAGACACCCTGTGTAGCAAGTGTGTGGATGTATTCGCAGTGACCCTTGTCCTGAACGTAATCACCTTTCTGCCAGCCGGGCTGTTCTCTGAATGCCTGTGCGAGGTTATCAAGGCCGATACCTGTTGCCCAGTGATTAGGAACGCTGGACAGTGCAGCTCTCCAGATCTTACCTCTTCCCGTACCAAACGTTCCGATATCTGCAGAGGCTTCCTCTTCTCCGACAGCAACTTCAGTTGTAGCCGTACCTGTTGCGACATTTGTATCGTATACAGTCTGCTCAACTCTGTTGGAAATATATGAGTCGAAGATGAGAGAGATAATTACTACACAAATGAATCCAATGAGGATCGTGAGGAAATCGATAGTGATCTTTCTTAATGAATCCTTGTCGATATTTCCCTTACGCATAACGATGAGCGATACGATGTACATGAATATCATGGAAACGAAACCGACCCATGCAGCACGTGCCTCGCTCGCAATGAGAGTATAGAAAACCAATAATGCTAATCCATAAACCAACCACTTCAGTATCTTTGACTTCGTAAGCTTTGAACTGAAGATAAAGAATCCTGCGCATGCTGCTGTGAGAAGGCATGAGAGTGTACCGTAGAAATTTGTATTCTGCAGTGTTCCGTATGCAGCTTCACCACACGGTTTGTCGTTGATATAGAGGCAGTAGCTGATCTCGATCCAGCGTGTCTGCAGATAAGCAACGACACCTTCGATCAATGCAACGATGAGGTATGAATAGATAAGTCTCTTGCGCACCTTCGGATCTTCGATCATGGAACCTGCGTAGAACAGACCGTAATAACACAGGAAGTGGAAAGGATGCTCCATGTAATATCTCATGCCGCCTGAGAAAACTCCAAAGTTAACGGAGAAGATCATTGAGATGAGCATGAATGCCAAAAGTGTGAAATAGAAAACGTCTGCAACGTAGAATTTGAATTTACGTGATACCGCTCTGCTGATGAATGAAACAAGAACGAGAGCAGTTAATGTGATACCGAATATTGCAACGACGGTCGGCTGATAGTAAGACGGATACAGGAATCTGAACTTCTTGATCTTACTCGCCTTAAGGAACTCAGTAATGATCTCTACTACAGGCAACAAAATAAAAAGTGCCATTGATACATAGCAGAACACCTTGTCAGAAGCTATCTTTGCGAGAACAGGTGTCTTCTCTTTTGAACCGTCACTCATACCCAAAATACCCCTTGAAATACAAAAACATTATAAATTATGGCTTATTATAAAGAAATTCGCAGTTATTTCAAATGCAAAAAGATCCTATGTTATATAATTGACACATCTTTAGAAATCCAACGGAGGGATTTATATGTCAGACAATTTGCCTCAAGAACAATTGTCGAAGCTTGTTGCTTCCTTTATGAGTTATTCGGCAGGCCATCTCCCTGATGACGTTAAAAAGCGCCTTACAGAGATGAGCGAGATTGAGAATGAAGGCTTCGCACCTGAGATCTACAAGGTCATGAAGAAGAACATGGAGCTCGCTGATTCATTGGGAAGACCTTCATGCCAGGATACAGGAATCCCCCAGTTTTTTGCACGTGTAGGTTCTAAATGGCCCTACATGGATATCGTTGAGGATGCACTCATCGATGCAGTAAGAGAGGCTACAGCCAAGGCACCTCTGAGACCTAATGCAGTCGAGGTTTTCGATGAGAAGAACACAGGAAATAACATCGGAACTCACAGCCCATGGATCGATTGGGAGATCGTTAAGGGGAGTGACGAGTTGGAACTCTATTTCTATATGGCAGGTGGCGGATGCTCACTGCCCGGATTCTCTAAGGTGCTCATGCCTCTCGAGGGTTATGAAGGCATCGCGAAAGCAGTTTTCGACCAAATGACAACATATGGTGTTAATGCCTGCCCTCCCTGCCTCGTAGGTATCGGAATCGCAGGCTCTTCTGAAGTAGCTGCAAAGCTCTCTAAGAAGGCACTCTTAAGACAGGTCGGTTCACATAACCCCAACCCCAAGGCAGCTGAGATGGAAAAGCTCATCGAAGACGGCCTCAATTCAGTAGGCCTCGGCCCCGGCGGATTCGGCGGAAAATTGTCTGTTATGGGAGTAAATATCGAACAGGCATCCAGACACCCTGCAACACTCGCAATGGGCATGTCCACAGCATGCTGGGCACACAGAAGAGCAGGCATCAGGATAAAGCCTGACTTCACATACGATTTCTTCACACACAAGGGGGCAGTCTTATGAGTACTTTTGAATTTAAAACACCCGTAACTGACGAAGATATCAGGAAGGTTCATGTCGGCGACGTTATCTATCTCACGGGAGATATCGTTACAGGCAGAGACGATGTTCATCACAGAGTAGTTATCTCAGGCAAGGAGCCTCCGGTAGATCTCAAGGGCAAGGCTATTTTCCACGCAGGCCCTATCATGAAAAAGATCTCTGCTGAAGGTGAGCCTGACAAATATAAGGTAATCAGCGTAGGTCCTACAACATCAATGCGTATGGAAAAGGCTCAGGCTGAATTCCTCGAGAAGACCGGCGTAAAGATCATTATCGGCAAAGGCGGCATGGGTCCCAAGACAACAAAGGGATGCGTTGATAACTGTGCCGTTCACACCATCTTCCCCGGCGGTTGTGCAGTAGTTGCAGCAGAGGAAGTCATCGACGTTGAAGGCGTTGAGTGGCTCGACCTCGGAATGCCTGAAGCTATGTGGAAACTTAATGCAGAGAAATTCGGACCCTTGATCGTATCGATCGATTCATACGGCAACAATCTCATCGAGAATAACAAGGTGGATTTCAACACTAAAAAAGAGCAGGCATTGAATAACCTCAAGGGCAAGCTCTCTTACATGGAGTAATGATGAGTTCAGATAAACTCACACAAAACTATCCTGATCTTAAGACGCTCTCGCGAGAGGGCGTTAAACTTTTGATCTTCGATCTGGACGGAACGCTCTTAGATTCAATGAACGTTTGGTATAACGTCGACGTTGAATTTCTGGGACGGTACGGATATGAAGTTACTCCAGAATATACTGACATGGTTAAACGTGCGTCGATTGAAGATGCTGCGAGATATACACAGACCAAGTACCGCATTCCTTTGACATGGCAGGAGATTGTTGATGCGTGGGAATCGATGGTTTTCGAGTTTTACAAAGATGAAGTCAAATTAAAAGACGGCGCGAAAGAGTATCTCGAAGAAGCAAAAAGATTAGGTTTTTCTTTGGCTGTTACGACTGCACTCTCACGCAGAAATGCAGCTGCCGCCCTCGCCCGTACAGGTGTAAGAGATCTGTTTAACTGTGTCATTACTTTGGAAGATTTCGGCAACAAAATCGATAAGAGCAGTCCCGAAGTTTTCATGCGCGCAAAAGATTATGTATCAGCATCAGGAATCGTGATCCGGCCGGAGCACGCAGTTGTTTTCGATGATGTCCCGCAGGCAATAAAAGGCGCTAAATCAGGCGGCTTTTTGACTTGCGCCGTATATGACGACATCGGCTGCGGAGGCCCCGGGAGGTGGGACAGCTTCGCAGCCGAATGCAATTATTCTGTTCTGAAATTCTGATTCCGTCTAATTGTTCCCTTTATCCTGATATTTGCAGCTGACTCCTTCTATATCAGATTTCAGAATCTGTCTTAAGGATCAAGAGCTTATTCCTTTCCCTCGTCCTTCTTTTCGTTCTTTTTATCTTCCTTCTTCTCAGCCTTCTTTTCTTTCTCTTCCTTTTCGAGGGCTTCTCTTCTTGCCTTTTCTGCTGCTTCCTTCTCAGCTGCAGCCTTTGCTGCGAGTGCTCTTCTCTTTCTTCTCTTGTTACGTGCTGTGAAGACGATGATGAGAACTACTGCTGCGATGACGATCATTACAATGATGCCCGGGATGCATGCGATGATTCCGAGGAGGAGATTCTGGAAGAAATCTACTGTGTTCTCCCACATATCGCTGAACTGTTCTGAAACTCTCTCGCCGTATGTAACAACGTGAGCTTCTTCTACTTCTGTCTCTTCGAGAACTTCTCTTACAGTAAGGTAAAGTGATGCGTATGTAACCTGGTTCTCAAGAACTCTGATTCTTGATTCACAGCTCTCGATCTGATATCTGACTTCTGTAAGTCTGTTCTGCAAAACGATAATTGTATCGAGGTCTTCAGCCTGCTCCAAAAGCTTAAGGAGCTGCTCATATTCAACTCTGAGAGATTCGATTCTGGCCTTTGTATCAACGTACTCCAATGTAACGTCTGAAGAACTCTCAGTTGATGAAATAACAATGCACTTATTGCCTACGGTTGAAATGAGTGAATCCATCTGGTCTGCAGGAACACGGATCGTGTAATTCAATGTGCGGAGGTCTCTGTTTGTGCCTGTTCCGGACATTGAAGAATTCTCAATATAACCGCCGAGTGCCTTGATCTGATTCTCGATATCAGTCTTCGCACTGGCGATATCTTTTGTCTCACAAGTCATTGAGACTGTTCTGATGAGGAGTCTTCCCTGTGAAGGATCAACTGTTACCTCATTAACGATCGTTCCGCCTGCCTGCTCAGGAGCAGCACCAACATCCCATTCAGCCTCGGTGTCGTAATAAATGTCGGCTCCGTTATCAATGGAAAATCCTGCTGACGTTGCACCTAGATCGGGTGAATCATAAAATGCTACGGTCTCATTTGCAACCATGTTTTTTCCATGGCTGTCTGACGATCTGCTAGAGCACCCCGCTATAAGTGATAATGTGAGGGCGCCTGCTATAACCGGTATCAATATTCTCTTTTTCATAACTATATCCTCCATGCGAGTTTTTGAGTTGTTACCATGAATACAGTTCAAATTTCGAAAATGTTGCATCGCGCTCGAAAATTCTTTTTCGCAAGTTTATACTTATCTCTATGAATATCTCGAAAACATCAACGGATCTCTGGGAATATCTGGCAAAAGAACACCGCCCTATAGCCCTCTACGGTACAGGCGACGGTGCCGACAAGATAATAGCCGTACTCGGGAAGTACGGATTAAAAGACCTTATCGCAGCAGTATTCGCGAGCGACGGTTTTGTCAGAGACAGAATGTTCAGAGGATATAAAGTTATTTCTTACGATGAGTGCTGCAAAACCATATCTGATCCCAATTTCATCGTACTCGTCTGTTTCGGTTCATCCAGGCCGGAAGTGCTTGAATTCGTTGAAAAAATAGCATCTGAAAGAGAACTCTATGTTCCTGATGTTCCCGTATATGGAAATATCTTATTTGACCGTTCATTTTACGAATCTAACATTTCGGATATCGAAGAAGTTTATTCTTGTTTTGCGGATGAAAAATCCAGAGTCTGCTATGAAAATTACATCAACTATAAGCTCACGGGAGATATAAAATATCTTGCAAATTGTGAGTCTGATCCTGATGATGAATTCAATCTTTTATCAGGCCTTAGAAACGGTGTATTTATTGACCTTGGCGCGTACTATGGCGATACCGTAAAACGCTTTACGGATAAATTCACGGGGCTTAATCCCTGCATCGCATTAGAACCTGAGAGACACTCATTCAAAAAACTGCAGTCATACGCTGATAGTGTTTCTGATAAACTCAACGTCATCTGCATTAATGCACTTGTAGGAAGCAGTGTCAGAAAAGAACTGGTGTCTGATTCCAGAGGACGCGGGACGAGAGCTCTGGTTAACAGTAATGTTGAAATTAAAAATACACGTGAGATTGATGTTATTTCCGTCGACTCACTTGAATTAGACAACGTAAGTTTTATAAAATTCGACGTTGAAGGCTCAGAATCTGAAGCCATTGATGGTGCTGTGCAGACGATCCTAAGATCGCACCCGGTGATGAAGATAGCATGCTATCACAGGAGCGAGGATGTTTTCGCGATCGTTAAAAAAGTGCTCGCGATACGAAGCGACTATAACGTCTACATGCGCCACACCAGGTGCATCCCCGGCTGGGATACCGATTTTTACTTTATTTGAGGATATACATGAAAATACTTATTGTCAGTGATTCACACGGAACAAACGGTCCTCTCAGGACAGCGATAATGAAGGAATCTCCAGATATGCTGATCCACTTAGGCGATTCCGAGTATTCACATTCAGAGATAGCAGAGTGGGCCGGTGCGCCTAAAACGGCATGCGTGTTCGTTAAGGGCAACTGCGATTCATTCTCACTCGACCCTTCATTTAAGAGCGACGCCGTATTCACTCTCAAAGGCCATAAATTCTTCTGCACTCACGGCCACCGTCAGCGCGTGAATTACGGACTGCTGACATTGTCTCTTACGGCTCAGGAACAGGGCTGTGATATCTGCCTGTTCGGACATACCCATGTCCCCTATGACAGTTTCGGTGATGCCGTAACTGAGTTCGACAGATACTATGGTTCAGACGGATTCTCTGCTTCACCGAGAATTCTTAATCCCGGTTCCATCTCATATCCCAGAGGCGGATCTTCGCGCGGATACATGGTTATGGAGATGGAAGAAGACGGCAGATACGACGTTAAATACTGCACGATCTCTTAATGCTTGGCGCCCTTTTACGGGTACCCCCTCTTCTTGCAACAACAGGGCTTTGAAACTATAATCAACTAAGCATGCATATTTTAGATTATTTATTTTCTCTTTTTATAGAGCCCTTAAAACTCATTTTTGAGGCTGTTTTTTTCTATGCATTCCGCTATACGCAGAATATAGCGCTCTCTATTGTTGCGATCAGTATCGTTATCAACCTGCTCGTATTGCCTCTTTATAAGCATGCCGATGAATTAGAGGACCTGCAGCGCGAGAAGAAGCGCCATATGAAGCCTTATGTGGACAGGATCAAGTCCGCGTTCAAGGGCGATGAGCGAATAATGATCTTGCAGGCTTATTACCGCGAGAACAATTACGGCCTGAAGAATGTACTGATGGAATCCGTATCTTTGTTCCTGCAGATTCCTTTCTTTATTGCTGCATACAGTTTCCTGTCTAATCTTCAGCTCATGCAGGGTGTATCGCTGGGTGCCATTACAGATTTAGGCTCACCTGACGCGCTTATCAGGATCGGTGGTTTTGCTATTAACCTGCTTCCTATCCTGATGACTGTGATAAATATTGTTTCAGGTTTCATCTATTCACAGAAGGACGGAATCAAGGATAAGTTAAGACTCATAATTATCGCTCTGGTCTTCCTTGTACTCCTCTACAATTCTCCTGCGGGACTCGTTTTCTATTGGACACTCAATAATGTATTCTCACTTCTGAAGAATATCGTAAGCCACATCAGAAAATCCAAGGCTTCTGCAAAACCTGCCAAGGCAGTAAAGAAAGCTGCTGCAAACACAGGCAGCTTTGCTCTCATAATGCTCTCAGGTGCGGTTCTTACAGTCCTTACAGGCGTCATGATCCCTTCTGACGTTATCGCAGAGAACCCTCAGGAACTTATCAAACCTTTCGGAATGAATGCATGTAATCCTGTTATGTATCTCGTCAGCAGCGGCCTCGTCGCAGCAGGCGTTTTCCTTATCTGGATCCCGCTGTTCATTTTCCTTACCAGAGAAAAGACGCTCAAATACGTAACATATCTGGCACCCGGATTTGCTGTTGCATCCCTGGTCAACTACGTTGTATTTAATAAGAACTTCGGAAATCTCTCCAAAAAGCTCATCTACGAATACGATATGTCATTTGGCATCGCCGATATCCTCATAAATCTCGTTGCTGATATTGCGATCATCGCAGTCGTATATTTCCTTTTCACAAAGCTTAAGAAGTATAAAAACCTCATCGTCAGTGTAATGCTCGTTGCAGTGTTTGCTCTGTCAGGAATCAACGTCTCGATGAGCCTTGCGATTACTGCAGGACACAGCTATTCATATGCAAATACAGCAGATGAAGTTACTGTCCCCATGACAACTACAGGACAGAACGTTGTAGTGATCATGATGGACCGTATGATCAGCTGCTATATTCCTTATGTCATGAATGAACGTCCTGACGTCAAAGAGCAGTTCGACGGATTTGTTTTCTATCCCAACACTGTTTCTCTTGGACACAGCACAAATAACGGCGCGCCGGCCCTCTTCGGCGGTTACGATTACACGCCTGCAAACCTCAATGCGAGATCAAACGAACTCCTCGTTGATAAACATAATGAATCACTGAAGGTCCTCCCTACGATTTTTGCAGATAACGGCTGGAACGTAACAGTCGGCGACCCGCCGTATGCAAATTACGAGTGGATCACTGACGTCAGCATTTACGATGACAACGATGCGATCAATGCATATAACATGACAGGTGTTCTGACCGGCGGAAATGATGTTTTCGAGGAGTTGGGCGAAGAATACGAGATCCGTCTTAACCGCAATCTTTTCTGCTACGGCCTCATGAAGATCTGTCCTTATCTCCTGCAGCCTGCACTCTATATGAGAGGTTCATACTGCAATTCCGATCTCTACTATGGCGGCAGCGGAAACATCGGTGTTCTGTCCGATCCTGCTCATACCCAGGTTGGCATTGATGAAGAATATTTAGAGGCCAGAGTTGTCCTCGAATCTTTGGATGACATCGTTGAGATCACTGATAATTCAGAGAATTGTTTCTTCATGTTCGCGAACAATACAACGCACAACATCACATTGTTGGAAGAGCCTTCTTACGAGCCCTCCGACTATATCGACAACACCGCTTACGACGAAGCTAACAGTGACCGTTTCACCATTGACGGACAGTCTATCCACATGGAAGGATACCTGTCTTACGCACATTACGAATGCTGCGTTTCATCATGCATCCTGCTCGGTGAATGGTTCGATTATCTGCGCGAAAACAATATGTACGACAACACCAGGATCATCATCGTTGCTGACCATGGATATGACTTTGGCCAGGTGGACGATCTGGTCCTGACTGATCTGGATTTCGATGCGCAGCACGTAAATCCCGCACTGTTGGTAAAAGATTTTAATGCAACAGGATTTACCATTTCAGATGAGTTTATGACCAACGCTGACACGCCTTCATTAGCGCTCGAAGGAATTGTTGAATCGCCTGTTAATCCGTTCACGGGAAATCCGATCAACATGGATCCCAAGAATGGCGACCAGTATATCTACATTTCCGGCAGCGGAGATGTACTCGAGAATAATGGAACAAAATTTGAAGAAGCAGACCACTATTGGCTCGCTGTCCACGACAATATCTTTGACAAGGACAACTGGAGCAGATTACCGGGTGAGCCTGGTTAAGCAGAGAGGATAAAGCATGATAGACAAACTACTTTACATCGATCCCGGCACGGGAAGCATGCTTTTCTCGATAGTTATCGGAATAGCAGGTATTCTGATTTTCTCTGCGCGCGCCCTTATTATCAAACTCAAATTCGTTTTCAGCAGAGGTAAGGTCGACAGCAAGGATAACAAAAAACTTCCCATCTGCATCTTCTCGGAAGGCAAGAGATACTGGAATGTCTTCTGCCCTATTTGCGATGAATTTGAAAAGCGCGGTAAAGATATCTGGTATCTGACCGCGAGCCCTGACGATCCGGCACTCACCGCCGGTTATAAGCACGTCCATGCGCAGTTCATCGGCGAAGGAAACAAGGCTATCTCGAGAATGAATCTCATCAATGCTGACATCGTTCTCTCAACTACACCGGGCCTTGATGTATACCAGTGGAAGAGATCGAAGAGTGCTTCTTACTACATCCACATTCCGCACATGCCTAACGACGTTTCAGGCTACAGATTACTGGGCCTCGACTTCTACGATGCAATTCTCTTATCAGGTAAATATCAGGAAGAAGAGATCAGAAGACTCGAAGCCATCAGATCCATTCCTGCAAAAGAAACTGCTTTTGTCGGTATTCCTTTCCTCGATACATTAAAGACACGTCTGGACAGCCACCCTGCTCCCGTTAAAGAGGATAAGAAGACAACCATCCTCCTCGCGCCGTCATGGGGTAAGAACGGCATCCTCGTAAAATACGGTGCATCCTTTATCGAGAATCTTTTGAAGACACCTTATAACATCGTAATCAGACCGCACCCGCAGTCTTTCATTTCTGAGAAGGAACAGATTGACAGTCTCCTTGCCCGGTTCCCTGAATCAGACAGACTCAGGTGGAGCAGAGAGCCTGATAACTTCGATGTCTTAAACGAAGCTGATCTCCTGATCTCAGACTTCTCGGGTGTTGTTTTCGACTTTACGCTCGTATTCAATAAACCTATCATCTATACACAGCCCAGCGAGGACTGGTCACAGCTCGACTGTTCATGGGATACAGAAGAAATGTGGACTCTCAAGATCCTTCCGAAGCTCGGAAAAGAGCTGTCAGAAGATAATTTCG
>JAEIGA010007430.1_pt1 | contig 16652 bp, 12 predicted proteins | sample 9270691 | NCBI WGS metagenome assembly JAEIGA01 (sample SAMN17057246, study PRJNA624740) | gut metagenome | biome: biome; isolation source: fecal sample | host: Bos grunniens | place: China: Xizang | collected 2019
CTTTTACTCCTCGACGTAACTCCCCTCTCTCTCGGTATCGAAACTCTCGGCGGCGTTTTTACCAAGATCATTGACAGAAACACCACCATTCCCACCAAGAAATCTCAAGTTTTCTCCACCGCCGCTGACGGTCAGACCTCCGTTGAGGTACACATCCTGCAGGGCGAGCGTGAGATGGCTAAGGATAACAAAACTTTGGGAATGTTCCGCCTTGACGGAATCCCCCCTGCTCCCAGAGGAGTTCCTCAGATCGAGGTTTCCTTCGATATAGACGCTAACGGTATCGTTCACGTTTCCGCTAAGGATATGGGTACCGGTAAGGAGCAGACCGTTACCATTACCTCCTCCACCAATATGTCCAAGGACGACATCGAAAAGGCTGTTAAGGAAGCCGAACAGTTCGCTGAAGAGGATAAGAAGCGCCGCGAGGAGATCGATCTGCGCAACGGCGCCGACCAGATGGTATATCAGTCCGAAAAGACGATAAACGAGCTCGGTGATAAGCTCGATGCGGCTGATAAGTCAGAGCTCGAAAGCAAGATTACCGATCTCAAAGAGGCTCTCAAGGGAACCGATGCTGAGCTCATCAAATCAAAGCAAGAGGAGCTCCAGAAGAAGTTCTACGAGGTATCCGAAAAGGTTTATAAGGCTCAGGCTGCTGCAGGTCAGGCTCCCGACGGAGCTTCCGGTACAGGTGCTGCTCCCGAAGAGGAGCCCTATGTAGATGCAGATTACAAGGACGCTGAGTAATCGTTAATATTTAAAAATATAAGGGGACGCGTCGCCGACAAGCTCGCGTCCCCGGCGGCTTGCCCGCTTTTACTTATAGATGAGGTGTTATTTTGCCTGAAAAAAAAGACTATTACGAGTCGCTGGGTCTAAAAAAAGGCTGCAGCGATGACGAGATAAAAAAAGCCTACCGCTCACTCGCCAAAAAATATCACCCCGACCTCAATCCCGGCGATAAAGATGCAGAGGCGAAGTTTAAAGAGATCGGTGAAGCGTACGAGGTACTCTCTGATCCCGAAAAAAAATCCCGATACGACCAGTTTGGCCACGCCGGTGTGGATCCTTCCTATAACGCAGGTGCAGGAGGTTTCGGCGGCGGCTTCGGCGGCGGTTTCGGCTTTGAGGATCTCGGCGATATCTTCGAAAATATATTCAGCGGTTTCGGCGGGTCCACAAGAACGCGTAATCCCAACCAAGCCATCCGCGGTAATGATATTCAGCTAAATGTCGTTGTTTCCTTCCTTGAGGCTGCGTGGGGCTGTCAAAAAGAGGTTAGCTTCCAGCGCCTCGAAACCTGCCGTACCTGTTCCGGCTCCGGCGCCGCTTCGGGTACTTCTCCCGAAACCTGCAGCGAATGCGGCGGCAGCGGTCACGTCAGAGTTTCACAGCGTACTCCTCTCGGCATTATCCAGACTACTAAAGTCTGCAAAAAGTGCGGCGGTAAGGGTAAGGTCATCAAAACTCCCTGCTCTTCTTGTAACGGACTTGGCAGGGTAAGGCGCACACTCAAGCAGACCGTCGACATCCCCGCAGGTATAAACGACGGCCAGACCTTCGTTATTCGCGGTCAGGGAGATAACGGTGTCAACGGCGGTCCTTCCGGTGATATGGCCGTTACCGTTTCTGTCCGTCCGCACCCCCTCTTCGAAAGGGACGGCTTCGATGTTTGGTGCGATATTCCCGTCACCTTCGCTCAGGCTACCCTCGGTGATGAGATAACCGTTCCCACCATCGACGGCAAGGTCAAATATAATATACCCGAAGGCTCTCAGCCCGGTACCGTTTTCCGCCTTCGCAACAAGGGTATCCCCTACGTCAACGGCAAGGGCCGCGGTGAGCAGTACGTCAGAATAAACATCGAGGTTCCCACCGGACTTTCCTCTAAACAAAAAGAGGCGCTCCGCGAATTCGAGAAAATCTCCAGCGATAAAAACTATTCAAAACGCCGCAGCTTCCTTGACAAGCTCAAGAGCAGCTTCAAGAGCGAAGATAAATCCGATAAATAATCCAAAGTACTGAGGAATTCTTTTCTTCAGTACTTTTTTGCTGTTCCCGCACAAGTCGGCGGCGATTTTTTACATCCTATGCAGGCTCGATATGCGCTTTGCGCTCGCGGTGCTCACACTGTGAGCACCGCGAATTTGCCGAACGGCAAATATATCGAGCCGGACACTCCCGCAGGAACATCGCCGCCGACTTTTTTTTACTCCGCCCTCTTGACAAAAGCTACCTCTTTGAATACAATTAGTTAGAAAACTAATTAATCTTAATGAAGGGATGTTGGTTATGGAGAAAAATGATGATTTTGATTTGCAAAAGGCTCCCCAAAAGGACGCTCCTCACAGCCGTCCTTTACCCCCTGATTTTACTGCTATGATGGTAATTAACGAGCTCTCCAAGCTGTTTCATGATAATATAAGAAATAACGTGGAAAAGCTCGGAGTCAAAGGCGGGTATCGGCATTTACTGTTCCACCTCGCGTTTAACGACGGATGCTCCCAGTTTGAGCTTGCGAAAAAAACTCATCTTAAGGCTCCGACCGTCAGCGTTACTCTGCAAAATATGGAGTCCGACGGCTTTATCAGGCGCGAAACTGACGAAAATGACCTGCGCAGCTATAAGATATTCCTCACCGAAAAGGGTTGGGAGTACCACCGCTTAGTGCGCGAGGCTATCAAAAATTTTGAAGAGCAGCTTATGGAAGGCGTGTCAGCCGAGGATACCGAATCGCTCAAACGCATTTTACTGGTACTCAGAAATAATCTGCTTGATAAATATTACCCCGAAAGGAGAACCTCCCCCGATGAAACTCGCTAAATATATTAAACCCTACTGGTTCTTTGCCCTGCTTTCACCCTTGTGTATGCTTGGTGAGGTACTAATTGACCTTTTTCAGCCGAAGCTGATGTCCACTATCGTAAATGACGGCGTTTTGGGTAACAATATGTCACTTATCCTCACCACCGGTCTTACTATGCTCGGACTCGTTATCTTGGGCGGTATTTCAGGAGCCTCCGCTTCAGGATTTGCAAGTGCCGCTTCGCAAAATTTCGGTAACGACCTCAGAAAAGACGTTTTTTCGAAGGTAATGAGCCTCTCCTTTCAGCAGACCGATAAATTCACTACCGGCTCGCTGGTTACCCGCCTTACCAACGACGTCACGATGGTTCAGGATTTCGTCGCTCAGGCGCTCAGAATGTTTATAAGGGCTCCCATCACCTTCGTCGGCGGTATCGTTATGGCGCTTTCGCTGAACGTTAATTTCGGAATAGTCCTCATCTGTGCGCTCCCGATACAGCTCGCGATACTCGCTTTTCTCCTTTGGAAAGCATCTCCGATGTTTTCGATAGTGCAGAAAAAGCTCGACAAGGTGAACTCCGTTATGCAGGAGAATGTTACCGGCGCAAGAACCGTTAAATCCTTCAGACGCGAGGAGTACGAAAAGGGGCGCTTCGGTGCCGCTAACGATGACCTTGTCAACACCAATATGAAGGTACAAAAGCTGCTTTCGTCTATCTCTCCGATGCTGATGATAGTTATGAACCTCAGCATTATCGCTATAATCTACATCGGCGGATTCCAGACCGAAGCCCGTAATATGCAGGCGGGTGACGTTATGGCTGCCGTCACCTATATCACTCAGATTCTTATGTCGCTGATGATGGTCGGAATGATGTTCCAGAGTATTTCCCGTGCAAGAGCCTCTGCCGCGAGAATCTTGGAAGTCCTCAACACAGAGCCTGTAATACAATCAGGAGAATATCGCAACAATAATACAAAATGTAGTGTAGAATTAAAGAACGTTAGCTTCTCCTACCCCGGACACACCGGTACTCCCACCCTTGACGGAGTGGATTTTACGGTACAGTCGGGTGAAAGAGTCGCAATACTCGGTGCTACCGGCTCGGGAAAGACCTCTCTTGTAAATCTTATTCCCCGTTTTTACGACTGCACCGACGGTGAGGTGCTTTTCAACGGTACAAACGTCAAGGAGTACGACCTAAACGACCTGCGCTCAAAAATAGGATTTGCACTGCAAAAGAGCGAACTTTTCACCGGTACCATCGCAGATAACATTCGTTGGGGACTCCCCGATGCAACCGACGAAGAGGTAGTAGCCGCTGCAAAAATTGCTCAAGCCGACGATTTCATTACCTCTTTCGGTGACGGCTACAACACCGTTATCGGTGAAAAGGGCTCCTCGCTTTCGGGCGGACAAAAACAGCGCCTTTCCATTGCCCGCGCAATAATCAAAAAACCTGCGGTACTCATCTTTGACGACAGCTGCTCCGCTCTCGACCTCGGTACAGAGTCCAGACTGCAGAAGGCTCTCGCGGAAAATTTCACAGATACCGCCGTCATCACCATCGCTCAGCGTATCGCAAGTGTTATGAACGCCGACAGAATCTACGTTCTCGAAAACGGTAAGATTGCCGCCTGCGGTACTCATGAAGAGTTACTCCGAAACAGTAAAATTTACGCGGATATCTACGATTCCCAGATGAAAAGCAACAAAAAAGGAGGCGAGATAAATGGCTGAGCCTAACAATAGACCTAATATTTCCCCTGCGCAGTTCAGAGGCGGTCCCGGCGGACCGATGGGTAGACCCGGTGGTCCCGGCGGACCAAGAGGACCCAGAGGTATGCCGCTCGTAGTCGAAAAACCCAAGGACGCCCGCAAAACTATCGGCAGACTCCTCAAATATATCGGCAAAAACAAGTACCTGCTCATTTCGATGCTTGTTATCGTTATCTTCTCTTCCGCACTAACCCTTTTGGCTCCCACCCTTCAAGGTGAAGCTATCGACGCCATCACCATTACCGAACAGAAGCTTTCAGTGGACTTTAAACGCCTTATGCTGCTCCTCGTCGCCCTGCTCGTCGTCTACCTCTCCTCGTCACTTTTGACCTACATCCAGATGCGAATCTCAATAAAGCTTTCGCAATCCACCGTCCATACTATGCGCGCGGACCTCTTTGCAAAGCTTGAGCACCTTCCGATAAAATATTTCGATACCCACAAGCACGGCGATATTATGAGCCGTATGACAAACGACGTCGAAAACATCTCCAACACAGTGTCCACCTCGATAAGCTCCCTCTTTTCAGGAGCCCTAACCATCACGGGCTGCCTTGTGGTAATGCTGATACGCAGTCCGCTGCTCACTCTGGTAAGCCTTGTCACCATTCCCCTCACCATTCTCGTTTCCACAAAGCTTTCCAAATTTATGAGAAAGCTGTTTATCAAACAGCAGGCACTCCTCGGCTCCCTCAACGGTCACATTGAGGAAAACGTTACAGGCTACAAGACTCTTGCCGCCTTTAGTCGCGAGCAGGAATGCAACAAGGAGTTCGCAAACATCAGTAACGAGCTCAAATCCTGCGGAGTTAAGGCAAATGCTATCGGCGGCGTTATGGGTCCTCTCATGAACGTAATCGGTAACCTCAACTTCCTGCTTATTGCTGCTTTCGGCGGCTACCTCGCTTTCAACGGACTCATCACAGTAGGTATAATTCAGGCGTTCCTCTCTTATTCCAAGCAGTTTACCCGTCCGATAAACGAGCTCGCTCATCAGTACGCCGCAATACTCACCGCAATCGCCGGTGCAGACAGAGTTTTCGCTGTAATGGATAATCCCCCCGAAGCCGACGAGGGTACAACTTCCCTCGATATTGATAATCTTCGCGGCGACCTCTCCTTCAAGGACGTTGTCTTCTCCTATAAAGAAGGCGAACCCGTTCTCAAGGGCTTTAATCTTGAGGTGAAGGGCGGACAGAAAATCGCTATCGTCGGAGCTACCGGCGCAGGTAAGACTACCGTCGTTAACCTGCTCACCCGATTTTACGATATCGATTCCGGCTCCATCTCCCTCGACGGAGTAGACATCACCGACATTCCAAAAGACCAACTCAGAAAATGCATCTCCATCGTTTTGCAGGATACCATTCTTTTTTCCGGTACTATCGCTGAAAATATTCGATACGGTAAGCTCGACGCTTCAGATGAAGATATTGCGCGCGCCGCTGCAATATCAAACTCCGACGTCTTTATTGAGAAGCTACCCGACGGCTACAACTCTCTTCTCAGCGAATCGGGCGGTAACCTCAGTCAAGGTCAGCGCCAGCTGCTCTCAATTGCGCGCGCTGCTCTCGCGGATCCCAAAATACTCATTCTCGACGAGGCTACCTCAAGCGTTGACACTCGTACCGAAATGCATATCCAAAATGCAATGATTGAGCTTATGAAGGGTCGTACCAGCCTTATCATCGCCCACCGCCTTTCTACTATCCGCGATGCCGATAAAATTATCGTTATCGACGGCGGCGTTATCGTTGAAGAGGGCGGTCATGAGGAGCTCCTCGCCAAAAAAGGCCGCTATTATTCACTCTATCAAAGTCAATTTGCAGGTATTGCCACCTGATAAAGCACTAAATCTACTGCTTTACTACCGGTATATTCGGCGGCTCGATATATTTGCCGTTCGGCAAATTCGCGATTCTTCGGAATCGCGAGCGCGAAGCGCAATCGAGCCGCCGATGCAATAGGGCAAAAAAAGAGGACAGAGAAGATAAAATTCTCTGTCCGTTTTTGTTTATCCTTATTTCACCAGTGTCGCGAGTACCGCCTTCTGAGCGTGCAGACGGTTCTCAGCCTCGTCGAATATCTCGTTTGCGTGAGCTTCAAATACATCAGCGGTTATCTCCTCGCCTCTGTGCGCCGGCAGACAATGCAGTACCATCGCATCAGATGCAGCTACCTTAAGCAAGTCCGCGTTCACCTGATATCCCTTGAACACTTTCTTTCTCATTTCGGCTTCCTCTTCCTGTCCCATCGAAGCCCAAACGTCAGTACAGATAACGTCAGCATCCTTTGCCGCCTCGTATATGTCCTCGGTCAGCACGAATCCCTCGTAATCCTTTGCAAAATCAAGTATCTTCGCATCGGGAATATATTCCTTCGGAGTCGCAAGAGATACCTTCATTCCGGTTTTGAGTCCCGCTACCGTAAGGGAGTTCGCCATATTGTTTCCGTCGCCGATGTAGCACATCTTCAGTCCCTCAAGCTTACCCTTGTACTCTCTTATCGTGAGAAGGTCGGCAAGAGCCTGACAAGGATGCGCGAAATCGGTGAGTCCGTTTATTACCGGAATCGAACCGTACTTTGCAAAATTTTCCACCTCATCCTGCTCAAAGGTCCTTATCATAAGGCAATCGAGGTATCTTGAAAGTACCCTCGCAGTATCCTCAAGGGGCTCACCGCGTCCGATCTGAAGATCCCTCGGACTCAAAAACAGCGCCGAGCCTCCGAGCTGGAACATTCCCGTTTCAAAAGATACTCTCGTACGGGTGGACGACTTCTGGAATATCATTCCGAGCGTTTTGCCCTGAAGACGCGGATGCTCAATTCCGTTCTTTCTCTCGTATTTAAGCTGATCCGCCAAGTTGAGCAGTTCGGTTATCTCCTCGCAGGACAAGTCCATCATTTTAAGCAGGTGTTTCATTTTGTTTCTCCTCTATTGCATATTTTTCAGCGTTTTTTCAAGTATTTCAAGGCCTTCTTCGATATCCTCGTCGCTTATATTCAGCGGCGGTAACATCCTCACCTTATTTTTTGCGGTAAGCAGCATAAGTCCGTTTTCGAGAGCCGCGGCAACTATCTGCTTCGAGTCCTTACCCTTAATCTCGACGCCAATCATCATTCCCATTCCGCTCACGGTTATATCGCAAGACATCGCTTCAAGTCTTGTCTTTATTATATCACCCTTGCGCTTAACATCAAGTAAAAATTCGTCGTTCACACTGTCCATTACCGCAAGCGCGCCCGCGCAGCATATCGGATTCATTCCGAAGGTGGAACCGTGGTCGCCTTTTCCGAGTACACTCTCGGTCTTGGCTCCGAACAGCGCGGCGCCTATCGGGAGTCCGCCGCCGAGCCCCTTAGCCGAGGTCACGATATCCGGCTCCACACCGTAATTCATATACCCAAACAGCTTACCCGTTCTTCCGATTCCGGTCTGTACCTCATCTATTATCAGAAGTATATCCTTCTCCGCGCACAGCTTTGCGACTGCCTTCACGAAATCCTCGTCAAGCGCAACTACTCCGCCCTCGCCCTGCACGACCTCCATCATTACGGCGCAGGTCTTTTCGCTCACTTTACTCTCGACGTCTGCAAAATCATTAGCTTTTGCATACACAAATCCCTCTGTGAAGGGAGAAAAATTTTTGTGGAACACATCCTGCCCCGTCGCAGAAAGGGTAGTCAAGGTGCGTCCGTGGAAGGAGTTTATCAGGGTGATTATCTCATTCCTGCCCTCGCCGTACTTGTCGCTTCCGTATTTTCTCGCCGTCTTTATCGCGCATTCGTTAGCTTCGGCTCCGGAGTTTGCGAAAAACACCTTTTTCATCACTCCGCCCGTTTTCTTGCACAGTATATCAGCAAGCTTTGTTCCGGGAGCCGTATAGTACAAATTCGAGGTATGATTGAGTTTTCCCGCCTGCTCGCAGACAGCTTTAACCCATTTCTCGTCGCAAAATCCGAGCAAATTGACTCCGATTCCGGATGTGAAATCTATGTATTCCTTACCGTCGAAGCTCCTGCAGCGAGCTCCCTCGCCGCTCTCTATTCCGAGTCCGAACCTACCGTAGCACCCGACAATATTTTCCTCGTCAAGCACCTTTATCTCGTTAAAATCCATCTTGATTTCCCTTCTTTATCAGCCGACAAACATCGTTCCGATTCCTTCGTCGGACAAAATCTCTATAAGTATCGAATGCGGGATCCTCCCGTCGATTATCGCCGCAGATTTAACTCCGCGCCTTACCGCTTCCACACAGCACTGCGCCTTCGGAATCATTCCTCCTGAGATTATTCCCTGCTTTATAAGGTAAGGAGTTTCGCTGACGTTTACCGATGCTATGAGTGAGCTCTCATCGTTTCTGTCACGCAAAAGTCCTCTTATATCGGTCATTAAGATTATATTTTCCGCGCCCAGCTCCGCCGCTATCTTCGCCGCCGCCGTGTCCGCGTTTATATTGTAAACATTACCCTCATCGTCGCCAGCTATCGTTGCGATTACCGGAATGTAGCCGTCCTTGAGCGAATCCACTATCGGAGCCACGTCAACGTGCGTTATCTCCCCGACATATCCGAGGTCCACATCGCCCTCAAGCTTTTTCGCCTTCAGCATACCGCCGTCAAGTCCGCAAAGTCCGAGCGCTCTGCCCTTATTTCTCTGCAAAAGCGATACAAGGTCCTTGTTCGTCTTACCCGCAAGCGTCATCTGCACTATCTTCGCAGTTTCCTCATCGGTGTAACGCAGACCGTTTATGAATTTAGTTTCTATTCCGAGTCTTGTCAGCATTCCCGTTATCTCGGGTCCGCCCCCGTGAACAAGCACCACCTTTACTCCGACAAGCGACAACAGCGCTATATCCGACATTACCGCATTTTTCAAATTATCGTCGGTCATTGCGTTCCCGCCGTATTTTATTACCACTATTTTGTTGTAGTACTTCTGTATATACGGCAGCGCCTGCACAAGTATCTGTGCTTTATATGCATTAGTAAGCTCGCCTTGCATCTTCTTTCCTCCTCAGGTTCTGTAATCTCCGTTTATTTTCACGTAATCGTAGGTTAAGTCGCAGCCCCACGCCTCTGCGTAGCACTCGCCGTTGTTAAGCTCGACCGCTACTACTATCTCATCCTCACTCAGCATCTCTTTTGCAAAATCCTCGTCGAATTCCACCGAGCTTCCGCCCTTGCAAACGAGCAGCTCGCCCTTAGCCGAGGACATCGTTACGTCGGTTTTCGTCGGGTCAAACTCCGCACCGCTGTATCCCAGCGCACACAGTATTCTTCCCCAGTTTGCATCGGCTCCGAACGCCGCCGCCTTGAACAGACTCGATGATACTACCGCTCTTGCCGCTGTTTTCGCGTCCTCTTTGGTAGCCGCGCCGTTTACCTTGCACTCTATCAGCTTAGTGGCTCCTTCACCGTCACGCGCCATCTCTCTCGAAATGTATCTGCTCGTTTCAAACAGCGCCTTCTTGAACGCTTCGTAGCCTTCGCTTCCGATTTCGCTTATCTCTTTGTTACCCGCTTCTCCGTTTGCAAGCACGCAGGTCATATCGTTAGTAGAGGTATCTCCGTCAACAGACACCATATTAAACGTATCCTTAACCACGTCACTCAGCGCCGCCTGAAGCACTGCCGGAGCTATCGCTGCATCGGTAGTTATAAAGCACAGCATCGTAGCCATATTCGGATGTATCATTCCCGAACCCTTTGCTATTGCTCCTATTCTGCACTCGCTTCCGCCGATATTAAATTTATAAGCTATGCTCTTCTCTCTTGTGTCAGTCGTCATTATCGCCTGATTCGCTTCAGCACTTCCCTCGTTCGAGAGCTTTTTTGCAAGTGCAGGCATTCCTTCTGTTATTGCGTCGATATTAAGCGGAAGTCCGATCACTCCGGTAGATGCCGGAATTACGTCCTCTGCTTCTATTCCGAGCGCTTTTCCCGCCGATTTGCACATCGTCTCGGCTTTACTCTCTCCGCAAGCGGTGCAGGTGTTAGCGTTCCCGCTGTTGCAGACTACCGCCTGTGCATATCCGTCAGCAATATTCCTCTTTGTTACTGCTATCGGCGCGCCCTTTACCTTATTCGTCGTATATACCGCTGCCGCCGCGCACCTCTTGTCGCTGTATATCATCGCTAAATCAAGCTTATCCTTATTCTTGCGCACTCCGCAGTGTATTCCCGCCGCGAAAAATCCCTTCGCCGCGCATACTCCGCCTTCTATCTTCTGCATATTTATATCCATATTATTCCGCGCTTTCCTTTCCTAATTTTTCATTAAAATGCAGGCGGTACTGCATCAAGTCCGCAAGCCTCGTCCAGTCCGAACAGTATATTCATATTCTGGACCGCCTGCCCCGCTGCTCCCTTTACCATATTATCTATCGCAGATATTATTACCGCTCTGTTGGTCCTCTTATCCACGTGTATAGATATATCACAGTTGTTGGAATACTTTATATTCTTAATATTCGCTACCGCGCCCTCGGGAAGTACTCTCACAAACCTCTCGTTTTCATACGCCTTCTCGTACAACGCTCTTATCTCAGATACACTCGTTTCACCCTTCAAATCTGCGTATATCGTCGAAAGGATTCCTCTGTTTACCGGCAAAAGATGCGGTATGAAGGTTACCCTTACCTCTTCTCCCGATATATCGCTCAGTGTCTGCTCTATCTCGGGGATATGTCTGTGCCCGTCCGTTTTGTAGGCTCCAAACCCCTCGTTGCAATCAGGAAAATGCGTCGTCTGCGAAAGTCCTCTTCCCGCACCGGTCGTTCCCGATTTTGAGTCGATGATTATTCTCTTCGCATCCACAAGTCCTGCTTTCAAAAGAGGGTAAAGTCCGAGCGCTACCGACGTAGGATAACATCCCGGATTTCCAAGTATCTTCTTTCCCACTATCTTCTCTCTGTATATTTCAGGCAGAGCGTACGTACTTATCTCCTGCGAATGTACGCTCTTCTCCGTGTATTCTAATTTATACCAATCGTTATAATCCTTCTCATTATACAATCTGAAGTCAGCGCCCAAATCTATCAGTATCGCGCCCTTCGCCATGCATTTTACCGCTATCTTCTCGCTTATTCCCGCAGGTAATGACGCAAACACAACGTCACTCTTCTCTATTACGCTGTCTTCGTCCCCAAGCTCCATATCTATATATCCTCTGAGCGCCGGATATACCTCACTTATCTTCTTCCCCTCGTAACTTACCGAGCTTATCGCTACTATCTCCGCTTCAGGATGCCTCAGCAGTATCCTTACCAGTTCTTCTCCCGCGTATCCCGTCGCTCCTATTATTCCTGCTTTTATCATATTTTTCTTCCTTCCGTTACTTTCCACGTACGGCGAACCGCCGCGCCGTTAAAACGGCGCACGGCGCAGCCGTCCGCAAGCGCTTTAGCGCTTGCGGGGCGGTTCGCCGAACAGTAGAGTTTGTACGATATAAAATTTCTTAGCTAAGCATTTAAAGCCTTTGCAATTTCTTTTACTCTGCCGAGTACGGTCTCGGGAGCAGGACCTCCGTAGACCTTTCTGTTTTTAACGCATCTATCGAGAGAAATTGCGTCGTAAACGTCCTCGCCGAAGAACTCGCACGCATCGGTATATTCGTTGAGGGGTAAGGTTTCAAGCTCCACACCGAGCTCGATGCATCTGGCAACGAGTCTACCCGTAGCTTTGTAGGCGTCTCTGAAAGGAACCCCCTTGGAAACGAGGTAGTCGGCGCAGTCAGTAGCATTGATAAATCCCTTGGCAGCAGCGTCCCTCATATTTTTCGGACACAGCTTCATCGTTTCTATCATCGGAGTGAAAACGGTAAGACAAGCATTCACGGTGTCTATCGCATCGAATACCGCCTCTTTATCCTCCTGCATATCCTTGTTATATGCGAGAGGTAGTCCCTTCATTACAGTAAGCAGAGTAATGAGGTCGCCGTAAACTCTGCCCGTTTTACCTCTGACAAGCTCCGCAACGTCGGGATTTTTCTTCTGCGGCATAATAGAGGAACCGGTAGAAAAGCCGTCATCCATCTCGACGAATTTAAATTCCCAGGAGCACCACAAGATGAGCTCCTCGCAGAAACGGGAAAGATGCATCATAAGTACCGATGCGGCAGCTGCAGTATCAATGCAGTAATCTCTGTCGGATACTCCGTCGATGGAGTTTCCGGTCATAGCCGCAAATCCAAGCTCCCCACGTGTTATCTCCCTGTCGATATCGTAGGTGGTACCTGCAAGCGCACCGCTTCCGAGCGGCATAACGTCCATACGCTTTATCGCGCACTCAAATCTGTCAACGTCACGCAAAAACATCTCTGCGTAGGCAAGCATATAGCAGCCGAAGGTTACCGGCTGAGCACGCTGAAGATGGGTGTATCCCGGCATTATCGTTTCGGCTCCCTCTTCGGCTCTCACCAAAAGCGCCTTAATGAGCGATTTTATCTCCTCAAGCGTATTCTTCAGCTCTTCTTTTAAGTATAATTTAGTATCAAGCGTAGTCTGATCGTTTCTGCTTCTCGCAGTGTGCAGGCGTTTACCCGCATCTCCGATCCTTTTTGTAAGCTCCTGCTCGACAAAGGTGTGGATATCCTCCGCCTCGGGATCTATCTCAAGTGCTCCGCTCGTGATCTCGTCACGGATCCTCTCAAGCTCGGCAGCAATCGCCGCACCGTCAGACTCGGATATTATTCCGCACTTCGCAAGCATCTTAGAATGAGCGATGGAGCCTTGAATATCCTGCTTATACATTCTTGAGTCCACAGATATTGACGAGTTAAAGTCGTTGACTCTGCCGTCAACCTCTTTACTGAACCGTCCTTCCCACAGCTTCAAGACAACTCCTCCTTCTATCGCTTCTTAGCCGTTATTTTTCTCTCTTTTTTCGTCCATGATAGCCTTAACCTTTATAGGCAATCCGAACAGATTGATAAATCCCTGAGAATCCATCTGGTTGTAGGAATCGTCCTCACCGAAGGTAGCTATCTCCTCGGAATAGAGGGTGTAGGGACTGGTGATTCCCGCAGTAATGATGTTACCCTTGTATAATTTAAGCTTTACACTTCCGCTTACACGCTCCTGCAGGCTGTCCACGAACGCGCTGAGCGCCTCTCTTAAAGGAGTGTACCACTGTCCGTAGTATACGAGATCCGCAAACTTGAGAGATACCTGCTGCTTATAGTGCATGGAATCCCTATCTAAGCAAAGGGTTTCAAGAGCGTCGTGTGCGTAGTAAAGGATGGTTCCGCCAGGAGTTTCGTATACGCCTCTGGACTTCATTCCGACAAGACGGTTTTCTACGAGATCCGCAATACCGATTCCGTTATCTCCGCCCAGCTTGTTGAGCTTCTTGATTATCTCCTTACCGCTCATCTTCTCGCCGTTTACCGCTACCGGAATTCCCTTCTCGAAATCAATGGTAACGTACTCAGCCTTATCGGGCGCTCTCTCGGGAGATACTCCCATCTCAAGAATCTTATCGAAATTCGGCTCGTTTGCAGGATCCTCAAGATCGAGTCCCTCATGAGAAAGGTGCCACAGGTTCTTGTCCTTGGAGTAGTTGGTTTCTCTTGTGATGTTGAGGGGGATTCCTCTCGCCTCAGCGTAAGCGATCTCGTCCTCACGGCTCTTGAGCTCCCATGTGCGCCACGGAGCAATTATATCCATATTCGGAGCAAACGCCTTTATCGCCAGCTCAAAACGCACCTGATCGTTACCCTTTCCGGTGCAGCCGTGTGCGATAGCCTCGGCTCCCTCTGCCTTCGCGATCTCTACGAGTCTTTTTGCAATTATAGGTCTTGCAAAAGAGGTTCCGAGAAGATACTTATTCTCATATACCGCGCCCGCTTTTATCGTCGGGAATATGTACTCATTTACAAATTCATCGGTAAGATCCTCAATGTAGAGCTTGGAAGCACCGGTACTGAGAGCTTTTGCTTCAAGTCCGTCAAGCTCCGCGCCCTGTCCTACGTCAGCCGCTACCGCAACTACCTCGCATCCGTAGTTCTCCTTCAGCCACGGGATTATTACCGTCGTATCCAATCCTCCCGAATACGCAAGCACTACTTTGTTATACTTTTTCATTACGATACACTCGCCTTTCTATAAAAAATTATATTTTATTCTTGTTTAATTATACATCGTATTCACTGTTTTTCAAGTATTTTATGAATAAATATTCATTTTTTACCACTTTTCTATCATTCGGACAAGAAAAATATTCATTTTCCGACCAATCTTAACGCTTTGCACAAAATCAAGGCAATGATTGTAAAATCAAAGATTTTATAACCATTATAACGCATTTTTTCCCTTTCGTCCATAACTTCATCGTAAGATGTTTCATTATGGACGAATTTTTTTTGTGCATCTTGCCTTTTTCTCCGAAATATATTATCATATTTATGTTTTACTGTATTTTTATTGGAGGCTTGTGTTATGTTAGTTTTAGTTTTGAATGCAGGAAGCTCCTCGCTTAAATACCAGCTCATTGAAATGGATAATGAATCGGTTTTAGCTCAGGGTAACTGCGAAAGAATCGGTATCGACGGAAGGATAGTACACAAATTCCGCGGCGAAAAGCACATATTCGAAAAGGCGCTCCCCACTCATTTTGAGGCACTCAATGCGGTAGTTTCTCTCATTTCCGACGGCGAGCTTGCCGCTGTAAGCAGTCTTTCCGAGATAAAGGCTGTCGGCCACCGTATCGCTCAGGGCGGCGAGGGTGTTGATAAGTCCATGCTCATCAACGACGACGTTTTAGCCGTTATTGAAAAATCTAAGGAGCTCGCTCCGCTTCACGTTCCCGCGATGCTCAGCGCTATCGACGCCTGCAAAAAAATATTCGGCGCAGATATTGCTCAGGTTGCTGTTTTTGATACTGCATTCCACCAGACTATGCCCAAAAAGGCGTTCATTTACCCCATTCCTTATGAATATTACGAAAAGCACGGTATTCGCCGCTTCGGCTACCACGGTACCTCTCACAAATTCGTTTCCAAGCGTCTTGCCCAGATCGTCGGCGGGAACCTTTCCGAAATGAAGATAGTTACCTGCCATCTCGGCAACGGCTCCTCTGTTACTGCTGTCAAAAACGGCATCTCCATCGACACTACTATGGGTTATACTCCGCTCGAGGGACTCCTCATGGGAACCCGTTGCGGAACCATTGACCCTTCTATCCCCTTCCTCCTCGCAAGAAAAGAAAACCTCTCTCTTGACGAGGTCGAGGCTATTCTCAACAAAAAATCAGGCTACGCCGGTCTTTCCGGAGTTTCCAGCGACGACCGCGACGTTCAGGAGGCTGCCGACAACGGTAACGAAAGAGCCGCTCTCACCCTCGATATCCTCAGATACCAAATTAAAAAGTACATCGGTGCTTTTGCCGCTGCTATGGAGGGTATTGATGCCATAGCTTTCACCGGCGGTATCGGAGAAAAATCCTGGCAGACAAGACGCGACGTTTGCAAGGGTCTCGAATTCTTGGGAGTTAAGCTCGACGAACAGCTCAATAAATCCCTCAACGGCGAGGAGGCTGTTATTTCCGCTCCCGATTCCAAGGTTAAGGTATGCATTATTCCCACCAACGAGGAGCTCGAAATCGCTCGCGATACCCTAAACCTTGCAAAATAACTGCATAATTATTCATACGATCGTCCGCTCGGGCGGTCGTATTTGCATTTTTCATTTCAGGAGGTCCTTTCTATGATAGGCTTAGGCGCACTCATCAATACTGCCGCTATCATTATCGGCGGTCTTCTCGGTCTTCTCTTCTCAAAAAAAATGAAGCCGAAATACCAAGACTCCCTCACCGCCGCTATCGGTGTCTGTGTTATCTTCATCGCTATCGGCGGCGTTATGGAGAAAATGCTGCTCTTTACCGACGGTAATTTCTCCACCCAAGGCTCAATGATGCTCATCATAAGCGTTGCTCTCGGCACCTTCGTCGGAGAGCTCATCAATCTCGAAGGACTCATTGAGCGTTTTGCACAGTGGCTAAAGCGCAAAACCAAAAGCGATAACGACAACAATTTTGTAAACGCTTTCGTTACCACCTCTCTTAC
>JAEIGA010007431.1_pt1 | contig 16651 bp, 25 predicted proteins | sample 9270691 | NCBI WGS metagenome assembly JAEIGA01 (sample SAMN17057246, study PRJNA624740) | gut metagenome | biome: biome; isolation source: fecal sample | host: Bos grunniens | place: China: Xizang | collected 2019
ACCAAGAAACAAAAGAATGTCATCTTCAAGGCATTTGCCGAACGGATGCTCCTTGATGGACACGGATGCTCGTTCTGTAAGTATTTTACCGTAAAGGGCGAATGCAAGCAATGCCTATCCTGCGATCAGTACTGCAACTGCCAACTTACTGACTCCGAAACTAAAAATTGGTATTGGGCGGATGTAGAGGCCGCTTTGGAAAATAAAGTTAAACCAACAAAAACAAAAGAGCTATGATGAGACTTGACGGAGGAACAACGTACACCTCGATCCACAACTTCCAGTCGAAGGCAGATGCCTTGTATTACGCAATTGAGTTTACGGCTACAACGGCTTGCGACGGTGGTCGTAAAGCGAACTATGAAGCCGCAAAGGAGTTGTATGATTTCATCTGCAAAAACGTACAACTTCCGGATGTGACACCGAATCCATTGGAGGCGTTTTCTGAATATATCAAGAAGAGCCTGCCGGAGGTAAACAACGATTCATCGAAAGAGCCGTGTTAGTTCAACACCTCATCGGCGTAGCAATCGTAGTGGTTGCGTGCGCCCTGTTCGTGGGTGCTATCCTTGCACTCGACCGAATCTTCACCTCAAAAAAATAACACTATGCACACCATCTTTATCACTTTCTGCATCCTTGTAGGATGTGGTCTCCTCGCACTCGTGGTGCTGGGAATCTATGCGCTCTATCAGCGCATCGAGGGTCACGAATACACCGAGCGTGACCTTATCGACTTCGGCAACTACCTGTTGTCCGACGAGCGAAACAACAACATCAACAGCGAACAACTCCGCCGTGAGGTTGGCGATTGGGATTTGGATCACTACAACTCAATGCGCTAACGGATTGCCGATGTAGCTCAATTGGCAGAGCACTTGATTTGTAATCAGGCGGTCGTGGGTTCGAGTCCCACCATCGGCTCTTTGTCCCTGCGTTGCGAGGAATTTAAGCGTGTGGCCTTGTCGGGCTACGGGTATGGGTAAGGATGCTATACACGCATAGCGCAGAGGTAATCCAAGAAAATAATCCGTGCGTGTGGTGCAGAAACGGTCCGAGCGTAAATTCATTGCCGAATCCTTATCAAAGACTGACACTCGGAAAGACGAGATTTAGGGCCTTTGGCGCAGTTGGTCAGCGCAGGATGCTTATACCATCAAGGTCGTCGGTTCAAGCCCGGCAAGGCCCACAAATGTAAAAACGGATAACTGTAGTGATATGAAGCGACAAGAGTATAACGTCGAGATTATTCAAGAGGGTGAGACTTGGGATGGGATTGGGCCACTTGGGACTACTCCTGCGATTAGTAAAAAGAATTATCGGTTTAATCGGTTTCAATTTAACCACCACGGTGTGTGCATCAACCCGATTTGCGCAATCGACTATATGGGGAGTGGCCGAAAGGTCACCTTCTGCGTAGAGGTCGCCCAGACCGACGAGGGTCGTTGGTGTTATGGTTTGTGGTGGCGAGAGCACATCACCGGCAGACAAGCCTATCACGGCGTTCCCTGCACTGCAAATCGTCAATCGTTCGACACCCAACGTGAGGCGGAAATCGCAGCACTCCGTGTCCTCGAAAAGGATTTGAAGTTTCACCCACCGACGCTTGAGATCGTCAAGCAAAAGATATTAGACCGCTATTTCGTACAACAAAGTTTATTCTAATGAGCACCATCTACACAACGCTCGGAGCGAGTAACCACACGCTCAAAGAGCGTCAAGCAGAAGACTACTACGCCACCGACCCGATCGCAGCCGAGAAGTTGTTGGAGGTGGAGAAGTTTGCCCACCGCATTTGGGAGCCGGCAGCAGGCGAGAACCATCTGGCCAATGTGTTTCGATCACACGGCCACGAAGTGCGCACGAGTGATCTTGTAAAGCGCACACCTACGACTGAAGAGCTGGACTTTCTCTTTCCTTACCCCACCGAATGGGATGGTGACATTGTGACGAATCCGCCCTACAAACACGCTTTGGATTTCGTGAAACGAGCGTTGTCCGTAGTTGGTGAGGGTCGCAAGGTGGCGATGTTCCTCAAGCTCACATTCCTCGAAGGAAAGGAGCGCAGGGCCTTCTTTGATACTACCCCCCCCACACGGTTTGGGTGTTTTCAGAACGAGTGATATGCGCTCAAAATGGAGATTTTGAGACATATAAGAACAAGGCCATTGCCTTTGCGTGGTTCGTGTGGGAGAAAGGTTACAAAGGAGAGACTAAAGTTAAATGGCTATGACAATCGAAACGAAGTACAACATCGGGGATGAGGTGTGGGTGTATTACAATATGATGCCTAAAAAGATGATTATTACGCATATCAACTTTTATTGTCGCAAAAGGGGAACGCTTAAAACAGAAATTAGATATGTTTTGGACAATGTCATATCTTTTGAAGAGCGAGTCCTTTTCCCCACCAAAGAAGAGTTGACACAAAGTTTTATCAGATTAAATCGGGTAAAAAAAGAAGATTATGAGGAAGCTATTGGCAACATACCTTGCAACAATAATAATCAGTGACCTAATGAAACATACTACAAAAGATTTTAGCTCGTATGAGTATGAATTGTTAGAAGCACGATTGATGCAAGGAAAATTTGAAGAAGTTGAAGATTATATAAGAAAATATCTATGATACACGAAGAAATCTGCACCTACGAGGTGAGTTTGTTGGCAAAGGAGAAGGGGTTTCCATTGCAAAAGGTTATAAAACAAGATGGTCGTGCTTTCTTTTACGAGCTACCACAATCACATCCCGATTGGGCAAATTGCGATGCTTGGTATCTACCTACCCAGAGCCTACTTCAAAGATGGTTGAGAGAGGAGAAGGGTATAGAAATCTCTATATTGCCGAATAAGTTGAAGACTTATGCGTATTGCGTATGTAATGTTCGTAATCCAATAGATCCATTCTTAAGGGTAAAACAAGGGTACGATACTTACGAGCTCGCCCTCGAAAATGCACTGAAATACGCCCTTGATAATATGATTGAAGAGGTAAAGGTAGCTGCTGTTCTGAATGCTAACAGACGACTTGCTGAAATCCCCAAGTTGGATTATGCTATTTCCGCAAAAGCGGACTACGATAATGGTCTTACAACAGGTTTTGTGGATGGGTCGGAATGGGGATACAATAAGGCTATAGCCAATGTTTGTGGGTGGCTGAAGGCAAACGCACATTTCTGCGTATCCGAGTTTACGGGAACATTGGACAAAGATATGTTGGTAAAAATGATTAAAGAAGAAATGGCAAGAAAATCTGAAAAAAACGAGGGTTAACTATGAAAGAGTTTGGTAAACGATTGTTGATTGTTTTGATGTTCCCATTATGGTATGTTGTTCACATAATATATCAGCTTTTTGTGTTTATCATATTGGGTACTATTTCGGACCTTATCATTGCTCCACTTGTTTATATATTTAGTGGAAGAAATGTATCCGAATGGTGGTTTGCCATATTAAATTTTACGATAAAGAAGCATATACGCTTTGAAGACAAAATAAGAGAATTATGATGGGGTGGCTAAAAAAATACGAAGACAATGGACAGCATACTAAAACAAACTCGCAGACCTGATGTGACCTTCTATCGGAATGGTCGCATCGACATATCGTCTCGTGTAGCCAAGATGCTGCATCTTGATGATGGGGATGTGGTCGATGTGGGTGTGCAAGATGGGGAGTATTACCTCTACATCCGCTCGAAGGCATCCGAGGTGATCGGCCGGCACGAAGCGCAATGCTTCGCATCGAAGCCAAAATCGAAGAACTTCCGAGCCTACAGCAAGCGGTTGTGCGATGCCATACTTCGAGCTACCGCCTCGCCGTTGGCCCGAATCCCTGCCGGTGAGCGTGAGGAGTTTCCGCAGCTCGGAGTAGCCGTGCCGCTCATCATCCGCCTCAATATGGTGGGTTAACAGATAAAACGAACCATAAAAACACGACCTCTATATTTGCCGATATAGAGGTTTTTTATGGTTTCGGAGATCAAATATAGCGGTTATTCCGCAACGCCGTCGGACTACGAATGCCCCGATGGAGACTTGGCAGATGTTATTGGGCTGATGCCCGACGAGGGGTCGCTTGCGCCTATCCAACCGCCTGTAAAGGTGATGGACACACAGTGGGATCACCAACTTATGTTCGTGCATAAGGTCGACACCTACACCAACTTCATCTTTAAGGATGGGGCATTGGGTCTTTTCTGGGCGAAGCAGGGTGGTAGTCCGCAACTCATCAGTACCTACGACGCAGAAATCTATCAGGTGACGGCCATTGGCAACACGCTGGTGGTGCTGACATCGAATGGTATCTTCTACGCTTTGTGGAAGGGGGGCGTAGAAGATAAGTACATCAATCTGGGTCAGATGCCCGAATGTCCCATCTCGTTTGGCTTGCAGGGAGAATCTCGTTACTACTCGAAAATGGATTACGAGAAGAACCCTGATAGCGAAGAGAAAACCAACGGTAAGTTTAAGATTACTTTTGACTCGATAGGAAATCTTAACGATCCATTCACGAAAGAAAATAAAGCGAAGATCACTAATCAGATTTTGGCAAAGGTGAATAAATTTGTCGAGGAGGTTTCGACCTCTGAAAACAGATTTATATTCCCTTTCCTTGTGCGCTATGCGTTTCGTTTATACGACAACTCGCTTTACAAGATTAGTGCGCCCGTGTTGATGCTCCCTTGCACAAAGGTTAATCCGCATTGCTTTATCTACACACCACTAAACAACACGTCTTCGGAGGCGGATATTTTTACAATATCCACGTTGTTGGACTACCAAGCACTCATCAGCGAGACCGAGAAAGAGACTCTTATCTTGTGGAAGGATATTATTAAATCTATTGACATCTTTATATCTGCACCAATCTACACCTACGACCAAAGCGGAGAGTGTGAGCGTTTTGAGCGAGATTTGGGTATGTTTGTTGATGATAGTAGGTTTGTTGGAAAGTTTGTCACAAGCAAAGTACGCAACGCCAATGACGATGCGATGATCTCACAATACTACCAATCTTGGTCGCATAGCGATTTGTGCGGCTATGAGAATGATGGTATTGGCTATAGTGCAACACGCATCGTCTTGCCTGAATTTACCGATGAGGATATTGACAAGAAGATTCGTGATTGCGCATCTTTTTATTTCCTCACATCGATTGACGTAGAAGATATTTCTACAACAAGAAAAGAAGTGCCTATCGAGGATGGTACACTCGCTTCGTTGGTTGTACACGAGGCAATGACCGACGACTATCAACAACACGATACGCTGATCGCCAAACGTGCGCTCGGCTATAATGGCCGATTGAACCTCTCTGGAGTCCAACGTCATTTATTCGAGGGCTTTAATCTTTCCGCAATGACGTGTTATGCCAACGGCAGAAATATATTGAGTTATAGGGTGGTTGAAGAAAACGCCGATTACCCGTTGTATTTTAGTTATACAGAGGAAGGTGTGAAGATTTCGCTCTATTGGGAACTGCACACCGACGAGGGTGTGTTTTTGCTCAAGACGGACAGCAGTTTATTGATGTCCCCAATGGAGGCCGATTATAATTACCTTTACTACCCGGACACCTTTGCTAAAAAACTGATATTTGTTGGGTCAAGAGATTGGCAACAAGGGATGTATAGAACAGCAGAGCCTCATTCAATGCTGAATGGTTCGTTGTGTTACAGGAGTTTACGAGCAGTAAAACCGTCATCGCCAATTGATTCAACACCCACAGTAAGCAATAATGATGTAGCCGTAGTAAATGCCCTGAACAAAATCTACAGCTCCGAGGTAAACAATCCATTCTTCTTCCCCTTGTTGGGAATCAATGCAGTAGGTAATGGTGAGGTTATTGGCATCAGCTCTGCCGCAAAAGCATTGTCGCAGGGTCAGTTTGGTCAGTTCCCCTTGTACGCATTCACTACCGAGGGCGTGTGGGCATTGGAGGTTGCAGCCAATGGTTCGTACTCGGCTCGTCAGCCGATCTCACGAGATGTCTGCATCAATCCCAACAGCATCACGCAGATGGATAACACCGTGTTGTTTGCGACCGACCGAGGCATTATGCTCCTTTCCGGTTCAGAGGCTGTTTGCATTTCCGATATTCTCAATAGCGAGGAGACGATGTCGCTTTATGACCTGCCCTATGGTCGTGAGCTGGCAGCGCAAGAGTTGCAACTCGATGGAGATGCCATCCAAAAAGAGCCGTTCTTGGAGTTCCTCAACGGGCTGAACACGGGGATGATTTACGACTACACCGGCCAACGAATCATCGTCTATAACCAGCAGAAACAATATGCCTATGTCTTCTCTCTGAAGAGCAAGCGGTGGGGTATAATGTACAGCGACATCTGGAAGGGCATCCCTTCGTACCCCAATGCCTATGCACAGGTGCAAGGTGTAGGTGTGGTGGACTTCTCGATCATCAACCACGAGAACGTGCAGGGTTACTTTGTAACTCGCCCTCTGAAGATGGAGACGAAAGATATACTGAAGACCGTGAACACGGTGATTCAGCGTGGATACTTCAATAAGGGCGCAATAAAAAGCGTGCTGTGGGGATCGAGAGACCTTCGCTCGTGGCATTTGGTGGCCTCCTCGGTTGATCACTATATGCGTGGTTTCCGAGGAACTCCCTACAAGTATTACCGCATTGGTGGTTTCTTCCAACTCGAAGCAAAAGACCGCATCTTCGGAAGCACGGTGCAGTTCGAGCCGAAGGACAACAATCAGCCGAGATAGAAAAAGGGCGCAGAACAAACTGCGCCCTCCCCAACAACAATACAAAAAAACTAATCACCTAACCGCCACCTTAAAAGGGCGTTTGAGTTCTTCTTATTCTTCCCATTCGAGCGTTGAGCCGCTCCATAATCTGGCTGTGTGCCTCATCCATCTTGTTGCCCCAATTCACCGAGCTTTCGGGTTTTGTGATGCTAAACCAATCGGTCAGCACTCGACACACTAAAAACTCGTGAAGCAATCCTGCAAGCAGCGTCACCGTAGTCTTGGAGAACTGCTCCGGAACGGAGAGTGTATAGACATACTCCGTAGGCTCGGTGAGTATATCATCACGCTCCTCCATTTCATTACACTCCACCTTGCTATAGGGGTATAAGGCCTCTACGGTTGCCGCATAAGCGAGGTTAAGCACTCGGCTAACTCGGTCGATGTTGCCCTGCTCGGCTATGTCCAATACATAGTGTCGTGCCGGCTCCGTTCCCTCTTGTATCAGATCGCCCTCGATATAGGCATAGTTCTTGATGTCATAGAGGAGTTCTTTACGGTGAAGCGTTATCTTAATCGTCTTTCTTTTCTCTTGCTTAATCATAGCGTACTCTCGGTGTAAGTGGGTCGCACAGGGCGTGTGCGGTGGTAGATTTTCGTAACGGCATCATCCAAGAAGCTGACCGCCTCCTCCAAGTATGAGTCAGTCTCCGAGCGGTTTACAAGTCGAAACCATTTGCTCGTGACGAAGAGCGCAAAGTAGTTGAAGAGCGACGATTGAATGCTCTTGACGAGCGTGTCGTCAAAGGCATCGGGGAGGTTCAACTTCACCGTGTAGTTGTTGCTCATATCAACCTCACGCTTTAACTCGTGGTTGCTTACCTCCGAAATGTAGTGTTTTAGTGGCGCAGTTGCTCCATCGCACGCTGCAACCCAAAACCGCTCAAGCATAAGTTGGTCTGCATCTTTGGTGAAGATGCGATTGTATGCGCCCTCCTCGCCCTGCAGCTTCGCACCTACATAGCTTGTGGTCTTGGCCACCTCGTCGTACACATCGGCCTTATTTATAGTAAGCGTAACATCCTTCATATCGCAAAGGTATGTTCCCACAACCAACCATCCTCTTTATTTATTAACAAAGAAAGTTGCACCCTCTACTATCATATAGAATAGATAGTCAGGAACATCCTCGGTGAGTTGTCGCACAAAGAAATCAATGTTCTCCATCGTTTTTGCATTTACAATTTTGAGAGCAGCAGATAAAAGAGTGTACGTCGTCGAATAACAATGCGTTCAGGTCGCCCGTAAGATAGGCAACTTCTTCTCCGTGAGCATCGACTCCGCACGCATCTATTATATCATCGACCAAATGTCTCAACTCGTGCTCGAAAGAGTTAAGAAATTGTGCAGGGCTGGACGATAACCCTACCACAACCAGACTCCTTCTGTATCGCTTATTGGTATAGGTGAGTCCTGTGTCAAGGTTGCCTCGCCATAGATGTAATTTTGCTTTTCTGTATATCTTCTCTTTGCAGTCGAGCGACTTCAAATCGGACAATATACGCTCGGTGCGATAGCAGGTGACGGCATAGTATATCCGCACCCACCATCGACACCTCCGTATATATACATCCGTAACATTCATTACATCATATCTTCCCAAATGATTGGTCTTCCGGAGCCTATGCAATCTGCATAGAATCGAGTGAGAGGAAGACCCTCGTAGCCATCAGGATCATCAATATACTCCTTGACGAATACAGCAATATGCTGTTCGCCAATCGATCGAGGATGATCTGCTTTGGCCATATTAGCAACATACACAGAATCGTACCCGACATTGTTTTCGAGTTTGATATTCTGCTTTTCAAACATAGCCTCCAACTCTTCTTTTTGTATAGGAGCGGCAAGAGGCTTCATCATCGACACCGCCCAATCGCACATCTTCTTTGAGAAGTGCCACCCGTAGTTAGACAAGTAGGCTGTCATCGCTTCGGGCATTCTTTCATAGCTATCCAATCTGTCCATAGTTGTTAAGATTAAGGGGAGGGGCGAAACGCTCCTCCCCTGATTGTTCGTTAGCGACGGCGGCGGCGTTCACCATAACCACCATCTCGTTGTCCGTAGCCTCCTCGTTCTCCGAAGCCACCCATCGCACCATCGAAGTCTCGCTGGCCGAAGCTCTCCTCCTCGATAGCTTCACAAAGCTCCTCGAACATCTCCTTCATCTCGTAGGCGATCTCTTTTGCCTTCGACTCGTGGCCTTCACGCATTCTCATCATTCTCCAGCCCATAGTTAGTCGTTTTTGGGTTTCATCGTCTTGAACATCTCCTCCATCATCCTCTTGATTTCGGCTACCTCCCCCTTGATTGTCGAGAACTCCTTTGCTCGTTCTGCCTCTTCTTTGGCTTTAGGATTCAGAGCCATCAACATAGAGTCACATAACTCTACATTCTTGCGATGACGCTCCACTTCGCTTAAAGCCCTTTGGCTTGCACTCTTGAAATTCTCGATCTCCGCCAATATCGCTTCACGGTTTTCGCTCATAACTACGCCTGTTTCGCCATAGTCAAAGACGGTTAAGTCCGCAGGGACCTCCCGAAAGGTGACGTTCTGGCTCTCATTTTTAACCGTTATATCTACAACGTTGGTGGTCCTCGGAGGCCACATAGCTTGTGTGGTAGCATCCATTTTAGTTCGGATGGCCGAAACGTTTACTACGTCATAAATGACCACTTGAGGTGTGGTTTTATCCAGCACATACAAAGGAGCGCCTGTTCGAAGATTATGAAACATAAGTTAAACTTTTAATTGATTTTACGTAGTGGTTCCGGGGGTTGTGGTCGCAGGAGCAGCCGTACCCGATGTAAACTCCAAGAAGCGGATCTCGCCTGTTGCCTTGTTGATATAGGCAAAACGAACCGCAACACTCGATACGTCACTGCCAACAATCTGTGTGCTTTGCGAATCGAGGATAGCCACCTTTCTTGTACCGGATGTAGCCCCCGTAGTCGTAAGGGTTGTCGTACCATTGTGCGGCACAACAATCGTCACGGGTAACGCCTCACCACCAGCAGGAGCCGCTGTATGTACTCGAAGCAACACAATCGATTCACACGGCAGTTGAGCATAGCAGTATGGGTTAATACCATAATCGACGCTCTCCTCGGTCACCTCGACGGCGTTCGTTGATAGCACATAGATACCTTCCACATCCAAGCGTGGAATCTGCGAACCACTCGGTCTGACAACTTGCGGATGCGGCATCCACCAATAAGGGTTATACATAGCAGGGAACATAGTTACCTCCTTTCCTTATTGGTTAGAAACCTCCATAACCACCACAGCCGCAGCCGTAACCCGAAAACGATACAGGTGTGCTGTAGCTTACAGGGATGTAGCTACCTGCCGCCGGAATGTACGGAATCTTGGCAACAGGAGGCTGGTTGCACTCGATAGCGGCCAAACGCTGACTCAAATCGTTCAGCGTAGCCGTAACCGGAGCGATAGCCTGACCTACGACACCTGCCGTGAAGCTGTTCTGATGCTCAAGGTTGAGCTGCGTTGCCAAAGTCGCATTCTTCTCACGCAGTGCATCGATCTTGTCAAGAAGATTCGTCTTCTCCAGAGCGTCGATGCGAGAGGTGATAGCGATGGTTTGGTCTTTGATCGCACCCTTTACATCGCAGAAGCCCGACTGCATCTGACCCTGCACCTGATGCAGAGCCTCCTGAATCTGGCCAATCGAGCAGCCAAGCTGCGTCGAGAGGTTCTGAATTGCGTTGGCGTTTCCCTGCAATGCGCTGGCGAAATACTGCTGACCGCAGTTGCCGTCACCGTTCCAACCGCCATTGCGGAGGAGCAGCAGGAATACAAACCACCAAGCGAAACCACCGCCGCCAAAGCCGCCCATACCGCCGTTGTTCATAGCCATCACCAGATTGGGGTCAAGGCTCGGAGTGCTGTTTGCCCCATCGGGGAATACAATTGTCTTTTCCATTTTCTTTCTTTTTTAATGTTAAACAATAAGCAATCGTTGCGCATTGATTACATCGCAAAGGTCGGGAATGGAAGACGGCTACGGAAGTGATTTCTTGCGACTTACTTGCGGATTTTTTGCAAATTACTTGCAGGGGCGTGGAGAAAACAAAAAAAGATACCTTCAACCGGAGCGGAAAGGTATCTCTTTGTAGCGAGATTTTGTGTTGGCGCACAATAAGGCTTCTCACCTTATCTTAAATTCTCTTTGCAAATATAGCAATTATTTTTGTTCTGGAAAAATTTTCGCAAACTCATTTTCTATCCGTTTGAAGTTAAACTCAAACGATTTGAGCATACGTTTGTCGCCGATCGTCGAAATCTTTTGGCAGACCGCTTGCCGGCTGATGCCGAGCTTGTCGGCAATGTTTCTGGGTGACATTCCTGCCCGGGAGCAGAAGTAGGCTACCATTTGACGAGCGTTTACGGCATCGTCAAGGCGTGATTTAGATTGAATGAGGATAGTGGAAATTTCGGTCTCCTCGGCTACGAGGCGCAGAACCTCCTTATATATTTTACACATAGTAATAGCGTATTTAGATTTTAACAATTAAGTATTACTTAATAGTTGGAGTTGTTAAATAATACTTGACAACTGAACACAGTTATCCCTGCAACGTGCATTTTCTGCACATTGCTATCAAATACGCATCGAGGAGACATCGCCCGTCCACATCTCGGAGTGTCGGGCAGCTTCAGACTTTATGATGGGCTTGAGGCTGAAGAGCCGCAAGCATTTAATACGGATGACCGTGAAGCGACGAAGAATTGTCGCTTTGAGTAAGATTGTAAGTGAGAGGGACTTCTGGGGTGATTGGTATGCTACATCCTCTATAGGCTCATCAAGATACTGCCCACCATCAGCCACTACCGCAAACGACGGCTCCTCGATTGTGTTCAAATCGTGGATCATCGGCAGTAGCAGCGTGATGATGAGCATATATTCGATGTAGCGTTTCATACGATTAGTATTCCCACCAAAGGAAGATAAGGTCGGCCATATTGTAGTTATTAGGGTTAAGGTAAAATAAGGTGTTGCCTAATTATACTTTGGGTTATCTAATGGTTGCCTAATCAAGATTTTTGAAAGTTTTTCAAAAATCTTCAAATACTTTACAGATAGACAAACGCCTGCACCACCAAACCACCGAAGATGGTAGCGACCAAATCCCACCAATTGAGCTTGTAGGTGCGGAAGAAGTCGTAGGCTTCCTTTGCAAAACCTGCCACAATCACGGGCAGGATGCAGACCTCCAAGCCGAATGCGATGTGGAAGAGTGCGGCAATCACCAACCCTGCGATGAAGTGCCAATACTTGTCGATCCCGATGCCTCGAAACCAACCGAGGACTTTTTCGTAAATCTTTTTCATAGCTTGTTTTATGTTTAGTTTAATGCTCACTTTTTCTCAATTTTTAAGCACGTCCATTTCGACCTGCTCAAACTTTTCGATTTTTTGGGCACGTTAGAACGATATGAGGTTGTAATTCAGACCCACGCCCACATACGGCGATAGCCCCTCACGGCTCAATCCGTAGCCAACCTGCACGCCGACACCCCATCGGCTCGGCTTCGTTACTACCTGCGTGCGATAGACCGTCTTCGGATATACCTCCATCCGCTTCAGCGATACCTCGTACCCATCCACCTCGCATCGGTAGAGGCTATCGGCAAAGGTGTATCGACTAATCGGCACGGCCACCCTCACCGTGTCACGAACTACCAACGTGTCGGTGCGAACCACCTCCACGCTCGGCAGGGTGCGATGGACAACCTTCACACGCTCGATTGTGTCGGCCACCACCTCACGCTGTACAATGGTGTCATACTCGACCCTCTCCACCTCCACCACATCGGGCTGGGCGAAGAGCTGACCGAGGAAGAAGGCCACCACCAAAGCGGCTATATAGGTTGCGTTTTTCATCCTTTGAATTCGTAGATTTTCTGCTCCAAGCCATACTGCGGCAGGACATCAATGTGCAACCACGATACATCCTTCTCCATTCGTATGGCGTAGGGCAACAGGTGGGCTTGCTTCTTTATCTTCTCTCTCGCTTCCCCTGCCGTCATTCCATCGACCGTAAAATCCCCAGCTTTGCCGAGGATGTGGCTCGACATATAGAAATCGTCTTGACCCTTTACGATCTCGCACATATTGCAACGCAAGCCTCGCTGGTGCATCCCATTGTAGTTGCACAACATCGGTCGTTGGAGAATATGCTTTCGCACCACCAACACCGTGTGCAGATAGGCCGTGTCGAGGAACTGCCACGCCTTCTCTCCCCACTCCGCAACAGAGTGACTGCACACCAACTCCTCAATCGAGAAGAACTGCCGCAGCTCGGCGATTATCTGTCGTCTTTCCATAGTTTACTCCTCCTTTTTCTCTTCCTCCTCGACCGTGATGGCCTCCTCGATTTCGGGACGACCGAAGAGACGGGCAAAGAGCTTGAATACATCAATATGAATATGCACTCCTCGGTACTCGAAATAGTTGTTAAAGATGCTCGTCAGCTCGATGGCGCAGACGACTGCAAAGAGAACATACGACAACACGGGAACGTGGAGCGACGATCCGAATGCAAAGCCCATCATTCCTGCCAACGTAATCCAGCAGATATAGTCCACCAACTTGTTAATCGACCTGCGGAGCATCCTCGACCTGCGTATTTTCTCGCCTCGTGCTTTGGCCGCCTTCACGCCAAAAACACAATCCGTAATAATCAGCACCAAAGCCAAGATGATGAACGGAGCCAACCCAACGTAGAAGTCCACGATGGGCGCAATCACCGTTGCCGTTGCGCTCCCGATGATGTTTCTTTCTTGCATCTCTACAACTCGTTGCATTTTTTTTACTCTTCGTTAATTATCGTTTCGCCCTCCTCGGTCGTCTCCTCTACGGGAGCGTCAATCAGCTCGTAGTCGTCGGCCGTCTCCCAATGCGGCTCATCGAGCTTCACGCCACCAATGTAGTAGGTGTATCCGAGCAGCGATTCCTCGGTCATCATTCCGTCTGACTTTCTTCGCCAGACCTTGCCCTCAATCTTGGGCAGTTGTTCGTGTTGTCTTTCCATATTCTTTAGTTTTTATCCGTTATACTCACTCAAAGGTTTAATCTGAGCTGCGTATTGCGTCCAATTCGTAGCCGCTTTGTACGCATCGACCGAAGCGTCTGGGACGTAGATGTAGCCCGTGCCGCTTGCGATGGGGGTATCAGTGAAGACATAAGACCCAAGTGTAGGTGGTGTTGATGCTTTGCAAATGAACGAATTAAGCGATGAACACCCCAAAAAAGTTCTATTGCCTATTGATGTCATTGTATCAGGGAACTCAACGTCCTCAAGCCCTGTGCAACCCTCAAAAACACCTTGTGCATAAGCGCCCGAAGCTGTCGATTTTATTTTGCCAAATTTCGCTTTGGTAATCTTCTTGCAATTATAAAAATTAGCAACGTCGATGCGTCCTGCAAGATTAGGCAAATTGATTTCACCCTCCCAATTAGTGCATTGTGCAAAAATAAAAGTACCGTATAAAAGTTCGATAGATTCTGGCAATACACATTTTGCCATATTCGAGCATTTATAAAAGCTAAACGCTGATATTGACTTACACGATGTCCCAATTTCCACTTCCTGTAAATTTAAGTTTTCGCTGAATACGCCGTGTGATGATATATTTAAGTTTTCGGTGGTCTGACCCAAGACCTCTATCGACGGCAATGATATTTTTGTAAACAACGCCTTGTGAAAAGCTCCAATGCCAATCGTTGTGCAGTTGCTTAAATGCAGTTCTCCGTCCAACGGGCAGGTCGAAAAAGCGTAGCTTGATATAGATGTCAAAGCATCAGCGAATTGCACCCTATTGAGAGCTGAGTATTTGTAAAATGAATACGTACCGATTGTAGACAACGTCTCTGGCAACACCACTTCCTCAAGCACACTCTTATCGCCGAAGTTTTGCGTGCTCGACGAAGCCGTCGGCAGAGCCGTAATCTTACCCAAGTCGCTTATCTTCTTAATCTTCACTCCATAGAAAGCATTTTGTCCAAGACTCGTCAAGTTAGGCAACGAAAGGTCGTCGATTTCGAGAGAGGTGCAACCGGAGAATGTTCTGCCGTTGATTGCCTCCACGTTGGAGAGACCACCCACATACTTCAAAGCAGAACACCCATAAAATGCGCCGAATCCCATATTTATCAACGTAGACGGGAGCTTTATTGACACAAGATTTGCGCAATTATTAAACTCGCCATTAGTACTCAAAGTGCCCGACGATGCGCTATCGAATTTAGTTACCCCCGTAAACTTCTCGAACTCGTCGAAGCTCGTAATCTCGGTGTTGCCCTTAAACCACGTTCCAATGCTCGTCACCGCCTCTGCATCAGCTACGGTTACTCCAATACCATCACCAACGCCTTTTGCCAACAGAACATCCAACACCGCTTGGTCAGCAAAGCGAATATAGTACCCACCTTGAATATCCAACGTGATGCGACCGGCATAGAGGTCGGAAACAATCTTTGCGGTATCCTCATACACCGAGCCGTTAACGTGGAGTGTACCCTCCAAGAAGGGGATGATGCTATTGTCTGCATTGCCATTCTCATCGATGCCATAGAAGCCTCCCTCGGCAAAGATTGCCAAGAGGTCGATATCGGTTGCATCGCCATAGTAGTCGAAGCCAATGATGCGGATATTCTTCAGCGAGGTGGTCTCACCCGTCAAGGCAACCTTCATAAGCGCATAGCCGTCAAGGTTGGGGTTGCCCTCCACACGCAGGTAGGTCAGCGCATTAAGCGTGTTATACTTCAATCCCTCCTCATTAAGAATCGGGAGACCCACAAGCGAGAGGTTCTGGAGTGTATCAGGCAACTCAAACTCGGTAATTTTGCACCCATCGGGAAGCAGAATCTCCGAGGCCGAAGAACCACCGAACAACGCCTTTCGCAAACGAGGACACGCTTTCAGGCTCACCGATCCTGCAAGGTTCGGGGTGTTGCGTGCATCCACCTCCATAAGGCTGGGGCAGTCGTTGATGGTGAGGGTCGAAAGTTCGGGGTTGCCAGCAACAGCATCACCCACCTTTAGCTTCTTGAGTCGCTTGCTTCGCACAGACAGGGCAGGGTTCTCGGCATAGAGATTAATCTTCGAGAAGTCGCCAATGTCGCTCAAGTAGTCCACACCTTGAATGTAGATACTCGTGTCGCCATCGGTCGAAACTGCAATCGTTGCCGTATCTCCTGCGTTCACTCGGCCATTAGCACTCTTGCTATCCGAGTCGCCCACAAGAATTGTAGGATTCATATTCACGATGGGCGTGAGGTTGAAGACATTCTCGCCTTGCGCAGGTCGGAATGCAATCTGCCCCGTCGAGGTATCTTGGTCGTTACCCACACCAAAAGCCCCAAAACCATACATCGAGGCCATAAAGAGGAAGCGCAGCTCCACCCACGCACGTTCTGCCTCGTAGTGGTTACCCAACGACTGACCAAGCGGATGGACACCCGGAGAGTCGTACTGTCCTTTAACCATTGCTGCCCACGCATCCTCATAGGTCCACTCGGCATCGAGGTTGTAAGCCGAGGCAGGTAAGTAGCCCTGCGCCTTATCCCAGAAGTAGTGACGGATGCAACCGATACACTTCTCGATGAGAGACTCTCCATAACCTGTCGGGCAGAGGTTGGCCATTGCGGTCATAATCTCACGCATCATCGAGCGAATCTCGGTATCGTAGTATTGCTGAATGTTGAGCCAATGGTAGGAGTTGTTGCCTCGGAAGAGGTGCGTGATACCCGACTTATCGCCATTCATCAGCGAGTAAATCTTATTGGCCAATCCCTGATTGTTGATGTCAAACAGGGTGTCAAGGTCATCTTGTCGCCAACGCCAACGAGA
>JAEIGA010007432.1_pt1 | contig 16650 bp, 20 predicted proteins | sample 9270691 | NCBI WGS metagenome assembly JAEIGA01 (sample SAMN17057246, study PRJNA624740) | gut metagenome | biome: biome; isolation source: fecal sample | host: Bos grunniens | place: China: Xizang | collected 2019
ATCTCCGAGGTTTTCTCTGATTTCACCGCCTGCCATTTGGATAGCAGAGGGAACAATATAATCGTCATCCCTAAAGAGATTTTGGATGCCAGTTGCGAATTGATCGATACCTGCTCCAAAGCCAAACAAGACTCCAAGTGTCGTGGAATCACCAACGGAATCAACATATACGCCTGCCATCCTTTGGTTCAAGGTCTCCTCAAGCGACTTGAAATACTCGTCAGCCTTGTCTTGCCCATATTTTGCGAGGTAGTAACTGTATACGCTGATCTCATCGTCATTCATATACATATAAGGAGCAATCTCATTGGGGTTCATTGTGAGAAGAGTGGATAACGTATTTGCATCACGAGCATAGGTAGCCATGTTTTTGATTTCTTCGTTACCGAATCTCGCTACATTTACCTCTCCCGTCTTGAAGTTGAACCAATTTGCCGCGAGACCCTTTTGTCCGTCCCAAGTAGATGGGTTTTCGATGGCGAGTCCTTGCTTGGAATACTCCTTATAATCATCTGCGTTTAGTGCATCCTGATGGAGTTTTCTGTTGTCTGCTTGCACTTTCCAAGCGTACTCGTAGTCATGCTCTGCCATTGCCTTTTCGGGATCTTCGAGATAAGCCTTTATAAAGTCTTCTTTCTTCTTCCACCCGTCATATTGCTCTTGGGAGTCGAACATCTCCCTCACTTGTGCCTCGCCCAAATACGAGTCATAGCTTTTGCTCATTTGGTCAACGGTGGTAAAAAGCGTATTGTAAGTATCCCCGTCAAGATAGTTTTTATAGGACTCGACCTCTCTCTTGAGATTGCTGATGTTTATGGTATTCTCCCTCGTTGCATCCAACGTGGTCTTGAGCGCACCTTTTCCCCAAGATGGAGAAGTTGAGTTTTTTTTCATCGCATCGAGTTCCGCATCGATCCTCTTGGCGAGGTCGGTAACAATGGTCTTGGAGTTATTCTGTTTTCTGCTTTTGTAAGCATCCAAAGCAGAGGTTACTTTATTGTTTTTCGCCTCTGTTTTCTCCTGCTCTTTTTTCTTGCGTTCCTCTCTCGCCTTCAACGCTTCCTGTACTGTACTCATAACTACACCTCCGTTATAGTTTAATGTCCAAGCTTACCCCTTGCACCTATAGCTGCATAGGATATCATATTTTTAGGAATGAGACCATTTTTGATCATGCGATTAAGTTCATCTTCAGCAGCACTCTTTTCATCGCTATTCCTAATCTGAGCAAAATAAGATTGCCAATCGGATGCATCCCAATCCGAATAGGTTTCTTTTGGCTCGACAGGTTCGGGGTTACTACCAACGCTGCCGCCGTTACCTCCACTGCTCGTCACGTTATTTTTTTTTTGATCCTCATGCTGTTGCATCCTAAAAGCCAAGTCCTCGTTGTACTGCCTCTGTCCCTTCTCAAAGTTCTTCAACCACTGCTCGTCAGTTATAGCGTTGCGATGCTCGGTATATGCATAGTTCTTATCATCGGCATACTGACCATATGCGAAGTCTCTCTCGGTGGAGTATTTATTGTAGTCGTAGGTACGCTCTGCATCGTATCGACCTGTGAGGTAGTCTCTCTCGGTCTGCCAATCTCCTACAGAGTCTCTGTGTCTTCCGTAGTCCTGCTCTTCCTGCGATCCGAGCATAGCATACTGATTGTAAAGTTCTTGTCCCTCCTGGTTGTAGCGGTCATACGCCATCTGATATAGTTCAGGAACGATGTCGTTGAGATTTTCCAGTTGTGCGTTGTAGGCTTGCTGACCTACGCTCTGTGCATAGGAGTTGCCATAGCCTCCCGTCATAGCAGAGGCTTGCCCAATCGTGTCCTGCATAGCCATCTTGCCTTGCTGAGTGGACTTGTCCTTGTACTGATTATAGAAGGCATCTCCGTTGAGGTCGTAAGAGAACTTCTCTCTGTTGAGAATCTTGTTGATGGTATCGTCAAGCTGGCTCTGCCACTGAGACTTATACTCGCCCGGCTTCTGCTGTAACTGCGCATCGAGGGCAGACTTGGCTTGAGCGACAATATCACTCTCTGCATAGTCATCGAAAGAGAAGTCGTTGTACTCAAAATTCGTCTGAGACGGAGAGAGGCTATATCCTGCCTTGCCCCAAGTGTTTGCACCGACTATGCCATCAACTGTAAGTCCGTTCTTCTGCTGATAATCTCTTGTAGCGGCATAGGTCTTGTCACCGAAGTCTCCATCAACGGAAAGACCATAACCCTGCGTATTGAGGAACTCCTGCCACCGCTTTGTCTCGTCACCCTTCGCTCCCTTTTGAAGCGTTGAACTATAATATTTAGCCATTTTATCCTCCTGTATAATAAATTATTTCCATCTGCCTATTGCCCTTATAGCAATAGTTAAATCCACTGTCTGTGGGGTTGCTCTAATAGGAAATAGGCTACAAGTCTGATCCTTTGTGGTCTCTCCTACTGTTTCAACCGTCAAGCATCCTCCGCCATTGCTCGCTTGAGCGAAATAGTGTGCCACGGGTGTATCTGCGAATAGTCCTTTAGGGAACTGTTGCTGATAATTGACAGCCGTTTCGTAGAGGCTTCCCCAAGGGGTTGCAATCGCTGCACCTGTTATCGGGTATAACCCCCAACATTCTGCGATGCCACTATGCCATTTGCGGTAAGACCATATGCCTTCCATTCCCTCTTCGATGGGGAAGTCGGTAATCGTGCCACCTCGGATCGTTACAGCATCATAAAATTCAGCCGCCCACGCACACTCAAAGCCATCCTTCTCGCTATACTTTCCGAGAGCGAGAAAACCCTTTCCTTCATGCGAGTCTATTTTATCTGTAGGTATATAGAACTTATCATATACCACATCGCTGATATCGTCCTTGGCACACACCTGTACCTCGTAGGATGTATTGACAGCCAAAGCACCGCCAAGCAGAGGTGTGGAATCAATAGAATTCGTTGACAGGTCTTCCTTGGAAAGGATCGTCTGCCACCCGGAGAACTCACCTGCCGATGGTCTGTACCTTACCGCAATTTCACAGAAATTCTGTTGCTCTCCCGATACGACCCTACTGTAGCTTCGTCTCGCCTTCACCTTCAAGTATGTACCCGAATCTGATATATTCCCCTCGTCATCGCATCTTGCACATATTATGTCAGCCTCGCCATCCAATGCCATTATCTTCGGTTTTCCGTAAGCTATGACATTTATATACTCTGTGACCGACCCTGTGATACCTCTTGAATCCGTTGCGGTTATTGTAACGGCAATATCACCATATCCCGATAGATATTCCGAGGTGTTATCATCCGCAGAACCATAGTTCTCGCCCTCTACGCTAATGCTGTAAGACGTAATATTTGAGCCGTGTCTGCCTTCAGCTGTGAAATCTGCCTTCACTCTGCTCTTTCCCTGTATAAACAGGGAGTTGAAGGGTGAGGATAGGGTGCTTATTGGTCTTAGCGCGTTTATGGTTATGTTCGGCTGAGTATTGGGTTCGGAAGGCACATATACCTTGAGGGATATGGTCCTATTGCCGATATTGCTCTCACCGCTAAAGGTATATAGCCTGAATGTAATAGTCATCTGCCTATCATTTGGAATATTACTCATAAGGCTGTAAGGAATAGTCCAAGTGAAAGAGTCCTCAATCCCCGGCACTATTCCCACCTCAGCACCACCATTGACCGAGTAGTACAGATGATGAGTGAAGTTATTTGATTGACGATTGGTGTATATAGTTATTGCCTTGCCGACATCTACGCTTTGTGACGATAAAGACGGAACGCTTACCCTCGGTATAGTTTGAAGTGCGATGCTCTGAGATCGTTCAACCTCTCCCGCGCTGATGCCCGTATCCATCCAAGTCCGTACACTAACCATTCCCGTTCCGTCATCCTTGTGCTTTACAGTTATGGTTTTATCCAAGATGGTTACTGTGCTATTCTGCGGAAGTGTGTAGGTGACAGCGTATGTTGTTTCCGCGCCGCCATTTATAGACACATAGTAATAAGCCGTTTTTGTATAGCCGTTCCAAGAATCCCCTGTTTGCTTAGATGTCCACACTATGCGGATGCGTGAAGAATTATCCTCGATATTTTGGCTACCTTCAATCTCTGTTACCGATAAGTTCTGATATACCGCCATTATCCTTCACCTCCTTTGTCTACCCACCTTTTCACGATGCTACCATCTGTAAGCACCGTTCTAACAAAACCACCCATACGGAATGTTCCATTCACCTCAACGTGATTGATGTAAAGTTTTCTGTCACTGATATAGGCTACCTCGTTATCGTTCTTGTCATAGAAGGAGAGCTTATCCGAGGTGAATCTTGCATATTTATCAAAGACTTCGACTCCGTCAATCATCGTCCTTTGCCCGATCTCAAGACCATATACGGGTACTTCATTCTCGTCATAGTAGAGCAATCCCCGTCTTATATTGGCATTCACCGCTATAAGGGTATGGCTGATATCCTCGATATTACCCCGAATGTCTTTAAGGTTGCTGTCAACCTCGGTCTTAAGACCTTGGATGCTATTATCAAGTCCGCTTGCTATCTCTTGGATATTAGTGAACTTCTGCTCATTAGCTACAGAATTATTCTTCATATCCTGAGATGTCTGTTGTATGAATGTGCCAAAGTCAGACTCGGCTACATAAACACCCTCAAGCCTATGGTTTATCTCCTCATAATAGGCATTGACGATATCTGCCGACTTGATTATAAGAGCCTTGACCGCATCGAAGGTGGCTTGTCCGTCTATCGTGGTAGAGGGTCTTGAGGTAATATTATTGACCACGACTTGAGCCTCTTTTTCACCCTTACCATCCATAGCGTTAAATGCCCACTGCAACTGCTCCACAAGCTGATGCATATAGCTCTTCATCTGTGCCAACTGCTCCCTTTCGGAACGACCCGTGATATTTGGATATCGTAAATCAATACTCATCAAATATCACTTCCTTCCGAAATGGTCTTGCAGATGGAGAATATCTTTGCCTCGCCATATCCTTCAAAGCGAAGCCTCAAGTGATCACATCTCTTCGGTCTTACGGGAACAGCAGAGGTACGAAGCGAGGTAGCCACTATAGAATGCAGAGGCTCCCATATACCACTTGAGTCATACTGAATATAGATATGCACTCTCGTTCCCACGGGCATTGATATACGGACATCCATACGGGAGATATACTTTCTGTCGGGGGAGTCCGTTCCTATGATACCCGTCTCTGCCATCCACTCTATCGGTGTGTTCTCTTTGCCTTCGCTACCAAGTATCGACTTTATCATTCCTAAGTAATTGTCTATGTAGTACAGATCTCCACGACAAGCACAGAAGGCATTTGCTCTTGTGTTATCCTCTCTGTGCCACATTCCTCTCACGGTGTCATATACAAACAAGTGACTTACATAAGATGCATCATCCATTGAAATGTAGTATTTATTACCGAGAGATCCTGCAACGGCATTGTGATACGCTATGTCTCCAAGAGCGGAGGATACCTCTATAGGCAATGAGCCATCATAAGCACACACAGCAGACCGAGATTTGTAATAAAGCACCTCGTTGACTATGGCAAGGCTCTTGGAGCATCCCTTTTGAACTCCTCTGCACGTTGTGGTCTGTATCTGATAGTTCGCAGGGTAGTTACCATATACCTTGTGAACACAATTTTCCTTGAAGAAGAGCGGATATCCGAGGTGGGTGATCGCTCCTGTAAACTGTCCGTCAGTACCTACCGAAGCCGCATAGGAGTCGGTGCTGATACCTGCGAAGCAGTTCCAATTCTTGAAGTCTCCGAGCTTTGAAGCGTAAATCTCATTTACCACCTCGCCACCTACCGCAGTGCCATATCTGCATCCCCACAAGCGGTTCTCAGACTCAATGATAAAGTCCATATTTGGCATCCTTCGCTCTATGGTAATTGGGGTTTCCTGAGTTATCACCGTGTCAATAATGCCCGTTACAACGATGTAATTATCACCCTTCGCCCAAATCACCGTTGTTTTTTCATTGATATCCTTCAGGGCGGTATCCTCAATGCCCTTGATGGTAACTCCGTCATTGACCGCAAAGGCATCAAATATACTTGCATCTGTGCAGGATATCTTTATATATGTCGTAGCAACAGTTACCCACATTGCACTTGTGGTGGAATACTGCTTTAATGTATGGGGTGTGCTTGATGTATCCAACCAATAGTCCATGCTTTTAGGATCTACAGGCTCAGTATTGGACTTCGTTGCTTCGTACTTGCTTCCGTCTATCGTACAGAGTTCAAATGTTACTGTACTCTGCGTGGTAACACTTGCCTCTATATTTCCGCAATCGCTATGATCGGAGGTGTTGATGTACTTCTTATCGGGCATTATGATAAGATATGCTCCCATAGAGATCAGTGTCTTCTCACACTTGGTAGAACCTTCCTTGAAGTTGACACAGGTTGCTCTGTTGGGGCAGGTGTTGCACTCCGTATATAGTGTCATCTTCGCCTTATCGACATCCACAGGCTTTGTATTTTCATATAAAGTGTCACCTTCCACATAGAATAGCGAATCCTTGGCTATAAGTCCCAAGGCACCGTTATCTGTGGTGGGTGTTGCATATACTCCTCTGTTGGGGCGAGAAGAGAGGACGGGATAGAAAGATGAGGTAAGGTTCTTCATATTGTAGAACTCGCCTGCACCGATGCGAAGGTTATGGTTGTAGCCTCCGAAGGCATCTATCATCTGTCTTGTCGTTTGTATTGGCTTCAGCTTGGGTAAATACATCCTCTCTCCTCCTCTTAAAAGAATTTGAACTTCTTGCCCTTGGGCATATGGGTTCTGTTGTAGTAGTTCTTGAAGTTGGCATATGCAGTGTTATACATATCCATCGTGTTTTCGTATCTGTCGTACTCGTCATTGGCGTAGTCAATCTGTGCCTCAAGCCAATGGACGTATATATGGTCGTGCGGAGCAGGGACAAGCAGCTCCGTTGCAAGGTCGGTGTTCTCATTGTATCCGTTGAATACGACACCCTCACCGCCCTCATGGGTATCTATGATTTCTGTTTTAATCAATCCGTCCAATGTGGATAGCCATCTGATTTTATCGACATCCTCATAGGTATTAGGCTTCACTTGATTGGCGCGGTTTAATGCTTCACTGATGGTCATTTGAACTCTCCTATTCAAGTAAAGGGGAGACACACATATATCTCCCCTTTCTCTTTATTTAATGATTAGCATTGGCAGAAGCCTGTGCTTCAAATGCCATTGCCTTTCTCTGCGATTGTTCGCTGTGGGTCAGAACCTCTGCGACAAAGTCGGGAACTTCCACCTCTTCGCCTCTTTTGATGAGGTAACTTCTGCCGTTTACAGCGACATAGACGTCTTCCTGCTCATGTCTTGAGAGAGGGAGAACGATTTTAACCTTTTTCGGTTTGGTTGAAGTAGTTTCTGTTGCCATTATAGCCTCCTTCTAATGGTTGGGGAGGGGATTACCCTCCCCATAGATGTTGATTAGTTCTCTTCGGTGATTTCCCCGGAGAGAGCAGACTTGGACTCGATTCTCATGAGGTAAGGCTGAACAAGAATCTCTGCACACTTGATAGCCTTCCAACCGATGGACGAACGCTGATTGAGTGCATCGGCAACACCGGACGAACCAAGCTGCTTGATGATGGTCTGAAGACCGCCGCCCGTAATCTCGGTTACACCGTATGCTCCGTCTGCGATCAGAAGCGTTCCGAAGATTCCACCCTCGTAGACCTTTGCTTCAGAGGACTCAACGAATCTTACGCCTGCGATCTTACCGATTTCACCCTCGTAGATGTTGTCGGGGGTTGCATACTTATGTGCCTCAATCCATGCAGGGTCGGACATCAAGTCGTATGCTGCGAAGGGATGGATGATAGCGACATAATCGCCGTTAATCTTGGGTGCGTTGTTCTTCTTCATGATGGCAACGCATCTCTTGATAACGTCAACGGTGAGCTTACAGGTATTGTCAAGGGTTGCGCGAGAGGTTACGGCAGTTCCGTCTGCCTTGGGGCAGTAGTACACGTTCGTACCTGCCTGAAGAACGTTTCTCGTGATGGTGTCAAGCGTGAGACCTGCCTGATTACCGAGAATCTTGGTTGCCTCTACGATGGTGTTGTCGATGGAGGTAAGCTCAAGGACATCGGACTGTACGATGTAGTCTCCGTACTGAGCAACCTGTGCCTCGATTGCAGTTACGGAGAGCTTCTTGCCATCGGGGGTCACGCCCTCGGTGATGGGAGTGAGAGCCTTGGGCAGGGAAGCGAACTTACGGAACTCGATCTTCTTACCGCCGTTCTTGGGGATGGGTCTCTTCTGACCGAACTGGTCGTGGATGAGGTTAGGTGTAGCCTCATCGATGAGGTTCATGTCATAGAAGGTTTTGTTTTCAACGGAGAGACCTGCATCTCCCGTTACGTTGGTGTTCAGTTCAGCAAAAAGCTGAAGGTTGATTTTGTAGATGTCAAACATAGTTAATCTCCTTTTTTTGATTTTTATTTTTGATATGGTGTAAGGAGATTAAATCAAGGTTTTATCCAAAACTGATTTTTTCTCCTCTTGCGACTCGTCTCAAAACCTCAAGACGATCCGCTTTTGTGAGCTGTGACACATCGCTCTTTGTTACTGTTGCGCTCTGCGAGGAGATTCCGTTCTCGGTTGGTCTTGCTCCGTTGGCGATAATATTGTTGGTAATTTTACGCTCAACGGCTTTAGCCGTGTACTGCATTGCAGCAGGAATAATCTCATCCTTGTGGATTACTGCGTATGCCGTAGCGACATCGACACCCGAATTGAGGAGACGAAGGAATTGAGGGTTCTTTGCCTCTGTGTTGAGGTCAAGCGAAGGATATGTACGCTTTGCCTCTTCAGCCTGCTTCATCCAAGCTGAATACTGCTGTGCTGCGTTCTCTTTGCGAGTCTGCTCATTCATCTGAGCCTTCAACTCTGCATTCTCACGCTCCATCTTACGGATTTCCTTGAGTTGCTGTACCGTGATGCCTTTTTCAAGAGCCTCCTCCTCGTAGTAAGAGTCATCCTCCTGAATAGCCTTGTTAAGTGCCTCGATGTCGGTTGCCTCCACACCGTACTTCTTTGCAAGCATCTCAATGGTAGGAGTGAGAGCGTTGTACCTGTCAACGGTCTCCTTTGTACCCTTGAGCCTTTTCTGTACGATGTTTTGAATACGAGCATCATCAAGGTCCTTGTTTTCCTTGATAAAAGCCTCATACTTGGCATTACGGTCTTCCGTTACTACCACCTCGACGGCAGGTGATGCGGTTACCTCCTCTGCTTGAATGCCATACTTGACATTGGCAAGAGGATTTTCCTTTACGCCCTTTCTCTGCGACACGGCGGCTGTCGCTGTTTCGCCCGTTGCTCCCTCCGATACTGTGCCACCGTCTCCACCGCCTGCACCTTCTGCAAACAACTGAAGATTAATTACCATCGGGAAAAAGATGTTCTTGTCCATAAGGACTCCTTTCTGCTCTTAAAGTGAGCGACTCTTTTTGATTTATGTTAAGGCATTAAGCCTCTCCAACTGTCTTGATTTCCACATACTCCGGATAATTGTGTGCAAGAAGCAGATAACCCGTCTGAGCCACGAAAAACGTGTGTGCTGCTTCGGCATAGATATCACTGCTCTTGCATCGGCAAATGATGGTTGCATTGCCGTCCTCCAGTTTAATCACAGGCTTTCCGCTAAGGTCCCCGTGACGATCCATCGTCTTAACGATCTGAGCAACCGTATAGGCGAGGATGGATGCCGATGCACAGATGATATCGTGTCCTATATCGGCTTGTCCTGCGTGTCCTTCGATAGTAAGGCTACAGTATCGTGTTGGTTCGTGTCTTCTGACTTTTACTGTTATCATAGCCTCTCTCCTTATGTGGGGTCAGTAGACTCTGCCACTCTCTGTCTTGCCTTCTTAGTAGTGGATGCTTCCTTTGCTCCGTCCTTGCCTCCGAGAGCCTCTGTCTCATCAACCTTCCTGGATGGACCATCTCCACCACCTCCGATGATGGGAGCAACGGGTGCGCCACCCGTAATGCCCGATGCAATCTGCTCTGCAAGGTTCGATCCATTGGCTCGGTCAACCATCTGTGCAAGCATGATCATCTGCTGTTGCATCTGAAGCATCTGTTGATACATACCGCCGTTCTGAGCAATCTTCTGCATCACGAAATGCTTCCGGTCGAAGTCCATCATATCGAGGCAGGCGAGTGCTTGGTCAGCCATCTGCGGATTGAAGAATCCAGCTCCGAAGAACTGAAGTGCGAGTTCGTTCTGCGACATCTTGGAATAAGGACTCTGCTTCTGAGCCGTTACCTCAATATCGAACATCGGAAGACGATATCCCATATCCATGCCGTTGTCGTATCCCTGATGCTGAGGAATCATACCGCCGTTGGAGTATTCTACGAACCGAGCGACTCCGTTCTCTCCCATGATGCGGAAGCATCTCGGATTGTCGTAGAACTGTCGGATGAGTTCGATGACCATATAGCATACAGCGCGGAATTTTCTATAGGAAGCCTTGTTGTCCCTACGAACCAGTTTTGCAGAGGCTTCTTGGAGTGCCGCCAAGCCACTTGCTGCGGTCACACCGCCCGTAGTTCCACCTGTGGAGACATCTCGGTTTCCCGTAGTCTCCTTCAGTTCGTCAATCTTATTATTGAGAACGGCAACGTAGATGTCGTTGAGAGGCTTTCCTTGAATCGGAAGGATAGAGTCCTGTCCGAGGCTTCCGTCAACGTGTACGAAGTCCTTGGTCGTGTCTGCGTATTCTTCCTCGTTTACAGATCCATCGGTGCGGATAAAGTGCCTCGGTCTTGCATTGGCAAGCATATTTTTCATAATGGCTTGGTTGCCAAGGTCAATATACTCCTGCGAACTCTTGCCGACATCGATATATCCGAATCCCGTTGGCGTACCCTCCACTTGGAAGAGAGGGTCAAACACAAAGGGATACATTCCGTGGTCATACCATCCTCGGTCAGCAAAGTTCAGATCATTCTCGGTAGCAAACAGCACCTCATCATTGACATACTTTACATAGTGAAGCACCGTCTTGCCGTTCACGTTCTTCTTGTAGTACCAATCGACCACAAGGCTCTTGTTGTTGGTATCGACCTTATCGTCATAGACATACTTGGTAATGTCCATCGTACCCGATCCGAGTTTGCCCTCAAGCTGTGGATATGCTTGAATCAGAAGGTCATTGTCCTTCAGTTCAACGTGAAAGATGTTTCGGGACCTCTGAATGTCCATAATGCCCGATTCCCAAAACAGATTGATAAGGTCAATCTTTCGGATCGAGATATCTCCGAGTCCGTTCAGTTTTGAAGTGTCCCAAAAGACTCCGTATACTCCAGTACCCGTCTTGAGCTTGTAACTCATGACATCGGAGTACACCTCTTCAAAGTTGTTTTGCTCAAGTACAACGGGAATGATAGAGGTCAACATCTCTGCCTCCGCCTTATCACTTTCCTCTCTTGGAAGGATATTCGGGGATGGGAAGTTGTCCATCGCATCGGCGTGCTTATTTGCGATACAGTTGAAGAGCCAAGCAGACGTTGGCTTGACCTCCGAGTTATTGTTCCGCATACACTCCCAGTGCCGTATCTTATACCACTGCTCGTTATCCACGATACGCCTCTCAAGGTTGGCTTTGCCCTCCTTGTATTGCTGAAGCGTGTGGTTTGCCTTCTGTACCTGCTCCTTACCAATGACCTGCGTGAGAGCCTTAAAGCCATCCAACGCGCCCGTAGGACTCATACCTTGCCCCTGCATCATCTTTTCCTGTTGCTGTTGATAGAGCCTCCACGCCTCAGACTTAGCCGTAGGACGAGGAGCAGACTGCCTACGAGCCATGAACTCTTCGGGGGAGGAAATAGTCTCCTCCTCTTTATTCTTTTTTCTATTGAATATTGCCATGTTAATCCTCCGAGATTATTTGCATTCTTTGTATTGGAGTAGGTGATATGATATCCTCTTTCTTGATATCAAGGAAAAGGTTAAGAGGACTCTTACTGTACTCATCGGGTGCTACAGCCATCCTCGGCTTGATAGGTCTTGACATACAGAAGTATCTTGCCTCGTCTGCAACGTGGTCTTCTCCATCCGTATCAAGGTCCTCAGGCTTATGCTCGTCATATTGAAGGAGCGGTATCGTTCTGATGAATGCCTTGCAGTTACTGAAGATATACATCATCGGGTATCCGTTCTCATCAAATGCAAGCCTATAGTGCATCTGCATCCATCCGGGGATTCGCTTGTGGTCACCCGGTGTGAAGTATACTTGGTTCTTGGATGCTACATCGGCAATACTCTCGCCTGTCTCGGCATCCCATATAGCAGGGTCTGCTATACCTTGAATCTTCTTTCCCCTGAGCCATCTATGCTCCGTCTCGATTCTATGTATCTCTGCGAACACCTGCGGAGGTGTCCACTTAATACCTTCATTAGGTGTCTTGGTACAGCCGTAAAGCTCAAGGATGCGGTATACAACCCCATCATAGTCTACTGCCCACCAAGCACAGGAAAAAGGCTTGTTATAACCCCAGTCAAAGGAGCGGTATATCTTCCACCCATCGGGTATCTCAAAGGGGTCAATAACATGAGTCCATTGTCTTGATGCATATTGGTCGGGACGATCTGCGAAGTCCTCAAAGAACTGACCCTCATATACATCCCAATCTCCCTCAAGCCATGCCTTACGGAGTTTGGGAGGAAGAGCCTCCAACTGCTTGATGTAGTCAGGCTGACTCTCCATCAGCACCTTGTTGTCTGTTACAAGGGATTGGATGAACGTGTAGTCTTCTCCATCCTCCCCATCCTCGTATCTCTTGTCTATGAAAATACGCTTGATATAGCCATGACCTTGACCGCCGGGGTTGCAGGTGTAGTAGACTCTCTTCGGAAAGTCATTGACACCACGAAGGCAGGCTGTGATGGTCTTCATTTGGAACTCAGATAGCTGCGTTGCCTCATCCAAGAAGATGACATCATACTCAACACCTTGGAGTCTATCAAGGTCTTTGTCGTTGTCGCAGTAGGTAAAGTTGATGGTAGAGCCATTGTTGAACTTTAATACCTTATCCTTGTCATTGTACTTGGCGATCCCAAGCAACTCTTTACGAAGGATATTGATGTGGTTATTGATAAGCTCAGGATAGGTTCTACGCACAATGAGAATGCGAATGCCACCATATCTCAATGCAAGCAGTTTAGCCTTGGTTCTTACGCTCCAAGACTTACCGCCACCTCTCGCACCACCGAAGCCTATGTGCTTTGTATCTGCCACGAGGAAGAGCTTCTGCTTATCAGATGGAGGACTGATAGTTAGTGTTAGCATTGGGCATCTCCCCCTTCTTGTTTATGACTTAACCATAAAAGTGTACATACTCGTTAATACTCTCCAATTCAATGCAGCTTTATATGCTTCCAAGCTTGCTTTGGTTTTACAATAAAACACACAGGTGTCTTTAACACCGTTAAAGGCATTGGGATCTCCAAGAGTAGGCGGTATTTCGGGCAAGTATACACGGTTCAGATTTGTGCAAGAATCGAAAGCGGAGTTCTTTATGTTCTTAACAGTACCGGGTATCTCTACACTTTCAAGCGAGTAGCAATGAGCAAACGCATAAAACGCTATTTTTTCAACACCTTCGAGGTCATCTATGGTGATGTCGGTAATAACACCATCAGCAAGCATTGCAATTTTGCTTTTGTTTCTTCCTGCCTTCGGTACAAGAGCCATCGCGTTCTCAATAGCCTCAGCAAGGTGGTCTTCTATGGTGATCTCCTCACCACTCTTAACGGTGTATACCTTTCCGTTAACTGTGATATCCAACGTGGGGTAACCGAATCTCTTAGGTATGATGATTGTTTTCATCTTTTTTTCCTCTGTTATTTGCTATATTCATCCAAGCCACACTCAATAGTGACCTTAATCTCATTGTCAGTCTTCTCATCAGCCTCAGCTTGCTTCTCAAGGTTTCTGATCCTTGCATCCTGTTCGCGAAGGTCTGCCTCGGACTTAATCATCTGAATGTCCTTAATGTCCTTCAAGGCACCAGTGATCTGCTTCAGAGCCTGTTTATCCAAGAATAGCGATGCCATATCAAAGTCATCTACCGCCTTCTCAATCTTATCGAGGAGCTTGTCTGCCACCGTCTGCAACCTTAAGGCTCTCTTAGCCTGTCCGTTGCTGATAGCGGTAAGTGTTTTTGACATCGTTTTGTCTTGGTACTGTCTTCTTTGCTCGACCCAACCCTCTTTGGTGGCTCTCGCGCCGATGACATTGTGCGATATTCCGTACTTTTTACCGAGTTTCCTGTAGGAGGAAGACTCGTCCGTGATATATTCTGTTTTGATAGTTTGCCAATCCACAGGTAACTCCTTTCTTGCTTATGTCAGCATTATACAGCACTCGACATAGACGATGTAACTTGACCAAGGCACGAATTTTACAAAAAAATGGGAGGTTTTTCGCCTCCCAAATTTTTATATAGTCTTTATTTTGATTTTATGTACCCATAGGAGCAATTTCCTCTTGATGATGAACTCCTTGGTCTTGAATCCCTTGGCATCCTCGACAACGAATTGCCCGGTATCGGTATCGGTATAGGTGAAGTCTGCGATATAGGAGCATTCCCTTTCGACCATCTTGCCCTTGTCATCGCACTGCTTTGGAATCAGAACGAACTTGACCTGCCTTTGAAGGTTCTTAATCTTCCCGGCTCTTAGGAGCAATTGCAACTGTTCCCACCGCCTTGCCTCCTTACCGCTATCGAACACGATTCCATCGAAGGACTTTGTTTTGACGTTATAGTATTTACTCATAATTCCTTACCCCGTATTTTTCATCGAGCATCTTACAGACACGGCAGCTCTTACACTGAATCAGGCTGAAGCAGTGATTCTCCATGTATTCCGTTTGCTCTTGCTTTGTCTTAAATTCAAGGTTGATCGTGCAATCCGCACTGACTCCCTCGCATCGTATTAGGTTTCTTCTGATTTGAGACATCGTGGTGTTCTCAATGTAATAAGGACATTCCACCAAACTTGCCTCATATTCTGCCATATATCATTCCTCCTTTACATCAATGGATACAACGTCTGCGACTTCCTCCAATCGCGCTACGATGTCTTCCTTGAGACCTATGATATTGTCGGTGTCTTTAATCTTTAAGATTAATGTCATCCCTCGCCCTCCGTGTATTTCTTTTTGAGTTCGGCAATTTTGCGTTGTGCGTAAGTTATACCGTGATTTTTAATTTCTCGCTCAATCTCCTCAAAAATCTCCCTCGCAACCTCTCTCTTGACATCTGCATCGTGTGTTAAATAATAACCGTGGCATTCTATAAGCATCTTCATAGCATCAGAACTTGCCAAGAAAACCTCGCTCTTTGGTACAACATCGGCGGCGGGGAAGGTTTCTATAACGGCATACACTCCGTCCGCAAATACCCTTTCTATAAGGCTATTTTCGCCTAATGTAAGTCGCTTAAATTCTGCGGTCAATGCTTCCGCATCAATATATCGTGCCATATCATTCTCCTTTCAAAACGGTATAATATCATTTGCGGAGCAAAATTTATCCCATCTGCATATTGCTTTTCCGCATCGTTGGCAATAAACGGTAGGCTTATCTATTATTTTCTCCGCATTATCGTACATTTCTCCGTTATAATCTTCGCTTCCGTCAAACCTGTACGCTTTCGGAACATTTATCAAAGTCATTTTTGTAAAAACGCCCCAATCCGAGCCACAATGAGGACACTTGTCGATGCGTTTTCTCATGTCACTCACCGCCTTTCTCGTCTATAAAATCTTGACTATGATTTAATGCACATTTATTACATACTAATATGTGCATATATCTGTTTGGGGAAATAGGGTTTGTATTTATCATTTTCGCAGTATATTTAACGGATTTATTTGTACGGCAAAACCAACACCGCATTACATCTGTTCGGTCACAAATAGGTATCAATTTCATTACTCCGCACCGCCTTTCATCTTCGGAGCTTCGGGAATAGGCAGCCAATGAGTAACTTTGCAATGTTCAAAATAGCCTTCTTCACCGTCAACAACCACAAATCTATCGAAATCGGCAGGCAGTCCACTTAGACACACAAGGTATACATCGTCTTTTTCAGGCAACCTCTCGTCAACGCTGATCCACTCTTGCTTGCGGTAGCCTGCGTTATAAAGGTTTATAGCAAGTTTGATACATCGGTTGCAATAGCAACCATCAGGTAAATCGCAGTCGTTCCACTCATCTAACCCACACATTGTGTTTTGACAAAGGTCTTTTGAGATTTCCTTAATCTGCTTATTACTCATAACCTCGGAGCTATTACTCTTGGGATTGTTTATCAGTAATTTCTCACTGCTCATTGTCTTTCTCCTTCACTTCAACCAACTTCCAATTTCCCGATTGATAAATGGTTTTCGTGTAACAATCCTTAAAGGTTGCGTTCTCGCAAAGGATGATCTTGTTGGAATTTCTCCACGTGATGTATGGCGAGCTGATGACCGTAGCCGAGTCGTACACCTACTTGACCGTAGCCGAGCCGTACACCTTAACGTTATAGCAATCCTTGATATAATGGTTTTCGCCCACATTGATTTTCAAGC
>JAEIGA010007433.1_pt1 | contig 16649 bp, 16 predicted proteins | sample 9270691 | NCBI WGS metagenome assembly JAEIGA01 (sample SAMN17057246, study PRJNA624740) | gut metagenome | biome: biome; isolation source: fecal sample | host: Bos grunniens | place: China: Xizang | collected 2019
AGTATGGGAGGATTCCTGTTGGTCGACCATGAAAATGAGGCGGTTGTAGGCCTTGAAATTAATGCTAATCATATTAAAAGCAAGCGCGAAGGAGTCGTTACAGCTACAGGGTCGGTTCTGCACAGGGGCAAGAAAACACAAATTTGGGAGATTCGCATTACGGATGAAGATAATGAATTAGTCTGCATCAGCCGCTGCACACTTGCGGTGATTCAGGTGAAGAAATAAAGAAAAAATCACTCCTCTATCGAGGGGTGATTTTTCTTTATCAAGATAATCGAGGCTATTATAAGAGCGTATGCTTAGACAAAAAACTGCAGACATAGCCTGAGATTACCATGTATCTATTTCATTCTTTATTTTCAGCTGCTTGTTTGGCTTTTTTCATATCATCTCTCACCGTCATTTTTGACAGCTTGACACCTGTGTTGTAGGCTGCCCGGCTAATCAAATGCCCGGCAACAGGTGCGGTCATAAAAATAAAGATGACAGCTAAGAGAATTCGAGAATTAAAATGCCCTTTGACAACCCAAAAATAAAGGAAGGTCCCAATCAAGACAAAGCTTACGGCCAAGGTAGATGTCTTTGATGCAGCATGGCTTCTTGTATATACATCCGGCAAGCGCAAGATTCCTAAAGCAGAAATGACCGCCAAGCATGAACCGATAACAACGATGCCGATGAATAAATAACTATAGATCTCGTTCATTTTCGATGATTTCTCCTTTCTCCAGGAATTTAGAAAAAGCAACTGTTCCGGTGAAGGAGAGGATACCGATCAGCAAAATAACCTCAAGGAACATGGATGTATCCAGAAGAATGGACAGGACTGCAATCATGCAAATCAAGTTTGTACCGATGGAATCGAGCGCTATAACGCGGTCAGGAGTGCTTGGTCCCTTAATTACTCGGTATACAAGAATGCCCATGGAGATGGTAATGCACAATAATGCTAATTGCAGCATGAAATTTAGCATTACTCACTCACCTCCTTAATAACTTGTTCAAATGAATTCCGTATTCCGTCTATCATTTCATTAATCTCTCTGATATTCAGCGCATGTATATACAATGTCTTATTATCGGGAGATATATCCATTACCAATGTTCCTGGTGTTAACGTAATCATGATAGAAAGAAGGGTGATTTCCCAATCTTTTTTTAAGCTTGTTTCATACGTAAAGATCCCTGGTGTCAATTCGAGTTTAGGACGAAGGATGGTCTTGAAGACGTCCAAGTTAGCGATAATTAACTCTCTGCTGAAAATTAAAATCAGCTTGACAACAGAGACAACCTTACGCAAGTAAAAGGGAGTATCGAAGAATCTCCTGAACAGGTAAAGGATAATCGCGCCGAGCAAATAACCGATAACAAAGGATGAGCCCGTCGCAGATGTGCTAAGGAACATCCAGGTTAAAGCCAAAATCATGTTTAATATAATTTGATAGGACATGTCGTCATCCCTCCTTAAGCACAGCTTGGATATAGTCTGAAGGGTTCATTAATACCTGAACAGCATCTGAGACATATGTGTAAACAGCCTCAGTACCAATGCCATACGCAATGGAGACAGCAATCAGAATCCCGATTGGCAGCATTAAGAAGCGATTGTCTTTTTTCTGTTCAGGGGCGAGGTCATACTCCTTCTTCTCTCCCCAAAAGGCATAGATGAAGATTCTCATAACAGAGTACAGGACGATTAAGCTTGAGAAGAGGACGATAATTCCTCCTGCATAATGGCCTGCTTTAAACGCTCCCTGAATGATCATCAATTTTCCGGCAAAGCCGCTGAACGGCGGAACGCCGGCAAGTGAAATGGCAGCGATGAAGAACATCCAGCCAAGCAATGGATTATGGTGCATGAGACCGCCCATGCGCTTAATATTGCTGGTGCCGGTTTTGGCAATCATCACCCCAATAAGAAGGAAGAGGGCTGATTTAATTAGCATGTCATGCAAGGTGTACATCACTGAACCCGCGATAGCCTCTGTATTCATGACAGAGATGCCAAACAGGATAACTCCAATCGCAACCACGATATTGTAAATAATGATTTTCTTCACATCCATATATGCCATGACACCGATGCAGCCAAAGATAATGGTCAAGATGGACAAGTACAGCATGATTGAATGGGTGTATTCAGGCTGATGGTAGAAAAGAGTCGTAAAGGTACGAAGGATGGAGTAAATCCCTACCTTTGTCAATAAAGCGCCGAATAAGGCAAGTATCGGGATCGGAGGTGCATAGTAGGACCCTGGCATCCACACATAAAGCGGGAAGATGGCACCTTTTAAGCCGAATACAACCAAGAACAGGATAGCGATGGCCGTAATGATGGCCGGCTGTTCAACCTCAGCAATTCTCTGCGATAGGTCCGCGATATTCAGGGTTCCGACGACAGAATATAGTAAGGCAACCGCGACAACGAACAATGCAGAGGCAATGACGTTAACAAGCAAATATTTAATCGTTTCCCGCAATTGAATCTTTGTTCCGCCAATGACGAGAAGTACATAAGAAGACATTAGCATGACTTCAAAAAAGACGAATAAATTGAAGATATCGCCGGTTAAGAAGGCTCCATTCACCCCGACAATGAGGAACTGAACGAGCGGGTAGTAGAAGAACTTCTCCCGGTCTGCATCAATGTGTTTGAACGAATAAATCAAAACGGAAAAGACAATGATGGATGTGACGAGCACGAGCAAGGCAGATAGCATATCAGCTACAATACTTATGCCGAATGGAGCATCCCAATTGCTTGCTTGCAATACTTGTATTCCGTCTGTTTTTACTTCAATGACAAGGGTGAAGGCAATCACGATTGAAATGATGGCCGAAATTAGAGAAACAATCCTTTGTACATTGACCTTGCGGGTAAGGAATATCAAGAAGATTCCCGTCAGCAAGGGAATCAATATTGGTAATATGACAAAATTATTCATAGGACTTATTTCCTCTCAACTCATCCATATTATCTGTTCCAAGTTCCTGGTACGAACGATAAGCAAGTACGAGGAAGAAGGATGTTACCCCGAAGCTAATAACAATGGCTGTCAGAATTAAAGCCTGTGGAAGCGGGTCCACATATGAATTCGCATTCTCACTCAAAATTGGGACAGCTCCTTGTTTCAATCCGCCCATTGTCAAGATTAACAGATGCGCGGCATGGCTTAAGAGTCCGGTTCCAACGATGATGCGCAGCAAGCTTTTAGATAAAACCAAGTACGTAGCGATCGTAAACAATATACCGATAACAACAGACATTAAGATTTCCATTATTCACTCTCCCCAATCGTTTGGATAATGGTCATCGTCACGCCAATTACGACCAAGTAAACACCTGTATCAAAAAGGACGGCCGTATGAAGGGAAGTGTGACCAAATAGCGGCAGGTCGAAATATTCAAAGGCGTGCGTCAGGAAAGGAGCATCAAAGAATAATGCACCTGTTCCTGTTCCGACAGAAAATACTAATCCAACTGCTACAAGCAATAAATAATTGACGGGCAGGATGGCTTTAACGGTTTTTAAATCAAAGGCTAAGAGCAATAAGATAATTGCTGATGATGTCATCAATCCGCCGATAAATCCTCCGCCTGGCGTGTAGTGGCCGGCAAAAAAGATATGAATGGAGAATAGGACAATGACGAATGTCGCAACCTTTGTGACGGTTTGCAGAATTAAATCATTTGTTTTTGGTTTTGTTTTCATTCTGCCCCTCCTTTTCTTTCGAGACGGAGCTTGATCATGGTATAGATTCCGATGGCAGCAATGGCCAATACAGTGATCTCAAACATCGTATCCAAGCCGCGGAAATCGACGAGGATGACGTTGACCATATTCTCTCCGCCTGCCTCTTTATACGTAACCTGTTTGTAATACTCAGAGATTGAATCGAACAACTTCGTGCTATGCGACGAAAGCGCTAAAAGTGTCATAGTGACGCCGACTCCAAGGGCAATGATCAAATTGGTTACCTTGAATCGGACTCTCTTCTCTTTCGGCTTATATTTCGGCAAGTGATAGAAGCAAAGCAAGAATAATGAAGTTGATACAGTTTCAATGACAAATTGCGTTAGAGCGAGGTCTGGAGCCCTAAATAACACAAATAGCAAGGAAACCGTATAACCGACAGTACCAAGCAGGATGATGGATGTCAGCCTTGACTTGGCAAATAGAATCATGATTGAAGCAGTGACCAAAATGACGGCCAAGATGACTTCATAGATCCCAATTGGCGTTACAGACGTCGTATTAATGGTAAAAGCATCAACTCTCCACATCATGTAAAGCAGGATGATGAAGGTAAATCCAAAGATATAGACTAAATAGTCATGGATATTGCCATTCATGTATCCGCGCGTTAATCTGTTTGAACCAATGTCCATCCAGGACAAACCTTTATTATAGGCATTATTTAACGTAAAGCGTTTTGGCAGCCATTTATAAATGCCTGTCCAGCTCGGATAGGTTTTGTAAAGAATGAAACCAAGTGCAACCACCCCGATAGTCATCCATAATTCCGGCTGGAGGCCATGCCACATGGAAATATGAACATGGTAAGGATCCGCTGCATAAAGGACTGGCTGAATAGCCGCTACTGCCGGCTCAATAATTGTCTCAGCGAGCATATTCGGGAACAGTCCCCAAATAATGACCAATGAAACTAAGATAATTGGTGAGATGAGCATACCGATTGGCGCCTCATGAGGCTTCTTCGGCAATTGATCGAGTTTCGCCTTCCCAGTGAAGGTCTTAAAGAACAAAATCATACAGTAAACGAATGTGAAGACGCTGGCAATCCAAGCAATGACCGGGAAAAGAATTCCCCATGTCTCCAAGGATAGAAAATCGGCATTCGCCATCGTTAACGTGCTCTTGAAGAACATTTCCTTGCTCAAGAAGCCATTGAATGGCGGCAAGCCGGCCATTGAGAAGGAGCCAATCGCAGCGATGGTAAAGGTAATCGGCATGAAGGTCATTAAACCGCCTAGCTTGCGGATATCCCTGGTGCCTGTTTCATGGTCAATGATTCCGACAACCATGAAGAGTGATCCCTTAAAGGTCGCATGGTTAATTAAATGAAAAATTGCGGCAGCTGTTGCAGCCATATAAATACCTGAATCATTTCCGGTATAATGAAGCGCTGCGGCTCCCATACCAAGCATGGACATAATCATTCCCAGCTGACTGATTGTCGAAAAGGCGAGAATGCCTTTTAGGTCATGCTGTCGAATAGCATTGAATGAACCCCAGAACAAAGTAATAATCCCGACGAGGCCAACAATCCAAACCCACTCAGCTGACAGTGCGAAGATTGGACTTAATCGAGCGACTAAGTAAATGCCTGCCTTGACCATTGTGGCAGAGTGAAGATAAGCACTGACAGGTGTTGGTGCTTCCATGGCATCTGGCAACCAAATATGGAATGGGAATTGGGCAGATTTAGTGAATGCACCTAGAAGGACTAGAACCATGGAGAAATAAAATAGCGGGTGCTGGATTAACTCCGGAGCCATTGATATTAATTCACGGATGCTGAAGGTGTCGCCCATTACATATAAGGCAATGAACCCTCCGAGCATGGAAAGACCGCCTAAGAAGGTGATTAACAAGGACTTCTGTGCTCCATACCTTGACGCTTTCCGGTCATTCCAATAACCGATAAGCAAGAAGGAAGAAAGGCTCGTGAACTCCCAGAATGTATAAAGGACAATCAGGTTATCGGATAGAACAACTCCAAGCATTGCGCCCATAAAGAGGAGCAAAAACACATAGAAATTAACAAGATTCTCTTTCTCTTTATTCATGTAAAAAATTGAATAAAGAGTGACCAAGGCACCGATTCCCGTGATGAGCATCGCAAAGAGCAAGCCCAATCCATCTACATACGCATCAAAGGATATGTCAAGCGATGGAATCCAGGAAACGCTCTCCATAATGGTTGTATGTTCCTTGATCTTCGGCAGCAATGTGCAAAGATAAAGGAAGATGGCAATCGGAACTGCCAGCACAAACCAGCCTGTATGTATTTTTCGAGTAATCTTGCCTGTGAACGGAATACAAATTGCCGCAATAAAAGGCAGCAATATGCTCCAATGAAGCATAGACATAGGAAACCTCCCAATCAAGTATTTTTATATAACTCTGTTAAATTTCCTTGCTGAATATTTCGTGCAAAGGATCGCAAAGTTCCATAAATAAAATGAAAAAATACAAGAAAATGTACTTTTAGCTAATCTTAGCATAGCAAATTATACCGTAAAATTATATTATCCTGAACTTGAAATGACTGCCATATATCGTTTGTAAAGTGGTTAATATATGAAGGGAAAAATGAAAAAATTTTTCCTGGACCTCCAATACATACAATGGATAAGGAAAGATAGTTATCCATTGCTTACCGAATTGCTGCGGTGTTCCTGTTAACCACAGTTAACTCTCGACACCATTCCCATCCAACTTCGAAGGTCTAGACGTTCTTATTATTGTTCTTTCTTTGTTTTTTTATGTTTCGTGTGATGCAAGACAGTGATTCGGCCTTTTCTGCCTGATATCAGCCACATCTTCGCGTTAAATGATTCATTGGCCATATGATTTTACCCCAAGCAAAAAGACAAGCTCATGAGTAATATGATTAATAACAGCACAGGTTTCATTCAACAGTGCCCATCATTCAATTTGTATGGGGAATTCTTCGAAAGTTAAGGAAAATGGGATGTATATTGTTAGGATGAATAGTAAAATAGTTAAAAAGCCAATGGTTGTTTTATTATGGCCCTCTGCTATCACTGTTTGTAGTGAATAGGATTTGGGAGGTAAACGTTATAAGGGAGAGGGGGATGCGCATGTTTGATAGAAGTGCCCATTTATTCATAGACTTTGAGTTTACGATGCCAGAAGGAAAGAATAATCCCTTCGGTTTCTTTCCAGAGATCATCGAAGTCGGCTGGATTCTTGTGAAGGAGGATAAAATTATCGACCAGTATACTTCCTACGTGAAGCCAGAGGCATTTCCGACCTTAACGTCACGGTGCAAGAAGTTCTTAAATATTACAGATGAACATGTGAACCAGGGAATTTTATTCGAGGAGCTTGTCATTTTGCTAAAGAAAGTAAATAGTGAAAAGCCAGCTATCGTCACATGGGGAAATAATGATATGAGAGTTTTGTCGCAAAACTGCCGGAACCGCGGAGTTAAAATGCCGTTAACCGGCAAGCAGATTGACTTATCCAATGAATACAGACGATTCTTTGGCGACAAAAATCAGACAGGCTTGTGGAAAGCTGTGCAGCAATACGGCAATACTGGAAATGGCAAACAGCACCGTGCACTTGATGATGCAATCAATACGTACCACATATTCAGACTTGTTGAACAGGATAAACGCTATCTAGATAATCATGAATCAACCACAATTGGCGATATCATTGATTTCTCCAATTTGTTAAATGAACTCAAATAAAAACCAAATCTCCTATAGGAAGATTTGGTTTTTATGTCTTCAAAGCTGGTATTCTGACTCTAGCCGCTCAAGGCATTCCAAGCTGCGTGCTGCCCAATCAGATGGATCCTCGCGCAAGTCTTCCTTTAAGGCGGCGAGAGCTTTAGCCAAAGAATCCTTATAGTCTGGCATCTCTTCATTAAAGGGCTTGACCATATTGGCAGGAACATTTGTCTGCTCTAAATAGGCGAGCGCCTTTCTTTCATGGAAGAAGTCGACGTCTGCCTGTTTTGGATTATGCAAGTCCCCCTGCATCGGATGCTTCAGTACAGCGAGCGTCTTTACGACGATATAGCCATTTGGGCGTATTTGGGTGATTTCTCCAGCATATTTCCCTGTCTTATAAAAGGCAGTCACATGATTACCGATTTGCCATTCGCTCATTTCCATCCCTCCAAATTACTGTTACTTCCTCATCATACCTTTTTCGTCCGGTTACATACATCGAAAAGTCTCATCTTAAGAGGTGCTTTTTTGCAGAAAATCGTGTAAAGTGAGAAATTGGAGGCAGGTAAAGATGAAAATACGAATAATGATTCTTATTGTAATAATCCTCCTTGGTGCAGCCGCTTGGTATTATTTCAGCAGTAATGAGGAAAACCAACAGCAGGATACAAACATGCTGGAGCTTGACCAAACTAATCTTGAGAAAGAAGGCGATGATACAATGACAGTATTACCTCAATTCACAGAAGTGCAAGGCAATGAAAGACTCGTGGAAATGGTAACGAATAAAGGGTCCATCAAAATCAAATTATTCCCTGAGCAAGCGCCTAAAGCAGTCGAAAACTTCCTGACACATGCGGAGAATGGCTACTATGATGGCCTTATTTTCCACCGCGTCATCAATGACTTCATGATCCAAGGAGGAGACCCTAACGGAACTGGTACCGGCGGCGAGAGCATTTGGGGAAAACCGTTCGAAGATGAGTTCACTATGGACCTCTTCAACTTCCGCGGGGCATTGTCCATGGCTAATGCAGGACCAGGAACGAACGGAAGCCAATTCTTCATTGTCCAAAAAAATGAAGTGGAATCCAATCTGCGCGGTCAAATGGAACAAGCGGGTTACCCGGCTGAAGCAGTTGAAAAATACATGGAAGTCGGCGGAACACCATGGCTTGACCACAGACATACAGTATTTGGACAAGTTGTCGAAGGCATGGATGTAGTGGATGATATCGCAGGCACTAAAGTAGGACCGAACGACAAACCTGTTTATGATGTCGTGATTGAGAAGATCAATATCCTAAACTAATATGCGCAAAATATAGAGCTGGGTGGGGAGCTTTGTCCATTCGGCTCTATTTTTTGTGGCTTTCTTGTGGAGCTGCATATGCAGGTCATTTTGCATAAATCCTATTAGCTTAATATCCTCTTTCTTGATTTTATGGTAATGTTTAACATATGAAGGGGAGGGTGAGATGAATTGGTGGAATGTTCGTTTATCTATATAGAAACAACAGATGATCAGCAGATTCTCACGATGAATGTGGAATCAAGGAGAATATTGGGGGAAAAGGAATCCTGGAAGATACAAGATTGCTTCGATCAATGGAAGGTCATCCAGGAATCCTTGATTCAAGCCTCCTTTAATGGAAACGATATGATATTACTCAAAAAAACAAAGCCAAATGGGATTGATGCCTATGCAGGAATCATTTCTGGAGAGCTTACGGACCTCACAAAGAAGGTCAGTGAGATGGAGCGGCTTAACCGGCATTTGGATGCCATTATCGAAAATTCGTATGACGGCATTTATATAACAGACAAGGATGGAATCACACTCCGTACGAACTCAGCGATAGAGCGAATCACCAATATTCCAAAGGAGTATTACATAAATAAAAAAACGGCAGATTTGGTGAAGAGGGGCATACTCGAGGATTCCGTCACAAAAAAGGTGCTAGAGAAGAAACGGACGGTTTCTGTCATGCAGCTGAATTATCTTGGACGGGAAACCTTACTGACGGGCAATCCGGTCTTTAATGAGGACGGCGAAATTGAAAGCGTTGTCACGAATATTCGTGATTTGTCAGATTTGAATCAACTGCAGCAAGCCCTCCGCGAAGCAAATGAATTAAATAAGGATTACCAGAAGGAAATCGAGCGGTTACGAGATCATTTAGCCCAAATGGGAGATATGACCGTCATCAAGTCTGAACGAATGGTGAAGATCTATGAGATGGCGGCAAGAATCGCCAATGCGGATGCAACTGTTATCCTTTATGGGGAAACAGGAGTGGGCAAGGATGTGCTCGCTAAATATATGTACCATCGCAGCGAACGGAGCAAGTCCGGGAAATACATTAAGATCAATTGTGGCGCGCTTCCGTCTGAATTGCTCGAGTCCGAGCTGTTTGGCTATGCGGGCGGTGCCTTCACGGGGGCCAACAAAAATGGGAAGCCTGGTTTATTTGAGATGGCGGACAATGGTATCCTATTCCTCGATGAGGTAGGGGAAATGCCGATGGCCCTCCAGGTGAAATTGCTTCGGGTGCTTCAAGATAAAGAGATTCAGAGGGTAGGGGGAACGGCCTCCAAGAAGGTCAATGTCCGTATTATTGCAGCAACCAACCGGGATTTAAAGAAGATGGTCGAGAAGGGGGAATTTAGAGAAGACCTATTCTACAGGCTAAACGTAATTCCAATCACGATCCCTCCGCTTAGAGAAAGAAGAGAAGAGATTTTGCCGCTTTCGGACTTGTATTTACGCCAATGCAATGAAAAGTACGGCATCTATAAGCAGCTGGATAAGGAGCTGAAATCATTTCTGTATCAACATGCATGGCCGGGAAATATTCGTGAGCTGGCTAATCTGATTGAACGGATTACCTTGCTTCATATGGAAGATATCCTTGGCATTGAACATTTGCCGGCAGAATATCAGCCTGGAGATTCTGGCGAACCCTCACAAGAGACAGAGATTCTATCCTTAAAAGAAGCTGCAGAACATGCAGAAAGAAAGGTATTAACCCTGGCGGCGGAGCAATTCCACTCCACCTATGAGATGGCTGAGGCATTGCAAACCAGCCAGCCGACCATCGTCCGGAAACTAAAAAAATATAAAATCGAATTATGAGAGCTGAATGACCTTATAATCTCTAATGAAAAATGGAATCCAGATACAGAATCTAAAAAGAGGCTGTTTCCGGATTTTTTTTATGCCTCAAGTGGCACGAATCTTGCATAAAGAATGAGTGAGTCCTTTCTACAAGGAGATAACAGTATCGGAGGTGCAAGATGGAGAACACAAAGGGGCGAGCTTGGCATCAATGGTATGGGCAGAGGACATTTAGAGAAATACCAAATCTGGCTCTTTATGACTTGCTGGAAGAATCAGCGAGACTTTATCCTGAGCAGCCATGCATTATTTTTGAGGATAAAGATTGGAGTTATCTGACTGTCAAACAACAAGCGGAGAAGCTTGCCGGCGGGTTAAATTCTTTAGGCTTGAAAAAGGGTGACCGCATCGGTTTGATGCTTGAAAATGATCCTTTATACATCATCAGCTATTATGCTGCACAACGTTTAGGACTGATTGTTGTTCAAATCAATCCCCGCTACACTGTGAGGGAATTGCTTCAAATTGTAGCTGACAGCAGCTGTCAGGCAATCATTTATGGGGAAACGGCTGATCGTGTCGTGAATGAAGCCAAGCTGATATATCCGTTTAAACACGCCTTATGCACGCATTCTCAAAGTCCAAAAGGAGATGAAACGATCCACACTTTAATGGAGCGCGGCATCAGTCCGGAGGGCGTAGAGAAAATTAATCCAATGGAGGATATTGCGGTCATTCAATATACTGGCGGAACAACAGGGAAGATGAAGGGAGCAATGCTCACCCACCGCAATGTGGTGGCCAACGTGATTCAAAGCCGAGAAATGTATGGCGAAATGATGGTCGAGGGGCAAGAGGTGGTCTTGACGGCAACCCCTTTATACCATGTGTATGCGATGACAAGCGGCATGAATTTAAGCGTTTATCTTGGGGCGGCCATCCTGCTGTATAAGCGGTTTGACACAAAATCCATCTTAGAGGGCATTGAGCGATATCAGCCGACCTTCTTTCCCGGTGTTCCGAAGATGTATATGGCACTCACGCAATACCCGGGGATAGAGCGCTATGACCTAACTTCCCTAAAAATGTGTACATCAGGATCAGCGCCGATACCAATCGAGATTCTGAATCGGTTTGAGCGCTTGACAGGAACCTCTATTGGGGAAGGGTTCGGGCTATCAGAAGCATCGCCTACTACGCACCGAAATCCTCCTAATGGCATCCGAAAAATCGGAAGTGTCGGCATTCCGCTGCCAGGAACGGACTGCATGATTGTCGATGACAATAATCAGCCATTGGCAGAGAATCAAGTCGGCGAATTACTGATTCGCGGTCCGCAAGTCATGAAAGGGTATTGGAATAACGAGATGGAGACGAACCGGGCATTAAAGGGAGGATGGCTTTATACCGGTGATTTGGCAATGCAGGATCGTGACGGGTACTTCTACATCGTCGGCCGCAAAAAAGAAATGATCATTGTGGGCGGATTCAATATTTATCCACAGGAAGTGGAGGATGTACTTTATGGACATCCAGATATTCAGGAGGCGGCTGTAGCGGGAATTCCAGCCGCTGATGCTGAGGAGATCGTGAAGGCCTTCATCGTTCCAAAGGAGGGCATCACGATTGATTTGGAAGAGGTGAAGGGCTATTGCTATTCGAAGCTGACACCATATAAGGTACCATCAGCGTTTGAGGTCAGAAGTGAACTTCCGCGAAATACGGTTGGCAAGCTTCTCAAAAGGACGTTAATCAAGGAAGAAATAGATAAACGGCTGGAGAAAGAATAGGGGGAATGTATGATGGGGACTGGTTTGTTTGATTTATCCGGCAAGACGGCATTAGTGACAGGCGGGGGGACTGGGCTTGGCCGCATTATGGCAGAGGTCCTGGCTGAGTATGGGGCAGATGTTGCCGTTTGCTCGCGTAAAGTGGTGCATGGCCAGGAAACAGCAGAGTCTATCATAGCCCAATATGGAAGAAAGGCAAAGGCCTATACCTGCAATGTGGCTGTTGAGAAAGAAGTTATTAATGTCGTTGGGCATGTCATGGAGGATTTCGGTCCGATTCATATCTTAATAAACAACAGCGGTACAACATGGGGAGAAAAAGCGGAAGAGATGCCTTATGAGGCATGGAAGAAGGTCATGGATGTCAATCTTGGCGGCACATTTCTGATGTCCAAGCATGTGGGGAGACAGATGATTGGACATCAGCAAGGAGGCAAAATAATCAATATTGGATCGGTAGCCGGGATGAAGGCAGAACCCCCCGATGTGCTGAACGCGATTGGATACAGCACAAGCAAGGCGGGCATCCATCACTTCACAAGGGATCTGGCAAGGAAATGGAGCGTATATGGCATCAACGTTAATGCCATTGCACCAGGATTCTTTGAGTCAAAAATGACTAGGCATGTGCTGAGCGGAAATCAAGAGAAAATCATCAATAAAAACCCGCTGAAACGGCTTGGAGACCCGGATTCTTTGAAGGGAGCAGTCATGCTTTTGGCAAGCAGGGCAAGCGATCACATTACCGGACAAATAATTGCCGTTGATGGAGGAAGTTCCTTATAAGGTTATGATTCACTTTTGAATGATTTATCAAAGTTGAATCAAAGGATGTTCACTTTTCCTTCAGCTAGTAGGTATTTATGGTTGGCATGATACTTGCATTTATTATAGTTAAACAAAATAGTTGGCTAAATCAAATTTTATTTGTAAGCGATTCCAAAATATAAAGGACAGGTGGGAGAAGGATGGATTTACGTTTAACGGATGAGCAAAAAATGGTGAGAAACACAATCAGAAGGTTTGTGGAGAATGAACTGATTCCATTGGAAAATGAAGTGCTAAAAAATGAACGTGAGGGCAGACCAAGCCTATCCGAGGAGAAGCTTCTGGAACTCCAGCTGAAAGCGAAGGAATTTGGATTCTGGGGCATCAACACTCCAGAGGAATATGGCGGGGCTGATTTAGGCCAAATGATGATGGCCATTGTTTATATGGAAGTATCGAAAACGTTTGTCCCATTCCGTTTTGGCGGGTCGGCTGATAATATCCTCTACTATGGAAATGAGGAACAGAAACAAAAATATTTAATTCCGACAATCAACGGAGAGAAGAAATCTTGTTTCGCCATGACAGAGCCTGATGCAGGGTCTGACACAAGGAACATTAAAACAACGGCCGTGAAGGATGGGAATGAGTGGGTCATCAATGGAGAGAAGACCTTTATAACTGGCGGGAATGAAGCAGACTTTGTCATGGTCATCGCCATAACAGATAAGGAGGCTCATGCGAAAACAGGCAGGGAGGGTGTCACCTGCTTCATAGTTGATCGTGACATGGGCTGGAAATCTGAGTACATCCACACGATGGGTGAATGGGGACCGGCTGGGCTCGTATTCGATAATGTCCGTGTCCCTGAGGAAAATATTTTAGGAGAGCTCCATGGCGGATACAAGCTAGGGCTTGAATGGATTGGATTCGCAAGATGGGTCGTCGGAGCAAGGGCGGTAGGCACAGCAGAGCGTCTGCTTCAAATGGCAATTGATTATTCCAGGGAGCGAGTTACATTCGGTCGTCCAATCGCCGATCGCCAAGCCATCCAATGGCAGATTGCTGATTCAGCTGTTGAAATTGAAGCAGCAAGATGGCTGACATTAAATGCGGCCTTCACCCTTGATCAGGGCGAGGATAACCGTCATCTAGCAGCCATGGCGAAATTATATGGCGCCAATATGGGGAACAGGGTTGTCGACCGTGTCCTGCAAATCCATGGCGGGATGGGCTATACAAGGGAGCTGCCGATTGAGCGCTGGTACCGTGAGGCAAGATTATGGAGGATTTATGATGGCACAGATGAGATTCAGCGCATGATTATTTCTCGCAATCTATTAAAAGGTCATGTCAAAATAGGAGATTTCATTTAAGGGGGAAGTAAGATGGATAATCGTTTTCAAGGCAGGACGGCATTTATCACGGGTGGATCGCGCGGAATTGGCCGCAAGATTGCAGAAAGGTTTGGAGAAGAAGGGGCTAACATCGCCATTATTGATTTAAATGAGGGAGCAATCGCAGAAACCAAGCATGCCTTTGAAGAGGCGGGCTATCCGGTTTATGCGAAGGTGGCCAGCGTGACAGACAGCAGCCAGCTAGAAAGCGCGATGGCTGAAGTGCAGGAACAGTTCGGAAGCATTGATATTTTGGTCAATAACGCAGGGGTAATCCGTGACAATCTGCTCTTTAAGATGACCGATGAGGATTGGCAAACGGTCATGGATGTCCATTTGAAGGGTACCTTTTATGCAACGAGAGCGGCGCAAAAATATATGGTGAAGAATCAATATGGGCGCATCATCAACATCTCCTCCACATCTGCCTTAGGTAATCGCGGACAGGTGAATTACTCCGCCGCCAAAGCTGGCTTGCAAGGATTCACGAAAACCCTTGCTATCGAACTTGGGAAATATGGAATCACGGCTAATTCTGTGGCACCTGGCTTCATTGAGACCGATATGACCAAGGAAACAGCGGAACGGATTGGCATTTCCTTTGAACAATTAATTGAAGCAAGCGTCAGCAAGATTCCTGTCGGCCGCTCAGGTAAACCGGAGGATATTGCGAATGCGGTAGCGTTCTTTGCCGATGAGAGATCATCCTTCGTCAGCGGGCAGGTGCTGTATGTAGCCGGGGGACCGAGGAATTAATTTATTTGCCAGGCCTTTAAGAGTAAAGGAGTGAGATAACGATGGAAAAGGAAGCTGTGATTGTGTCTTGTGTCAGAACAGCGATTGGCAAGCAAGGCGGTGCTTTAGCCTCCATGCCTGCACATCTATATGGCGCTGAGGTGATAAAAGAAGCTATAAAGAGAGCTAATATAACCGCAGATATGGTAGAGGATTGCATCATGGGCAATGTGTTAAGCGGAGGGGGGAATATTGCTAGATTAACAGCCTTGCAAACACATCTTTCCCTCGAACTGCCGGGATTAACGGTAGATAGACAATGCGGCTCTGGAATTAACGCTGTCACATTGGCTGCACAAGCTATTAGGGCAGGGAATGGTGACGTTTATATTGCCGGCGGAGTGGAGAGCATGAGCCGTGCCCCTTATTTGATGGATCGTGCTGAAAGACCCTATAGCCCAGTCCTTCCAAAGTTTAGAAAATCCCGGCTGTCACCAGAAGAGGTCGGTGACCCGCCAATGGGTATCACAGCCGAGAACCTTGTCGAGAAGTATGGAATCAGCAGGGAAGAACAGGACGAATTTGCAGCGAGCAGTCAAAGAAAGATGAGGATTGCCATGGAAGAAGGCCGGTTTAATGAGCAAATTGTTCCTATTGCCATTCCTGTACGAAAAGGAGAACCAGTGATTTTTAAGCAGGATGAGCATCCGCGGCCTCAAACATCTAAAGAAGGGCTGGGCAAGCTTGCCCCTGCCTTCAAAGAGGATGGTACTGTGACGGCGGGGAATAGCTCTGGGTTGAATGATGCCGCTTCAGCACTGGTTGTTATGTCCAAAGAGAAGGCAGAAGAGCTGAAGTTGGAAACAATGGCCGTTATCAGAGAACACGCCCTGGCGGGTGTCGACCCTAATCTGATGGGAATTGGTCCGGTCCCGGCAGTGAGGAAAGTCTTAAAGAAGGCTGGACTGACAATAGAGGACATGGATTTGATTGAAATTAATGAGGCCTTTGCTGCACAAGTCATCGCATGCGATCGAGAGCTTCAGCTGAATTCGGAAAAATTGAATGTGAATGGCGGTGCGATTGCCCATGGCCATCCTCTTGGAGCAACTGGTGCTATCTTAATCACGAAGGCAGTGCATGAATTGAAAAGGATCCAAGGCAGATTTGCATTGGTAACGGCCTGTATTGGCGGCGGTCAGGGAATAGCTGTCATTTTGGAAAGACCATGATGATCTTAATGAAAGAAGGGTGAAGTGCATGGCTTTGCATATACCTGAGGCAGTTATCTATGCACGGTTCAATGACTCAGATGCATCTGGCTACATTAGCTCCATCAGTTATTTCTCCTATATGGAGGAGGCACGTACCAAATTTTTTGACAG
>JAEIGA010007434.1_pt1 | contig 16649 bp, 13 predicted proteins | sample 9270691 | NCBI WGS metagenome assembly JAEIGA01 (sample SAMN17057246, study PRJNA624740) | gut metagenome | biome: biome; isolation source: fecal sample | host: Bos grunniens | place: China: Xizang | collected 2019
ACAGGCAGGCTTTGAAAACGCAGACGACCACCGCTATATTCAAACGGTGACGAAAAAGCACGGCATTCGTTTTTCCCGTCCCGGAAACGGCATTTGCCACCAAGTGCATTTAGAACGTTTTGCCGTACCTGGTAAAACGTTAATCGGCTCGGATAGTCACACGCCTACGGCGGGCGGTATCGGTATGCTCGCAATGGGCGCGGGCGGATTGGACGTAGCCGTTGCAATGGGTGGCGGTACGTATTATATCACGATGCCGAAAATGATAAAAGTTAATCTCGTCGGCAAGCTTTCTTCCTACGTTGGCGCGAAAGACGTAATTTTAGAAGTACTTAGAATTCTCTCCGTCAAAGGCGGGGTAGGCGCAATCGTGGAATACGGCGGTGAAGGCGTGAAAAACCTGTCCGTGCCTCAACGCGCAACGATTACGAATATGGGCGCGGAATTAGGCGCAACGACGTCGATTTTCCCTTCCGACGAAACGACGAGAGAATTTTTAAAAGCGGAAGGCAGAGAAGGGGATTTTTGTCCGTTGTCTTCGGACGAAGACGCCGTTTACGATGCGGAATATACGGTGGATTTGAGTGCGCTCAAGCCGCTTGCAGCTTGCCCGCACAGTCCCGACAACGTAAAGCCCGTTGCGCAGTTGCAAGGCAAAAAAATCAATCAGGTTTGTATCGGGTCTTGCACGAATTCTTCTATGCTCGATATGCTTACCGTAGCGGCAATGCTCAAAGGTAAAACCGTACATCCCGACGTGAGCTTGTCCATTTCGCCCGGTTCTAAACAGGTATATACAATGCTCGCCCGTTGCGGTGCGCTTGCCGATTTGATAGCGGCAGGAGCGAGAATTTTGGAGTGCGCGTGCGGACCTTGTATCGGTATGGGCTTTTCACCGCAGTCGGCGGGCGTGAGCTTGCGCACCTTTAACCGCAACTTTTTAGCGCGTAGCGGAACGGCGGATGCGAGCGTATATCTCGTATCTCCCGAAACGGCGGCGGCTTCTGCGATTGCAGGGGTGTTTACCGACCCGACCACGCTTGGGGAAGCGCCGAGTATTCAAATGCCCGAACGGTTTATCGTGGACGATAATTTGGTGGAACTTCCCGTTTTGGAAGAGAATGCAGACGAAGTGCAAGTCGAACGCGGGCCGAATATTAAGCCTATTCCCGTTGGGAAAGAGCCTGAAAAGGATTTGCGTTGCTCGCTCGTTTTAAAGGTTGGCGACGACATTACCACCGACCATATTATGCCCGCAGGGGCGAAGATTTTGCCCTACCGCTCCAACGTTCCGAAGCTCTCGGAATATTGCTTTACGGTGTGCGATCCCACTTTCCCCGAACGCGCCAAAAAAGTAGGCGGCGGGATAATTTTAGGGGGCGTGAACTACGGGCAAGGCTCGTCGCGTGAACACGCCGCGCTCGTACCGTTGTATTTGGGCGTGAAAGGGGTAATCGCAAAGAGTTTTGCAAGAATACACGTAGCCAACTTAATCAATTTCGGGATCGTGCCTATGACGCTCGATAATCCCGACGATTACGAAAAACTTTCACAGGGCGACGATTTGGAAATCGAAGGATTTGCGGCGGCAATTAAAGAAAAAGACGAAGCCGTAGTTTTGGATAAAACGACGGGCGAACGGGTCAAAGTCAAACTTTCGCTTTCGCTTAGACAAAGAGAAATTTTGCTTGCGGGCGGTAGATTGAATTATACGAAAAAGAACGGATAAAAAGGGTTTAACTATGCAAAACTATCATAAAGAGTTGGAACTTGCTTGTGAAAAGTTCCGAAAAGTATTAGAAGGACAATTAAAGCGGGTAGAAGATATGAAATCGCAAGGGGATTTCGTAGACTATTCTACGCTTGAAACGATTAAAATTGGCGTATGCGGCGGAGACGGGATCGGACCTGTAATCACCGCGCAAGCTCGCAGAGTGTTGGAGTTCATTTTAAAAGATTTGGTGGAAGCGGGAAAAGTTTCTTTCGTGGATATCGAAGGCTTGACGATTGAAAACCGTATTCAAAAAGGCAAAGCCATTCCCGACGACGTGATGGAAGCGCTCAAAGTCTGCCACATTATTTTGAAAGGACCGACGACCACTCCGCAAAAGGGAAGCGGTATGCCGAATATCGAATCGGCGAACGTGGCAATGCGTAAGGCGCTCGACCTGTTTGCGAACATTCGTCCCGTGAAAGTACCCGAAGAAGGGATTAACTGGACGATTTTCCGCGAAAACACCGAAGGGGGCTACGCAGTCGGCTCGTCGGGCTTTAACGTGACGGACGATTTGGCGGTAGATTTCACGATTACGACCAAACAAGGCTCCGACCGTATCGCACGGCTTGCCTACGACTATGCGAGAAAGAACGGATTAGGACGAGTATCTCTCGTCACGAAAGCCAACGTCATTAAAACGACGGACGGGAATTTCTTGGAAGACTGCCATAAGGTTGCCGATTTGTATCCTGAAATTATCACGGACGAGTGGTACGCGGATATAATGACGGCGAAGCTCGTGGATAAAAAACGCCGAAAGGATTTCAAAGTGTTGTTGCTACCCAACCTGTACGGCGACATTATCTCCGACGAAGCGGCGGAATTTCAAGGCGGCGTAGGCACGGCGGGTTGCGCGAATATCGGCAAGAAATACGCTATGTTCGAAGCCATTCACGGCTCAGCTCCGAGAATGGTGACGGAAGGCAGAGCGAAATACGCAGACCCTTGCTCTATGCTTCGGGCGTGCGTGATGTTGCTTTCGCATATCGGCTTACAAGATCGCGCGGATAAGCTGGAAAGAGCGCTTGATATTTGCTCGTTTGAAGAAAAGAAATATGTGATTACGGGTCGGGATACGGGCGCGACTTGCGACGAATTCGGTGATTACGTAATGCAAACGCTGACTTCTCTTTAAGAAAATAAATAAGGACGGTGTACCGAAAAAAAGGGGCGCCGTCCGTTTGGCTATTATTTAGAACGTAAAAAACAGCCGTTTTTGACGGCGAAAAGGGGGGAATTGCCTTGAAAATCTATCACTCGGCAGAAGGAATGATCGGCGGTACGCCACTCGTGGCGCTAACGAAAACGCAAGAAACTTTTTCGTTAAACGCAAAGCTTTTTGCAAAAGTGGAATATTTCAATCCTACGGGTTCGGTGAAAGACCGAGCCGCAAAAGGTATGCTCGACGAAGCGGAAAGAACGGGAAAACTCCAAAAAGGCGGAACGGTTATCGAGCCGACTTCGGGGAATACGGGAATAGGTCTTGCGTTTTTATGCTCTCTTCGCGGGTATAAAGCGGTGATCGTAATGCCCGATTCTATGAGCGTGGAGCGTATTCAGCTGATGAAAGCGTACGGCGCGGAAGTCGTGTTGACGGACGGTAAAAAGGGAATGAAAGGGGCGATTGAAAAAGCGGAAGAGCTGAATAAACAAATCCCGAATTCCTTTATTCCCGATCAGTTTTCTAACTCGGCGAACGCTGAAATTCACTATAAAACGACAGGAAAAGAAATCTTCGAAGACTTAGCAGGCGAAGTGGATTTGTTCGTGGCAGGGATAGGCACGGGCGGTACGATTACGGGTACGGGTCGGTATTTAAAAGAGAAAAATCCGCAAGTAAAAATCGTGGGCGTAGAGCCGAAATCTTCCCCCGTTTTAACGGAAGGCAAGTCGGGTGCGCACGCTATTCAAGGGATGGGCGCGGGGTTTGTTCCCGCCGTGTTAGATAGGGGGGTGCTCGACGAAGTTTTAACCGTTTCCGACGAAGAAGCGTTTGCGGGCGCAAAAGAGCTTGCAAGCGTAGAAGGTTTGTTCGTGGGAATTTCTTCAGGCGCGGCGTACGCGGTGGCGAAAAAGCTTGCAATGCGGAAAGAAAATCAAGGTAAAAAAATCGTGGTATTGTTGCCCGACGGCGGAAATCGTTATTTGTCCGCGTTGGTATAAAGGAGTAAATTATGTTTAATTCGAAAAAAATTGCGCAAGAATTGATAAAATCCTACAAAAAAGAAGGTACGCCCGCGTTCGACGGCGAGTTTAATTTGCCCAACCGCGAAGAGATTATCGGCGTACTTGAAGAAGTGCAAAAGGTGCTCTTTCCCGCTTATTTTGCGCACGACGAAGCGCGCGACCCTGAGCCGTTCGCGGAAGCGACCTTACATTCTATTTATTTCCGTTTAAAGAAACAAATAGAGCTTGCGTTTGCCTTTTGCAAAGGACAGGGCGGTTGCAACGAGTGCTGTGCGGAGAAAACGACGGACGAATTTATTGAAGAGCTTCCCCGCATCAGAAAAATTTTATTCACCGACGTAGAAGCCTTTTTTGCAGGCGACCCTGCGGCGCGGAGCAAGGAAGAAATTATTTTCTCGTATCCGGGTTTTTACGCGATTTTCGTGTATCGCTTGGCGCATATTTTGTACTTACAAGGCGTCCCCTTTATCCCGAGAATGATGACGGAACACGCGCACGGCAAAACGGGTATCGACATCAATCCCGGCGCGACGATAGGGGAATATTTCTTTATCGATCACGGCACGGGCGTGGTAATCGGGGAAACGACGGTGATCGGCAACCGCGTGAAGATTTACCAAGCGGTCACGCTCGGCGCGCTTTCGCCCCGTAAAGGACAAAAACTTTCGGGCGTTAAACGCCACCCGACGGTAAAAGACGACGTGACGGTGTATTCGGGCGCATCCATTTTAGGAGGCGACACGGTAATCGGGGAAGGCGCGGTAATCGGCGGGAACTGCTTTTTGACGCAGAGCGTAGAAGCGGGCGCAAGAGTGAGCGCGAAACAACCGGAATTGATTATTAAATAAAGGACGAAAGAAAAAAATGAGTAAGGTATTTATTCCTAAGGGCTATCGTAGCGAGCTGGGATTATATGAAACGCAAACGGCAATCGGGATTTTAAAGCGTACTTTTGAAGAAAAACTTTGTTTGGCGCTGAATTTAAAACGGGTTTCCGCGCCGTTATTCGTCGATCCCGACACGGGTTTAAACGACGATTTGAGCGGGGTAGAACGCGCCGTTCGGTTTGATTTAAAGGCGACGGGAAAAGATGCAGTCGTCGTACATTCGCTTGCAAAATGGAAGCGTATGGCGCTGAAAAAATACGGCTTTTCCGCAGGCGAAGGGCTGTATACGGATATGAACGCCATTCGTCGCGACGAAGAAATGGATAATTTACATTCGGTATATACCGATCAATGGGACTGGGAAAAGGTCATCACGAAAGAAACGAGAACGGAAAATTACTTAAAAACGGTCGTGAAAGCAATCGTAGGGGCGATTTGCGAAACGCTCGACGTTTTAAAATGCCGTTATCCGCAACTCAGCGTGGAGCTTTCAAGAGAAGTAAAATTTATCACCGCGCAAGAGCTTGAAAATTTATACCCCGATAAAACGGGTAAAGAACGGGAAAACGCATACGTAAAAGAACATAAAACGGTGTTTATTATGGGGATAGGCGACAAGCTCGTATCGGGAAAACCGCACGATTTGCGTGCGCCCGACTACGACGACTGGACGTTGAACGGGGATATTTTATTCTGGGACGAAACGCTTGGTTGCGCCATTGAAATTTCTTCTATGGGAATTCGGGTAGACGAAAAATCACTTGCCGAACAGCTTGAAAAAGCGGGCGCGCAAGAACGTAAAAAGTTTCCTTTCCATCAATCCCTTTTGGCGGGCGAATTGCCCTTGACGATGGGGGGCGGTATCGGGCAATCTCGGCTTTCCATGTTGCTTTTAGGCAAGGCTCATATCGGGGAAGTGCAAGTTTCTTTGTGGGATGAAGAAACGAAAAAAGTCTGCGCGGAAAACGGCGTGGTGTTGTTGTAAGGAGCGAATATGAACGTAAAACCCTTTTTGGCGTTAATGCCGAAAAAAGAATACGCGCAAAAATGCGCCGCGCTTCCTTACGACGTAATGTCGAGCGCGGAAGCGAAAGAAGTAGCAAAAGCGAACCCGCTCAGCTTTTTGCGGGTAGATCGCGGAGAAATCAATTTTGACGGCGTGGCGTTTGACGACGATAAAGCCTACGAAGCGGCGACAAGCCGTTTAAAGGAATTAGAAGATACGGGTGTGTATGAAGCGCAGGCAACCCCCAGCTTTTATTTTTACCGTCAGGTGATGAACGGAAGAGCGCAAACGGGTATCGTCGGCGTGGCGTCGGTGGACGATTATCTTTCGGGAAAAATTAAAAAACACGAGCTTACCCGCGCGGACAAGGAAGCGGATAGAATTCGCCACGTAAAAACCTGTTCGGCGCAAACGGGTCCGATTTTTCTTTTATATAAAGACGACGAAGCGTTGCAAAAGCTCGTAGAGAAAGAAACCGAAAAAGAGCCTGCGTTTGATTTCGTTTCCGACGACGGCGTACGCCAAACCGTTTGGAAAAGCTCGTCAGCGGAAATAGACGAAAAAATTCGTTTAGCGTTTGAAAATATTCCTGCGCTGTATATCGCAGACGGGCATCACCGCGCGGCGTCGGCGGTGAGAGCGTCGTTGGATAAGCGTGCGGAAAACCCGAATTATAGCGGAAAGGAAGAGTTTAATTATTTTCTGTCCGTTAGTTTCCCTGCTTCCGATTTGGAAATTTTACCGTATAATCGCTTGTTAAAAACGCTTGGCGAACGCACGGAAGAAGAATTTTTGCAAGAAATTCAAAACAATCTCGGAGAAGTTCAACCCGTCAGCGAAAGGTTTTTACCGAATACGCCACATACGGCAGGACTGTATTTGGGTGGGAAATGGTATTGCGTGCGTTTCCACGAACGGCTTTGCAAGGCAACCGACCCCGTCGCTCGGTTAGACTGTGAAATTTTGCAGAAAAATTTCCTTTCGCCCGTGTTGGGGATAAACGACCCGCGTACGGATAAACGCATTGATTTTGCGGGCGGTATTCGCGGACTTGCGTATTTAGAAGAGCGTTGCAAAACGGATTGCGTAGCGGCGATTGCTATGTGCGCTACGTCCTTACAAGAGCTTATCGACGTAGCCGACGGCGGGGGGATTATGCCACCCAAATCCACTTGGTTTGAACCTAAGCTTTTAAGCGGTATTTTTATTCATAAAATTTAAAAAGAAAGGAAAACGAAATGAAAATAGTTGTAAAAGTGGGCACTTCTACGCTCGCCCATTCAACGGGTAGATTAAATATTCAACGCACCAAACGCCTTTGCGAAGTGTTGAGCGATTTGAAAAACAGCGGACACGAAGTAATTTTAGTGTCGTCGGGCGCAATCGGTATGGGAGTAGGCAAGCTGTGCTTGGCTTCCCGTCCGAGCGATATCCCCACCAAGCAAGCGGCGGCGGCAGTCGGACAATGCGAATTGATGTATACCTACGATAAACTGTTCGGGGAATACGGGCATACCGTCGCGCAAATTTTACTGACGGGCGCAGACTTCACGCACACCGACAGATTAGAAAATTTTAAAAACACGATGGGGAGATTGTTGGAGCTTAACGCCTTGCCTATCGTAAATGAGAACGACACGATTGCAACGGAAGAAATTTCCGTTGGGGATAACGACACGCTTTCCGCGCTCGTCGCCGTAAACGCAGGGGCGGAACTGTTGGTTATTCTTTCGGATATTGACGGATTATATACGGCAGACCCGCATAAAGACCCGTCGGCAAAGCTTCTTTCAGAAGTATACGAAATTACCGACGAAATCAACGCGCTCGGCGGAGGAAAAGGCTCGTCGCTAGGCACGGGCGGAATGAAGACCAAGCTTCGCGCGGCGAGTATTTGCACGGAAGCGGGGGTGGATATGATTATCGCGAACGGGCAAGAGCCGGAGTTGCTTTATAAAATTACGAACGGCGAACGGGTCGGAACGAAGTTTTACGCAGACAAAGGAGCAAGAAAATGAGCGCGTTAAAAGAAATGCTGAAAACTTCTAAAATTGCCGCGCGTAAGTTAGCGGTGTTGACGAGTGAAGAAAAAAACGCCGTGCTTTTAAAAATGGCGGACGAGTTAGAACGCCGCACAAGTGAGATTTTGCAGGCGAACGAAAAAGACGTGGAAGCGGCGAAAGAAAGGCTTGGCGACGTGATGATAGACCGCTTGACGCTCACGGAAAAACGCATTGCGGGTATGGCGCAAGGAATACGCGAAGTAGCGGATTTGCCCGATTCCGTTGGGCGTAAGATGGAACAGATTTCCCGCGCGAACGGGTTGAAAATCGAAAAGATTTCCGTACCGCTCGGAGTGGTGGCGATTATCTACGAAAGCCGTCCGAACGTGACGTCGGATGCCGCCGCGCTTTGTTTAAAGAGCGGGAACGCTTGCGTGCTTCGGGGCGGTAAAGACGCTTACCGTTCTTCTCAAAAAATCATTGAAATTTTAAAAGGCGCGCTCAAAGCAACGGGTGTGGACGAAAACGCCGTGAATATGCCGAGCGATACTTCTCGGGAAAGCGCAACCGAGCTTATGACGGCTGTGGGGCTGGTAGACGCGTTAATCCCGCGTGGCGGGGCGGGGCTTATTCGCTCGTGCGTAGAGAACGCGAAAGTGCCTTGTATTCAAACGGGCACGGGGATTTGCCATATTTATGTAGACGAAAGCGCGGATTTTGAAAAGGCGTTGGCGGTGATTGAAAACGCAAAGACTTCCCGTCCGTCCGTTTGCAACGCGCAAGAAGTTTGTTTACTTCACGAAAAGGTTGCCAAAGAGTTTTTACCGCTTTTAAAAACCCGTTTAGTAGACGAACGGGAAAAGGCAGGGAAAACGCCCGTAGAGCTTCGGCTTTGCGAAAAAGCGATAGCCTACGCCGACGGAACGCCCGCAAGCGAAACGGATTTCGATACGGAATTTTTAGATTATATTTTAGCTGTAAAAATCGTCAAGGACGTCAAGGAAGCGATAGAGCATATCGCGGAACATTCTACGGGTCATAGCGACGGGATTTTAACGCAAAACGAGAAAACGGCGGAACAGTTCGTCGCGGGGGTAGACAGCGCGGCGGTGTACGTGAACGCTTCCACCCGTTTCACCGACGGCGGGGAGTTCGGGAAAGGCTGTGAAATCGGTATTTCCACGCAAAAAATGCACGCGCGCGGACCTATGGGGTTGGAAGAATTAACTTCGTATAAATACGTAGTGCGTGGCGACGGACAAATTCGTTAATAAAGGAGAAAACTATGCAGTATCAATTTGGTTTTATCGGCTGTGGGAATATGGGAGGTGCGCTTGCAAGCGCGGTAGCGAAAACCGTTTGCGCAAGTGAGATTGCCGTTTGCGACTACGACGAAAAGAAAACGAGCGCGTTGAAAGAAACTTACGGCGTATGCGTGGAAGAAATTTCTTCGCTCGTGCAAAACAGCCGTTTTGTGGTCTTGGGTGTGAAACCGCAAATGATGGAAAGTACGCTTGAAAGCGTAAAGCCCGCGCTTTTAAAAAATGCAGGCGTAGTGTTGATTTCAATGGCGGCGGGGCTTTCCACAAGCGCAATCCGCGCCTTTGCAGGCGGGGAATATCCCGTCATTCGTTTAATGCCGAACACCCCTTGCGCGGTGGGTGCGGGAATGGTGTTATACTCCACGCTCGGCGTTTCCGAAACGGACGAACAGGCTTTTTTAAACGCTTTTCAAAAAGCGGGCAGGCTGGATAAACTCGACGAAAAATATATCGACGCGGCGGGCGCGCTTTCGGGTTGTGGCCCTGCGTTTTCGTATATGTTCGCAAAATCCCTTGCCGACGGTGCGGTGGAGTGCGGTTTACCCGAAGACAAAGCAGCGTTATACGCGGCGCAAACGCTCTTGGGAGCGGCGGAAATGTTGCTTACTTACGGCGACCCCGAACGCTTAAAGAACAACGTATGTTCTCCAAACGGCACGACGATTGAAGGGGTGCAATCCTTAGAGAAAGACAATTTTAGAGCAATCACGGCTCAATCGGTCAAAGAAGCCTATCGCCGTACTCTTGAACTGAAAAAATAATATCACGAAAAACCTTGCGTGCGCAAGGTTTTTTGTTGCCAAGAATTTGTCCAAACGGCAAGAAAAGGGAAGAAATTTATGGAATTTAGAAAATAAAGTTTAAACACTTGACAGTACCGTCGGTTAGTGTTATAATAAAATTGATATAGAAAAAGGAGAAAGATTCTTATGAAAAAGAAATTGGGTGTCGTAGGGCTTGTTTGCGCAACCTTACTGTCGTGTTCGTTCGTATTCGGCGCATGCGGTGGCGGAAACAATAGCTCGGATAAAAAATATACCATTCAGTATACGGACGATTACGGCGTACATACTTTGCAGGTTGAAGAAGGCGGAGTGTATACTCTTGAAACCATTCCTTCGCGCTACGGTTATGAGTTCACAGGGCTGTTTAATATGGAAAAAGGCGGTATGCAATACGTGAACGCAAGCGGTGCGTCCGTAATGCCTTTTCAGGACAATATGAACGTGGTGTTGTTCCCGCAGTTCGAGCCGAAAACGTATAATTTAATTCTCGATTATCAAGGCGCGCCTGTGTCGGGCAGTCGTTCTTACGAAGTCAAATACGATACGACCGTGCCGAATTTGCCTACGAATTTGACGAAAGACTATAAAACCTTTACGGGCTGGTATAGCTTGCCTGATAGCAAAGGCACGAAGATTGCCGACGAGTACGGCGTGTTGCCCACGAAAAATAAAATAAACGAAAGCAATTTTAATCTTGACGACCCCGACGGGAATATCTATCTTTACGCGGGTTTTAAAGGGATTGAATACGACGTCGTATTGCATTTTGCGGGAGGAAAGACGGAAGAAATTAAAGTCGAACACGGAACGAACGTTTCTGAAATGATTTACGATACCCGCGTGGACGGCAACGGCGTGGTCGTTTGGTCAACGACGGAAAACGATACGGATAAATCAGACGCAGTTTCGGGAAAAATCACGGGCGCGGTGGAATTGTATGCAACCGAATACGCCCCTGTTTTAGAGCTTGACGAAAACGGCGGGGAAGAAGTTGCTTCCGTCGTGGCGAGAGCTGGCGCAACGATTACGTTGCCGACCCCTGTCAGAGAAAACTACACCTTCCTTGAATGGCAGGATATGAACGGGAACGCTTATCACAATAGCGTGATGCCGTCAACCAGCCAACAGCTTAAAGCGGTTTGGCAGGCTAAGCTCGTGTTTGATGAAAACGGCGGTACGGAAGTAGACGATATTTCCGTTCGTGCGGGAACGAGCATTACGCTTCCTACCCCCGATAGAGAAGGGTATATTTTTGCGGGTTGGTATACTTCGGATAAAACGAAATACGAATCGACTTCTATGCCTGCAACGAGTACTAAGCTCAAAGCGGGTTGGTATAAAGCAAAGAAAGAAACGGTTGTGAAAATTTCTTCTACGGAAGTTATTTATATGAACTTGACGAAACCGGAAACAGGAAGCATTTTTGACGGCTTGACTTCGGAATTGCTTAATGATAAGTGGGCGAGCGGTTTAACGTTTGATTTCGCTCAAAAATACGGCGTTTCTAATTCTTACGTGACGATTGATTTCCATTTTAAAGCAAAACGAATAGACAATAAATCTTCTTTAACGCAGGATAAAATGCATTTTGAGTTCTACTCGGCAAAAACGATTAGTTCTTCCGTTTGGTTAGGCGAAAAAATTATTGATATTGATAATAGCTCCTATAAAGATTATACTTTTAAAATTACTCTTCCGATAACGGATAGGGCAATGGTTTGTTGGTATTGTAATCAAGGACCGTCGGGGTATAGCAATAATGCTTGTATTAAGGATTTGTACTACACGATTTCTTATCCCGATACGTCGGCACTGTACGTATAAACGGCCTTGCGTCAGTTTACCGCTCTTGCGCTCTTGCAAGGGCGGTTCTTTTTGATTGCCGCGCCTAACAAGGGAATAATCCCCTTGACCCTAACCCTTAAAGGCTTAATCTAAAAGAAAAAAGAAATTTTAAATTTTTTTGCGTTTTTTTGTTTAAAGGGAAAATAGACGGGTTAAATATAAAATGTAAAATAAATCGGCGGCAATCGACCGCTTACAACAAAGGAGTATTACATTATGGCAGGAAAAGTTATCGGTATCGATCTCGGCACGACGAATTCGTGCGTAGCGGTTATGGAAGGCGGTGAACCCGTCGTTATTACGAACGCAGAAGGCGCAAGAACGACCCCGTCCGTCGTTTCGTTCCAAAAGGACGGATCGCGCGTCGTGGGGCAGGTTGCGAAACGTCAAGCGGTTGCTAATCCCGACAAGACGGTCATTTCGATTAAACGCCACATGGGTTCGGATTATAAAGTAAAAATCGACGAAAAGGATTATTCGCCGCAGGAAATTTCGGCAATGACCCTTGCAAAGCTTAAAGCGGATGCGGAAGCGTATTTGGGGCAAAAGGTGACCGAAGCGGTTATTACCTGTCCCGCGTATTTCTCCGACTCCCAACGCCAAGCAACCAAAGACGCTGGTAAGATTGCGGGCTTGAACGTGCTTCGTATTATCAACGAACCTACGGCGGCTGCGCTTGCCTACGGCTTAGATAAGGAAAAGGGCGGAAAAGTCATGATTTACGATCTTGGCGGCGGTACGTTCGACGTGTCTATTTTGGAAATTTCGGACGGCGTGTTCGAAGTTCTTGCAACGAACGGCGACACTAAGCTCGGTGGCGACGACTGGGATAATAAGATTATCGAATATCTCGTAGACGAATTCAAAAAGACGAACGGCGTGGACTTGAAGAAAGACAAAATCGCTATGCAACGTCTGAAAGAATTTGCGGAAAAGACGAAGATCGAGCTTTCCACGATGAACTCGACGGAAGTGAATATTCCGTTCATTTCCATGACCAGCGAAGGACCTTTGAACCTTGATATCACGCTTACCCGTCAAAAATTCGAAGCCATGACGGCTGACCTTTTGAACAGAACGGTTGAGCCTATGAGAGCGGCTATGCGCGACGCAGGTCTTTCTTATAACGATATCGACAAGGTTATTCTCGTCGGCGGTTCAACGCGTATGCCCGCAGTCGTTTCTAAGGTGCGCGAAGTGACGGGCAAAGAACCCTTCAAGGGCATTAATCCCGACGAATGCGTTGCGATCGGCGCGGCTATTCAAGGCGGTGTGTTGACGGGCGAAGTGAAGGACGTGCTTCTTCTCGACGTCACTCCGTTGTCGTTGGGTATTGAAACGCTCGGTGGCGTGTTCACGAGAATTATCGACAGAAACACGACGATTCCCGTAAAGAAGAGCCAAATCTTCTCGACGGCTGCTGATAACCAAACGAGCGTAGATATTCACGTTTTACAAGGTGAACGCGAATTCTGCAAAGACAATAAAACGCTCGGCAACTTTATGCTCTCGGGTATCGCACCCGCTCGTAGGGGCGTACCGCAAATCGAAGTGACTTTCGATATCGACGCGAACGGTATCGTACACGTGACGGCGCAAGATAAGGGTACGGGCAAATCGACGGATATCACGATCACGTCTTCGACGAATCTTTCCGAAGAAGAAATCGATAAAGCGGTGAAGGAAGCGGAACAGTTCGCGGAAGAAGACAAGAAGAGAAAGGAAAAGGTTGAGAATAAGAACAAGCTCGACGGTATGATTTTCTCGGTTGAACAGACGATGACGGAAGCGGGCGACAAGCTTGACGAAGCGGATAAAACTACCTTGCAGGTGGCGATTGACGCGGCGAAGAAAGAACTTGAATCGGACGACGACGAACGTATTAAAGCGGCGTATGAAGCGTTGATGAAAGACGTACAGCCCGTCTTCGCGAAGCTGTATCAAGCGAACGGCGGCGCTGCTCCCGATATGGGCGCAAACCCTGATATGGGCGGCGACGACACCGAGTTTCATCAATAAGAACTGAGTTTTAACGCATCGGGTTTGGCGATTTTTGCCAAACCCGTACGGCGTATTATAAAGGAAAAAGGCTATGGCAGATAAAAAGAATTTTTACGAAGTACTCGGCATAGATAAAAAAGCTTCGGCGGACCAGATTAAATCGGCGTACCGTAAGCTTGCAATGAAATATCACCCCGACCATAATCAAGGCAACGAAGAAGCGGCGGAAAAGTTTAAAGAAATCAACGAAGCGCACGAAACGTTGTCCGACTCGCAAAAACGCGCTGCGTATGACTACGAGCTTGAACATCCCGGTATGGGCGGGTTCGGCGGATTTGGCGGCGGTGGCTTCGGCGGTGCGGGCTTTGAAGATATTTCGGATATTTTTTCAAGCTTTTTCGGCGGTGGCTTCGGCGGTGGCGCGCGCGCGCAACAGTCGGCTGTCGGGGAAGATATCCAAAAGGAAATGACGCTCTCGTTTATGGATGCGGCAAAAGGTTGCAGAAAAACGCTTACGTATATGCGCAACGAGCCTTGCGAAGCGTGCGGAAGCACGGGCGCAAAAGACGGTACGGCGTTCAACACCTGTTCCCGTTGCGGTGGGAAAGGGGTCGTTCAACAAGTACAGCAGACAATGTTCGGGCGTACGATTCGGCAGGGCGTTTGCCCTGATTGCGGCGGTTCGGGCAGAATTATCAAAGATAAATGCCCCGAATGTAAAGGCAAAGGCTCAACGAGAAAAGAAACGCAGTTCTCTTTTGATATTCCCGCAGGCGTGGATACGAACAGCTATATTAAAAAACGCGGTCTTGGTCAAGCGGCGCCGAACGGCGGTACGCCCGGTGATTTGATTATCGTGTTCAAGGTCGAACCGCATAGGATTTTTAAGCGCAACCGTTTTGATTTACACGTAGATTTACCTATTTCGTTTAAGACGGCGGCGTTAGGCGGTGTCGTAAAAGTTCCTACGGTAGACGACACGTTTGACTTTACCATACCCGAAGGCACGCAAAACGGTCAAGTCTTTACGGTGCGCGGAAAAGGTATTAAGTCGGCGAGAAACGGCACGGGGAATTTGCTTATTCGCGTGTTGATTGAAATCCCGACGAAGCTTTCGAAAGACCAAAAGAAAGAGATTGAAAAGTTGGATAAAGAAATCGAGTTAAAGCAATACGAACGAATGAAAAAATATTCGGATAACGTAGAAAGCTTATACGGCGAAAAGCCGTTTAATTAAACCAAAAAAGCAAAGCCCAACCAAACGGCTTTGCTTTTTTATTTGGATTTCCACGCTCGCCCAAAGAGCGTTTTGCGTAGAAAAAGTATACTTGGTAATACTATTATATAAGCTATTTTAGCTAATTTCAAGCTATTTTAGCTATTATATGATAAAATTATTAAAAAGGAGAAAAAACATGAAAAAAGAAAATATTTTTGAAAAACGTTTTAGAGAAAGATTAAAGTCCTTGCGGAAAGAGAAAGATTTATTTCAAAAGGATATAGCGGAAAAAATAGGAGTAGCGTTGAGTACTTATTCGAACTGGGAACAAGGAAGAACGCAACCGAGTATACAGGATATATATAAATTGTTAATGGCGTTTGAAATAGAAGCGGACGAACTTTTTGAGTTAGACAAAGAATATGAATTACGGTGAAGCATTAAAACAACAAAGGCTTATCAGGGGAAAATCTCTTAGGGCGGTTGCGGAAGATACGGGGATTTGTTTTCAAAATCTTTCTCGCTGGGAAAGGGGAGAAGTATTGCCGAATATTGATTTTTGCGTAAAACTTGCAAAATACTACGGCATTACGATAGAAGAGTTAATAGACGTAGAGTTGCCGTAAAGCTTTTTTAGATTTCTACGCCTTTTGCAAAGGCTCGTAATGACGGGTGAGCGAAAAGATTGATCTTTGTTTCTATGAAAGTAAGCGAATATACATTTTATACAATAATTATGAATAATTATTCAAATATAATAAAAAATAGTCTATTTTATGCAAAAAATAATCAAAAAATATGAATAAAAATACTTGCTTCTTTATAAAAAAAGGAGTATAATAATATCGTAAATAAAAATAAATTCCGTTTGGAGGAAAAAACAATGGAAAAGAAAGATATCAAAAAAGTAGTTTTGGCTTATTCGGGTGGGTTAGATACGTCTATCATCATTCCTTGGCTCAAAGAAAATTATAATAACTGCGAAGTTATCGCAGTTTCCGGCAACGTTGGGCAGGCGGACGAGTTGGACGGCTTGGAAGAAAAGGCTCTTAAAACGGGTGCTTCTAAGCTCTATGTAGAAGACCTTACCGACGAGTTCGTGGACGAATACGTAATTCCCACCGTAAAAGCGGGCGCGCTTTACGAAGAATATATGCTCGGTACGTCGTTTGCCCGTCCCGTCATTGCAAAGCGTATCGTAGAAATCGCTTTAAAAGAAGGTGCGGATGCGATTTGTCACGGCTGTACGGGTAAGGGGAACGACCAAGTGCGTTTCGAACTTGCAATTAAAGCCTTTGCGCCCGATATGCCGATTATCGCGCCTTGGAGAGAATGGAATATTAAATCGCGCGAAGAAGAAATCGAGTACGCGGAAGCGCATAACGTGCCTTTGAAGATTAACCGTGAAACCAACTATTCTAAAGATAAGAACCTTTGGCATTTAAGCCACGAAGGGTTGGATTTGGAAGATGCTGGAAACGAACCGCAATACGAAAAAGAAGGGTTCTTGGAAATGGGCGTTTCGCCTATGCAAGCTCCCGACAAGCCGACCTATATCACCCTTGACTTTGAAAAAGGCGTACCCGTTGCGTTCAACGGCGAAAAGATGAGCGCGAA
>JAEIGA010007435.1_pt1 | contig 16646 bp, 13 predicted proteins | sample 9270691 | NCBI WGS metagenome assembly JAEIGA01 (sample SAMN17057246, study PRJNA624740) | gut metagenome | biome: biome; isolation source: fecal sample | host: Bos grunniens | place: China: Xizang | collected 2019
ATCGGTTCTAACCTTGTGGAACGTTTGCTCACTACTGAGAGCCCCGTCAATATTGTAGGTTTAGATAGTGTGAATGACTATTATGATGTGCGCCTTAAGGAATACCGCCTTTCACGTTTAGAACAACTTGCAAAGGAACACACAGAGAGTAACTATACGTTCATTAAGGGCAATATTGCAGATAAGGCATTAATTGATAAACTCTTTGCAGACTACGATTTTGACGTAGTGGTCAACCTTGCAGCACAAGCAGGGGTGCGTTATTCTATTACCAATCCTGATGCTTATATCGAAAGCAACTTGATAGGTTTCTACAACATTCTTGAAGCCTGCCGTCATAGTTACGATGGAGGTAAAAAAGGCGTAGAACATTTGGTTTATGCCTCTTCAAGTTCTGTATATGGTAGCAACAAGAAGGTGCCCTATAGTACAGACGACAAAGTGGACAATCCTGTCAGTCTCTATGCAGTAACCAAGAAGAGTAACGAACTCATGGCGCATGCCTATTCCAAACTCTACAATATCCCCAGCACAGGACTTCGTTTCTTCACCGTCTATGGTCCAGTAGGTCGCCCTGATATGGCATACTTCGGTTTCACCAATAAACTCATCAAGGGCGAAACCATCCAGATTTTCAACTATGGAAACTGCAAACGTGACTTTACTTATGTGGATGACATCGTAGAAGGTGTACAGCGCGTGATGCATAAAGCACCTCAAAAGCAAACAGGCGAAGACGGTCTTCCCGTTCCACCTTATGCAGTTTATAACATCGGCAACAACAGTCCAGAGAATTTACTCGACTTCGTCCAAATTCTGCAAGAAGAACTCACTCGTGCTGGAGTTCTCCCACTGGATTACGATTTCGAAACGCACAAAGAACTTGTCCCCATGCAACCAGGAGATGTCCCCGTAACTTATGCCGACACTTCTGCACTTGAACGGGACTTTGGATTTAAACCAAGTACTAGTCTGCGTGAAGGCCTTAGAGTTTTTGCGCAATGGTATGCGAAGTACTATGAAACTTGCGAAAATAATCGTGATACCCTAAAGTAGTACTGGTCATAACCCTTGTGTAGGGGGCATAATATGGAGACTATATAACACCTGAAGACAAAATCCTCATGGGTAATATTGTTGGTATCGCCAAGATATCAAGCAGACTTTCATGAGTAATAATAGAAAGATTTTTGTTAAAAGGTGCTGCAATGAGGCAAGTGACCTCTCTTGCGACTATTGCTCACGTAGTTAATGTACAGATATATCTACATTAAAATTCCAACGAATAAGAAAATAACCACCAATACAAATACGAAGTATTGGATTGAGGATTTAAAAAAATGACGAGTTATTAAGTACTTTTCCGTATAGACATTTATGAGGAAAATTGAGATTTTAAAATATTATTCAGGAATTGATGTATTAAAAGCGTTCGGATTATATTTAATGATTTTGGGTCATGGCTCTATGGTTAATGATTCTTTACATAATATAATCTATTCCTTTCATATGCCAATGTTTTTTATGATTTCTGGATTTTTATATAAACAGAGGTCACTAAAAGAAACTATTAAGAGGGGGGGGGAGAGTCTAATTATTCCATATATATTAGTTAATTGTATTCTGTTAATTTATACATTAATAATTGCATTTGTAAGAGGTTTGTACAATTCTGATTTATTAACAAATTGTGTTGTTGCTATAATTTCTGGTTTAGGCTATAAATATGGCAACTATTCACCAGTATGTTCTGCTATGTGGTTTTTTTATACTCTTTTCATAGTACAAGTTTTGGTGTCATTATTTGGTAAATTTAAGAGGATTGGTTGGACTATTCTTAGTATTGTTTCAATTTGTGTAGTTATATGGCAGCACTACTCGCAATGGGATACATTGTTGCCTATAGATTCTGTACTAACCGCAACGCCATTCTTCCTTGCTGGATATGCTCTGAGGGGAATGATTCCATATTTTTCTTCATGTAGAAAATTGGAACTGTTGTCAATATTAATCATTATTATTTGTATAAGTTTGTCATTAATTAATGGAAGAGTTGATGTAGATCTCTGTTTAACGGGGAATTCGGTATTTTTGTTTTATTTTATTGCAATTGGCATATCGGGAAGTCTGATTTTATTGGCAATATTTTTTAATATAGAATGGAGGGTTGCAAAAGTTTTGTCTATAGGTGCGCCAGTTGTTGTAGGGTTTAATTTGTTAGCAATTCATATCATTCGAACATTTTTTAGGATGTTAGGATTTGAATGGAATGATTTAATAGGAATAATTATGGGAATAACACTTATAGTTTTGTTTATTCCGCTTATTTTGATAAGTAAGAAGTATTTTCCTCTCATTTTGGGTAATCGCAAGTAACAAGATTAATGAGACAAATTACAAGTAGTAAAACTATTGCGAAAAATACAATATTTTTATACTTTCGCACTTTTTTGATTATGGTAATCTCTTTGTTTACTAGCAGAGAGATATTAGAGGCTTTAGGAGAAACAGACTTTGGTATTTATAACTTGGTCGGTAGCATTGTCGTGTTGTTCTCATTTTTGAACGCTGCGATGTCTTCAGCTACTCAACGTTTTTTGAATTTTGAGTTAGGAGAAGGTAATGCTTTAGGTGTTCAAAAGGTATTTAGTATTAGTGTTAATATACACCTATTAATAGCCTTGATAATACTGTTGCTTGGTGAAACACTTGGTTTGTGGTTTGTTTGTTCTGAATTAAATATCCCAAAAGAACGATTAGATGCCGCTATTTGGACATATCAGATGTCTCTTGTTGCAGGATGTTTAAGTGTTTTACGAATACCTTATAATGCTTGCATTGTCGCATATGAGAGAATGTCTTTTTATGCTTATGTGAGTATAGTGGAATCTTTGTGTAAATTATCCATAGTTTTTCTATTATATTTCAGTCGATCTGATAAACTGATTGAGTACTCGTTCTATATGTTATCGGTTGTAATACTAATTAACATAGTATATATGTTTTATTGCAAGCGAAATTTTGAGCCTGTCTGTTATATAAAGGTATCGGATAAAGTTTTGTTTAATAAACTGATTATTTTTTCAGGGTGGAACGTGTTAAGTGGTGTAGCAAACACAGGAGTTAGCCAAGGAATAAATTTCTTGTTAAACATATTTTATTCAGTTGCTCTAAATGCAGCAATGGGTTTAGCTCATCAAGTTCAATCTGCATTTGCATGTTTTATTTATAGTTTTCAAACTGCTTTTACACCACAAATAATTAAGTTGTACGCAGCTGGTATGAAGACCGAATTTTTAAATCTAGTTTTCCGAACATCTCGCTTATCGTTTTGTTTGATTTTTGTTTTAGCAATCCCTATTATGTTTTTTATAGAACCAATTTTGGATTTATGGCTTACAATAATACCAGAATACACAGCAGGGTTTGTAATAATCTTTATTGTGTATTATATGATAGATGCAACATCTGGACCTTTGATCATTGCAATTCAGGCTATAGGCGATATTAAAGTATATCAAATTGTATTTTCTTTCATTGTGTTGTTAAATATTCCGATAATGTTGGGATTGTTGTATCTAGGGTTATCTCCAATACTAGTTGTGTCTATTAGAGTCTTTTTAAATTTAATAGCACATATATATAGGATATTTTATCTCAAAAAGCGTATTGAATTTCCCGTAAAACAATACTTGAAAGATGTAATTAGTAGGATTACTATTATGACAATCATCGGTTTGTTAGTATTTTTGATTCTCAATAATTATCCTTCAACGTCATTACCAATGACAATTACGATGTTTTGCTTTGTACTTTTCAGTAGTCTTGTTATAGTATGGTTTGTTGGAATGACAAAACAAGAGAGAAAATCAGTTAAAATAGCAATCAAGAATAGAATATAGTTATTTACGCAATAAGATAAGTTACTGTATGTCTTATCCCCAAAGATGGTTTTTCCATGGAGTTGTGGCATACATTCCCTTTTTTAAAAACTCAAGTCATTTTCCGAAGCATCAGTTAACGCTGTCAATTTCCATTCAAGTGTCTTGTTTCTCTTATGACTCTAACATGAAGTTTCATGTCATAGTAGTACATATTCTTTGTCGAACAAGAACTTTTGGATGTAATCACCTTTGCAACCTTTCCTTCTCTGTTTTTTACCTTACAGGTAATTATTGATATTGGATCAATAAGTAAAGTCCTTGTTTCGCAATTTTAGGTTTGAATGAGATTGTCATAATGTTTACAAGTTCCTGCAATACTTCTAAAAGCATATTCAGTCATTGAATGAACGTTTGATAAGATGGTAACTTGGGGAACCGTTTGTCTTAAATGGTGAATTGTATCGATCTGCACGATGAACGAGATTTTCGCTATCTGATGTTGGGAAGATTATTATCATTATTATTCTGATTAATTGAAAAAACACAATATGAAGAGAGTATTACATATAATGGGAGGTCTAAATAGAGGAGGACTGGAAACATTTGTGATGAATATGTATAGAACCATGGACAGAAGCCAGGTCCAGTTTGACTTTCTCCTTGCTCAAATCTGTGGTGGCGACTATGCGGAAGAAGCAAAATCGCTTGGAGCCAATATCTATGCTCTGCCTCCACGCAACAAAGGTGTGAAAGTGTACCGCACAGCCTTGGATCAGTTTTTTCGTGAGCACCACGATTATATGGCCATCCACATGCACATATCGTCATTGTCATCTATAGATCCTGCATACTATGCTAAGAAATACGGCATACCAGTGCGCATATTTCATTCTCATAGTTCTTCTGTACAGAAGTCGTTGAAGACATATTGGGTACATACAATTCTTCACTACCTCAATAAACCAAAAGTTCGTACTTGGGCAACTCATTATTTGGGATGTTCTGATAAAGCTCTGGATTGGTTGTATAAGTGGACGGGAGTACGTGCAAAAGCCATCATGATAAATAATGGCATAGATACCTCGCGTTATGTGTATAGTGCAGAAGTTAGGTCACGTATAAGAGAAGAATTTCAAATTTCGGAAGGTGCTTTTGTTTTGGGTCACGTAGGTCGTTTTATTCCACTCAAGAACCAAACATTTCTACTGGATATCTTGACTGAGATTCGTAAACAAAGACCAGAAACAATGTTATTGTTAATTGGAACTGGTGACACAATCGAAAATGTTCGTTCTCGTGCAAAAGAAAAAGGGGTTGATAAGCAAGTCATCTTTACAGGTGTGCGCTCTAACGTGAACGAACTGATGCAGGCAATGGATTGTTTTGTAATGCCATCTTGGTTTGAGGGACTTCCAGTATCTTTGGTTGAAGCTCAGGCCGCAGGGTTGCCCATAGTTGCTTCCGACACAATATCGCATGATTCAGATATGACAGGTACTATTCTGTTTCGTTCTATCAAGGAGAGTGCTTCCTTATGGGCAGAAGATATTTGCACATGGGTGACGAAATGGGGAAGACCTGATAATATACAAAAGATTAAAGACGCTGGTTTTGACTCATACGAAACGGCAATAAAACTTAAAGACATCTATTATGGCAGAAATATTTAAGCATGACAAATTTGTCATGATGGGGCTATGCCTTATCTATCTGACAATAGGCATGAATACAGACAGACCTACTATGGATTCACTCTGTATGATGGGATGGTTTACAATTTTTCAGTTTGTATTTTCTCTCTTTGCTTGGGTCAAAAAAGGCAATCAGTGGTTGTCACCCTATGTGGTGTTTTTGGTCGCGTTATATGTGTTTTCCACAGGGCAGTCATTTTTGTGGGCATTTAATTTTACAGAATTTGAAAGAACGTTGGTTGGATTTCAAGGCATAACAGTGGATGAAGTGTTCAAAGCACAAATTCATACTGCTGTTATGTTGGCTTTTTTTCAAATAGGAGCCTCTACTTATTTGTCTAAACGAAAAAAAAATACATCCTCCAATTATGTCTACGAAGATGTAAGTTCTAGACTTAAACAAATAGGGTGGTTGATGTTTATAGTTTCTGTCATTCCTTATGTGCAGCGTACAATATCAGATATGGAACTCTCAATGTTACATGGTTATGGAGCTATATATCAAGATGCAGCAAAAGTAGGACTAGATAATTTGAGTGGCATAATAGCTGATTATTTCGTACCTTCCATAATCTGTCTTCTTATAGCATATAGAAACAAAAAAGGTATGAGAAATTTGTTTGTAGTAGTGCTTTTGTTGAACGTGGTTGTCATTATGCTGACAGGTGGGCGTTCTTATGCGGTTATATTACTGGCGTTACTTCTCATTATTTACCATTATTTAGTGAAACCTTTTACTCGAAAATGGTTATTTGTTGGTATTTTAGGAGGTTTTATCCTCTTGCAATTATTGAGTTATATTGCTGTGGTTAGAACAGAGAGCAATAGGAATGTGAATGTTACTGAAGTAAAGCTAGAAGATAATGCTGCTGTAGATGCTGTTGCAGAAATGGGTGGATCAATGTTTTGTTTAATAAAGACCCAAGGCCTTGTTCCCCAAAAGTATGATTATAGATACGGTCGTTCATATCTCTTTGCTTTTACTACGATTATTCCGAACTTGGGTTTTTGGGAAATGCATCCTGCTCGAAAAGAATCAAATCTAAGTGACTGGTTAACAGAAGAGTTAAACCTTAGTTATGGTACCGGCTTTTCTATGTGTGCAGAAGCATATGTCAACTTTGGTGTGTTCTCTTTCGTAGTCTTTTTTTTCTGGGGTATGTTTCTTGCAAAAATCTTTGGAAATATAGAACCATATGTCAAAAATAAAGATTATGCTTCTTTAGCATTTTTGTTAATATTATTTTGGTTTTTCTTAATCCTTCCTCGTAATAATTTTATAAATCTTGTACGTCCAATATTCTTTATTGCTGGACCTATTTATTTATATTCTAAAAAAAATAAGTTTCGTAGTCGCTATTCTTAAATGTTTTTCGTATGAAAATATTATTCACGTCGGAGGCAGTTGTGGAAATTTGTAATGGAAAGTACCATAAGACGAGTTTTCAACCTTTTATTGAACGTTATAGTACATTCGGTAAAGTAGTGTTCTGCTCGTATAGCAGGGAGGTAATCCAAAGTGGGCAGTCAGAGTTGGACACCAGCAATGTTGAGTTTCTGTTTATGGAGAAGGAGACAAATCCGCGTACTATGTTTGCTGCAAAAAAACGTAATGTTGCAAAGTTGGAACAAACTATATCAAAATGTGATATCGTGGTGTCTCACCTTCCGTCCAATATCGGTATGCATGCAGTAAGTATCTGTAAAAAATGGAACAAGCCATATTTCATCGGTGTAGTAGGTTGCCCATGGGATGCTTATTGGAATTATAACCTGAAAGGAAAACTAATTGCGCCGTTTGCCAAGGTCGCTATGAAGAAAGAAGTAGCGTCAGCGAAATTCGCTTTTTATGTGACCCAGACATTTCTTCAAAATCGTTATCCTTGCCCTGGTGTCACTATAGGATGTTCGAATGTGGAAATTGATACACCCAATGAAACTACCCTCGCACACAGATTGCATGCGATTGAGCAACTTGACGAGAATCAAGAGGTAAGGATTACTACAGTTGCAGCCGTGAATGTGAGATACAAAGGGCAGGAATTTGTGATACGTGCACTCAAGAAACTGAACCTTGAACAAGGTCATAATTTCCATTATTATCTGATAGGTGGAGGCGATAATTCTTTCCTGAAAAGCGTATCAGAGCAATCGGGTGTGAGTGATTATGTGCATTTTCTCGGACCGCAACCGCACGAAAAAGTAGAGGCTCTACTGGACGAGATGGATATCTATATCCAACCAAGCCGTCAGGAAGGATTACCTAGAGCGGTTATAGAGGCTATGAGTAGAGCTTTGCCTACTTTTGGCGCGCGAACTGCTGGCATTCCTGAACTTCTACTCTCGGAGTGCGTGTTTGATAATTGTGATGTAAACAAGATAGAGGAACTGCTTCATACTCTCTCAAAGGAGAAAATGATACGCTATGCTAAACGTAACTTTAACGAAGCCAAGGACTATGCCCGAGAAGTCCTGAATGCCAGAAGAACCGATTTTTATGCTAAAATTAAAGAATATTATAATTTGAAATAATATGGTGGTTACAGACAATAAAAAGATTGCAGCATCGCTACATATAGAATTGTGGAATGGCAAAGAAGATATGTTAAGTGACGTTGAGGTGGCAATAGCCTCAAGGGCTTTTGCCAAATATCTGTTGACAACCGAAAGACCTAAACTGAGGTGTATCCAATTAACCAGCGCAGGATTTGAGGGAGTAGACCTAACACTAGCCAAGGATCGAGGCATAACTGTATGTAATGCTGCAAATGTGTATAACGTAGGTATGGCGGAGTTTGTCGTATATTCTATTCTGACTAGTGCAAAGCGATATAATCATAGTATTAAGAACCGCAGGCTTCGTCCGTTCCGTAATTACCATTATATAACAGAGCTTGCAGGCAAGACAGTCGGTATATTGGGGGCTGGCAATATAGGAGGACAGATTGCTAAACGACTTGAGGCTTTCGATATGTGTGTGCTCGGATATGACTTACTAATAGATGAAAGACCACACTTTAATCGTATATATAATGAGCAAGGGTTGGACGAGTTTCTGGGGCAGTGTGACTACATAGTGAATTGTATGCCCCTTTTCCCTTCAACAGAAGGACTGCTTTGCCGTGAGTGGTTTGATAAGATGAAATCTACAGTCACTATTGTCAATGTGGGGAGAAAGAAGATGATCAATGATAAGGATTTGATAAGCTTCTTGAAGGCTAATCCAGATGCGACAGCAGTGCTGGACATGTTTGAAAAGATTCCTAATCCATTTACGAACCCATATAGAAGGTTGTCAAATGTATGGGTATTGCCTGGAGTGACTGCTATTTCTAGAGAAATTGATAAAAAACTTGCAGATTTGTGTACTCGTAACTTACAAAACTACTATAATGGTGAGCAATTGTGTAATGTCATTAATAAGTAGAGTATGAAAACATCACGTGTGAATTATAATATGATGGATGTGGTGAAATTTCTTTCAGCCATCCTATTGGTGTGTGCGCATACAGCATCAGAGCGGGTAAAACTGCCAGGAATTTGGGATTTGGCATGTTCTATATATGTGATTACAGTGCCGTTCTTCTTTGTCGCCAGTGCTTTCCTATTTTTTTTGAAACTGGAGACTAGTAACCCTGAAGATAGAAAATACAGATACGTAAAATATTCCAAGCGTATATGGTTGATGTATTTAGCGTGGTCTGCCATATATTTCTGCTTTATTGCTGCCGGCTGGATACAGAATGGTGTGACTACTACTGATGTGCTAACCTATCTACACAAGAGTATAGTTCACTCAACCTATCCTACTATATGGTTTCTACCAGCATTATGGATAGCAGTTTCGCTGGTATATTTCTTTCGTTATAAGGTGGGGTGTTCTGTCAATAGCATCTTGGCAATCTCAATCATATTCTATGTGATTGGCGCTATTGGGTATAGTTATCACGACAGTCTACCACTGATGGATCAGATCAATGATGCTTATATAGCAGTGATGAAGACGTGGAGAAATGGCATATTTAACGGATTCGTGTATGCTTGTATAGGACTAAAAATCGCAATGGGGGGGCGAGGAACTGTCAGACAGGACACTCTATTTACTGTAGTTTTTGGGGCAGCGTTTCTTATAGAAGCCTTTTTAATGAAACGAATAGCGCCATCTTCGGACGCTAATTTTCTGTTTATGTTAGTGCCTTTTTCGTATTTCTTCTTCAGATATGTACTCGATATACAGATTCCAGATTCTAGCATATATGTTCCGTTGCGCAAGATGAGTATGTTGATATTTGTCTCTCAGAGACTGTTCCTTACAGCCATTCCTTCTGTTGTCGGAGCCAATTGTATTGCTGGTCCTTGGGACATTACAAGTAATGGTGGGCTAGCCTTGATTCTGGTTGTTGCCGAGGTGTGCTTGTTCTCATGGCTAATTATGAAATTGTCTGAAAGAATTAGTGTATTAAAATATTTAATGTAGATATGAAAAAACTTTATACTGTTTTAAATTTGATCGTAGCTATCTTATTCTCGTGGTTATATCTACCACACTTGCTGATTTGTATATTGGGGGGGGGGAAATCATTAGTATATAGTGATATTGAAAAGCTTGAAGGTCAAATGCGAATAAAACTACCTAAGATTTTATCGTTATTGTATTTGCTTCATACTAATCAGTATTTTCGAACAGTTTTCTATCATCGTATAGGTAGAACTATGTCGATGGTCATAGGGTGGTTGAGACCAGGAGATAAATATTTCACCTTGAGTCATACCACAAAAATAGGTATGGGTTTCACCTTCGCACATCCTTATTCAACAATTGTAGCGGCGGAATCAATAGGTGATAACTTTAAATGTATACAGTGCACAACTATTGGTAATACTAACAAAGGACGTCCAACGATAGGTAACAATGTTTCGGTAGGTGCGAATGTTGTGATTGTAGGCCCAGTAAGAATTGGAAACAATGTGAAGATTGGCGCTGGTAGTGTAGTGGTAAAGGATATTCCTGATAATTCTATTGCTGTGGGGAATCCCGCGCGTGTGATTAAGTCTTTATAATCCAAGTAATGTTGATTTCGGGTTGCACAAGTCTAAAAATCTATAATACTTAGTGCCCAAGATAATTTGGCTACAGAGTAATTGATTTAGCATGGTTTAATATTACTTTAGTATATTCTAACACAATAGAATAACAACGTTTTTTTATGAAAGTTCAAATAATTGTAAAGCAGTCACGTATTGGTTGAAGGAATAGAAATTTAATCGGTTTAATTTTATCATTCATGTAGTTATGGATAGTTTATTTGACTTTAATTCTTCAAGGGTTGAAACGTTAAAATGGTGCAAGAGTCTAGGCATGGAACGGTTTATTAGGGCGATAATACGGGTTATGAAGGAAGTATTCTGATTAGAAGAAGAGCACCTGCTTTGTGATTCTCAGGAGAAGGAAGAAAAGTTCCTGATCAACGAAATAATGAATTATGGCAATATGAGCATGTAGAGACGTAATTTCAATGGGGCCAGAAATCAGCATTAGGTAGTTTTATCGCAAATCTGAAGCGCAATGTTCATTTGAGACCCATTATCCATATAAGGTACTATGGAGTCCAGTTTTCAACATTTGGAGGCTCTTCTGTCTGACGACTAAGAGTTTGTAAATAAAAATCAAATAAGGATATGACTAAAAAGAAGAAAATGTGTTGTATCACCACCGTGGATCTGACACAGAGGAGTTTTGTGGCTGATGCTATGTATCAGTTTGTAGATAAGGATTATGAGGTAACTTTGGTCTGCGATGATACGACAAGGCTGAAACGGGAAAGGGGTGATGCCTTTCGCTATGTGAATATGCCTATGCGAAGAGGAGTAAGTATGAAGGATTTACTTACGTTGCCATGGAAGTTTAGAGTTTTTTTTAAGAGGGAGAGGTTTGACTTTATACAATATGCGACTCCAAATGCGAGTCTCTATGCTTCTATTGGTGCTTGGATGGCAGGTGTGCCTACTAGACTATATTGTCAATGGGGTATTAGATATGTAGGTGTTACAGGTTTTATGCGCAAGGTCCTGAAAATACTGGAGCATCTAACCTGTTGGTTGTCGACCGATATTTGTCCTGCAAGTCAAAAAAACCTGGAGTATTCTGTCAGTGAGGGGTTGTATAAGGCAGAGAAAGCTACTATCATTGGCAATGGTGGAACGATTGGGGTGGATCTTTCTAAATTTGATTTATCAAGAAAGGAAGAATTCAAAAACGACATTCATGGAAAATATCCTGTCTTGAAAGACAAGATCGTCTTATGTTCGGTTGGACGGTTAAGTAGAGACAAGGGTAGTTACGAATTGTTAGAGGCATTCTTACAATTGGCAAAAGAACATGAGAACCTTGCTTTATTGATGATTGGCCCTATGGAAGATAACTTGTCTGGATCATTAAATGAGGTGACGGAAAATGATAGAATCATCTTTACGGGTCAAACTAATGAGGTCTTTAAATATATGGCAGCTTCTGATGTTCTCGTGCATCCCTCATATCGAGAAGGATTTTCGATGGTAATCCAGGAGGCAATGGCAATGCAATTGGCTGTTGTAACGACAGATATACCAGGTCCCTCAGAGGTTATAGAAGAAGGAGTAAGTGGTATATTAGTACAGCCTCGTGATAGTGATTCGCTTTACAAAGGAATGAAATCACTAATTTCTAATCCTGATCGAATCAGTCAAATGGGGGCTGCTGGTCGTGAACGTTGTGAAAAACTCTTTAATCGTCAGCGTATGCTAGATTTGACCTACGAACATCGTATGTCCATAATGAAATAAAAAAAGATAACGATGAAACACTTAAATCTGATGATTTTGGCGGATACGCCATCAGCGGCTATGAGTGCTCAAGAAGCCGGCGTGGATCGTATATTCTATGATTTGGAATATGTGGGAAAAGCTGAACGCCAACATGGACGTAATACGGTGTTGTCGCAAAATGATATAGAAGATTTACCTGCCATCAGAGAGGTTGTAACGACCTCTCAATTGTTGGTGCGCACAAATCCAATTCATGCCTATACGGCAATGGAGGTGGAAAAGGCAATTGCCTACGGGGCGGATATCTTAATGCTGCCGATGGTGATGGATCATCACGATGTGGAAACCTATGTAAAACTGGTCAATGGTAGAGCAAAGGTGTGCATCATGGTTGAAACGGCCGCAGCTATGGCCAGATTGGATAAGATTCTTGCCGTTCCCGGGGTGGATGAGTTGTTTATCGGTTTGAATGACCTACATATCTCAATGGGACTCACATTTATGTTTGAGTTGTTGAGTGATGGTTTGGTGGAATATATTGCCGAAAAATGCGATAAGGCCGGTGTGCCTTTTGGTTTTGGTGGTATTGCCCGCATCGGAGAAGGTATGTTGCCCTCTGACTATATTTTGGGTGAGCACGTTCGCTTGGGCTCTTCTTCCGTAATCCTATCTCGTACATTCAAGGGGGTTGTGGGGGTTGATGCAAATGCTCGCCCTGTTGATCTGAAAGAAGAGGTGGAGAAGGTAAGAAACCGGATGGCTGAGATTGAGAAGTGGGATGAAGCGGCTTATGCAGAAAATCGTAAAAGAATAGAATTGGCCGTGGATGCAGTGATTGCTAAAATAGCGGGTAAATAGTATTCTTTATGAAGGATTTTGAAAGATTCTTGTTAGCCATCTTGGCAACTTCGGTTAGTTCTTCCGTAGATAGATCGCCCTTAGATGTTTCTTTATCAGAGGCAGATTGGAAGGACTTTCTGAAATTGGCCCAGTCTCATGGTGTTGCAAGTTTGGTAACAGATCAGTTGCAAAATTTTCCGGCAGAAAAGCGTCCTCCCAAGTATATACTAATGCCACTGGTCGGGCATCTCCTCCAGCAAGAAAAGCGTTATAGGTGGCAATTGCAGACGGCTAACATGTTGGCCGAAGCTCTCAAGGAGAAAGGGGTGCAGATGAAGGTGCTTAAAGGTATCTCATTTAGTACTTATTATCATAAGTCCGAGTTGCGAGAATGTGGGGATTGCGATATTTATTTGGGGGAGCATTTCGAGGTGGGTCATCAAGTGGTGTGTGATATTGGAGGAATTGCAGAGCGAGGAACCTATAAGCATTCGCATTTGCTTTTGAATGGGCTATTGATTGAGAACCATCGTTACATTACGGATTTCCATGGCACTAAAAAAGGGGTGAAATTGGAACAGATGTTGCAAAAGTATGCCAAAATGCCAGGAAGTCTCATCAATGGAACAGTGCTTGTGCGTCCTAACGCGCATTTTAATGCGATACATTTGTTGCGGCATGCGCATGGGAATTTGATGCTTGGGGGTATGACCCTAAGAATGATTTATGATTGGACCGTTTTCTTAAGAGGAGAACAATCCAATTTTGACTGCCATCAATTATATGCCGATCTGGAAGAGTGCGGATTGAGGAAATTTGCAGAGGTGTTAACCGGAGTGTCTGTGAGATACTTTGGGCTGAAGCTGACCAATGAGAAGTTGCTCTCAAGCAATGACTCTATATTGGTGGAGCGAGTGCTGATAGATACTCTCAGAGATGGGAATTATTTAATCCCGAATGAGAGTTTCTGGCACAAAACGAAAAGAATATGTGCCCGTTTTAAGCGTATGTGGCGTTTTCGCGAGTTGGCCATAGAGAGTGTACCCATGATGATTTGGAATTCATTCGCTTTCAGTTCTTATATGAAAAGGGATATACGATTGGAAAAATATTAAGATGCCAAATTTATGTATAAAAACTTTTTCAAGCGGGCAATCGATTTTATGATTGTTCTTTTGGCCTTATTGATTATCTGGCCGTTTTTGCTCATCATTTATGTATGGTTGACCATTGCGAATAAGGGAGCAGGGGCTTTCTTCTTTCAGGAACGACCAGGTAAAGATGGAAAGATCTTTAAGGTGATTAAGTTTAAGACGATGACGGATGAGCGTGATGCGGAGGGTAATTTGTTGCCGGATGCAGATCGTCTTACGAAAGTGGGTAAATTTGTTCGTTCTACTTCTATTGATGAATTGCCACAGTTGATAAATGTACTCAAAGGGGATATGGCACTGATTGGGCCTCGTCCGTTGTTGGTGCAGTATCTTCCTCTCTATTCAAAGGAACAGGCACGTCGCCATGAAGTGCGTCCTGGTATTACGGGATGGGCACAGTGTCATGGACGCAATGCTATCTCATGGACGAAAAAGTTTGAATTGGACGTGTGGTATGTAGACCACGTATCGTTGATGACAGACTTGAAGGTGATATTTATAACTGCTAAGAAGGTGCTCTTCCGTGAAGATATTTCACAGGAGGGACAGGCGACGATGGAGTTTTTTGATGGTACAAATTAAAACAACGTTTTTATGATATTGTACGGAGCTAGTGGACATGGTAAGGTCGTCATTGATATTTTAGAGGCGGTTGGCAAGAAAATTGATTTTATTGTTGACGACAATCAGTATGTGACCGAACTTTTGGGATATAAAGTAAAGAGAAATACTGGAGCATATCCTGAGGCAATCATTTCAATCGGGAATTGCCAAATACGCAAGAAGGTGGTGGAGCATTTGTCGGTAGATAACTATGTGACGGCAGTTCATCCCTCTGCTATTATATCAAAAACAGCATCTATTGATGAGGGCACTGTGGTGATGCATGGTGCTATCGTGCAAACATGTGCGAAGATTGGTAAACATTGTATCATCAATACGGGTGCCTCTGTTGACCACGATTGCTTGATTGATGACTTTGTACATGTGGCTCCTCATGCAACTGTTGCTGGTGGTGTTGAAATAGGCGAGTGCTCCTGGATTGGTGCTGGCGCTGTCATTAAGCAGTATATCAAGATCGGAAAGAATTGCATGATTGGCGCCGGGGCTGTTGTAGTAAAAGATGTGCCTGACAATACAACAGTTGTCGGAGTGCCTGCACGGGAGTTAAACCGATAATATAAACTACATAACATTTCATATTTATCATGTCTGAAAGAAAAATGATTTACCTCTGTCTTGCGCATATGAGCGAGGATGGAGCAGAACAGAAATATGTGAAGGAGGCTTTTGATACGAATTGGGTGGTGCCTATGGGACCCAATGTGAATGGATTTGAACAAGACTTAGCAGACTTTTCCAACAAGAAGACCGATGGGGTGATGTTGGATCGTAAGGTAGTGTGCTTGTCTGCGGGTACTGCTGCAGTTCATTTGGCCTTGCTGGCGTGTGGCGTTCAAGCGGGCGATGAAGTTTGTGTGCAGTCGTTTACGTTCTGCGCTTCTTCGCATCCCATTACGTATCTCGGGGCGAAGCCTGTGTTTATTGACTCGGAGCGTGAAACATGGAACATGGATCCTGAGTTGTTGGAGAAGGCGATTGTTGAGCGCAAGGAGGCTACGGGTAAGTATCCGAAGGCGATTATTCCTGTGGCGCTCTATGGTATGCCTTACGATTGCGAAAAGATTATGGCGGTGGCTAATAAATATGGTATTCCCGTGATTGAAGATGCTGCGGAGGGTATGGGTTCTCGCTTCGACGGTCAGGTGCTTGGTACGTTTGGTCGCTTCGGTGTGCTCTCCTTCAATGGTAATAAAATGATTACGACTTCCGGGGGAGGTGCGCTTATCTGTCAGAATGCAGAAGATGCGAACAACGTGATGTGGTATGCCACTCAGGCGCGTGACGCTTATCCTTATTACGAACACACGGCGATTGGTTACAACTATCGCATGAGTAATGTGTGTGCGGGTATCGGTCGCGGACAGATGACTGTGCTGGATGCGCACATTGCACACCACAAGCATGTGCAGGGGCTTTATAAGGAGCTTTTGAAGGATGTGCAGGGGGTTACTTTGCATGAACAGCCTGCAGATCCTCGTTATGATAGCAACTTCTGGTTGTGTGCTGCCACATTGGATGCGGATGTGAAGATTGTAGGGCAGGAAAATGCTTACAAAGAAGTCATCAAGAGTGCTGTGGGCGGTGCTGCCGGTGTGATTAAGGCGGTGGAAAGTGCTACGACGGATTGTCAACCCAACGACAATGTTGAG
>JAEIGA010007436.1_pt1 | contig 16645 bp, 33 predicted proteins | sample 9270691 | NCBI WGS metagenome assembly JAEIGA01 (sample SAMN17057246, study PRJNA624740) | gut metagenome | biome: biome; isolation source: fecal sample | host: Bos grunniens | place: China: Xizang | collected 2019
GGCAAAGAATATGTATATGTAATCTTTGCTTCTCGAACATACCAAGTAGTGCTTCGTGTAGGCCCACTAAAGTACAGGACAATATCGTTGCTGATACAGCCTGCGTCAGCCCCTCCAGAAGCTATATACTTCGTAATGTCAAGGTCAACAGAATAATCACTTACGCTGTCGATGACTCCGTTTTTTTTGAGCAACTCATCACTGCCAACTGTGATTTTAATATTGCCGACTATTGTAAGTGCAGCTTTACTACACTTACAAGTAAACCTTGCACTCTCGATAATCGCATACGGTGGAATTCCACCGCCTTCAACCCAAGATTTTACTGATGAAGCACTCTGCGTGAAAGTGGCAGACGAGCCAGATTGATTAGGATTTGCAAATGACTTTTCAGCTGTTGCCATTCAATCAACCCCCTGTATATATGAGAGATATTGTAGCTACTGTACCACTTGGCGGTTCTGAGCCGTCACTTCTCACTTCAAAGTGCCAACCGTCAACCGTGTCGGCGTGTTTTGACTCAATCTGCGAAATGTATTCTGCACATTTGTCAAGTTTGGCATTAGCAGGAACATCAACACCTTTGTCCGTTATCGCTGTCTTAATAGAGTTCTTGACATTGTTAAGTCTGTCAAGCTGTGTTTGAATGCTCATACACTCACCGCCTTAAATAGCCGCAAGTGCTTCTTCGATGTCCGTTGAAAGTGTAACTGTACCGCCACCTGTATAACCCATAGGAATGGTAGCACTTGTTGTTGTAAGACCGTCTATCGTCTTTGAAGTGTCACCATTGTTAGGCATTGTGCCTGTTACCTTTTCACCGTTTACATAAGCTGTCTTCTCATTAAGAATGTTAGCCGCTACTGCGTTTGCGTCTGTGGTTGTGATGTATTCATCAGGAATAGGTGCAACTGTTACCTTGCTTAATACCTTCCCTTCGGTAGGCGTTACATCTTGTGCATTCTTAGTAGGTGTCACAGTCTTAGTTTCAAGCACAATGCTTACTGTGCCTGAACCACTGTGATAGCCTTTCGGAATTACATAGCTGATTGTAGTGCCGTCAAGCACCTTAGTAACATTGCCGTTGTTAGCCATAGTACCTGTAATAACTTCACCTGATGAGGTGACGAAAATTTTACCTGTAATGACTTCCTCAGCTTTTGCCGTAACACTTGAAACATCTTGATAGATATCAGGGATAGGTGCAACCGTTACAGCAGATAAGCCGTAGTAACCGTCACCTGCTGTGATATTCTGTTCCTTTTTGGTAGGTGTCACAGTTTTTTCTTGAAGTAGATAGTTACCACCACCTGCGACACCTAAAACAACACCACTACCGTTATGATAGCCTTTAGGTATCGTGTAGCTTTCGCCTTCTCTTACCTCAACGGAAACAGCACCCTGATTTATAAGTGCTTCAATAGCAGAAGCAAGTTTCGTAAGATTATCAACGCTTGTTGCCATACCAAGTTCAACAAGTTTTGCTCTAATCGTATTTCTATCTGCTTGAAGTCTGCTTATTTCTGTTGCAATGCTCATACAAATCTATCCTTTCTAAATAGTTAAATTCTGCCGAGCAAGATTTCTATATTACCAACAGTTGTATGTACAGCAGCCGCCGTTATCGGTAAGGTGTTGTCTTTCTCGACTTCCGTTGTTGTATTAACACTGAGAACTCCGTCTTCACTTAGTTTCAGTGTGTTGTCAACTTTTAAAGAGTCATCTTCTTCAACGAGGTTTAAAGCACCCTCGTTTATTTCGCCCCTCTTTAAAAGTTCCTCATAAACCTCTTTATCTTCAAAAAGGTTTATCGTAAACCCTTTGAGGGTTTGAGTGTCTGCCATAACAAACCCTCCTTATCTGTTTATTCAGCAGGACTAAAAGGAATAGTGCCTGCTTCATCTTCATACCAAGCACCATTGATATAATACTTGAAAAGATATTCCTCTGTTAATGTGGGAATTTCCACATATTCGGGATTTCCTTCATAGTTTATTGTGGTTGTTTCTACGCCAACACACATACCTGTTTCAAGGTCAATCTGTGCGTAAATATAAGCTAAATTCATACTCATATATGATTGTCCTTTCCTACGAAAAATCGTAATATAGTAGGATTGTTTGAATACTGAGTCAAATAAATCATTAACTGTACTCCGTCATAATACGCTTTGAGTTCTCCGCCTGTAGTGTGGTTATTTGCTATCTTTACTTCTGTTCCCTCTTGTATGGTTACAAGATAGTTCTCTTGCAAGACAATATCACCTGTTTTTGAGGGGGCAACAAAAACAACATTAGCATTTTCACCTACTCCAAAACTTGCTCCATATCGTTGTACACCGTTATTGTCAGTTATTTTTCTAATGACTTTTGACCCATACTTTGCAAACTCAAAAGCCTTGCCTGTTCCTACACACCTTTTTCCTTGTGCATAGTAAACAGCTCCACTCTGTACATCAGCAGGTGGAGTGTTAGCGTCATAGGTGCTCGGTTCGGTTAATGCACCCAATCTGCTTATTTTCTTACCTTGAAAATAGATTGACATTAACTCTCACCACCCTTTATGTCCGCTTTCGTGTATTTTGTCAGCGTTACTGCGCCTATAGAATTGCCAAGTCTTCTTATGTAATCACCATAATTGCTTGTGTCAACTCCGTCAGGTACATTAATGCCATTTTCTTCAAGAGCTTTTTCTATCTTGTCAAAGTCTGAAATAGCTTCCTTGATATTCTGTTCAAGCGTTGATACTGTGTCTTTATCACCGTCTAAACGTTCTTCGAGAATTTCATTCAAATCATCAAGATTGTTCTTGATTTCCATATCCTCATTGATTGTAACTGACTTAATGATTTCTTCACCCTCAATAGGTGCGATTTCATTAAAGGCAGCAAAAGTCGCGTCAAAACCATTTTTGTACTCATATTCCACACTGAGAACATTGTCTCTGTTGGTAACATTCGTACAACTCTGACATACAACATCACAATCACTCATATAGGTTGACCCTACACAATCAAGCCAATCTCTCGCCATATTCGCTAATTTCACACTTTCCGCGTGCGTTGTCGCTAACGCTGAAAAGCTCCATATTTGAGTAACGGATTTACGAAGTATACCGTCCTCGTATACTCCGTATGTACCTTTGTTCTCGGTTTCAACTGTTGTTATTGTATAAACAACATAAGGAAGTTTAGGTGGTTTCTGATTTTGATTAGACCTAATAACTTGTACACCCAGGTATTTCGCAAGACCTGGCACTACACAACCTCTTATCTTGTCTGTATCAATCATTCAACCACCTCCGTTTCACCACCAAGCAACTTTTCAAGGTGTTCCGTTGTAACAGCTTCATTTTCACTCAATTCAAAAGCTGAAATGTATTTAAGTGTGTACGCGTAAACTCCCGTAAATTCGGCGTTTACGAGTTCATCATTAACCCTATAAACTTTCTTTTCATCAATGACAAAAGCCCCTTGTAAGCCAAATTCAAGAGGTTCAAGCATATATAGAGCTCTGTCTTGCTGTGTTAATGTTCCCTCAGAACGAAAAATCTTGCTTTGTCTGTGGGATATAACAGCACCAACAAAACTTATTTCCTTTGGTGTAAGTGCTACATAGTCACCCATTTCGTCATAACTGCCACCCGTGGGTATAATTGCTCGTAAGGTTTTAGAGTGTTGGTTTATAAGACTTGTAAAATCAAAATATTGCATACTCCACCTCACTTAACACGGAAAGAAATACCCTCTATCATATTGCCTGTATCGACAAGAGGGTTACTGCTGCCTTTTTGGTCGACTGTATAAGGGTGATTAGGCGGGTCTGATAAATCACGGGCATAAGTTTTGATTTTGGTTGCCAACATTTGACCTACCATATCAAAAAACTGTTCTTCACTCATTTTTCCGTCTATGACTTGACCTATAACCTTTGAAGCCTTTATCATTACCTCTTTTGCTTCCTTATCGTGACCTGACCTTAGGAAAGACCTTTCAGGAATGTGTATTTCCGTTGTAGTCGGTGATAAGTGCAAACCTTGATGATGTAAATAAGCTCTCATTTTAGGTGTAACTCTTATGTCACAGCCGTACTCGTGAATTGCAGCGAGCCATTGGTGATTTCCCTCTATGCAACCAACTTCAATAGATTTACTATTGATTGAGTCAATGGTTCTTTTCATATCGGGGAATTTGTCTTTCTTTGTAGTCCACTTTACACCCATAGTTTCGCCCCCTTAATGCCACTTCTTTTGTGCAGGAACAAAACTGACAGATGATTTGAGCCACTTAGAAAGAAACTGCTCTGCTAAATCCCACAAAACACCGTTTTTATTAGAGTTATAGCTCTGTGAAAGCCCCTCGATAGACTGACTATTCACTCCAACGGGGGCAGCCGATACCTCAGTGTATTTTGTGATAAAGAGTTTAACAGACGCAGGTAACGCCTTTAAATCCTCGTCATTGTTTAAATCAAATTTAAGAGTTGTATTATCTTGCACCCAGGTTAATGCACTTTCAACTGTCAAAACAGTTTTGTCATTAATAGGGGCAATGCCGAGTTTAAGATTATTTATCTGTTCCTGTGTCATTTTTCTTCACAGCCTTTTTAACAGTTTTCTCGGCTTTGGGTTCTTCTACCTTAGGTTCTTCCACCTTAATAGGAGTACCCGCAGGGTAGAGAACACCCTTGTAAATTACAGCATAGTCGAATTTCTTTTCCATACTGTCACCGCCTTAATTAGTCGCCTGCAACTTCAAGAGCACAACAGAAGTTCATCTGCTCGAATGAGGGAAGAACGATTTCTGAAACTGTGGTCTTTGTGTTTACAGGGTCGTCGGTAATTGTAACTGCAACTGCAACACCTGTGTTTACGATTGAAACATTAGCGTCTGCCTTTGCTGAAAGAGTTCTCTCTTCGGGAGTTGTGCCGTACCAAGTTGAACCAAGAGCTCCGTTAGGTAACATCATTACAATGTTGTCAGGATAGAATTTAGCAGCTGTGCCGTCTTCCTTCTTATACTGCTTGTTGTAAATAACGATTGTTACGCCGAGTTCTTCCTCAACGAACTGCTGTACTCTTGCACTTGTGTAGTTAACATTAGCTGTAACGTTCTGAGCAAGAATACCACTTCTAACCTTTTCACTGTTCTTGATAAGGTTGAAAGTACCCTTTGACATAAGAAGAATTTCAGGACGATTGCCGTTTTCTTCTTCCTGCTTGTCAAGTGCGTCCTCAAGAGCCTTGAGGGGGTCGCAAGTAGCTGAAGCAGTCCACTTGTCTTCTGCTGTCACAATCTTTGTATAGTGTGCGTTTCTCCAAGCCTTGTCGGGGTCATAGTCATAAGTGTAATCAACGCCGTTTGCTGCGATATTGATACCCATATTACCACCAAGAGGTGCAAGGAGCTGCATAATCATTCTTTCAGGTACAACATTAGCACCATTTACAAGTGTAGTTGTATCATTGAAGATGTTGTTAAGAACCTGAGTAGCGTAGGGGTCATTTGCGTCCTTCACTCTCATAATTTCCTGTTCATCTGCTTCCTTTACGAGCATTGACTCACGGAAGAAAGGCATCTGAGTTTCATTGAATGAGATACCTACTCTGTCACGGAACTTTGACTTAGCGTCAAAAGCTGAGGGAGCAAGTGATACAGGAAGACCGTTGTGACCCTTTATCCATTTAAGGTCAAGTCCTGCTTTCTTCTGAGCAGGGAAAAAGCCTGTACCGAGGTAAGGCATTGCGTTACTTGCCGCATTAGTATAGTTAAGTGCTATGGCTTCCGCGGTAAATACATCAGAAAGTTTCATTGTTGGTTATCCTCCTATTACATAAATTTAACCTGAGCAAGAGCTGTCTTAGCTGCTTCATCAGGTGCAACGGGCAGTTTTGAAGTTTCGATAAAACCGTGAATGACGATTGTGCCATTGGGGTTTTCGTCCTTATGTACATCTGTGAGAAGTACACCGATAGCTGTCGCGTTGTTTGCAGGGATAATTGTACCTGCCTTGATTACATCGCCTTCTGTAGCTGCGATTTCTGAGCAATCATAAGGAATTGCTACATAATGGTCGTTTGCAAGAATGATTTTTTCCTGCACGTGAGAAGTCTGTTTGAATTTCAAAATGGTTTACCTCCTTTTTGTATACATTGAAAGAACATCGTTTGATTTTTTATCACGCTCTGCTCTCTCTTTACCTATTCTTGTTGCAATGTCGGTTGACTCATTTGCCGTACTTTCGGCTTTTGAACCACCAGGGTTTCTTCCTTTTGCTTTAAAGGTTTCACTTACCTGTTCTGCAACAAAACTGTCTACCAAACCTTTGAAGGCTGATACTCGTTTGTCAATATCCTCTTCTGAGGTTGCACCTGCAATAACTAAATCTGCAAGTTCAAGGGATTTACTGTCACCTTTGTCAAGCCCCGCTTCCTTAATTGCCTTGATAGCGTGCAGACGATTTTCTCTCTCAAGTAAGGCTTGTTCCTTTTCTGTTATCGCTTTATCTCTCTCGGCAAGTTCTCGAGACTTGATTTCTTCAACACTCTTTCCCTCATTCTTGAGTTTTTCGTTTTCTTTCTTGAGTGCTGCTATGGTTTTGCCATATTCGGCAGTCATTTTGTCAGCTCTTGACTGTACGAGCTTGTCGAGTGCTTCTGTTGAAAGGGGAGTGGCACTCTCGTTTTTTGCTTCATCTGTGGTAGTGGTTTCAGATGTTGCGTTTGTTTCGATGTTCTGTTCTGACATTGTTGTTGTTCCTCCAAATCCTTATAGAATTCTGTTTTTGTTCCATATAGAAACATATATAAAAAAAGAATGTACCATATAGATACATTCTCGTTTTTCGGTATTGCCTTAAATGAGAAAAAACACTGCCGTAGCAGTGTTTTTCCCTCAAAGAAAGGAGTGCTTCTAATGAAATACCTAATCGTTGTCGTTCTTGTAAAGCGAAAAGATTATACTTTCACCTATATATTATTATATCATTTCAAACTTTCAAAAGATATTGACAAAATAACCAAATTTTGATACCAATATTTGTTAAGTTTGTACTACCAAATGTTTACAATTTATTCACCATTTAGTATCTCTGCCGTGTTATAATATAGACACAGTTAAGAAAGGTGGTTATTATATGACACATTTTGAAAACCCTATCGTTAAGAAAGTTACTGAATTACAGAAAGGTGATATATTTCGTTGTGAGTTTGGTGACTTCGATAATTTCGTTACTGCCGTTTTTGAGAGTAGCGAACCTTATAAATGCTGTAAATATGAGGGCATAGAACTTCATATTCATTACCCTAACCGTTCGGTTTATCTTTCAATGGTTGCCGATATTAACTCTACTGTTGAGGTTATCGGCAAAGAATAAATGCTTTCTTGAGGGTTTGAGCATATCAAGCCCTACACCACCGCCGAGCTTGCGGTATTAACAGGTGTTTCGTGAACCTTTGTTATTGTAACAAAGTAGATAGGCTGAATAAAAAAGCTACTGAGGGCAGTTTTAAGCTGCCCTCTTTTACTTTTGTTTTACCTTATTAAACTCTTCAACGGTCATTACATCATATTCAAGTATGCAACGCTCATTACAATCGTGCCTTGCATAACCACTCATTCCAGGGCATTTTGTTTTAACACCTTCGGGGGCAGAGGGTGAGGGTTTTTCAAGAATGAAATAATCACCTGCTTTAACGGTGACACCTTCCATTTTGACGTGGTTTGCACCATTTCTGTTTATCTTTGTTTTCCACCCTTTTTTAGTCTTGTATCTTTGCTGAGGTCTGACTCTTTCGTCTTTCATTGTACGCCAAATGGCAACATAGACATAATCACTGCCCTCTACACCCTTTGAGATGTTTTCGGCACAATCCATAAACCCAGCTTCAATATTTCGGTGCGACTCTGTTCTGACGATATTACAAGCCTTGCCGTAATAACCACCCGTGCCGTCTTCACCTGCAAGAGTCTTTTGCACCTTTTTCACCATATCCTCATATCTATCACCATTTACCAAACCGATTGTAAGGGTCTGTCTTATGTCATAGATAATAGATTGTCGGTTTTTCTCCAATACAGTAGGTAGGGTTAATTTGCTGATATTGTTATCAACGGCTCTTTTCAATACTTCGGGTCTTACTAAAGAGTCCTCACCAAGAATAGCTGCAATCTCTTTTGTGTTACTTGCCGTTTTAACTGCCGTTGCCATACCGATAAAACACTTTGTATATGTTTCATCTACCAGGCTCAACATTTCCATTCTAAGAGAGGGAGTAATGAAGTCAACTCTTTCTGTTGCTTCCTCAAGAAAACGAGCGAGACGGGCATTTTCTCGCATTTGAGCAATATATAAACGCCCGTCAGCGTCTGCAAGGTCAACATAAGTATCACCGAGAAAGGACTGCAAATCGTCCATAAGGTTCGCATATATCTTGCGTATCTTTTCTTTTGTCAGCTTTTCTCGGTGTTCTTCTATTCTTTTGAGGTCATATAATAGTTCATTGAGTGAGTTTTCTGCTTTAGGCATATTATCACCCCTCTATTATTCCTTATTCTCTTCGGTTTCTTGCTTTGGGTTATTTGGTTTGGTGGGGTATAGCGGTGTTATGTCACTCTTTTCGGCTTCTTTCATATCCATAATGTAACCAACATCATCTACCCAAGAGAAACGGCTATATGCAATCTTATCGGGTAAGCCTACATTTTTAAGTGCCTGGACTGTCTGTGCTTCTTGTAATTCATCAAGCGGGAAGTTACGGCTGAATTCCATTGTTATATGAATGGGGTCAACTGTAATTCTTTTCTTTACCCAAGCACTTGCAAGAACTCGCCACATATACTGCGCAGCGTCAATCATCTTAGCTTCAAACATACCACACTTTGTTTCGAGTCCGTGGAGTTTGAATTTAAGGCTTACACCACTTGCAGCACCGAATGTTTCATCTGTGAGGTTAGGAGTCTTACTAAATCTGTAGATGTTATTTTCAAGTCTCTCTAAATGATGTTCCGTGAATGCGTCATTTATCTGTTTGGTTAAGAAATAAGCCTTGCCCTGCTGTGTACCCGTTGAATTGAAACGGAAACTACCGCTTACCTGGGCTTTCTGTATTTCTTCATCAGACATTCTAAGGTTTTCAAAAATCAAATAAGAATGAACGAAACTTTCAATCTCGTTTGAGTTATCCGACAATACCTTATCATAATCATCAATAAGAGAAAGCACCTTTTCAGCGTCACCGAGAAGTTCTTTGTTGTTCTCAATTCCCTGCAAGGGGCAATAATCGAACAAATGAGGTTCTGTACTCTCAAGAGTCAGCGAACTTAACATACCTCTATATGTATAAATGTTAATATCATCATAGAATTCCACTACCCAGGTCTTATTATCGTTTACATCGGTAGTTTCATAGTATCTGATAGCGTACTGAGGTTCTGCCATACCCACTTTTGAAAGAATAATAGTTTCATATCCGTGTATGGGCATTACTCTTTCATTGCCGTCAGGGTCAATATAGAACAATCTACCTGCATAGCCGTAAATACTTGCAAGTTTCGTTGTTTCCATATCCACACCAAACATATTATTACGGGTTATGAAGTCTGTAACGGTTCTTTCTGCTATTTCAATGCCACTTTCACCGCCTGTATCTTCTTCTGCTTCATCACCCTCACTATAACCATACTTAATGGGAGTACCTGCGAAGTAACCCGTCTTAAAATCAACAATTTCACCGAAAAAGTCATTATTGATTTTGTTGTTAATCGGTTTATCTTCCTCAAAACGGGGTTTTCGGTCACGAATAGGCACATTTGCCGTAGTATAACGGTCATAAAGTTTCTTGTTATACTTTGAGTTTGGTAAATGTCTGTTGATAATCTTCTGTAAAAGTGTTTCGCTTATTCCGTTGCTCTCGATTTCATCACAAAATGCCGAGAGGTCGGGGTATATTTCTTTCTTTTTTCTCATTTCTTACCACCTTTTTTCTTCTTTTTCGGTTTATAGTTTGCTAATCTACGGTCAAACATAATTTTTCCGTCAAAGGTTCTTGTTAGTCCACACTGAGTACACACAATTAAATCGTTCACTTTTTTCCAGGTATGACTGCACATAATATCACCTCTTATATCCTCACACTTGCTTCAGCGTAAGTTGCCATAATTTCGTCCTCACAAGCGTACCTAAGTGCGTCTATGAGGTGGTTATTCGCGTCTACTGCTTTAGCCATTGCATTTCCGTATTTGTCCTCTTGCCAATGGTATGTCTCAATCTCATTCTTGAAATTCTGACACCTTACATCAACAATGATTTCATAACCTTGTAACCAACGAATTCCTCGATTGATACTATCAGCACCTTTTACAGCTGGAATTGCATTGATATTGTTCTGAGCCAAGTAATCTATCGTTTTAGGTTCTGAACTATCGCAAGTGACATATTCTCTGCCGAAGAAACTTCTACATACTCTGAGTAGTTCCTCGTCTGTCATACCTGCCTGGTAATACTCGTCATATATGTAGATTTTCTTTTGTGGCTTGTCTATATGTACCTTTATCAATGCGTTAGGGTCGGAGCTGTAGCCGAAGTCCATACCGCAATGTATCTTGTCAAAATGAGGTATTCTGTCGCTGAGGTCTTCTACTCTCCAATTCTTGAAAATGATATGACCGAGTACGCCCCAATTTCCAAGAGAATAAACATTGTAGTAATAAGGGTCACTCTCATTCTCTAAGAGTTCTCTATCATCTGCTGTCAGATAGAGGTTGTCTTTGTAGGTTGTCTTTAAAATGCTTAAGCTGACACCCTTGCCGTTCTCGGTCTTGCCATACTCCATACTTGCATATGAGTTCTTATCGTCTTGCCACTCATTGAAAAACTCTTTATATATCCAATGAGATTTAAGAATAGGGTTAAACGCCAAAATAATGCACTTGCCGTTGACACTTTCACCTCTTAAACGCTTTGTTAACTGCTTATATGCGTCTCTCTTGATTTCTGTTGCTTCCTCAATGAATATTCGCTCTAATACACCGTCAATCGGTGTAATTGACTTGATTTTCTCAACATCATCAAGACCAGCAAACAAAATCTGTTTATTGTTCAATGTACAAGTGATAACCATTATTGACCGATTTATTCTGTAATATTGAGACAATCCCATATTTGAAATTGCTTTGGTTATTTCGTTGAATGTACTTCGTGCCAATGTATTTGCGACATTACGGCAACAGAGCCAATTAACGCCGTGAAGATTATCTAACACAATCTTCTGTGCCAGGAAGTATGATTTACCACTTGATGAACCACCGAAGTAAATCTGATTAAAATGAGGTTTATTCATATATGGTAGATAAACGGGGTTGACTTTCACATTTACATTCACTCTCTCACCGCCTTAAAACAAACATAAAAAAACAGGCTGCCTTTGCAACCTGCTTTTGTATATCTGTTATATAGTCGCTATATATGTCTTTGCATATTCGGTAAGGTAACTCAAGAACTCACGATACAAGCCTAACTCTTTGATAAGTTCTATTAAAGACTCTGCTCTCTCATATTGTCTTCTTGTAATCTCGTGACCTGCACCAAAACGTTTGCCACATTCGACAAAATTACATCTCTCTGCTGCAGCTTTCTTAAATAATGTTTCTTTCATTTTTTACACCTCTCAAAATGTGAAGTTAAGAATTTGTTTATTGCCACTTATAATTACAAGGTGCTTTGTAACATCTTGATAATTAGCAAGGCTTTCAACGGTTTTTAATGCTTGCCTTAATACCTCTTTATCATCATCAGAATATTGATTGCCAATAAACTTTAAAGGTTCTTTACCTGCACTAAAATACATCTCGTATGTCTTTCTCATTTTGTGTACCTCTCTTTTCATTTGGTAACTATATTATATCGCAAGAGAGATAGTAATTGGTGAACAAACTGTTAATATTTGTAATTTTATTTTGATGTAAAATGTTTACAATTTATTCACCATTTACTAACACCGATGTGTTATAATATAGACACAATAAAGAAAGAGGTAATGAGAAATGAGTTACAAGTCATATCTTACATTTTACAAACTTGCCGATAACAAACAAACTCGTGAAGATTGGCTCTTCAACGAATGGCAGCACGGCAGAGTATATCAGTTCAATGGTGAATTTTACAGCACCACCACAAATGAAAAAATCAACTAATAGAAAGAGGTAATGAACAATGTTAGAAACATATTTCGGTTATTTCACAGAAGACCAATGCAAACGCCTTAAAGAGAAATTACAAGGCAAAACATTCTTACACTTTGATATTGCTTATAGTAATGAATGTGGCAACTGCACACTCATTGTAAGAACCAACAACACGAACTACTCTTTAGCAGAAATGAAAGAAATGTTCATTAGCTATTGCATAAGTGAATTGGCAGACGCTTAAAGAAATAAAAAGGTGGTTGAATAAACCACCTTTTATTTTTCTAATCTCAGTATCTTATCTACTGTCAAATACTCTTCTGAGGTTGGTACACTAATCTTTCGGTAGAAATCAGCTTTTGCCTTTTCGTCTTCAAAGACTATAACAGAATAGAAGTCAATGCTATTCTTTTCTTTCATTCGTTCTTTACTTGCCTGGCGAGCTGCCTTGACTTCTTCAAGACCCTTTTTGACTTCGTTTACTTCGGGTGACTCAAACATTTCTGTAAATCGTTCATCACCGTCAAACATAAAATCAACATCAAGTTTGGTGAAACCCATATCATCAAAGCCGACATCAAACTGTTCTGTGATATATGCCAACTTATCCAAATCCCAATCACCCTGCATTGAGGGGTTATTGAGTTGAACATTCAAGACCGCTTCTTCGGCTTCATCAACATCAATTACCCATACATCAAGTGTATAGTCCTTGCCTTTTTCCAATGCGTCAAGCTGAGAAATTCTTTGGTGTCCTGAGACAATGTTGCCCGTTCTCTTGTTCCAGGTAATAGGCGATACAAGACCGTGTTGCTGCAATCCCTTTTTAAGTCTTTTCTTTGCTTCTTTGTCAATTATTCGAGGGTTATATTCTGCCCCTTTTAACTGAGAACGCTTTAGGGTTTGCATTTCACCTTTTTGGTATTTACTTCTATCAGCCAATGTTTTCACCGCCTTTTTTTGCATAAACTCTATGTGTCAAGTTTCCTATTCTTGCGTGACAAGACTTGCAAAGAAAATGTAAATCAGTATGTATAGGTTTTTCACCCTTTTTCAGATTATGTCGCCCTGTGTTTTGTCCGTGATGTACCTCTATACGGCAACCATACTTTTCTTTGTGTTCAGCGTTAGTCATTCCACAACATTCACATACTGCATTTTCTAACTCTTCTGCTGTCATTCCAATTCGCCTACGGTCAACACAATTTCGGTTTTTTTGTTTTCTGTTATTAACATCATTAACCCAGGCGTTATGAAAATAAGTTGCAAGCTGTTCCTTATGTGTTTCTCTATACACCTTGCCAGCTTTACTTTTGCACTCTTTACATAATGCTCTTTTTCCGCCTTTGGTGCGGTTGCTTTTAGTGAAATATTCCTCTTCACCTACAAAACCACATCTACTACAAGTCATACTGCTCACTTGTTACCTCCTGTTGTAACTCCTGATTAAAAACATTAGCGGAAAGTGGTTCAGGAACACCACCTTTCGGGAGCTACCCTATCCGCCAATGATATTTTAACTTATGATTATTACATCTCTATGAACAATCAGTTAAGTTTACTATTTGCCATACTTCTCGAACCTCTCTACACCTGCACCTGCAAACGGATAGACTTTCAATATCTTCTCATAATCATCAGGGTACATATTCTTGACTACTGCAAGTTCATTCCCCGCCAAACTACGAAAAGAGAACCCTATCTCCCTTTGTTCACGGCTGAGGTATAGTTTTTTCTGTTTTATGTATTGTAAGACTTCATTCTTCTTCCAATATGCGAGGGGGTAAAATCTCCCTCTCTTATAATCTATACTTCCACTTTTCTTTATCATTGCATTTCGTACAATACTATCGGCACAGCGTTCACCCGCTGCAATCCAATGTATGCCCGTTGTTTGTCTTAAATACTCGTATGTATCGTTTATGCCGACTACATCAACATTCCAATCTGCCATTGTGAAGCTGCCGTATTTAAGGAACTCAGAACACTCAAAGTGAGGTATTCTTATTATCTCGGTATCATACTTATTTTCGTACCAACGCAACATTCTTTCCTGGAACTCAAGGTCAGGTACAAGGTACATAAAGAAAGGTTTTACATTCTTAAAATGACGAAAACACAAATCAAGAGTAACAATACTATCCTTGCCACCACTAAAGCCAACAATGACACTATCTGTTACCCTTGCTTGTGTTTTAATCGGGTCGAATAATAAATTACTCATTATTAACCACCCTTACCGCCCGTAGACTTACGACGCATAAAGTTTCTGTTTGAAGAGAAAACTCTCGCTGATGTAGCTGCTGACTTTCTGAACTGAGAAGCTCTACTGCCCGCACCTGTGTTTCTTGCAATCGCCTGCTTAATAGTTGCCATAATTTCACCTCCTTAATTATTATTCACCAATATTTATATCGTTTTCCGTTGCTGGAACTACATTGATGTTAATTGACGGGTTTGTCTGTTCTTGTTCGTTATACTCTCTCTGATTGAGATATACTTTTCCTAAGAACATTTGCATAGAGGTGTTACCCTTTTTAATGGCACTTTCAAATTGCGCTCTTCTGAGACTAATTTTTGCGTTTGACTGTCCTTGTTTTTTAATTGCTTGAAAAAATTCTCCGTGATAATCGTCTGTGAGAGTTCTTGCACTTACTTGAACAGCGTCTGCAATTTCCTCGTCAGTAGCCATAAACCCTGCAATAGCTTTAATAGTGTGCCATTGTTCAGGAGTAATATAAATAGGCTTTCTACCACGCATTGAGCCGTCTTTTGCTTCTTCTCTTTCCCTCTTTTTAGGAAAAGGAATTACTTTACCTGTTTCTGTATCTATAATATCGAATGGTTTATCTACTTTATCCTTTGCCATAATATCACCTACCTATAAAATAAGAAAAGCCGCCCCGAAAATTTCCGAGCGACTCTTCTATGTTAAAAAGGATACTTTATGCCAAACACAATTTTATTATGTTAATTATACTATTCCACAATAATAATTTTACAACATTCGGACTTTTTAATCAATGAGTAATGTTTAACAAACTTTCACTCCGTTTTTTATGCAACTTGACAGCGCTTCTCTATGTAACCGATAACCTTTACTTTCACTCCAACTTTCATTAGAGTAATGTTTAGCCATTGCAACGATACACTTCTTCCAGGGCAGTCCATAGAAGTATCTGTATCTGAAAAGTTCTATTTGTTCAGGTGAAATGTTACAAGATATTAGAATATCCTCACAAATGAGCCAATTTGACACAAGAAGGTCATTAAGATATGATTTACGGGTTTCATAGTATTCTATCTTAGATAAGGCATTATCGAGGGCATTTTCTGTTGTTCCCCCACCTCTCGGCATATCTGATATGATTTGATTTTTGGGAGAGGTTAATCTTTCTCTGATTTCTAATATCTTATCGTCCAATTTTGCGATTTTATAATTTAGGGAAATCAAATTGCTAAGATTTAATTCCTGCATAATGTTCTCCTTTGGGTTTAGTCATTTTTATGTAATGCTGCATATACGAACAATATTGCAATTTCTACTAAGAGAGTTGCCAATATGCCTGCTACGAAAGGATTTATGTACATTCTGTTCCCCCCTCTACAAATTCGATTAACTTAGGGTCAACGATTGAAATACTTTTATTTTGTTTTTTGTCCGTCACTTCGGCAGAAATGTCTATCTTGCCGTTTCTGTTTCGGTAAATGATAGCTGAGACACATTTATAGGTAATGCCTTTGTGTGTTACTTCACATTTACTCATAAGAGCTTGTTTAAGTTCTTCGTTTGTCATTCCTCAGCACCCTCTTTTTCATATCTCTCAAAATAGGGGCAGGGTTGACCGCCTTTTACGGTTACACAAATGCACTTGTATTCACCATTCATTTTGCAATCGTTACACTTGCGACTCCGACAATTGTTATTATCAAATCCGTATTTGCATTTATCTTGGCAAAGCGTCGCACTTTTAATCGGTGTGGTTTTTTTAATCTTTCTGTTTATCATTTTTTATCCCTCTTGAAATTGACTGTTATTCCATACTCGTTAAAGAGAGTATCTTTAAGGTCATTCATAGAGATATAACCTTTGTTGATACTGTCTGCGGTATATTCAACACTTTTCATTACCTGGGTCATTTTCTTATAGCCAAAGCCGTATTTGTCTGCGAGAACATAGGCAACATAATAACCATTCCGTCAGTTGCACTCTCGACACCTTTAGAATACTGTTTACGGTTATTTATCTGTTTGTTGTTTTGACTGCATTTCATAGCTCAATCCCCCAACACTTGTTTCCTAATAATTCTTATTATGTCTTCGCCGTGATTGTCGGTTAGTAGTTGCCCCCAATCAGACAAAAAGAACTTCTCAAGTTTTTCGATTTCCCTTTTGGCAGCCATTCTGTCTTTAATTGTTCTTGCATTCAATTTTTCTTCAAGGGCTTCTTTATAATCTTCAATA
>JAEIGA010007437.1_pt1 | contig 16644 bp, 15 predicted proteins | sample 9270691 | NCBI WGS metagenome assembly JAEIGA01 (sample SAMN17057246, study PRJNA624740) | gut metagenome | biome: biome; isolation source: fecal sample | host: Bos grunniens | place: China: Xizang | collected 2019
AGGGTCAAAATCAGTACGCCATAATAGTACAGATTGAGCGATTTGATAATGTTCTTTTCCATATGGTTCTAAAGTTTGAATTCTATACGATTGACGATAGAACGCCCAAGGGTGATCTCATCGGTATATTCCAGTTCGTTACCAATGGCTACACCACGGGCAATTTGTGAGATCTTGAGTGGTGTAGGATTGTTTAGTGTGGTGTAGTGTGGTGTAGCGTTGTTTAAGCGACGATAGATGTAGAAGTTGGTGGTATCGCCTTCCATAGTAGTAGGAAGAGCTAGGATGACTTCACGAATATCGTCTTTCTCAATGCGGGTAACAAGAGAATCTATCTCTATGTCAGAAGGACCTACCCCATCCATTGGAGAGATAATTCCGCCCAACACATGGTAGAGACCATTGTATTGCCCCGTGTTCTCAATGGACATCACATCTTGCACATTCTCCACCACGCAAATGGTATGTTTGTCGCGTGAGTGTGACTGACAAATCGGACACACCTCTTGGTCAGAGATTGTATGACACACACGGCAATACTTCACCTCTTGCTTGAGGCGTGTGAGTGCTCCCGCAAAAGCTTCCACCTCACTGTTACTCTGGCGAAGCAGGTGTAGCACTAGTCTCAACGCCGTCTTACGCCCAATGCCAGGCAATGAAGCCATTTGCTCCACTGCTTCGGTTAATAATATGGATGGATAGTTATTCAAGTGATAAGTGATAAGTGATAAGTGATGAGTTATGAATTATGAGTTATTCTTTTTTGCCCATCGAGCGGGAAGGAGGCGATAAGGGTAACGTTCGCGCATGTTCTCCGCATTAGGACAACTGCAACGGTGGATACGAATACCGTTGTTGATACTGATAAAACCAAATATAGCATCCCCCGGTTGTGGGTCGCAGCATTTAGCAAGATTGTAGTCTACACTCTTCACATTGATATCCACCTCAATGGCCAGTGCCTCGTGATTTTGAGGGACATAAACATGCTCAGAACGTTGAAAATCGGTATTAGGTACATCCAACGTAAGGAATACATCCTTAAGTCGCAGGAGATCTTCTTTTCCTAGGGCAATAGATTGGTAGAGATCGTTGGTGACCTTGTAACCTAATTTGAGCGCAAGGCGTGAAATATCGCCCTCTTCGAAGTCAAGTTTCCAATTCTTGAAGCGTCGTTCTAGCATTTCGCGTCCTTCAGCAGCATTGCGATACTCTATCTCCTTAAGCGCTTGACGGATTTTACTCTTCGCCTTACTGGAAACTACAGCATTGAGCCAATCGGCTGTTGGCTTTTGGTTTGGCGAAGTCATAATCTCCACTTGGTCACCATTTTGGAGTTTCTGACGAATGCTAACATTCTGATTGCGGATACGTCCACCTACACACTTGCATCCCACATCGCTATGTATAGAGAATGCAAAGTCCAAGACCGTAGCCCCCGCAGACAAGCGTTTGAGATCACCCGTTGGAGTAAAGACGTATACACTTTGCTTATCAGTGTTCATCGCATTGCCATTCACTCCTTTGTAAGCCCAGTGTGCAGCCACGCCTTTTTCAGCTACCTCATCCATACGGCGTGTGCGGATTTGCACCTCTACCCATTTCTCTTCTGGTCCTAGCACAGTGGTGTGCAAACTTTCATAGCCATTGTCTTTGGGGACGCTCAACCAGTCACGTAGACGTTTAGGGTTAGGGCGATACATATCCGTAATGAGAGAATAAACCTGCCAACAATCTAGTTTCTCGCGATCAATAGGTGAATCCAAAATGATACGTATAGCAAAAAGGTCGTATATGCGATCCACATCACAACGCTGTGCTTGCATCTTGTTGTAGATGCTATGGATAGACTTAGGACGCCCCTTTATGGTAAAAGTGAAACCATTTTCCTTGAGTTTCTTCTCAAGCGGAGTGATAAAAGAGGTGATATATGCATCGCGTTGCGTTTTTTTCTCGTTGAGCGCGTGCGCGATGTACTTATATGTCTTATAATCCAAGAACTTGAGTGAAAGGTCCTCCATCTCCGTTTTGATGGCATACAGACCAAGGCGATGAGCCAATGGCGCATGCAACTCCTTGGTTTCACGTGCCACGTGCCGACGACGATCCGAGTCGCCATCTTTGTCCAAGCTGCGAAGCAAATCCAAGCGATCAATCAGAATATCGTATAATACTTTGTTACTATCTTCAGCTGCCATTATTGTTATAAAAATGTTTTTTCGGCTGCAAAGTTACGAAAAAATTTGCATATATAAAAAAGATTTTGTAATTTTGCGGCGAATTTGTGGGAAAAGGAACAATTTTCTCATTTGCTTGGTTGAAAAGTATAAATTTAATAAAAAAGAATATGAAAATCGTTATTCGTGTATTGTTAGGTATTGCTGTAATCTTTATGGCATATCTTTGCGTAAACAGCGTTGTTACCCCTATCCGTTTTGAGGAAGCACGCGTACAACGTGAGGTCAAAGTAATCAACAATCTAGTTAGCTTGCGTACTGCAGAAGCTCAATTCCGTTTGGATAAGGGTTATTTCACCGCAGACTTGGATTCATTGATTGATTATTTGAAGACCACTCCTAAGAAGGAAGTGTATAAGGTAGGTTCATTGACAGAGAAGCAAATGGAAGATGGTTTGAATGAGAACAAAGCTGCTAAGATTTTGGAGCGTGCACGCCTGAAAGCACAACGTAAGATGAAATTCCAAGGTACAGATAGTTTGGATCTCCTTTATAACTATATTTGGGAAAAAGATCGCGAAGTAAAAGCTAACCATTTGCAAGGGTTCCGTCGTGACACCATTCTCACCAATATGATTCAATCTCTCTACAAGGGTCAATACACCGAGGAGAACATTGGCGAAATTGTTTACATTCCTTACACCGATAACGTAAAATTTGAGGTAGAGACCAACAATGGTTACACCACCTCACAAGGAATCAAGGTGCCTATCTTTGAGATTCGTGCTCACTACAACACCTACCTCCATGACCTAAACAACCAAGAGCGTGTAAACCTCATCGACAAAGAGGAAAAATTGGATCACTATCCAGGTTTGAAAGTAGGTTCTGTAGATGCCCCTAACAACAACGCTGGTAACTGGGAGTAAAATTTTGGCTTTAGGTTATAAAGCAAGGATATAATGAGAATTATTTCTGGAACATTTAGGGGGCGTCGATTGATGCCCCCTAAAAATATCACAGCACGTCCTACTACGGATTTTGCAAAGGAAAGTTTGTTTAACCTCCTCACTAATCGTATGGATTTTGATGGTGTGGATATGCTTGATTTGTTTGCAGGAACAGGTGGTATTGGTTTGGAATTTATATCGCGTGGTGCACGCGAGGTGACAGCAGTGGAGATGGCACATACCCAACAAAACTTCATCATCTCATGTTGCAAGCAGCTAGGCATTAGGAATCTACATCTGATTCGTGGAGATGTATTCAAGTTTGTGAAGGCATGTCACGTGCAATATGACTTTATTTATGCAGATCCACCTTATGATTTGGAATTATTACCTACATTGCCAGACTTGATTTTCGAGCAAGGGATATTGAAGGATGGCGGATATTTTGTATTGGAACACTCCAAGGCAAATGATTTTTACAACCATCCGCACTTTGTAGAGCAACGTAGTTACGGAAGTGTACATTTCACATTTTTTCGATAAAAATAGCAGCATACATCAGTAGAAGTATAGGATACTATCGAGATGATAGCGGGATTATAACGGGATGGTAACGGGAAAGGTATTATATAAATAAGAGGGAGATGATTCTCCCTCTTATTTATTATTTGTTCGAAAATTCTACGAGCGGAGTTTTTGCTCCCATTTCCAAGCACTAAGCAATACTTGTTCGATCGGTGTATCTGCCTTCCAACCAAGAACAGTGTTAGCCTTGTCTGGTTTCGCCCAGACTTGCTCGATATCTCCCTCGCGACGTCCCACAATCTGATATGGTACATCCGCGCCAGTAACCTGCATAAAAGTCTTTAGAATCTCCAATACACTCAATCCACGACCCGTTCCGAGATTGAACACCTCTACTTGGTCTGTAGCATTGCCACTGAGCATACGCTCCACAGCCTTCAAATGAGCTTTGGCAAGATCTACGACATATATATAATCGCGTATACAAGAACCATCAGGGGTGTTGTAATCATTGCCAAAGACCTTAAGCTCCTTGCGCAAACCAATAGCCGTTTGTGTGACAAAAGGCAAGAGGTTTTGTGGCACACCATTAGGCAGTTCTCCAATCATAGCCGATGGGTGTGCACCAATAGGATTAAAGTAGCGCAGGATAGTAGCTTGCAGCGACTTATCGGCATGCGCCTCATCTCGAATAATCTCCTCGTTGATTTGCTTTGTATTGCCATATGGCGACAATGCCATCTGTATAGGAGCGGTCTCATCCACAGGAAGGTGCTCTGGAGTAGGCTGACCATACACGGTGCACGAACTAGAGAAGACGATATTATGCACATTGTGCGCCTTCATCTGCTCAAGGAGCGTAACGAGCGACATGAGATTGTTGCGGTAGTACATCAGCGGTTGCTCCACCGACTCACCCACCGCTTTGCTAGCAGCAAAGTGGATCACACCCACAATATCTGGATAACGTGTAAACACATCCGCCATTGCTATGGCATCGTTGCAGTCCACATGCTCAAAAGGCGGACGAGTGCCCAAAATAGCCTCTATACCATCCAACACATCTGCATTGGAGTTACTCAAGTTGTCTACTATCACCACATCATAACCTTGCTGCATGAGTTCGACAGTCGTGTGTGAACCAATGTAACCGGTACCACCCGTAACTAGAATTCTTGACATTTGATAGTTGATTAATCGTTAATATTAGAAGAGTTTTTTAGGATATACACCAGCATCTACTAGTGATTGGATTTTATCCACTACCATTTGGCGATCGTCGGCATAAGTAACGCCAAACCATTTAGCAGAAGTATCCAATACTTGGCAGGTTGCCTTACCTGCTTTGATGAGGTCGTTAACCAAAGTAGGGATATAGAATTCCGTCTTGAGTTCTTGTCCATATTTTGTCAAAAACTCTTTGAATGACTCTTCTGTATATTGGAAATATTCAGGTGTAAATCCCCACATATTCATACTAACAGGCGTATCGAATGGTATCTCTACCTCGTTGCCATTTTCATCAGGGAAGACAATGTGTCCGTCCTTAGACTCGATAGCAGTACGCTCAACCACATCGGTCAAGAAGCCCATCTTGTCGGTTGCACATACGCCACGACTCACAGTACCGTGCTCGCTCAGTGTGTTACCAACTCGATAGCCCGCCATGCAGTATTTACCTTGCTCGCCATTTACATCTAATAAGAATTTTGCCATCACCTCAAACGACTCTTTGCCATAGAAGTCATCAGCATTTATCACCATAAAAGGTTCGTTGATAAGGTCTTTAGCCATTAGCACGGCGTGGTTGGTACCCCATGGCTTTGTACGTTCTGGATTGCATGTAAAACCTTCTGGCAAGCAGTCAATACCTTGGAAGCACACTTCGCATGGAACATGGTCCGCATACTTGCTGAGTACCACGCGGCGGAAGTCTTCTTCAAAATCCTTACGAATCACGAACACCACTTTGCCAAAACCAGCGCGCATAGCATCGAACACGCTATAATCCATGATGGTTTCACCATTAGGTCCTAGACCATCCAATTGTTTGAGTCCTCCATAGCGACTTCCCATGCCAGCCGCAAGAATAAATAATGTAGGTTTCATTTGTATTATAACTTCTTATCATTAATCTTGTTCAATTTCTAATTTTCCGTGGCGTTTCTTATGCTTTGCCCATAAGCCATAAACCTCCGAGCAGTTGCCAGCAGTGGTGAATGCTTGGATATTGTTCTCACGCATAAAAGCAAGCACATTGGCAAACTCCTCTTGTGTAAGTAGCGCCTGAATCTCGATATACTCCTCGCCACTATAACCACCTTCCACACGATAAAGCGAACAGCCACGCAATAAGGTGTACACGATGTACTGTCTTACCTTATCATGTTCGCGTGTGATGATACATACGCGCTTACGACGGTCCATAGAAGCTGTGAAGTAGTTGACTACCACACCATTGATCCATGTTCCTATCAAGCCTATCACTACCATACGGAAGTCATTGATCAAGAAAGCAGTACAGCAAATCAACGCACCACCTATTGACACCGACATACCAATATCGAAGTGCATATATTTATTGATAATCTTTGCTAAGATATCCAAGCCGCCCGATGAAGCATTAACACGGAACAAGATCGTCTGGCATATTGATAGCAACAATACGAAGCACACTAAATCGAACCACACATCACCCATGCCCAAACCAGATGACATCACCGAATCCTTCACTTGCTCCAGCACTTCTCCAGTTCTGCTCAACAGGTACGGATTGCCATTTGCATCTGATACTGCGACGCCTGCTTTGAGTTGCTCCAACACTGCTGGATTATCAATTACCTTGTGCGTAAGATTGACATATGGATAAATCTTATCGCACAATTGTGTCAATGGGCCTAGAATCATTGCTGTATAGACTGTCTTAGCCCCAAACTCATTACCAATCAGCAAGAAAGCCATCACTAGCAACACGGCATTAATACCCATTACCAAGTAAGAGAACGTGTCGGCATTACCACCAATCAAGGTATTGATTACGATACTCAAACCCGATATAGTACCAATGATTAGGTGACTAGGCATCAAGAAGTAGTACACCGCAGCAGCACCTATCATGATGCCAATATTGATGACTACAAACTCTTTCCAAAACTTCTTGGTGCATAAAGCATGCCCAAAATCCAATAGCAATTCTTTCCAGTATTGCTTTGTGAAATACTGTTTAATTGTGTTACTCATAGTATTAATCTTTTATCACTAGTTTCGCCGTACGGCGGGTTAGTTGACTCAATAGTATATCTCTTCCCTCTTGCTCACGACGAAGTATATCGGGTGTAGTACCACGCACAGTAAGCAAACTCAGGTTATCATTCCACGTTACACGATACGCTTCTTGTAGTTGTTCAATAGCTTGTGCTACAAAGCGAGTATTATCTACGCATACCGAAATGGTGACTGCACTGGACTGGATTAACGATACGCGTAAGCGGTTGGCGTGGATTATCCCAAAGATATGGCTCAAACTCTCTTCTAATACAAATGCAAAATCTTTTGCTCGGAGTGTAATTAACACTTGGTTCATACGCCATATATACACAGGCACATTAATTGGTTTGGCATTCTCTGTGATTACCGACCCCATAGCCGTAGGATCACCAAAAGGCTTTACATATAGCGGTATCTTTTTATTTTCTAGCGGACGGATAGTCTTTGGGTGAATCACCTGCGCACCACTATAGGCAAGTTCCACTGCATCATGATAAGTAAGTTTATCTATCTTGATGGTATTTGCAATAAGTCGTGGATCGGCATTCAAGATACCAGGTACATCTTTCCAAATCGTTACAGATTCGGCATCCAAAAAGTTACCCAACAATGCTGCCGTATAATCTGATCCCTCACGACCTAGCGTGGTGCGCAATCCATCGGAAGTACCGCCTATAAAACCCTGTGTCACAACCACATGCGGTCTTTTCGCTCTATCCCACCCTGCTCTTATTATCTGCATTGAGGTCTGCAAATCCACTTGTGCTTCGCGCCACGTGTCATCGGTCTGCAACAATTTAGGCATATTCCACCACTCGGTAGGGATACCACTCTTAAGCAGATAGACAGCCACTATCTGCGTGGACATAATCTCGCCCAAACTAACTATCTGATCGTAGTTTTTGTCGTAAGACCAATCTGCATTGTACTCGGGCATCATCGGCAAACGCACATCTACATTGGGCTGAAGACCGAGATCTTGCATGGTATAGACATGTTGGTCCAATATGCCTAACCACTCTGCTTCAGCAATCTGCTCATCGCCTTTTGCCAAAGCTTCTACCACGCGTTCTAAAGCATTGGTAGTCTTTCCCATAGCGGATATTACCACCATGAGATCGTCACTTGACTTAGCAACAATCTCCCGTAGGTTGCGAACGCCAATAGCATCCTTCACCGAAGCACCACCAAACTTATATACACGCATCTCTCTAAAGACTATGCTATAGCGACTTTTGTCGCGTCCTCTAAACTACAAATTAGCCATCTTGATGGCTGTTATAGCACCTTCTACGCCCTTATTGCCAAGGCGACCACCAGCGCGGTCAAGAGCCTGCTGTTTGTCCAAGGTAGTCAAGACGGAAAAAATCACAGGGACAGACTTCATCAAACCACTACCCGGCAGAGCCATATTGGCATTTAACAACGTCACACCCTGTGTCACAGATTGGCACACATAATCAAAGTGCGGAGTATCGCCCTTTATCACGCAACCAATCACAATCACTGCATCTACAAGAGCCAATTTTCCAATGGTTTTTCTTCCAGACACATACTGCGCTGCACCATATGTAAGTTCTACAGTACCTGGCACATGCATCACATCGATATTCTCCTCATTCACACCATGTTTGAGCAGGGTATCAATCGCCCCCTGTGCCAAAGCGTGGGTAATTTCGCTATTCCAATCGGCTACTACAATTGCATAGCGCTGACGTTTGAGCACGTCAGCGCTAGGCAATTCATTCGCATCATATCGCGACAAATCAGTTGTCATAATTTCTGTAATTTATAGTCTATATCCTATGCCAAATCACTCAGCAATAGCGATATATTTATCTGCATCTTGAGCCTCAGCAGAAGCAGGATACTGAGCTTTAATAGTCTCAAAGGCTTTCTTAGCGGCAACCTTATTACCAAGTTCAAGATATACCTTACCCACCTTCATTAAGCTCATTGGAGCGATCAACTCGTTGCCAGACTTTGCAGCAGCTTCAAACACTTTTGCAGCCTTACCATACTCCTCCATTTGCACATAAGCATCACCTAAAAGTTGCAATGCAGCAGGTTCGATGGTCAAGTCGTTGGCAGAAAACTTGGTCAAATAAGCAGCAGCATCCTCATATTGACCCAATTGGTAGTAGCATACACCCGCATAAAGAGCAGCCAACTTACCACCTTGGAACAACTTATACTCATCCGCAATTGCCTGGAAACCAACACACTCAGCATCATCGCCATTCAAGGCCTTCTCCCAGTCACCTTGCATAAAATAGCTAACAGCTTTTGCATTCTCATTGCTTACCTCTACTGCTTTTGGTTTGATTACATAGGTATTCAACGCCAATACACCTGTCACTACCAATGCAATTACAGTAATAGCCCAAGTCAGTTTGTTTTGATTTTTCTCGATCCACGCACTAGTGGTGTTGAGGGCATCTTGTACATTTTCCAAGTTTTGATCCTCTTTTGTTACTTTTTTCTTTGCCATATTCTTTACTTATTATATTTATTCTATGAGTATTTCTAAATAACCCTGCAAAGGTACTGCTTTTTTTTCATTCCCGCAAGAATTATCTATTTTTTTTACCATTTATCTCATCACCCTAATCGACTGATACGAGTCAATTCTTCCTCATCTAGCAACTTGATCTTGCGTCCATCCAAGCTAATCAGCCCTTCTGCTGCAAACTGAGAAAGTGTACGAATGGCATTAGACGTTGTCATATTCGACATATTTGCCAAGTCCTCACGCGCCATGTACATAGCGATAGTTGCCCCATCACCATCCAAGCCATAGGTAGTTTTTAGAGTCAATAACGTCTCTGCCAAACGACCACGGATGTGTTTTTGCGTCAAGTTGACAGTCTGTGTCTCTGAAATCCCCAAATCCTTGGACATCGCCACCAACACGGCATAACAGAACTTTATATTCTTCTGTATCACCTCCAAAAATGCATCACGCTCTACATAATATAGTACCGTAGGCTCTAGCGCCGTTGCTGAAGTGGAGTGGCAATCTCCTGCCATTGCACTACGATAACTAAATGTATCATACGGCTTCAACAAACGAATTATCTGTAAGCGTTGACCAACTCCCTCCTTAGATAAACGCACCGTACCGCGAACCACCATTACTACATGCTCTGTCAAGTCACCCTCGTTGTAAATGATTTCATTCTTGCGGTAATGCCTTACCGACGTATGTTGATCTATAAATTCCTTTTCGTCCGGAGTCAGATGATTCCAGACGAGATTCAGCTCCCAGAGCTTACCGAAATCTTCTTCGTTTCTGCGCATACGTTTGCAATTTTAAACAGACTAACCTAAAATTTTTCTGCAAAGATAGTAATTTTTATCGAAACTTGCAAAAAAAAAGCGAATTATTATGATTATTTCGAATATTTTTACTACTTTTGCAGGCGCAATAGAAACTTTTCCGTTCAACAAAAGACATTCAAGACAGATTTTATGAATATTTCAGTAATCGTACCATTGTATAATGAAGCAGAAAGTTTGCCAGTCCTTCATGATTGGATTGAACGTGTAATGCAAGAAAACCAATACACCTATGAGATCCTATTTATCAATGATGGTTCTTCGGATAATTCTTGGAAAGTAATTCAAGAGTTGCGTGCTAAAAATGCCTGTGTGCATGGCATATGTTTCCGTCGTAACTATGGGAAGTCGGCTGCGCTCTACTGTGGATTTGCTGCAGCAAAAGGCAATGTAGTCATCACTATGGATGCCGACTTGCAAGACTCGCCAGATGAAATCCCTGAACTTTACCGTATGATTACAGAGGAAGGTTTTGACCTCGTGAGTGGTTGGAAACAAAAGCGTTACGACAACAAGTTCACAAAGAATCTCCCTAGCAAACTCTTCAATGCTACTGCGCGTTGGGTCACTGGTATCAAGCTCCACGATATGAACTGCGGTCTAAAAGCTTATCGCCAAGAAGTGGTGAAAAACATTGAGGTATTTTCTGAGATGCACCGCTATATCCCTTATCTCGCTAAGAATGCTGGTTTTACTAAGATTGGCGAGAAAGTTGTACAACACCGCAAACGCGAATTTGGCGTCAGTAAGTTCGGTCTCAACCGCTTTGTAAATGGCTATCTTGACCTACTAACCCTTTGGTTCTTAAATAAATTTGGCAAACAACCTATGCACTTCTTCGGTCTAGTAGGTAGTATCATGTTCATTCTCGGTTTCATTGCTATCATCGTTGTGGGTGGCATGAAGCTCTACGCACTAGCACATGGTGTATCTGCCATGCTCGTGGGAGTAAATCCATATTTTCACCTCAGTATTTTGATGATGATTCTTGGTTGCATGCTTTTCTTGGCAGGTTTCCTAGGAGAACTCATCATCCGCAATTCTTCAGAACGCAACAACTATCTTATCAAAGAAGAGTTCTGACATTCCAATAATTCTAACGGTTCAGTAGGTGAGCGCCAACGAGATATTTGATTATTATAAGTCAGCTACGTCTTTCTCACAAGACGACGTGGCTGATTTCTATGTCTATACACAAGATTCGACCAACCCAACAGATGGTCTAATGGCAATTGCTGGGTTAACCATCAATCTAGTGGAAAATAAATGGAACAAGGACAACCTAATGCTCCTTATCACATGTTGTGATGGGATATCGCCAGAAGGATTTGAACGCGTGGTAGTCGGATTGTTGCTCACCATGATGCAGCATGATACCTTGATTCGACGCGATCGCGCATTGCTTAGCGAGATACAAGAGGTACTTACCTATGCTCCTGAACTCAGTTTCACAGCACTATCCAATATAGCTCGTACTACCCAGATGAAACGTATGGAGCAGTTCAATGCGCAATTGACCAAAGAGTTGCTTCCGCTGATGAACGACCGTGCTTCCAACGAGTTTTACGATATTATCCGCAGCCGACAAAGTGAGATGGAGCATATAGCCAAGATGCACCTTGACCAAAACTTCTTACTTTTCCGCGAGTTCTACTCTACTCCCTTTTTCCGAGAGCAACCTGCCAATTGGCTATTGCCATGGACAGAAGATGCGTTGCTCAACATAGACGAAGAAGACCGCAATGAGGTAGAATCACTCATGCAGTTATGGCCATTGTGCGATAGCGACAAATACGCGCTATGTCACATGTACAAATCGTTTAAACACATGATTAAGAGTCAACTATCCGTTGAATCACTGAACGAGGTTGGGATGAATATGCAAGGAAAGACAATTGTTACCAACGGATATATCCAACAATTATATCGCTATTTCCGATTATCTTCTTTCTCAAAATCCAAACCATTTGACTTGGCATACAAACTCCGTGATCTATTGGTGTATCGCCTAGTGGTGGTTGGCAGCCAAGCCCAGCAATCTATTAATCAACTCTTGGCATAAGTTAATCCAACATCTGACCAAAATTGTTGGACAATTGTATCATCTGGTCGTACTCCTCTGGCGAAAGGTCATAGAAATAATAATTGCGTGGGTCAACAGGTTTGCCATGCAAACGAACCTCATAGTGCAAGTGTGGACCAGTAGATTTACCAGTATTACCAACCAATGCGATAATATCCGAGCGACGCACTTTCTGTCCCTTGCGAACCAAAGACTTAAACAAGTGCGCATACAATGTCTCATATCCAAAACCGTGATCCAAGATTACAGTGTTGCCATAACCTTGTTTCCAACCTGAAAACTTCACCCGAGCATTACCTGTTGCAAATATTTCTGTGCCAGTGGGAGCAGAGAAGTCCATACCTTGGTGGAACTTACGCACATGATACACAGGATCAATACGCACGCCATAACCAGATGCCACACGCTTTAAGTCCTTATTCATCACTGGTTGAATAGCAGGAATATTTTCCATACGCACCTCCTGTGTCTTTGCCAACTCTAGTACCTCATCGTAGGACTTAGCCTGCACATACAGTTCCTTCTCTAGTACATCTACCTTGAGCGACAAGTCCGCAGATAACTGGTTATTGGTCATTTGGGCAATCTCTTCGTAGTAAGATATCTTACGTTGAGTACCTTGACGAATATTCAATGGTATTGGTTCTGCCCCAAACAACACGCGATATAGGTTATCATCACGCTGTTGAAGGTCGGTCATCACAATTTGCATCTGATCCACCTGACGGTTGAGTGTTTCCATTTGTGATTGCAGCGCCTCCTTCTCACGCAATAATTGCTTCTCGCGTGGCGAAGGGAAAAATACTAGGAATAGGTACAAAAAGACTACACCCAAGACGATACCGCCCAAGATATAAATACCCGTCTGACGCAACCAATAGCCCAAACCGTTCTCCACTTGCTCCATGGCAAGGGTTTCTGGATTAATCTTATACTTCTTTTTCGCTGTCATAACTATTTTCCTTTTCTCCCTTTAAAACTCTTAATATTGTTAGAACTCTTTTTCATCTCTCCTTGAGGCTTCCACCAGAAGAAATAACTATTCTGCTTTTGCTTTTCTTCTTTAGTCTTAGCCACATATACCGGCTCCATCGTATAGGGATTCAACCCTGTATAAAACATCGTTGTCGCTAATGTCATCGGCGTTGGTGTAAAATCTTGTACCTGCTCTGGTCGGTAGTGTAATTGTTGACAACGCTCAGCCAATTGTTGCATATCCTTGTTAGTACACCCGGGGTGCGAAGATATGAAATACGGTATCAACTGTTGGCGCAATCCCGCCTCTGTATTTACCTTTTCAAAGAAACGATGGAAACGTTCGTATTGTTCCCATGACGGTTTGCGCATGATCTTCAGCACATTATCCGATGTATGTTCTGGTGCCACTTTTAATCGTCCAGATACATGGTGCGTGATTAACTCGCGACCATACTGCTCGTTCATTAGGTCATAGCGAATACCACTACCTACAAACGATTTCTTGATATATGGCAGACTATCTACCTTATTATATATATGCAATAGATGTGTAAAGTCCTGATTGAGGTTTTTGCATATATTTGGACATAAGCAACTGGGGCGTGCACATTTCTCGCACAATGCCATATCCTTCCCATGCATACCATACATATTAGCGCTTGGACCACCCAAGTCACTCAAATATCCTTTCCATTCGGGCAGATCTTTGAGTTTGTCAATCTGTTGAAGAATATTTTGCTCCGAACGTGATGTGATTTGTTTGCCTTGGTGTGCTGAGATTGTACAGAAACTACACCCTCCGAAACACCCACGGTGCATACACACCGAAAAACGAATCATCTCGTAAGCAGGAATATGCTTATCCTTATATTTGGGGTGCGGATGGTATTGGAAAGGTAGATCGTATATAGCATCCAATTCTTCTGTGGTCATGGTTGGGTAAGGCGGATTAACCACTACATATTGATTACCAACCGGTTGGATGATCGTTGCTGCATTAATTTTGTTACTCTCTGTCTCAATCAATCTGAAGTTCTCTGCATGTACTTGTTTGCTTTTGAGCGCTGCCTCATGGCTTTGCAAAATAAGCCTTCCCCCATCCTCTCCTTGAAGGGAAGGATGATTAGCAAGGTATGCTATTTGCGGAATATTCCGTATATTATCAGTCGCCAAGTCCTTTCCTTTAAAAGAGGCATCGTTCTCTATCGCTTTAGCTATTTCTACAATCTGTTTCTCCCCCATACCATACACCAATACATCTGCCTTAGAATCTACTAGTATACTTGGCATTAGGCGATCTGACCAATAGTCGTAATGTGTCAAACGGCGCATTGATGCTTCTATGCCACCTATAACAACAGGAACATCAGGGTAGAGCTTTTTGAGGATATTGCAATACGTAATGGTACAATAGTCTGGTCGCATACCAGCTTTCCCCTCGGGCGTATATGCATCATCCGAACGCAGACGTTTGGCTGCTGTATAGTGGTTGACCATCGAGTCCATGCTGCCCGAAGTGACTGCGAAGAAAAGTCGTGGACGTCCTAACTTGGTAAAATCGCGATAGTCTCCACGCCAATCGGGCTGTGGTACAATCGCTACGCGATAGCCATTGGCTTCTAGAACTCGACCTATCACTGCTGCACCAAAAGCAGGGTGATCTATATATGCATCACCAGAGAAGAGGATCACGTCCACTTCGTCCCAAGCACGGAGTTGTAATTCCTTTTTGGTGGTTGGTAAATATGCTTTTAGGTCGTACATTTTTATGTTTATGAGTTATGAGCCATAAGCTATGATTTATTTTACTCTGATGTATGTAATTGTGCCTTCACTGCTAGTAAAGATACATTCCTTATTACTCAATGGTAATGGTGTATTGAGGATAGAATTGCCTATCTTGTGACGCCAGAGTACTTGTCCAGTTTCAGCATTAAGACCTAGCAACAAACCATTCTTGGTACTTATCCACAACGTACCATCTTTCTCCAAAGGCATAGCAGGATTGTGCTCGTAACCAAACAGAGCATTGCTTACCCAACGCACTTGCACATCATTGGTAGTGGCATCCAGTGCCACAATGGTATCCCACATACACTTAGAATACACCATCTTTCCATCTTCGCTAAGCCCCACTGTCTCACGCACCTTATATTGGTTAGTCCGCCAAATCAGCTTACCCGTTTCTGCATCAAGACACGTGAAATAGCGGTCAGGAGCAGTAATAAAAATCTTACCATTGGCAGCTACTGGCCAAACACTAGCTGGAGATAGTTTGGGATTGCTATTTCCATTATTCCATTTCCAAGCTAACGACCCATCTGCAAGATTGAGAGCATAGAAGTGCGTATCCCAAGTGCCGAAATAGAGTTTATTTTGATATACCAAAGGACGGGTAAGAACATAGTTCTTCAATTCATCAAACGACCATTTTACCTCGCCCGTATTGATATTGATGGCGAACATTCTGCCATCGCCTCCCCCAATATATGCGACACCATCACAAATAGTGGTCGCTCCCATCACAGCTTGATTGGTATTCACGTGCCATATTTCTTTACCCGTATTAGCATCCAAACCATAGATATTGTAGTTAGCACTACCAAAGACTACTACCCCATTGCTAACTGCAGGAGAGCCGATAATACGCATACCTGTGTCGAAAGTCCAATTGATGGTACCTTTCTTAATATCTAGCGAATAGATCACGCCAACATCATCACCAATATAGAGGCTTTTGCCATCGGTGACTGGTGTAGAATATACACCACCTTTCAGCGCTTTATGCCACATACGCTTAACGTTCTTATATTCCTTATTAACAGAAAAATCAGGACGCAAACTTGTATCTGAAGGTCCATATTCCTTCTTACCCAAAGGTAAACTCAACCAGTGCTCCATAGGTTGCCCTACACGTTTCTCATGAAAACGGATGCTATCCGTTAGAGTGATAATGGAGTATCCGTTGATGGTATCTTTGTCGCGCAAGTTTGAGCGATTGAGCACATCGGCAATACCATCGCAGTCAAAGAGCAGATTGCGGTGATAATGTCCTCCCATTATACATTGCACATTATGCTGGCGAAGTACATCGGTCACATCGTACCAATTATCCACATCACCATTGCACAGAGGATAGTGAGTAAAAACAAATATCGGTGTATCACCTGTCTTTGAAACACTATCTAGATTATGCTTGAGCCAAGCTATATCTTGTGGCGCTACGTGTCCGTCCGCCATACGAATTACAGGTCCTGAGTTGAAACCTATGAAGAACATTCCATTGTGTGTAAAGGCAAAACGACTATCCCCGAACACGCGTGTG
>JAEIGA010007438.1_pt1 | contig 16644 bp, 19 predicted proteins | sample 9270691 | NCBI WGS metagenome assembly JAEIGA01 (sample SAMN17057246, study PRJNA624740) | gut metagenome | biome: biome; isolation source: fecal sample | host: Bos grunniens | place: China: Xizang | collected 2019
AATATCACTTTATAGGAGGATTTAAAAATGATGGGACATATTATTATTGATGGTCCAGATGCAGTAGGAAAAACTACGTTAGGAGAATTCATCAAAGATAAATTTGGATTTGAGATTGTTCATAGCGGGGCAGAGAACGCTAACGATTATGAATATCATAGCAGTCTATTAAAAGATAAAAATCATAAGTTTTATGACAGATTTATGGCAGGTGAATTTGTATATCCTAGAATATACGGTAGACCTGCAAAATTGACTGTTACTGAAATGGATAAGTTATTTGATGAGATTGAAGAAACTAATAGCTTATACATAATTGTAAATACATCAAATTTAGATATTGTTAATGAAAGACTTATTGCTAGAGGTGAACTCGATTATCTTGACGAGATAAAAGAACAAACACAATTGTTTTTAGCATTTGCTTCTAATATATTTGAAGAGAGATTTGAAAACAAAAAACCTAACTTTAAATACTTTGACATAGCTAAACCAAATGCTTATGACGATTTATATAGATATGTAGAAGAATTCATTAAATCAAACATGGAGGGCGAATCATAATGTATGACTTTTTAGTAGTAGGTGCTGGTATTTCTGGTGCTACATTTGCAAGACTTGCTGCTGAAGATGGTAAGAGTGTTTTAGTAGTAGATAAGTCTAAATCTTATGGTGGCTTATGTGAAACATATAATGACGCTGAGACAGACATCATTGTTCATAAACATGGACCACATATATTCCACACTTCAGACTTGAGAGCTTGGAATTTTGTAAATAGATTTTGTAACATGATACCATTTACAAATTCTCCTTTAGCAAAAACTTCTGAAGGTTTATTTAATTTACCAATTAACATGAATACTTTAAATAAATTATTTGGCGTTACAGACCCTAAAGAAGCTGAATTGCTAATGGAAGGCATAGTTAGTAATTACGAAGAAGAACCGAAGAATTTTGAACAAGCTTGTAAATCTAAAGTTGGTAAGAAGATTTTTGAGTTATTCTTTAAATCATATACTGAAAAACAATGGCATACATCTTGTGAAAATGTTCCTGCTGATGTATTCAGTTCAAGGCAACCTGTAAGATTTACTTATAATAACAACTATTTTAATGATATGTACCAGGGAATTCCTGAAGACGGATATTCAGATATGATTAGAATGATGTTAAATCATGAGAATATTACTGTATCATTAGACACTGAATTTTCAATTAAGCAAAATATATTTAATGCAATAGCTCGTAAAATTGTTTATACTGGAGCATTAGATGAGTTATTTGGATATTGTGAAGGTTATATTAGATTTAACAGTCTTAGTTTTGATACTAAAGTTCTTGACACAAGCAATTTCCAAGGAAATGCTGTAATTAACTATTGTACATCAGATGTTCCATATACTAGAGTCACTGAACATAAGTTCTTTAACATTTATAATGATGGATTTAAGTCAGATAAAACTGTTATTTCATTTGAGACTCCAGAAGTTTATAGATCTGGTGAAAATATTCCAATGTACCCTGTAGCAGCTGGCAAAGAAACGCATGACAAATACTTAAAATATTTAGGAGATAACATTATTCCATTAGGCAGATTGGCTGAGTTTAAGTATTTAAATATGGACCAAGCTATTATTAATGCAATGGAAGTATATCATAAGTGTACTGAAGCTAGTTCTGATGATAGCCATATTAGGGATAATTTTGACGACTGGTTCGAACAGATATTTAAAGATTGAGGTAACTACTATATGACATTAGAAGAAAATAAAGCTTTAAATGCTAATATTGATGATATAGTTGCTAAAGCTGAAAATATAAATAATGAAGATGTTTATCCATTAGTTTGTTTATCATATAAGCGTGGTAGTGATGCTGCTACGCTTAAGATACTAAAAGAGCTAAGCAAACAAGGATTAAAATGTTTTCTATTTATATATGATTTTGATGCTGAGAACTATAGAGAAATTATAGAAGATACAGATATTAGTGTTCAACTTTGTTCTGGATTTCAAGGCGTAGTTCCAAAAAGGAATTACATAAATCAAAGAATGAAAGAGTTGGGATACGACAGAATATTTGTTTTAGACGATGATGTAAAGAAATTATATTATGTTAGAGCTTTTGAAGATGAAAATAAATTAGGAAGATTTGATAAGGTCTTTTGTGACAACTTATTGTTCTTTAAGATTTGGCAGTATTACATTGAAAATTATATAAATGATTTTACATTATGTGGAATATCATTTAATAATGAAAGCGTATTTTGTAGTAGTTCAGATTTAGTTAAAGACTGCAAGTTTAATAGCTGTTTGATTTGCATAGATTTACCTTCATTGGGTGATATTAAATATCGTTCTGGATATGGTTGGGATGATATTGATTTCTTTATGCAAATTGTACTAAGCGGACTTAAAGCTTATAGTGTATTATTTTTAAGTTCTTATGTAGGTACAATGACTCCATCTGGTAGTGTAGCTAATACTGGTGATAAAAAGTGGACCAAATTAAGTATGCAAGCTTATAAAGAATATGGTAACTTAATGAGATATACTTATAAGTACGACCAGGTTAAATGTAAGCCTCATAGAAAGAACTTAATGAATTATATAAATAAAACTATTACTGAAATTCCGAGGACTCTAGTGTTAGACAGAGCTATAAATACAGATGACTTAGAGTTATTTGAATCTGAGTTTAATAAAGAAGTTAAAAAATCGAATATTACGAGAAATAAACTAATTTAAGGAGTAGCATTTTGAATTTATTTGATTTGAGCATTCAACGAAATGTAGTTGATAAAAATGTTATATTAGATAAAATCGAGAAATCTAAAACGATTTCCGATAAAAATCTTCCACAGAAATCTGGAAGTGCAGGTCCAGGGTTATTGAATTTAATTCAACAAATTACTGAACATATGGACCAATATATGGGAGACCAAAAGAATAATTATGAATATCTAGACAATACGATAAGTTTTGTTAGTTACTGTGACGATATTATTAAAAATGGTATATATACTATAGATACAGAAACTACTGGACTAAATGTAATGATGGATAAGATTGTTGGATTTAGTTTATTTACTCCAGGAAGAAAAGCTGCATATATTCCATTAGAACATAAATCATATATTACTAAGAAGAAACTTGATGGTCAAATTCCAGTAGATGTTGTTAAAGAACAATTACAGAGAATTGTAGATTCTGGAGCAAAAGCTGTTTTTGCTAATGCTAAATTCGATATTCGAATGATAAGACACAATTTTGGTGTGTATATTACCCCATATTTTGATTGCATCTTAGCTGCAAGAATGTTAAACGAGAACGAGCCGTCAAACAGACTTAAAGATTTATACGCTAAATATATTTTAAGAGGACAGGGCGATGCTTTTACATTCTCAGACTTGTTTAAAGGTGTAAGTTTTGATTTAATACCCCCAAACGTAGGATATTTATATGCTGCAAAAGACGCAGAAGTTACATGGGAATTATTCCAATTTCAACTTCCATATCTTACTCCAGAAAATCCTTTGTGTATTAAACAAGATTTAGTAGATGTAGCTTATGTATTCTGGAATATTGAGATGCCAGTAATTACAGTGTTAGCTGATATTGAAGATACTGGCGTTAATGTAGACCAAGATATATGTAATCAGCTTGAAACAAAGTATATTCCTAAACTAAAATCTTATGAGGAAGCATTTAATGCTAAAGTATTAGAGTATGGAATAACTAAACAATATGATGTATCTAGTTCATCTCAGCTTGCAGAATTATTTTATGATGTTTTAAATTTACCACCTGTGAATAAGGATAAACCGAGATCTACTGATAAATCTACATTAGCTGAATTACACCATCCAATTGTAGATGCTGTTAAAGACTACAGGTCAGTTTCAACATTAGTTAATACTTTTGTTAAGAAACTTCCAAATGAGGTAAATCCAAACACTGGAAAGATACATTGTAATTATGTGCAAGTTGGTACAGAAGATGACAAAGACGGAAATGGTAAAGCTCCTGTTACTGGACGTTTAGCTTGTAAAGGTCCTAACATGCAACAAATTCCATCAAGAGGTGCAGGTAAAGATATTAGAACAATGTTTTGTGCTTCTCCAGGTTATATTTTGATTGGTTCAGACTTCAGTCAACAGGAACCAAAATTAACAGCTGTATTAAGCCGAGATGAAAAAATGCTCGAATCTGCGAGAAGTGGAGGAGACGTGTATTCTGCAGTTGCTGCAATCGCGTTTAATACTACATACGAAAATTGTTCAGAATTTTTCCCAGAAGGTACTCCTATTAGAAAAGGTTCTTCTGGAAAATGGGAAGTTTGTGATGCTTCAATAGCAGAAAAGTTTGCTGATGGTAAAACTGATACTAACTATGACGGCAAAAACCGACGAACTCAAGCCAAAAGTATTGTGCTTGGGATTTGTTACGGCCGTGGAATTAATTCTATCGCTCAACAATTAGGTACCACAACTGAAGAAGCTCAAAAGATTTACGATTCAGTTATTGCAACATTTGTAGGTCTAGAGGAGCTTAAACGTGAGAGCGAAGAGATGGCGAGAACCAAAGGTTTCGTAACTACACTTTGGGGTAGAAAGAGAAGATTGCCTGATATGCAACTTCCAGATTTTGGAGTTAGCTATACAAACGCATACTCTGCAGCAACAGGTTTAACAGAAGTTCCTGAAAATACAGTTATATATTATCAAGAACTATTATCTAAGTGCAGAAGAAAAGCTGATTTAGCTGCAATAAAAGATGAAGCCAGAGCTAATGGAATTCATATTAGAGACAACAGGGGATTTAAGTCAAGAGCTATTAGACAATGTGTTAACTCTAGAATTCAAGGTTCTGCTGCAGATATGACAAAGCTAGCAATGTGCAAAATTGCTAATGATGAAGAACTTAAACGACTTGGATTTAGAATGTTAATCCAAGTACATGATGAGATTATTGGAGAGTGTCCAGAGGAGAATGCTGAAGCTGCGGCTGAAAGATTTGCATATGTAATGTCTCATTCAGCAGACGAGAAAGTGGCAATTCCATTTTCATCTGACGTTGTTATGGAACATCATTGGAGTTTAGGAGACTAATTATATAGGAGGATAAAATTATGCTTAAAGCTTATAACATAGATGATATGTATAGACACATGTGTAGAGATATTATTTATGATGGTTCTAATGTAGGTAATACTCAAGAGCTAAATAATTATGTGATAACATTAACCAATATTAATCAAAGCTTTATAAATGTTAGAGAAGCTAGTAGAAACTATGCTGCAGCTGAATTGCTTTGGTATTTAAATGGAAGAAATGATGTTGAATTTATTGGTAAATATGCATCATTATGGACAAGACTTACTGACGACGGTAAAACAAATAATTCAGCATATGGTTATATATTAAATTCAAAACACGGTTTTAATCAAGTTGAGAAGATGATTGAGCTGTTGAAAACAGACCCTAATACACGTCGAGCAGTTATTAATATAAATATCCCAAATGAAAAGGTAATTGAAACAAAAGACGAGATGTGTACAATTGCTTTAGTATTTCAATTAAGAGATGGTAAACTTAATTGTACAGGCATTATGAGGTCTAACGACATTTATACTGGAACAATTTATGATATTCCATATTTTATATTGATTCAGAAGTATATTGCAGATGCTCTAGGAGTTGAATATGGAGCTTATACTCATATCGCAATATCTCTTCATTGCTATGATAGACATTTAGATAAAGTTAGACAGATTGCTGACATTGGAAATAAAGATGAAATTTGTGTTAACATAAATCATAAGAATTTATTTAAGTATTATAAAGATATGATGTTTGAAGTTGAGACTTCTGATATTTCTCCAGAAGACGCATTTTGGAAGTATAAAGTTTATGAAAAGGTAGGAAACTAAATTATGAAATTCTTTAAATGTTTAGATGTTAAATCTCCAAATAGAGGGACTTCTGGTTCTGCAGGAGTAGACTTTTTTGTTCCTAATTATTCAGAACAATTTGTGTCTGAATTTAAAGTTAAAAACCCAAATGTTAGTATTGATTCAAACATTACATTAAAGCCACATCAGAGAGTAAATATTCCAAGCGGTATTAAAGCAAACATTCCTAGAGGATTCGCTTTAATTGCATTTAATAAATCAGGTGTAAGCTTAAGATATGGCTTAGATGTTGGTGCTTGTGTAATTGACGAGGATTATCAAGGACAGATTCATTTGTCATTAACTAATACTTCTGATGATGATGTAATTATTGATTTTGGCCAAAAGATTATACAGTTCATTTTACTTCCAGTTTTCTATGATACTTTTGATGAAGTAAGTTCTGAAGAAGAATGTTTCAATGAAGTTTCAACTAGAGGCGCTGGCGGATTTGGTTCAACTGGTGAATTTTAATTGAATTAACTAAATAATATATGTAAATTATTTTTTGGAGGGCTTAACATATGATTTCACTTAATACTTTAGCCTTAAAAGAGTCACTTAGCAAATGTGGTAAATGTGCAAAAAATGATAAAACTGCGCCACTCACTCAGTTAATTAACATTAAAACTGTAAATGAGCATACATTATCATTTACTGCTACTGATGAAAGAAATACATTTTCCTACTTTTTAACTGATTTGACTTCAAATTTTGATAATATCGATATTTGTGTGTTAATTGATCAGCTTACAAAACTTATTTCTAAATTCAATTGTACAAACACTCAATTAGTTGTTTCAGATACAAATAATGAGCTTAGCATTATTGGCGACGGTGATTACAAGATTTCTATTCCAATTGATGCTAATGGCAAACCAATTGAATATCCAGAAATTGAAGACACAGCTCCTGTAACAGAGGTATACAGTGGCAATATTAGTAATATCCTTGCAGCAGCAAAATTCTGTGAAGGCTCAATTTTAAAAGTAACATTAGATATGCAGGTAGAAGACTATCCTAGAACCAACTATTTTGTAGGTAAAGATATTATCTCATTAGATGGGTTCTTAGCTACTAGGGTGTCAGGTGATTTTGTTAATTTTGACACGCTTGTTTCACCTAGTACATTAAAATTATTAAGTTTATTTACAGATGAAGATTTCTCAATGTATAAGACTAAAACTTATAATGTATTTAAATGCAGTGATTGTATTATGTATACTGTAGAACCTGAGGGCTTAGACGCATATCCTACAGAAGTTGCATCACAGTTAATTGATAGCATTTCAGGAAACACAGTTGATATTTCTGCTGGTGTATTTGTTAGCGCGTTAAACAGATTAAATCTCTTTACAGACGACAGAAGCGATAATAGTATTAAAATTGTATTCAATGACAAAGGTATGTTTGCATATACTATAGATGGAGCTTGTGTAGAGCAGATTTCATCAGAACCTTGTAAAGATTTTACATGCTATATTAACGTAACTAGTCTTATTTCAATGTTAAAGGCATATTCAACAGATATTATTAAACTTTATTATGGAGACGACAGATGCTTCAAATTTGAGTTTAATAATGTTGGACAAATTATTGTACTTTCAGATTTTGGAGATAATCAATAATGGCGACATATTCGAGAAAATCGCTAAGTCATATTATTTCTACTATTGAAAAAGCTAAATCAGATTTACCTATTGAAGCTATATTCTTAAATCAATTAGAAGCTTCAATAGAGAAAACTGAAGCTGACGGAGCTAGACCTCCATCTAAAACATATAAACCTAGTGGTATGAACTGCATGCGAGCTTGTTTCTATACTATACTAGGTTTTCCATGTACTTTAGATAGTAAATCATCGTCATTAGCTGGAATATGTGAATCTGGTACAGACAGACATATACGAATTCAAATGGCTCTAGAAGCGATGAAGAAGAATGGATATGATTTAGAGTATATTGATGTTGAAACTTATATAAATAATCATGGTCTTGCAGATAGGCTACAAGTAGTGTCTAAAGAAGGCATGGAAACTAAATTATATATGCCAGAATTAAATATGAGCTTTATGACAGACGGTATTATTAAGTTTCAAGGCAAGTATTATATATTTGAATTTAAAACAGAAATACCAAATAAATTCTATAAAAGAACTGGAGTAGACCCAGCTCACTATACTCAAGGTGTAGCTTATAGTTGTGCATTTGATATTCCAGAAGTTATATTCTTATATGAGAACAGAGCTACTTGTGAACATAAGTCTTATAGATTTGAAGTAAATGAGGCTATGAAACAAGATAGAATATACGATTTTATTTCAGATTGCAATTCATATATTGAAAATAAAACCGTTCCTCCTCTTCCTATAGACGCTGATATTATTAAGAAGTGCAAATATTGTTCTTATAAAGCACTCTGTGCATCACATGGCGTAGGTTGTAATGTTACTGTAGAATTACCGAATATGGGAGGCGAAAATAGTGGCAAATAGAATATATATTGGAATAGACCCAGGTTCCAACGGCGCAATAGCTGTTTTAGACGAGTCTGGTACTTTAATTACGAGAGAGGCTTATGACTCATTTGAAATTGCTAATATTTTGGAAAAGATAAAATCTGATTACTCAGATTATAATATAATGTGTACTCTTGAAAAAGTACATTCGATGCCAAGAGATGGTGTAAAACAAGCATTTAAATTTGGTGAAAATTATGGATTTGTTAAAGGTTCACTCATAGCCTTAAAAATACCATTTCAAGAAGTTCCGCCACAAACTTGGAAAAAAGAATATTCATTAATTAAAACTGATAAATCAGTTAGTATTCAAAGATGCAAAGAACTTTTTCCAGGAGTTAGTTTGATTAAATCAGATAGAAGTAAAAAAGACAGTGATGGTCTAGCTGAAGCAATTTTAATTTGCGAGTATGGCAGACGCCATTTTTAATTTGAGGTGACACATATGAAACTAAATGAACAAGTTGATACAATCAATGCTGCAGCTCAAAGTTGTGAGCCAATTTTGTCATCTTTAATCGATGATTGTTGTAGAGATTTAGACAGATATGTAGACCAAATTAGAGACCACTTTAGCGATATCTCAAAAGTAGATAATTTAACATTGGATAATTTTATATTGAACATTCCAATTCTTATATATTATGTAAACGCTAAAGTTGAAAGACTTGGATTAAAGAGTGATTTATCTAGCATTGAACGAAAGAGACAATTAACTGAAAAAATGGCAGAAATGGACCACTTAAAGAATAAATCTGAAAAACAAATTTTATCTGAATTACAAACAGTAGATTCAGTAATATTAGATGAAATTTGCGATAGAGCTTATAAGATTGTTAAGTCTAAAGTAGATACAGCTTATGAGATATTAGCAAGCTGCAAAAAGATAATGAGCAGACGAATTGAAGAATTGAAAACCGAGCACTCAGACACGAATAGACAGACATTACATTCATAGGAGGATTATTTTAATGGCAGATGCAAAAGATTTAGAATTACTATGTAAAGAACTAAATAAAAAGTATAAATCAGATTATATTCATACAGGATATAGCGATTTTGTTTTTGATAGAATTCCATTTAGTTCACCTAAGATGAACTTTATGACATATGGTGGAGTACCTAGAGGATATGTGATTGAGTTCTCAGGCGGTGAAAATGGTGGTAAAACTACAACTGCTTTAGATATTTGTGGACAAGCTCAAAAGATTTTTGAGAAAGAAAATCCAGAAAATCCTAAGTTAGTATTGTTTGTTGACGTAGAAAATACGTTTAACTCAGCTTGGGCAAGAAAGCTTGGCGTAGACGTTGAGAAGATGATGATTATTTCTCCAACTAATCAATATGCTGAAGAGTTATTTAACGATATTATTAGCTTAACTGATACTGGTAGATTTGGCTTAATTGTATTAGACTCAATTGCAATGCTTATGACATCTAGTGAATTTGATGAAGACATTGAGAAGAAACAATATGGTGGAGTATCGATGGCACTTACAAAATTCTCTAAGAAGATGACTCAATTGTGTCCAAAGCATAACTGTACTTTAATAGGTATCAACCAGCTAAGAGAGAATATTGGTTCTGCTTATGGTGGAACAATTACCCCAGGTGGAAAATGCTGGAAACATACTTGTACATTAAGAATGTCATTTATGAGAGGACGATTCATTAACGATCAAAATAAAGAAGTTGCGAATGGTGAGGCAAATCCATTTGGTAATATTGTTAATGTTGCAATTGAAAAAACTAAATGCTGCTCTCCAAACAGAAAAGGCGGACACTATACACTTAGATATGATAGAGGTATAGATAAAATTAGCGACTTAATCGACTTGTGCATGGCGTATGGTTTTATTTCTCAAGGTGGAGCTTGGTTCTCAGTAGTAGATACTGAAACTGGAGAACTTTTGAATTTTGATGGAAAAGATATGAAATTCCAAGGTTCACACAAGTTATATAATGAGATCGTAGAAAATCCTCAACTAAACGAATATTTATTTGATAAGATGAATAATATCATTCTTAAACAGGAGTCATTATAATGGCAACATATGAGATAGCTACACCAAATAGAAATTTAATAAAACTTAATTGTATGAGTGACACCTATATAGACGTATCAACTATCGTATTATTACATTATGTTCCATTTTCAGATACGCTTGAAATTGCTTGGGCTGGTGGATTGCAAACTACATTAAATAATGGTAGATTAGCACTACAAGAATTACAAGGATATTTATTTTCTGATACATTTGAGGGATATTCTATATGACTGACTTCTTTGGAGTAATGAAATCTAAATCTAAATCTGGAGAAACCGTAATTGGCTATGCTCTAGATTTAGATGGTTCTCACTATCTACAAGTGAGCAGAGGAAATAATACTACAGAATTAGTAAATGTTAATACAATTAGATGTGCTAGAGAGTTAATAAGACTTCAAAATAGAGAAAGCTTATTTGAATTTGATGTATTTGAGACTCCAAACGGACAACAGTTTTATATAATGATGGATTTTAATCTGTTTGCGATAGTTTATTTTCCAGTAGATGAAACTGAGCCACTTGATCCAGACATAAATATATTCACATGCAATTATTTATACAACATTAAAGTAGATAGTTTAATATAGACATTTGTACAATATATTATATATTACTTATTTAATTTGGAGGATATCATGATAAAGTTGAAAGAATCAAGCTATGACTACAAGGGATATAGCATCATAAATGACAATTCAGCTGGAATTTGGAAAATTACAGACCCACATGGAAAACCAGTTTCTGGTGATTTTGCTACAGATGTTGAGGCTCAAGAATTTATCGATTCAACAATGAGTGAGAGCGTCATCACTGAGAGCAAAGATGACGAATATTTTGATGGATGCCTTAGTGAAATTTTAGATTCAGCGATGCTCCTTGCAAAAGAAGCTGATGCTGCATCTGCAAGCAGATATAAATACATAGCTAAGAAAATTATCGATGTTATTGAAAATCTTTAATGCATAAATAAATATTAAATCCCAGATAGATTTTTTCTATCTGGGCTTTTATTTTGTCACATTTTATCTAAATAATTTATATGATTTATAATATAAATTGGGAGTTGATATAATGTCATTAGCTAATAAACATAGACCTGCTACATTTGAGGATGTTTGTGGGCAGAATAATAACGTAGCAATATTAAAACATATGATTGAGACTGATTGTATACCAGCAGCTATGGGATTCTTTGGAGCTAGTGGTTGTGGTAAAACTACATTAGCTAGAATTTGCGCTTATTTAATAAATAAAGGCAAAGGACATCCAATCGAGCAAGATGCTGCAAGTAATAACTCAGTAGATGATGTCAGACAGATTATTGAGAATGCTAAACAGAGAAGCTTAGACTCAGAGTATAAGATATTTATTATTGACGAAGCTCATGCTATTACTTCACAGGGTTGGCAGGCATTTCTTAAATTACTAGAGGAGCCAAATAGATTTACAAAATTTATTTTCTGTACAACTAATCCTGAGAAAATTCCAGACACAGTAATATCAAGACTTCAAACATTTACATTTTCTAAATTGTCAGACGATTTAATTATAAGTAGACTTAGACATATTTCTGATATTGAACAATTTGACATTTCAGACGAGTCACTTAGCTATATTGCAAGAGTTTCAAATGGTAGTATGAGACAGTCGATTACTAACTTAGAAAAATGTGCAGCTAGAGGTTCAACTATCTCTTATGATACAGTTATTGAGACGGTTGGGACAGCAGACTATAATATATTCACAAATTTATATTCTGCAATCTATGCGAATGATGCTAGACGAGCTATCAAACTTGTTGAAGGGGTTTATTCTAGCGGTAAAGACATTAGAACCTTTGTGTTTGAATTTTTAAAGTTTATGTTAGATTTAACTAAGGCCAATATGTTTGATAAAGACTTATCTCTTACAACACTTCCAAATACAACTGAAATTTGTGCACTATTCTCTTACAGTGATAAATTTAAATCGACATTAGACAATTTGGTAGAGTTTTATGAGGATAATAAGCTTAATAGTGATATAAGATTTATATTAGAAGCAAAACTTATTAGCTGGTGCTCTCAGGTTTAATTCTGAGATAACTTTATTATGAGGATGATAAATTATGTATTTAATTGGTCAAATTAATCTGAAAGCAAAACTAGATAGTTTAATTGAGCTTAATAATTTTCCAAAAGTATTTACAGTTGTCGGAAAAAGCGGCTTTGGAAAAAGCTCTGTTGTATCTTATATTGCAGACAAACTTAATATATCTGACATTATAGAGTTATCTTCAATCGATACAATTCGAGATGCTATGTTATACGTGCCAAATATTACTCATCCAGTATTATTACATGTAACTTCATTTGAAGGTTTGAACTTTAGAGCTAAAGAGACTTTATTAAAATTATGTGAAGATGTTCCAAACAATGTTTATATTGCACTGGAAGTTACTAATTTATCACTTTGTGAAGATAGATTTATAAATCGTTCTCAAGTGTTTGAGTTGGGAATTTATAGTAAGCAAGAATTAGAGAACATTATACGAACATTTAATCCTGATATTTTACAAGACGATATATCTAAGTTATTGTCTATGGTTGGTTCTCCAAAAGAGTTCAAACAAGCTATAGACTATGGAGTAGATGGTTTGCATAGATTTATGACTAAGGTGTCAAATAACATTCTTAAAGCTCAAGCATATAATGCAATGAAAATAGCAGATAACATATCTTTAAAGTCTGATGATAACAAAATTCCAATATTATTGTTTTTAAATATACTTAAAAACATGTCATTTAGAACGTATCTTACAAGTAATGACTTGGATGCTCTAAAAGTTTATAACTCAGCTTATAAATTTTATGAAGAGCTTATAGCTTGTCCAAAAGTAAACAAGCGAGCTTTATTTGATAACTTTATTTTTTCATTAAAGGGGTGATTTTACTTGGCAAAGGCGAAAGCTAAGACAACTGTTTCAGACTCTAAGTATTTAAAAATCGTAAAAGCTGAAGACTGGTTTGTTTTTGAAGATTATATTGAAACAAATTTTTCAAAAGATTATAATATTGTGAGATGTGAATCGGCTATTGCTAAGAAAAGAGATTTCTTTACTAAATCATTTCTTTCAGATGGTAGAAAAACTTGTTATATAGTTGATAACCAAAAAGAGTTAGATATTTTAATTGATGATTTAGACAAGCTATTAGATGGTAGTTTTCAAAATTATAATATATTAGTTTATAAAATTCCAAATATTGATAAACGTTCTAAATTGTACAAGCGCTATAAAGATATAATTTTAGAGCCTGCAATTTCAATTTCAGATTTAGCTGTAAAGAAGCTTAATTTGAATTTAGAATTAAAATATTTGGCTAATATCTATACTAACTGCAATGAAATGATTTCCAGATGCTATATGGAATTCACTAAGATAAAAATTCTGTCTGAAGCTTTAAATATAGATAACAATTCTGCAGCTGAGCTTATTTTAGAAGATTTATATAAATCAGAATCTGTAGGTGGATATACTGTAGATATATTTAAGCTTATAGAGGCTATTGTGTCAAAAGATTTAAATTTAGTTAAAGAATATTTAAGAAACATAGATACTGATAATTTCGATTTCGGGCTTCTTACCTTGCTTTATAATAACTATCATAATTTATATGTAGTAAAAGAAGCTGGTCCAGCTGCTTCGGCTGAGTCAACTGGATTATCTACTTTTATTATAAATACAGCTAAGAATAACGTCAAAAAATATACCTTGGAACAGCTAAATAATATATTAGTTGATTTATATGATTTAGATAAACGTATCAAATCCGGAGATATTGATTCTAAATATGCTTATGATATTATGCTTGTGAGGTTATTGAATTGCGAAAGTTAGACTTATCTAAAAAATCAAATATAAAGTGCGAACATTGTAAATTTTATCGTAAGTATAGTAAAAATAAGTGTAAGGGAGCAAATCCTCTGGGATTTTGTGAATTACATAATTTAGAATTTAAATACTGGAATAGCTGTAATAAATTTATCTGGAGAGACAGATATATAGGATTCACAGATTCTACAGATGGAGATACTCATTATTTATGTAGAAGATGTCAAAGACCTCTTACAGACCCAGATAGTATTGCTAGAGGCTTTGGAGAAAGCTGCTATAATAAACACATTAAAGAGCTTATTCGAAGAAGCAGAAGACTATTTTAAATTAATAACAAAGGTGTTTACACGATGAACAAGAAACGAATATCTTATAGACCATTATGGCACATACTTATAAATAGACAACTACCTAAAATATATTTAGTAAATAATGATACGAATTGGCACATTACTACAGCATCATTAGCTAGATTAAGTCAGGACAAATTTGTGTCTATGGATATATTACTTAGAATATGTTGCATCTTAGATGTAGACTTATGTGACATCTGTGAGACTGTGACTTATAACGACGATTTATATAACGATGCGGAGTAGAATTTATAATGAAACAAGTAGATATTGAGAAGAAGTTATCTGAGCTACAAGCTGAGGATAGGACTAATCCACAAATATACGAATTACTAGTTAGATTAGTTGGTAATATGATTATATCTCAAAACTGGCTATTAGCTCCTATAGATTTTGATAATGTGACACATGACATTGCAGCCGATATATTTATGAAGGTTAGCAATGGCACATATACTGTTGAGTATTGGCGAGCATTGGCTTATAGAATGATGAAGTTTACTTATATAAAGAAACAACGTCAATTAGCTATGACTCAAACATTTGAAATTGAAAATGACCCAATTAAGAAAGAGCAAATTTACAGAGTATGCGCATCATGTGTTAATACTTCTGCTAAAGAATTAGCTATAGCTGAAAATAAAGCTTATTTAGAGAATATTGGTGGCATAATTAGAGAGTGTATGGAGGAGTCAAAATTTGATAAAGATTCCCCCGAATATTTGTCAATATATATGTCAGTGTGTTTATCTTTATTATATGGTGAAGATAAGTTTTTCCACGTTGATACACCTTATTTGCCATTTGTACATATCATAACTCAAAATGTTAAACAAAAATTTAGTGATAGCGGATTTTTTGATTTATCTAGAGAGTATGACGTAGTATCTAATCCAGATTTCAAAGATGCTCTTATGCCAGATTTGGAATATTTGGGATTACTTGATAACTAATAGGAGAATTATATAATATGATAGATAGAGATTTAAGTAGAATGAGCCAATCAGACATATATTCCATAGTGTGTGAACTTTTATATGTTGTGAAAGATAATCCAAATTATTCAGCGATGAGTGAACTTGCTTATATATTAAATCAGGAGTCATTCATAAAGTTTATAAAATATTTTGGAGGTACAACTTTAGCTGTGCCAACATTAGACGATTTCAAACAGACTTTAAAAGTTATGCAATTATATCATTACTTTAATGTTCAAAACATGTCTTGGAAAGACGCACTTGTCAAGGCTGGCTTCGAGAGAAATGAAACTAGGTCAGCTCAGAGAAAATTAATGCAATTTACAGAAGTATTAAATAAATCTAAGATAGGTAGAAATTATGATTGAAGATAACAACTTTAGTAAATTCTTTAGTGTCGTGGATGATTTAATGAAGAAATTAAGCACAGACGAGACTAAAGAAGACGTAATGAGAAAGTGTGTAGAAGACAGGCTTAGCTCAATACTCAAACTTCAAGCGGACGAATTTGATGAACAGCTTGATATATTGAAAAAAGCTATGGATTTGGATTTAAAAGATATAAAGAATTTAAAGTATGTTGGTAATACTCTAGCTGCAATGCATAAATGTATAGCATCAGATAGACTTAGACTTATTGACAATTTAATTGATATTAATGAGGTAAACCGCAATGGATAATAAAAATAGTGTTGTAGCATCTAAAAAGAAGATGTCATTTAATCAGAGAATTAGACTTACGGCTGAAGATTTGAGTATGTTAAATGGTGTGAGCGTAAAAATTAACACTGAATATTTAAAGAATTTACAGCAATTAATTATGTATAATATTGCTGAGGCTGTTAGGAACGGTGCTGAAGAAGTTGAAGTAGATTTAGCTTACATAGGTACAATAATTATAAAGAGGCATTTAAAGA
>JAEIGA010007439.1_pt1 | contig 16643 bp, 15 predicted proteins | sample 9270691 | NCBI WGS metagenome assembly JAEIGA01 (sample SAMN17057246, study PRJNA624740) | gut metagenome | biome: biome; isolation source: fecal sample | host: Bos grunniens | place: China: Xizang | collected 2019
CGGATACTCCAGTTCGTATATTCCTTATTTTGCACTTGCTGCACTCGGCATTGTGTTTATCGTTATTCTGATACTGCTCCGCAAAAAGAAGTTTACATTCCTGCTTGGAATAGGTTTTATCGTTGTTTATCTTTACGTTGCGGGATTCGGTTATATCGTATGCGTTCAGAACGCTATGCGTATGAGAAGACTGGAGTATTACAAAGGGAAAGAAATTGAGATTACCATCGGTGACGACAGATATGTATGGACAGGAGAAGCATACTATCGGTCAGCTGATCTTAGACCTGTTGATGTAAGTGATGAAGGAGCTTTCGTTACTATTGAAGGTGAGACAAGGAGTGTCAGTTTCGTATACGAAATGCCCGGCAATGATGACACCGTTTACTATGAAATTTATTCCGGTTCAACGGGTGATTATCTTGTAATGGATAAATCATGAAGCCGGGGTGCTAAGCCGGAATTGAATCATACACGATGGTCCAAATCCGGGAAGCACCTGCAACTTCATGATTTTGCATAAACAGAACAAATTATTTATTTGAGTTGATCCTGATCAGCCTTTCGGTTTGATGAACTTGAGGATCACGAGCGCTACGATTTGGTTTTCGCGGAGACGGTGAAGGTCACCAGTAGTAAACGGCGTCAGTTAATGCGACGTAAGTCTCGCCGTTATCTTCGAGAATATTGAATGTGCCTGTTACGTTGATCTCGGTCATTGCCGGCGGGAAATCGTCGGGATAAACGCAGTCGCCGGCGGGGATGAATTCAAGGCCCTGCGCACAGCACGCCATGGCATCCTTGATGAGACAGGCGTAATAATACATGCCGGCATCCTCATCGTAATAGAAGACGAACTGGCCCTTCATCTTGACGGTTTTGCCGACGTAATCTTCAGGCGTATAGACCATTGCGAAAACTTCGGCGTAGATCAGGTCGGCGTTATCTACTGTGAGGTCGATATCGTATTCGTCATCTTCTGAAGATTCGGACATGGTTTCCGTAACGGATTCAGTAACGGTTGTTTCTTCGGAGGGAAGGGAGGACGTAGTTTCAGAAATAGTCGTGATTTCTGATGCTGCGATCTGCGACTCGATAACGTCTTTTGCTCCGGTGGGCTGGCTTCCGACTCTGCTACCGGGGTTATTTCCCGCGCATCCTGTGGACAAGAGAATTGCTGCACACGATATCAGGCATATTGCTCTTTTCATAAAGACCTCCATTCGTAAGAGACCCGGCATCCGCAAATTCGCGGGTGCCGGTTTATGTTCTCAGTTAAGTGCTTCCTTGAGTACTTCGTAATTGCTTTTCATAACGGAAATGTATGTTGTTCCGTTCTTAACGTCAGCCATGGTCGTTGTCTGCATGGAATCGAGAGTTAAGATCTTCTGGTCCTTTGTTGCAGTGTTGCTGATTATTGTCTCAGCGATCTTGTGTTCCTTGCCTTCGATCGTCATGACCGATGTGAGTGAATTCTCGTCGACTTTTCCTGCAAGGAAAGTGATCGTCTCAAAGCTTGCTTCAGACTCAGCTGAGCATCCGACGAAAGCCGCATAGTAAACGAGGTTATAGTCGTCGATCATGTATCTGAAAGGGAACCTGTCTCCGAAAACGAGCACGTTGCGTGCTGCGGCGCTTACCATGTCGGAATAATCTTTGTCGAGTGCGTTGAGTAAATCGATGTAAGCTGATGCGTTTGCGCGGTAAGTTTCTGCATTGGCTGAATCTGCTTTTGCGATTGCTTCGGAAATGCTTGCGACGAGAACTGCAGCGTTCTTTAAGGAAAGCCATACGTGCTCATCGTATTCGATCTCGCCTTCTTCGTGATGGTGCTCGTAATCATGCTCGTGATCATCATGGTCTTCGTCATGCTCATCGTGGTCGTGATCTTCGTCGTGTTCGTGATCATGATCCTCATCTTCATCATGGTCATGTTCATGCTCATGGTCGTGGCCTTCCATGCCTTCGATGATCTCTTCTTCCTTGACGGCACTGCCGAGTTCGTCCATTAGGTTGATTACGATCATGTCCTTGTTTGTTGCTTCCTTGAGAACGTCATCGACCCACTCGTCTGATTCTCCGCCGACATAAACAAATACATCACATGTTGAGATCTTCAGGATGTCTGCAGCGCTCGGCTGGTAGCTGTGAAGATCTGTTCCGTTATCAAGGAGCATGGTTACTTCAGCGCCTGCCGGGTTATCGCCGAGTATGTTCATTACCCAGTCGTATTCAGGAAAGATGGTGGTTACGATCTGTAAATTCTTATTCTCTTCAGCGGCAGAAACAGTATTTGTGCTGCACGCCGTAAAACATCCTGCCATTAATGTAAGGGCAGTAAAAACGGATATAAGCTTTTTCAAAATAAATACCTCCAATATGAGAACATGGCTGAAAGAAATACTTTCAACCTGATTGTGTTTTTCGATAGTGGAGATATATCAAATATTCAGACGGATCTTGTCGGTAACAGGCGTTTCTCTGCCTATTACGAGTGAGGCAAAACCCAAAGTGATAACAAGGAAAACTGCATTTGCGGCAACAACCGTAACGGCGCCTGTTCCTGAACCGCAGCGGAACATCTGAAGAGCGTTTCCGCATGCTTCCATACACTCGCAGACATGGCAGTTCTCGCCGCAGCAGTCGTGATCTGATTCAAGTGTGATATAGCTTATCGAGAACAGCAGAACAAAGAGCAGCACAAGGCATGTCATGGCTGCCGCGATCTTTCTGAGATCCATATTGCGTGAAGCATTTGTCTTATTTTTCGGGCGCAACTTCAAAGACTTCTTTCCAATATCAATTTGAGAATCGTTCTCAATTATAAGTCTGAACGGCGTAAAGTCAAGGCTTCGAAAAACATTTGAAAAGAAAATAAACATATCCGTTTCTTCGTGTTGCTTAAGCGTCAGAATGCCGGGACATTACTGATTGTTGCCTTTGTTTTCGCCTGTGATAATGAAGCCATAAACAAAACTTCCACAAAGGAGGACAGAACAATGAAACTTATCAACGAACCCATCCAGAAGCTCGAACTTGACGATCTTGAAAAAGTAGCAGGCGGCACAGAAGCTCAGAAGCACGCATTAAGAGTCCTCTTTTTAGGGGCAAATATCTGGGACGATTCGCCCGTAAGCGATATTGATTATCTCTTTAGCTGTATGGGTGTATTAGGCAAAACCGGTTTCCAGGTTAAGAAGGGAGAAATCAATTCCGATGGCGAAGTGGAACTTATCTATATTTCTCCGGAAGGAAAGGTCTATTCCCACGATGATTTCATGGATTACCTCAGAGCGAACTACACAGTTGAATACCTTACTAACGGTAAGTGGACAGAGTGATACAGAGAAATAAATCTGATAAGCAAATTGAAACGCGGGGCGGCTCAAATGTTGAGTGCCCCGCATTTCTATGGTGTGCGTTTTGTGAAGGGCTTTTTGATTTTCAGGACGGCTTAAAGTCCGTTGTCTGCTCTCCTGTGGAACTGAAATGGGCAGTCTCGTGGTTGAAGTTTTCGACGTTGTAATGGCCTTCATCAAGCCAGAAGACGTTGTAGTATATGGGTTCTATGATTATGTTGAGTTCTTCGTCCATGACGCCCTTTCCCCATTCAGGACCATATGTAGGGTCGCAGAAAAGGAGGTGGCCGTCCATGCAGTAGAAGTTGCTGGTATTTTCGCATTCAAGGAAACCGGGAACGCTCTTGATGACGTTCTCGTCGCCGTCGATCCATACGATCTCAAATTCAGTTTCATCTGAACCGTTTTTGTGTTCGATCATGGCGATGTACTTATTTGGATTGTAATAGTAGAAATTGTAATAACTTGTGCTCAGCACCTGATTGAAGTTCTCGTCCAGCAGACCCTGACCCACGCCGTTAATGCATACGCGGTAGTAGACGGGATCGTTCTCATTGTCTGAGATTGGAAAATCGAAAATGTCATCGTAGATCAGCGGCACGACAAAATTCAGATCCTTATCAAGGATACCCATCTTGTTGCACACGGTTACATAACCGCCGTCGTATTCCTGATAGTTCAGATCCGATACGACCACATCGCGGATATCTTCGTCGAGCTTGAGGATCAGGCGGCAAGTGGTGCTGTTTGGAAAGCATCCTTCGTTTTCCTTGGTCTCTGTTTTCAGGTCGACTTCAATGTGCATTATGCCGTCGAAAACTTTTTTCTCCACGCCGGTTATCTTGGTTCCGGTGAGGCCGTAAGAGCTGTAGGAATAACAAACGAGAAGATAGTCCTGGCCTTCGACGTTGACCTTGATATATTCATCGTATTTCAGCAGATTGAAATAAAAATACAGATCTTCATCTTTCTTGCATTCGCTGTAGCGAAGACCGTTGTCGTAAGGCTCTATCAGATAGGAAACGTCGTGGACCATTTTGGCTTCTGCAAGAACTTTTTCATCGACGGTCTCCTGAGTTGAATTATCCCTGTCGCGAGACCTGTCATGGCCTTTTTTGCCCTGACAACCGGCAAAGCTTAATGCCATCGCTGATATCAAAAGCAGCGCAACCAATTTGTTTTTCATGACCCGAGCCTCCAAATTATCCCCAAATAAAGCTTCGATCTACATAAAAGGTTAGCACGCATCATGAATGTGAAATAGGGGACAAACTCTGACGCTTATCCCGTAAAAGACGAGGAAATACAGGTTTCTAATGCTATATTAATGGTGTCCCGACACAACTGTCAGGTCGGAAAACACGGCATCTCTCACTCTCTGTCGTGTTGTTTCCGGGGCCGGGATGCTACCATTCGGTCGAAAGGAGGTCATATGAACCAGATCAAGATCGGAGCTTTCCTCAAGGAGCTCAGAAAAGAGCACAACCTTTCTCAGGAACAGCTCGCCGAAAAATTCAACGTGTCATCAAGATCGATCTCCCGTTGGGAGAACGGCAACACCATGCCGGATATCAGCTTGATGATCGAACTGGCTGACTTCTATGACATTGACATCCGCGACCTTCTGCGCGGAGGAAGGAAGAGTGAGAAAATGAACGAAGACCTTAAAGAAACATTGGAAATGGTGGCAGAGTACACCGAGGCTGACAAAGCCAAGATCCTGAAGAAAGTTTATATCTGCGGTGTTGGCATGTTGATCACTTCGGTTGCATCACTGCTTTTATATTTTGGCTCATACTATTTCGACGGAATAGTCCTCACGCCGTTCCTGCTGATACTAGCCAGCGGAATATTTGCTATCAACACCATGCTTGCCGGACTCCAGCTTAAGGGCAAGATGAGCAAGAAGAGAAACAAGAAGCTCATCGGCATTTCCATCACGGTATGGGTAGTGCTCGCAGTGATAATCCTTTTGTTCCTGACATTCCTTTTGCCGAAACTGCTCGTATACGGACAGTTCACGCCTACGGTATAAATCGAGGGCAGGATGGCCTGTGACGCAGCCGTTTTCGAGAACATCTAAAGATATAAACAGATTGACGCACTAGGATATAGATGTTACTCTACCTTCAAAATAAGAGGATATAATAGTCTTATTAATTGAGCTTTAGAAAGCGGGCAGAGACATGGAACAGAATTCTAGAGAAAAAGAGATCGCTAAACTGGTAAGCGAAGTCATCAAGGATTACGACGGCGGCAAGAACATCGATGCCACCGATACATTCAACAAGCCTGACAGAAATGAAGTCATCGACATCGTAAACAATCTGTTTTTCGTAATGTATCCGGGCTACTTCAAGGACCGCACGTATAAGACATACAATCCCAAGAATGAGATTGCTGTCATGATCGAAGATATCTTCTATCACCTTGATAAGCAGGTCTATCTTGCGCTCGATTTCTGCAAGCTCAGAGGTTCCATGACTGAGGATGAGCGAAAAGCAGAAAGCTACTGCATCTGCACGACTTTTATCTCAAAGCTTCCCACGATAAGGGAATATGTTGAGTCCGACCTTTTGGCTACATACGACGGCGACCCTGCCGCAAGCAGCTTTGAAGAGATCATCCTCGCATATCCGGGCATTATTGCCATCACGACATACAGACTCGCGCATGAGCTTTATCTCCTGAACGTTCCGGTAATTCCCAGACTCATGACGGAGTTCGCTCACTCAAGAACCGGTATCGATATCCATCCGGGCGCTACGATCGGCAAGCATTTCTTTATCGATCACGGCACGGGCATCGTTGTCGGTGAGACATCAATAATCGGCGAGAACGTTAAGATCTATCAGGGTGTAACTATCGGTGCTCTTTCAACAAGAGGCGGCCAGAAGCTTGCAGGCAAGAAGCGTCACCCGACTATCGAAGACAATGTCGTTATCTATGCCGGTGCATCCATCCTCGGCGGCGAGACAACCATCGGAAAGAATTCCGTTATCGGCGGTAATACGTTTATCACAAGCTCGGTTCCTGCCGACACGAGAGTCAGCATCAAGAATCCTGAGATGGAATACTATTCAGCTGGCAACAAGCACGTCAAAGAAGAAATCAAGCAGGACGAAGCCTGGTTCTACGTAATCTGACTTTTTGCAACAATTCCCCTTCCTTATATGTATCTATGGCATAAGGGTACAGTTTTAAACTGCCCCGAAAATGTGCCGGAGGGGATCACATGAATAAGCAGAAAAGTAAAGCAGGCAAGGTCTGGAAGATAATCGGCATAGTCGCCGGAAGCCTTATCCTTATATATGGTCTTTTGATCGCGGTATCTTTTTTCGCATTCAAGGCAGAAAAACATACTGAAGAGTCTCCCAAAAATTACGCATCCGATTACCACCTCAGGATAGATGACGGCAAGAACGTCATGAAAAGATGGTGGATCGAGAAAGGCAAGGACGGCCAAATTGAATATCTTGAGATAAGAAATCCCGGCAAGAAGACGGAAGAGATCGATTATCTGACGGTCTATGTCTACGATTCGGATAAAGATGCAAAAGCTGTCTATGACAACCTCTACGAAAAATATATTCAATACGATTACGGCTGGAGAGAATACGATAATTACTTCGTAAGCGGTATGCCGGGAGTCTGCGATGCAGAGATATTCACGATGTTCTATCTTGAGGAAAACGTGATCATCGCTGCAGATATCGAGATAATATCCTGCTGGGCTGAACCTTTTGATCCCGAGAATCCTGAGACCACTACAGTCGAGACAATCGACACGACCGATCCTGCCGGCGATGCATATGACAGGAGCCTTCTCGAAGACTATATTTGCAAACACGCCAGTGATGTCAGAGATTACATGCTGAACACAGTGCTTGAGGCAGAATAAATTTCTGCTTTGCGCTTCCTTTGATTTGTGTACAGCTTTTTGTACAGGTAAATCCTCGAAAATACATAGGCAAATAACTGGATTTTGAAGAAATCCATGTTTTTGTACAGCTTTTTCGACTGAAAAACATAGGCAAAAACCTGTACTCTCTGTTATAATTAAGAACAAATGTTTGCAAAACGCATCAGAGGAGGCAGATCCATGAAGAAGTGGTATGACGAAGAATACGAATTTACCGTTGAAGTTACCGGTTTTTTGAGGGGCGATCACACCGAGAATTACTGCCGAAACGGTGAGGAGATAGGTGATAAGTACACATGCACTTACGGCTGTCCCGTCAATCAGGACGGATGCGGCATCTGCTCCAAGACCATGATGATGCTCTATCCGCTTATGGAGGCGGTTAGAAGCGGCGGCGATCTAGTAAATCTCGGCGGCGACGGCAAGTATACCAAAGAGATAGTCTGCCCTGACGGCTGCGTGATCTTCCGCCTTACTGCAACTCCTCTGGGTAATGAGAATTTCCATAAGGGTGCTTTCTGGAAAGATCCGGATGCAGAGTGATCTTATGCAGACGATCTCGAAAAAACAGGCAAGGCAGTTTATCTTCTCTAAACAGGGACTTATAGGTGCACACCGTTTTGAAGGTAAGGACGGTGCGTATGCCTATGTCCGTCAGGCCGGATGCATACAGTACGATCCGGTCGATGTGTGCGGCAAGAATGCCGAGCTTACTTTGCAGTCGCGCGTTAAGGGATTTAAAAAGAAGATGCTTCACGACCTTCTTTATAAGGACCGTAAACTCGTAGATTACGCAGACAAGGAATTATCGATTTGGCCTGCCGAGGACTGGCCTTATTTCTCATCTTACAGAGACAGGAGCCGCAAGCTCGGAAGGACTTTTAAAGGCCTGAAACCTTTGGAGAAAAAGGCGGTTGAATATATAAGGGAAAACGGTCCCGTATCAAGTGATTCGCTTCCTATAGAAGGCGAGATATTCTGGCATTCGTCGATGCACTGGAGCGGCAACTGGCAGAAGAAATCACAGGCTGCTCGTTCGGTATTGGAACAGTTATATACTGACGGTGATCTTGTCATTCACCATAAAAAGGGAAGCAGAAAATACTACGATCTTGCAGAGAGATATCTGCCTGAAGAAATCCTGAAAGCGGATAATCCGTGCAAAGGCGAGGATGAATTTACAGCGTGGCGTGTACTCAGAAGAATTGGCGCTGCCGGACTTTTGTGGGATAAGAACAGCACTTCGTTTTTGGGAATAGACATCAATGCTGAGAAGCGTAAATCAGTGCTTGAAAAGCTGATGAAAGAAGGCAGGATAATTCCAATAAATGTTGAAGGCATCAAGCAGGTTTTCTATTACCTGTCTGAAGACGACGATCTTATGCAGTCGGTTATAGAAGGAAGTGCAGATCTTAAGCCGCGTATGTCGTTCATTGCGCCGCTCGATCCGTTGATGTGGGATAAGGCTCTGATCCTTGCCCTGTGGGACTATCAGTATTCGTGGGAAATATATACTCCTGCCGTAAAACGCAAATACGGTTACTATGTTTTGCCTGTGATCTTCGGCGACAGTTTTGTCGGAAGGATAGAAGCCGTTCCGGACCGCAAAACGGGTGTGCTTGAAGTAAAGAATATATGGTGGGAACCGGGCATTAGAGTCACCAAAAAACTGACCTCCGCATTGGATAAGACGGTGAAGGTTTTCGCAAAGTTCAACGACTGCAAAGAAGTGAAGTATCTTACTTCTTTGTAAGTGATTTTAATATGTCGATATATTCCGATGTCAGGTGCGACGGGTGGATCGAGAGCGGGAGAATGTAACCGATCTCCATGTAGTCGTCGACTTTGAGTTTCTTTGCGATGATGTTGGGGCCGTTGAGCTCCTCATTAATGACGCCGCTGCAGATCGTATAACCGTTCAGACCGATAAGCATGTTAAAGAGAGTTGCACGGTCAAGGACGACCAGTTCCTTGTCGCAGTCGACGGTGCTTAAGATCTCTTCCGAGAAATAAAAAGAGTTGTGGCTGCCCTGTTCGTAGGAAAGTCGGGGATAAGGTTTAAGATCTTCTAAAGTCAGATATTTCTTCTTTGCAAGAGGCGAGTTCTTGCCGATGAATACGTGCGGCTGTGCCTTGAAAAGAGGCGTAAAGGATAAGTTGTTGTCGCGCAGTGTTTTTCTAATAACTTCTTCGTTGAACTTATTCAAGTAGAGGATGCCGATCTCGCTTCTTAAGTGTGCGACATCGTCGATTATGTTAAATGTTTGTGTTTCTCTCATGTGGAATTCGTATTTGTCGGCACCGCTTTTTTTGAGGAGTTCGACGAATGCTTCTACGGCGAAGGAATAGTGCTGCGCGGATACGAAAAACTTGAGCTTGCCGGATTCCTTTCCCGTATAGCGCTCGTCTATGAGCTTTGCCTGCTCAAGGACCTGTCTTGCATAGCCCAGGAATTCTTCACCTTCGGAGGTCAGCTTGATACCCTTGTTGGATCTCATGAAGATCGTGATGTTGTATTCGGTCTCGAGTTCCCTGATGGCTGTTGTGAGGCTCGGCTGTGCGATGAAGAGCTTCTTTGCTGCTGCCGTGATGTTGCCTTCTTCTGCTACGGTGACGATGTACTGGAGCTGTTTGATGGTCATGAGAGCTGTTTCCTTTCGATAGGTGTTTTCTTGATTCTAACACTAAATATAGATTTTAACTATGGCAAAACGACATTTTATGTATTTTACCCATTGCATCGATGGGAATATACTCCCACTCAATAAATCATCTTCAAACTTCAGGAGGCACATAAAATGAATACATCAGTAATCGGTTATCCGAGAATAGGCAAGGACAGAGAACTCAAGTTCGCATCAGAGAAGTTCTTCAAGGGTGAACTTGATGAGGCAGGACTTCAGGCAGTTGCAAAACAGATCAGAAAAGAGGATCTTCTTAAGCAGAAGGAAGCAGGCATCACTTATATTTCTTCCAATGATTTCTCCTTCTACGATAACGTTCTTGATACGGCATTCCTGTTCAACGTTATCCCTCAGAGATATAAGGATCTCGGCCTTTCTGAGCTTGAGACTTACTTTGCTCTTGCAAGAGGTTACCAGGGTGACAAGGGCAACGTTAAGGCTCTCGCAATGAAGAAGTGGTTCAACACAAACTACCACTATCTAGTACCCGAGATCGATGACGATACAGAGATCAAACTCACAGGCAGCAAGCCCGTTGATGAATACAAGGAAGCAAGAGAATTAGGTGTTGATACAAAGGTTGCCATTGTAGGACCTTTCACTTTCTTAAAGCTCGCTAAATTCACAGGCGCAAAGAAGATCTCTGACGTATCCGGCAAGCTTACAGAAGAATACGTTAAGCTCGTATCAGTTCTCACTTCAAAGGGCGCTGATCTCATCGAATTCGACGAGCCTTATCTCGTAAGAGATCTTTCAGCTGAAGACATCGCTCTCTTCAAGGAAATCTATAACAAGATCCTTTCAAACAAGAACGGTGCGAAGATCTTACTCCAGACATATTTCGGCGATATCAGAGATATCTATGCTGAAGTTATCAAGCTTGATTTCGACTTTATCGGCATCGACTTTGTTGAAGGAAGAAAGTCATTAGAGCTCGTTAAGACAAACGGTTTCCCTTCAGACAAGGTTCTCGTTGCAGGTCTTGTAAACGGTAAGAACATCTGGAGAAACGACTATAAGAAAACACTTTCAGTTCTTAACGAACTCAGTGTTGAGAATGTTGTTCTCGGAACATCCTGCTCACTTCTCCACGTTCCTTACAGCCTCGAAAACGAGACGAAGTTAACTGACGATTACAAGAAGCATTTCTCATTTGCAGAAGAGAAGCTCACAGAGCTTAATGAGATAGCAGCTCTTGCAGGCAAGGACTTTGCAAATGAGGAATCCTTCAAGAAGAACCAGACTCTCTTCGAAGGCAGAGTCAACAGTGAGGACAAGGATGTTCAGGCTAAGGTCGCTGCAATCACTGATGCTGATTATGTAAGACTCCCTGTTTTCGAGGAGCGCGAAAAGATCCAGAAAGAGATCTTAAATCTCCCTCTGTTCCCGACAACAACAATCGGTTCTTTCCCTCAGACATCTGACGTAAGAAAGAACAGACAGGACTTTAAGAAGGGCAACATCACAAAGGAACAGTACGTTGAGTTCAACAAGAAAAAGATCGCCGAGTGCATCAAGCTTCAGGAAGAGATCGGACTTGATGTCATCGTTCACGGTGAGTTCGAGAGAAACGACATGGTCGAGTATTTCGGTGAGAACCTGAACGGCTATGTCTTCACTGAGAAGGCTTGGGTACAGTCCTACGGTACACGTAACGTTAAGCCGCCGATCATCTGGGGCGACGTTTCAAGAAGAGCACCCATTACAGTCGAGTGGTCAAAGTTTGCAAAGTCATGCACGGATAAGCCGGTAAAGGGCATGCTCACAGGTCCTGTTACGATCCTTAACTGGTCATTCCCGAGAGAAGATATCTCCATCAAGGAGAGCATCCTCCAGATCGCGCTTGCAATCAGAGACGAGGTTCTTGATCTTGAGGCAAACGGCATCAACATCATTCAGATCGACGAGGCTGCACTCCGCGAGAAGCTTCCTTTGAGAAAGTCCGACTGGTACAGCGAGTATCTTGACTTTGCTATCCCTGCATTCAGACTCGTTCACAGCAAGGTTAAGCCCGAGACTCAGATCCACACCCATATGTGCTACAGCGAGTTTACGGACATCATTCCTGCTATCGATGCAATGGATGCTGACGTAATCACTTTCGAGGCATCAAGATCAGATCTTCAGATCCTCGATTCACTCAAGGAAAACAACTTCAAGACAGAAGTCGGTCCGGGCGTTTACGACATTCACAGCCCCCGTGTTCCTTCCGTTGAGGAGATCGTTAATGCGCTTACAAAGATGAGAGCAAAGATCGAAGATTCGAAGCTCTGGGTTAACCCCGACTGCGGCCTTAAGACAAGAGGCGACGAAGAAACAAAGAAGAGCCTTATCAACCTGGTTGAAGCGGCCCGTCAGATTAGAGGATAAAGATGAAAGTATCACAGGTTTACAAAAAGAAGAGAAGTCTCTCTTTTGAGATATTCCCGCCGAAGAAAGACGCAGAGCTTTCCAACATCGATGCGACTTTAGAAGTATTGTCCGAGCTTAAGCCCGACTTTATCAGCGTCACTTTCGGCGCGGGCGGATCTTCCAACTGCAACCGTACTATCGAGCTTGCGAAAAAGATCAAGTACGAATACAAGATCGAACCTGTGGTACACCTCACATGTCTGCATTACGACAGAAATGAGATCGACGAGTTTGCCCGTGTCCTTAAAGGCGAAGGCATCGAAAACATCCTTGCATTAAGGGGTGACGCGAATCCCAATGTGCCTGCAAAGAACGATTTTAAGCACTCGTCAGATCTTATCTCTTACCTCAAGAGCGAAAACGATTTCTGCTTTCTCGGAGCATGCTATCCTGAGTGCCATCCCGAATCTTCGGGCGTGGTAAGCGAGATAAAGAGTCTCAAGAAAAAAGTCGATGCCGGTGCTGAAGTTCTTCTCTCACAGCTCTTCTTCGACAATGAGATCTTCTACCGCTTCCATGAGGAATGCAAGATCGCCGATATCGACATCCCGGTGATCCCCGGAGTAATGCCGGTAATCAACGCGGCACAGATAAAGCGAATGGTTTCTTTGTGCAATGCATCTTTCCCCAAAAGATTCCAGAAGATAATATCGCGTTATGAAGATAACAAGGATGCGCTTTTCGATGCCGGAATGTCGTACTGCTTAAGTCAGATAATCGACCTGCTCGTAAACGACATCAGCGGAATCCACCTGTACACGATGAACAATCCGCTGGTCGCAAGAAGAATATGCGAGGGAATAAAAAATATCGTTTAAATAACATTCAAAAAGCAGTGCCGAAGCACTGCTTTTTTGAGGGGAAAATTTATTTAGGGTTAAGATGTCTTGTTAAGTTATTAGTATCCGGGAGCTACTTCGAAGCGCTCAACGATCTTCTCCATCTTGGAAGCTGTTGTGTTCTGAGCGAAGATACCGAAATATGCGTTATCACTGACCTTTGTGATGAAGATCATCTCTCCGTCTGCCTGATACATAACGCCGCCGTTGATCTCTTTTGCTTCTTCGTCGTTCTTGGAAGCCTTGAGGTAATCGTTGTAAACGTCCTCATCGAGTGTGATGCCGATTGCAACTGCATCTACGCCTTCCTTGTTTTCCTTGTCGTAGAGGTAAACTGCGCCTCTTGCGATGTCACAGGAATAACCCTTGGAAAGATCTACTGTAGCTTCTACCGGTGTACCTTCCTGATCGAGGAAAGCGGATGCTGTCTGCTTACCGGACTTCTTTGAGCATCCTGCGAAGCAAGCGATTGAGATAGCTGCTGTTACGATTGCTGTTGTAGCTGCGATAGCGATTGTTCTTTTCATTGTTCTGTCCTCCTTGTATTTGACATTGAGTTTGTTTGATGGCTTCATTATGGGGCCTGCAAGAGGGGCAAACAATCAGTAATCACGGGGCTTTTCGTTGCTTATGCAACACTTGAAAAGCACGGTGTTGCCAAATCAATTGGTATAATTAAGATCGTTCAGTCAAATACGCGCGAGGACGGCAATATTCCTTGCGACAGATGAATCAGTAAAAGATATTACGGGCGAATATTTTTATAAGTGTAAGATCGCAAAGTCTTCAAAGCGTTCGAAGGATATGGAGCTTGCGAAAAGATTATTTGAATTCAGCGAAGAGCTGGTAAACCGCAAGACCGGCTCAAACTGATCAGTTATTGTATGAAATAATCAAATGTTATTATAGATACATATTCAAAAAGGGAAGGGCATAACGGACATGGTCAGGATCAAAAAAATCAGCTGCGCAGTATTAGCATCATGCGTTCTTGTATCACTTTCGGGATGCAGTATCCCGTTTATTAACATAAGTGCGAAAAAGGCCGCCAAGGAACTTACTCCGGAAATCAGCGTAACCGATTGGGAAGGCGATGTGCCGGACGGCATGGAAGTGATTTATGTTTGCAGCAGAGAAATTTATATGAACTCTACCAGGGACAAATCGGATACCCTGTATGAATATGACGGTTATGGCCGTCAGACCGGAATAATAGAAGACTCATTCAGCGGCGATTCCGAATCGCATGTGATCTATAACGACGACGGAACAATAGCTGAGAGAAGCTTTGCTGATAAGAGAACATCAGGTTACAGACCGAAGGATTACACATTTACATACACATATAACGATAAAGGCCAGCTTGCATCTTATAATGCGGTTTTCATCGAACCGTACGGTGACAGAGCGCGTGATGAGGAAAGCGGCGAATTCGTATATGAAAACGGTCATCTTGTAAGTGACGGAGAAAATGAATACGACTACAATTTTGACACTCTCCCTTACTATGAATATGTCGTGGAAGTCAACGAAGACAGCGATAATGTTTTTAAGATCGCAAAGTATTATTACGATGAAAACAACGTCCTGACTGCAAAGGAGATTAAAGACAACAGGACCGATTACCGGTATGAAGACGGCGTTCTTACGGGATGGGTCTTAACTTACTCGATGGGCACTCAATATGTCTATGATGCCGAAGGTAATAGTCTGTGTGTATTAGATGCGGACGGCAATACGAGCCAAAGCTGGACGTATAATGACCGCGGCGATGTTATAACGCACGAGATATTTAATATAGCCGGATTAACCGGATCCGCTTCTACCTATACTTACGACTATGAGTATGATTCTGACGGAAACAAGGTAAAGGTCACCGAAGAATATCGGGGTGAACGTGACGGCAAAGAAACTGTCAGCACTTACGAGACTACATATGAATACGAAGAGCACGGTCTTCTTATTTCGGAAGTTCATATGAGCGGCAAAAGATTTTTGCGCATGACGGTATATTCGTACGAAGCCATCCTCGTGCCACAAGCGTAATAATTCACACAAAACTCACATTTTTTCACGCGCGGCAGGGATACCTGCCGTGTTATAATCGTTCTTGCAAGTTAAGGGAATTGATTAAGAAAAAACGGTTATTTAGTAAAGAGCCATTTACCGATCTTTATCGCAGGAGCATATATGCGCAAGGACCAGGAAGCTTTCAAACAGGTTGCCACGACTCTGGCAACGCACTTCGACGGATTATATTATGTGGATATCGAGACGAACAATTATGTGGAGTTCGTCCCCATCGGTCTGCTTAAAGAACAGGGACTTCCTTCAAGCGGCAAGGATTTTTTTAAGGATGCTTCCAAGTGTGCAAAAAAGTGCGTTCATCCCGACGACGTCGACCAGGCTCTGACATTCCTTAACAAAGACAACATGCTAAAGTTCCTTGCTAAAAACGATTCCCATGTTGCGATCTACAGGATCTTGTCAGGCGGCGAGATAGTTCACTTAAGACACATCGAATTTTTGAGCGACGATAAAAAGCACATCGTATTCTGTGCAAAGAACGTTGAGGCCGAGTACCGCCTTGGAGAAGAGCAGAGAAAAAATCTTGAATCTGCAGAGCTCCTGGCAAGGATGGATGACCTCACCGGAATCCGCAACAAGAACGCTTTCAAAGAACACGTCAAGATGATCGATAAGTCGATCAAGTCAGGTAATGCGGTAAGTCCGTTCGGTGTTGTAATGTGCGATGTCAACGACCTCAAACGCATGAACGATACCAGAGGTCACAGCTACGGCGACGAGGTGCTTCAGGGCGCCAGCCGCATGATCTGCGAAGTATTCAAGCACAGTCCCGTTTTCAGGATCGGAGGCGACGAGTTTGTCGTAGTCCTGAGCGGAAGCGATTACAAGCAGCGCGAGAAGCTCGTGAAAAGCTTCAAACTGATGACCGAAGCCAACAGGGTATCACGTTCCGGCCCCATCGTGGCATGCGGAATGGCAATCTACCATGAAGGCAGGGACGAGGACTTCAATTCGGTGTTCAAGCGCGCCGACCAGAAGATGTATAAGAACAAGAGCAAGATCAAGTCTACGAAGATGATCGAAGACGTTAAGAAGCTTAAGAGCATCAAGACACCCATCCCTGAAGAAAGGAAACGCCTGCTTGATGCATTTTTCGGTGCGCTTTGTACCGTTGCCGATGGCAGTTATATCTTCCTCAATGACATGAGATATGATTTCTCCAGATGGTCCATAACGCTTGTTAATGACTTCGGCCTGGAGTCTGAATACATGTATCATGCCGACAGCATCTGGAGCAAGTTCATCCATCCTGATGATGCAGAGGCCTGCAAAAAGGCGACTGAAGGCATCTTTGCCGAAGAAGGAGGCTTTGAGGCCTTCTATTACCGTGCGCGCAAAG